>Ga0207648_10005899_pt1 | contig 12253 bp, 12 predicted proteins | sample KBSMisM32_FD_184310 | JGI IMG/M metagenome (GOLD analysis project Ga0207648, IMG submission 184310) | Miscanthus rhizosphere microbial communities from Kellogg Biological Station, Michigan, USA - KBS Miscanthus M3-2 (SPAdes) (version 2) | ecosystem: Host-associated > Plants > Roots >...
AAGGACTGAGGTGTTCACTCGTCGGCCTGCGTCGGTAGCCTGCTGAGCGTGGCGCTCTACCGCAAGTACCGACCGGCAACCTTCGCCGACGTGGTTGGCCAGGAGCACGTCACCGAACCGCTCTCCACTGCGCTGGCCGCAGGCCGCATCAACCACGCCTACCTGTTCTCGGGGCCGCGGGGCTGCGGGAAGACGTCGTCGGCGCGCATCCTCGCTCGGTCGCTGAACTGCGAGCAGGGGCCGACGCCCACACCGTGCGGCGTGTGCGACTCCTGCGTGGCGCTGGCCCCCAACGGTCCGGGCAGCGTCGACGTCGTCGAACTCGACGCGGCCAGCCACGGCGGTGTGGACGACACCCGCGAGCTACGCGACCGGGCGTTCTACGCGCCTGCGCAATCGCGTTACCGCATCTTCATCATCGACGAGGCGCACATGGTCACGACGGCGGGCTTCAATGCGCTGCTGAAGATCGTCGAGGAGCCGCCGGAGCACCTGATCTTCGTGTTCGCGACGACGGAGCCGGAGAAGGTGCTGCCGACCATCCGGTCGCGCACGCATCACTACCCGTTCCGACTGCTGGCGCCGCGGACCATGCGGTCGCTGCTTGAGCGCATCTGTGCATCAGAGGACGTGGCGGTCGACGATGCGGTGTACCCGTTGGTTATTCGGGCCGGGGGCGGGTCGCCACGCGACACGCTCTCGGTGCTGGATCAGCTGCTGGCCGGTGCAGAAGGAAACCGGGTGGAGTACCAGCGGGCGTTGTCGCTACTTGGGGCGACGGACGTCGCGCTGATCGACGTCGCAGTGGACGCGCTGGCCGCGGGGGATGCCGCGGCACTCTTCGGCGCGGTCGAGGCGGTGATCGACGCCGGGCACGACCCGCGACGGTTCGCCACCGACCTGCTGGAGCGCTTCCGCGATCTGATCGTGCTGCAGTCGGTGCCCGACGCGACCGCTCGCGGGGTGGTCGACGGTCCCGAGGACGTGTTGGAGCGGATGCGCGACCAATCCACTCGGATCGGCACCGCGACACTGACCCGGTACGCCGAGGTGGTGCACGCCGGGCTGGGGGAGATGCGCGGCGCCACCGCGCCGCGGCTATTGCTCGAGGTGGTATGCGCGCGGCTGCTGCTGCCGTCGGCCAGCGACACCGAATCGGCGTTGCTGCAGCGCGTCGAACGCATCGAGACGCGGCTGGACATGTCCATACCCGCGGGCGAGACCGCGGCCCACCCGGCCGCGCCGCCGAAGCAATACGCCCGCAGGAGCAAGGCGGAAGAGGCTCCCGAACCCCCGCCTGCACCCAAAGCCGAGCCCGAACCGGCGCCTAAAGCCGAGCCCGAACCGGCGCCTGCGCCCGAGCCGCCGCCGTCACCCCCGCCAATGCGGCCGCCGTCCGATCCCGTGGTCGAAGCCCCGGCCCCGACGGGGCTTTCGGTCGGAGGCGAACTCAATGCAGCCGCGGTGCGCAGCATGTGGACCACCGTGCGCGATAAGGTCCGTCAGCGCAGCCGCACAACCGAGGTGATGCTGGCGGGCGCGATCGTTCGCGCCGTCGAGGGCGACACGTTGGTGCTCAGCCATGAGTCGGCGCCGCTGGCCAAACGGCTTGTGGAGCAACGCAATTCCGATGTCATCCGCGAGGCGCTCAAGGACGCGCTCGGCGTGGACTGGAAGGTCCGGTGCGACGCGGGCTCCGCGGCACCGGCGGCTGCACCCGAACCGGAGAGCGTAACCCCGTCGCCGCCGCAGCGCGACGACGACGAGGAAGACATGCTGGCCGAGGCAGGCAACGACACCTCGGAGGTTCAGCGCCGCGACCCGGAGGAAGCAGCGTTGGAGCTACTGCAGAACGAGCTCGGCGCACGTCGCATCGACGGCGGCTGACCGAGCGGGCGCCGACGTCGAAACCGCGGTCATCCAGACGCCCGGAAGGTCAGGCTGCGTTCTTCTTCTCTCGCAGCACCAGCGCCGGAAGCACGAGTGTCGCCAGCGCGGTAACGAGCCAGACCACCACGGTCGCGGCGATCCAGGACCCGATGCCGCGGATGCTCAGCCCGTTGCTGAGCAGGGAGGCCAGGATCAGTGCGGCAAGGGTGGAGACCAGACCGATACCGCCAAGGAAGGCCGACGCATATCGGCTCGCCATCTTGAGGAAGAACGGTGACAGGATCGCTTGCGCGACAGTGAAGATCACCACCGCGGTGATGAAGCCGAACGGCGATACGGAGACGCCGGGTATGAGCCAAGCCGCGACGAGCAAGCCGATCGCCGAGGACCCGAGGAAGACTGCGACGCGAAGCAGGAAGCGGATCACACCGCAGACTCTACGGCGTCCACCACGGCCGCAGCGGCAGGCCGCCGTCCCCGCCGTGCGAGTCCAGCTTGACCGCCAGAACCTGATGCAGCTGAACGACATTCGTCTCGAAACCCAGTCGCGACCCGGCCATGTACAGACCCCACACCTTCGCGGTGGGCAGTCCGACCTCTTCGACCGCCTCGTCCCAGTGCTCGACGAGATTGCGGCACCAGTCGCGCAGCGTCAACGCATAGTGGTGTCTGAGGTTCTCTTCGTGTACCACCTCGAGACCGACGTCCTGTGCCTCGGTGATGATGCGGCCAGAGCCCGTGAGCTCGCCGTCGGGGAAGACGTAGCGGTCGATAAACCCTCCAGCAGCCGCCCCCGTTCTGTTGTCCGGGCGGGTGATGCAGTGGTTGAGCAGCAGAGCGCCGGTGCGCATCTTGGACTTCAGAAAGCGGAAGTACGACGGATAGTTATGCACGCCAATGTGTTCCGTCAGCCCGATCGATGACACCGCGTCGAAGCCCGACTCGCGCACGTCGCGGTAGTCGCCGTGGCGGACCTCGGCGAGATCGGACAGCCGCTGCTCGGCGATCGCATTCTGCGCCCATGCGGCCTGTTCCCTCGACAGCGTGACGCCGATGGCCTTCACGCCGTGGCGGGCCGCGTAGCGCACCATGCCACCCCAGCCGCAGCCGACGTCGAGCAGCCGGTCACCCGGCTTCAGCCGTAGCTTCTCGAACACCAGCCTGTACTTGTTCTCCTGCGCCTCTTCCAGCGTCGTGTCGGGACGCGGGTAGCAGGCACAGGTGTACGTCATCGACGGGCCAAGCACCCACTCGTAGAACGTGTTTGACACGTCGTAGTGGTGATGGATTGCCCCGGCGTCACGGATTCGGGTGTGCCGCAGCCCTTCTGCGATCCGACGCCAGCGGGGCAGCACCTCCTGCGGCGGCGGCGCGATCGGCTTGAGATGCTCGAAGCCGATCGAGCGGATGATGTTGGCCATCACCCGCGCCGGCGGACGCTTGAAGTCCATCTTGGCGGCCATCGCCCTGAGTAGCTCGTAGGGATCGCCGGGGTGCACACCGTGCGGCTCAAGGTCACCCGATACGTAGGCACGGGCAAAACCGAGGTCGCCTGGCGCGGTGGCCAGGTAGGTGGTGCCGCGCGGGGTCTTCAGATCCAGACCGAGCTCGGCGTCCTCGGGTCCGGCCGTGCTGCCGTCGTACGCGGTGAACTTCAGCGGCAGCTGACCCGCCGCGAAGATCTCCAGGATCTCGGCGAGTGTGAGTCTCCTGGCCGGCGCGTGTGTCTGATCTTTGAATGTCGTCATCGCCGTCCTCCGCTCTTCGCGCAAGCGCTCATCGCCGTCCTCCGCTCTTCGCGCAAGCGCTCATCGCCGTCCTCCGCTCTTCGCGCAAGCGCTCATCGCCGTTGCACCGCTTTTGCATATAGGTCTAGCAGCCGTGAGTCCGGGTCGTAGGTCTTCTTTACGGTCTTGTAGGCCTCCCCGCCGTAGAGTTCGTCAAACTCATCGTGGGAGTAAAAAGCGTCCGAGTACAGCGATTTGTGCCCGTCGAGCTCGCTGACCTCGTGTTCGATCATCCTGTTGGTATACCCATCTGTGGGGCCTACAGGTACAGACGACCAGAAGCCGATGTTGACGTACGTGTGGTGCGGCCGGATCGGGTACAGCGGCCAGGCCCCCGTTTCATCGCTGGCGTCCCGCAGCCGGAGCGGACACAGCCAGATCGGCTCGATCGGGACGTTCGCCAGAAACCAGCCAAGGAACTCCGCGGTCCGCTCGATGGGTACCTCGATGTCCTGCACGACGCGCTCGCGGGGCGGGCGGCCGTTTCGCTTCTCGATGCGGTCGGCGATGTTGAACCGCCGGTCGTAGGCGATCAGCTTCCAGTACACGCTGCTGCGCCGGTAGCGCCGCGGCCAGAACCGGCGGATCCGCGGGTTCTGCGCGCCGAACGCCCGCGAGCACCAGAACCAGTCGGTGTCCCACCGCCACAGGTAGTCGTGAATGGTCAACCGGTCATGCTTCTCGCCGCCCGGGTGCTGGATGGAGCGGTAGTAGATCTGCTGGCCGGTGTAGTCGCTGACGGGTCCGGGAGTGCCGGTCTGGAAACCCAGCGTCAGGTAGCTCTCTTCCGCGCTGAACACGACACCGTCGAGGTAATCGACAGGGGTGCCGTCGTGGCCACCGGTCTCGATAACCCGGTCCATGGCCGAGACCAGGTCCTCTAACGCGTGGAACCTCAAGTGCCGCAGCGCGACAAACGGCTTGACCGACTCCAGCTCGATCTTCAGCCGGACCGAATAGCCCAATGTCCCATAGGAATTCGGGAAGGCATGGAATAGGTCCGAGCACAGGTCGCGTCTTGCCGTGACCACGTCGCCGGTGCCGGTCAGGATGTCCATCTCCAGCACGGACTCGTGCGGCAGGCCGTTGCGGAACGACGCCGACTCGATGCCCAGTCCCGTGACCGCTCCGCCCAGCGTGATGGTCTTCAGCTGAGGCACCACCATCGGCGAAAGACCGTACGGCAAGGTGGCCGCCACGAGGTCCTCGTAGGTGCACATGCCTGCCACGTCGGCGGTGCGCGCATCGGGATCGACGGCGATGACGCCCGTCAGGCCCGAGATGTCCAGACCCTTGCTCTTCGTCTCGGCCCGCGCCCGGAACAGATTCGATGTGGGTTTGGCGAGCCGCACCGTGGCGTTCGGCGGAATTGCCCGGTAGCTGCTGAGAAGCCGCTGCACGCCCGCGGCGTGAGCAGCCTGTGCGTCGCTCCCCTCAACAGACACGGATATACGCTAGTCCGCGGTCGCAGCCGATGCGACCGCACGACACCCACCCTTTCCAGGAGGTTATCTACATGGGACAGGTCAGCGCGTCCAGCACCGTCTTGATTGACGCCTCACCGGAGGTTGTGCTGGCGGCGGTGGCGGATTATCAGACCGTGCGCCCGAAGATTCTGTCCTCGCACTACCGCGACTACCAGGTGCTCGAGGGCGGCGAAGGCGCCGGCACCGTGGCCACCTGGAAACTGCAGGCGACGAAGTCGCGGGTGCGCGACGTCAAGGCCAGCGTCGACGTGGCAGGCCACACCGTCATAGAAAAGGATGCGAACTCGTCGATGATCACCAACTGGACGGTCACTCCGGCCGGCCCTGGATCGTCGGTCACGGTGAAGACGTCGTGGCAGGGCGCAGGTGGTATCGGCGGTTTCTTCGAGAAGACGTTCGCGCCGTTGGGATTGCGCAAGATCCAGGCCGAGGTGCTGGACAACCTCAAGAAGCAGGTCGAGGGCCGGTAAGCCCCGACGTCCAAGAGCGAGAAGGCCTAGCCGGTCCGCGGCGGCTGAGTGCCCAGGAAGCCCGCGATACCGCGGACGACGGCGTCGGCGTACTTCTGCCTGCCCTCGGGCGTCTTCATCAGCCCCGAGTCGACGGGGTTCTTCATGTTGCCCAGTTCCACCAGGATCGACGGGAACTGCGCGAGGTTCAGCCCGGCCAGGTCGGCCCGCGGGTAGAGGCCGTTGGAGCCGATGTAGGTGGAGGGCGGAATGCCAGAGCCGGCCAGCTGGTCACGCATGATCTGCGCGAACTGAACCGCTGGGCCCGATTGCGCCTGGTTGAGCGGTGGCGACGAATAGTTGACGTGGAAGCCGCGGCCGGTGGGCGGACCACCGTCGGCATGGATGCTCACGATGGCATTGGGTTGCAGGGCGTTGGCCATCGCGGCGCGTTCGTCGACGCAGGGGCCGAGTCCGGTGTCGTTGCCACGCGACATCGCGGTGCGCACGCCCAGGGCATTGAGTTCGGCTCGGATCCGCAGGGTGGTGTCCCACGTGAAGGTGTGCTCCGGATAATCGTCGTCGGTCGAAGTCCCGCTCGTCTGGCAGTCCTTGGTGCCACCGCGGCCGGTGGGCACTTGCCTGCTGATGGAGGCGTCGTTGGAGCCGTTATGGCCGGGGTCCAGGAACACGATCATGCCGGCGATGTTGGCCGGTGCGGCCGATGCGGGGCTGGCGAGTGTCGAGGCGGCGACGAGCAGGCAGGTGGCGAGCGCAGCGCCGACACGCAGGCAGGCTGGGACGTGCACCGAGTCAAGGTAGCCCGCGGGCGACTAGGCTGAAAGCCCAACCCGCCGCTTGTGGATGAGCGCAACCAAGTCGAGACCAATACGCAAGGGGACTGTCATGCAACCCGGAGGCACGCCCGACATGTCGGCACTCCTCGCGCAGGCGCAGCAGATGCAGCAGCAGTTGATGGAGGCCCAGGAAGCGCTGGCCAATTCCGAGGTTCACGGTCAGGCCGGCGGCGGCCTGGTGCAGGTCACCATGAAGGGCAGCGGTGAAGTGGTGGCGGTGGCGATCGACCCCAAGGTCGTCGAGCCGTCCGATGTCGAGACGCTGCAGGACCTCATCGTCGGCGCCATCGCTGATGCGTCCAAGCAGGTCACCATCCTGGCGCACGATCGGCTCGGGCCGCTCGCCGGCGGGATGGGCGGACTAGGTCTTCCGGGGCTGTAATTGTTCGAGGGACCCGTCCAGGATCTGATCGACGAGCTCGGCAAGCTGCCCGGTATCGGGCCGAAGAGCGCGCAGCGGATCGCTTTTCATCTCTTGTCCGTGGAGCCTCCCGACATCGATCGGTTGACCGCTGTGTTGGGCAAGGTGCGCGACGGCGTGAAGTTCTGCGCGGTGTGCGGCAATGTCTCTGACGACGATCGCTGCCGGATATGTTCGGACCCGCGCCGCGACGCGTCGCTGGTGTGTGTGGTCGAGGAGCCGAAGGATGTGCAGGCCGTCGAGCGCACCCGTGAGTTTCGCGGTCGCTACCACGTGCTCGGTGGGGCGCTCGATCCGTTGTCCGGGGTGGGGCCCGAGCAGTTGCGAATCCGTGAGCTTCTCAACAGGATTGGCGAACGCGTCGACGGGGTCGACGTCACTGAGGTGATCATCGCGACGGATCCGAACACCGAAGGCGAGGCGACCGCGACGTATTTGGTGCGGATGCTGCGCGACATCCCCGGCCTCACCGTGACGCGGATCGCGTCGGGACTGCCGATGGGCGGCGACCTGGAGTTCGCCGACGAGCTGACACTCGGCCGGGCGCTGACGGGCCGCCGCGCAATGGCGTAGCTTGTTTTCGCCCAAACGGACAAACGGGCGCAAAAGTGCGAGTTCAACTCGCCATTTCGTCGATCTCGGCGAGGTGTCGGCCCCATGGACGACGATGCCGCCATGGGGGAAGTGTTTCTTGGCCGGGAAGCGATGGCTGATGGGCTGTCCCGGCATGAGTTGCGACGTTGGTATCGCCCGCTTTTCCGCGGTGCTTACATCCAGAAACGGGCGACACCCACACTGACCGATCGGGCTGTCGGTGCGTGGCTGACCTCGGACCGAAGAGGCATCATCGCCGGCGTCGCCGCCTCGGCCTTGCACGGCGCGGCGTGGGTCGATGACACCGAACGGATCGAGATACTGGTGGACGATCGACGCCGTCAATCGGGGCTGATCATCCGGATGGATCGAGTTGCTGATGACGAAGTAACAAGTGCCGCCGGCCTACCCGTGACGACATTGACGCGAACCGCGTTTGATCTGGGTCGATATCAGAAGCGTTCCGCTGCTATCGCTCGGCTGGACGCACTGATGCGCGCCGCACCGTTTTCGGCCGACGAGGTGACAATGCTGATGCAGCGTTATGGTCCGGTGCGGGGAGTGCGCCAGCTGCGCGAGCTCCTTCCGTTGGTGGACCCGGGCGCCGCGTCTCCGAAAGAGAGTTGGCTGCGACTCCTATTGATCGACAACGGGTTTCCGATTCCCGAGACTCAGATTCCCGTCCTCGACGGGTATATGCCATTTGCCTTTCTCGACATGGGCTGGCGGCACATCCACTTGGCGGTCGAATACGACGGCGATCAGCATCGCACCGACCGGCCTCAGTACGTCAAGGACATGAGGCGGCATCCGAAGATTGCTAAGCGTGGCTGGGAAGTCGTCCGCGTCATCGCCGAAGACAAGGAATCCGAGATTCTGGCCGCGGCATATGAGGCGTGGCTTCGCCGAGGAGGCGCCGAGATCGACAAAATGGCGCGATTTACTCGCACTCTCGCGCCCGTTCGTTCGTTTGGGCGAAACAGGGTGGCCTAGACGCGGCGCGGGGCGGCAAGGCGTTCGCGGCGCAGCTGTGTGACCTCGTCGATATCCAGGGGCATCAGCGCGCCCACGACGTTACTCAGCAGATGGTCGGCCAGCTCCGGGTTGCGGGCTAGGCACGGCCCATGCAGGTACGTCGCCCACACGCTGCCCTGCACCGCGCCGTCGATGCCGTCACCCGCCCTGTTACCCGCGCCGCTGATCACCTTCGCGAGCGGCTTCGCCTCCGCACCCAGAACCGTTCCACCGCGGTGGTTTTCGAAGCCCGTCAATCGCGCCGAGAGACCGGGGATCAGCGGTTCGGACACCACTTCGCCGATGGTCCGCCTTTCCTGCGGCGAGGTGGTCACGTCGAGCAGGCCGACCCCGTCGACGCGCTCACCGGACGACGTCTCGTACCAGTGCCCCAGCACCTGAATCGCCGCGCAGATCGCCAACACCGGCGCACCGCGGGCGGCCGCCTCTTGCAAGCCGGGGTAACGGATCAGATGCTTGGTCGCCAGTCGTTGCGCGTAATCCTCCGCCCCGCCAAGCGTGTACAGGTCGAGCCCCGACGGCACCGGGTCCGACAGCGTGATAGCGATGATCTCCGCGTCAAACCCCCGCAGCCGCAACCGTTGCCGCAATACGACCGAGTTGCCGCCGTCGCCGTAGGTGCCCATCACATCGGGCAGCACCAGCCCGATCCGCACCGTCGATTCAGCCACTGGGTTACCTTCCCGCCCGCCCGAACGTCCGATTCAGGTGCAGGAATGCGGTGTAGTTGGCGACGACCTCGACGTGTCCCGGCGGGCAGGAGGTGATCGCCTCAACTGCGTTGTGCACCAACGTGTGTTCGACGCCCGCGTATCCGAGGCGCACCGCCAGATCTGTTCCGCGTTCACCCGCGGCCACCACGGTCATTGGCTCGGTTGTGTTTCTTCGCGCAAGCTGCCCATCGACGAAGTGCTCGAAGTTGACGTCCCACAGCCACGACAGGTCCTCGCCGTCGGGCACCTGACCGTTGACCGAGATCACCACCGAGCCTGCGTCGGTGTCCACCATCGACAGCGCTTCCTGCCAGCCGGCCGGATTCTTGGCCAACAGCATCCGAACTGAATGCGCGCCCAGCTGCACCGTGCTGTACCGGCCCGCGACCTCGTCGACGCCAGAAACCGCCGTCACCGCCGCGGCCGGATCGACGCCGAGCGTGACCGCCGCTGCCACCGCCTGCGTGGCATTCCCGCGGTTCACGGTCCCGGGCAGCGCCAGCGTCATTGGCAGCGAAAGCCCTTCGGGACCATAGATATTCGCATCGTCATGCCACCACTGCGGGGTCGGCCGTTTGAAGTCGGTGCCGGTCGAGTACCGGTGGCTGCCTTCGCGCACGATGACTTCGCCGGACCGAGGACAACTCACCGAGTCGTTGGCCCAGCCGCCGCCCGCGGCCACCCACACCACATGCGGGCTGTCGTAGGCCGCCGATGTCATCAGCACGTCGTCGCAATTGGCGACCACCACCGTCGATGGATGACGGGCCAACCCGCCGCGCAACGTCCGCTCGATGTGGTTGATCTCGCCGACGCGGTCCAGCTGATCGCGCGACAAATTCAGCAGCACGATCACCGCCGGGTCGACTGCGTCGGCCACATGCGGCACATGCATCTCGTCGACCTCCAGCGCCGCCAATGAAGCGTCACGGGCGCCCGCCAGCGCGGCCACCAGACCGGCGTCCATGTTCGCGCCCTCGGCATTGGTGGCGACGGCTTGATGTCGCCGGCCGTCCGGCTCCGACGTTTGATGTCGCCGGCCTTCCGGCTCCGACGTTTGATGTCGCCGGCCTTCCGGCTCCGAAGCTCCGAGTGTGCCCAGCGCCGCCGCGGTCATCCGGGTGGTGGTCGACTTGCCGTTGGTGCCGGTGACGACGACCGTGCGACGGCCCTCGCCGAGCTGGCGGAGCACCGACTTGTCCAGCGCCAGAGCGACCAGGCCGCCGATCATCGCTCCAGCACCACGCCCGGTGACCCGCGACGCCCATCGCGCGCCAGCCCCGGCCGCAAGCGCGACACGTCCACGAGTCGTGACCATCCCCGGCATTTTAGGTAGCCGACACGCTGCCGAGCGATCCGGCGGTGACGGCGATTTGTCACCGCAACGTGCCATCCTCAAAACGTGAGCCAAACCTGGGGCCGGCCGGCAAACGACACCGGCGCGGGCTGGGCCGTCGTCGACGTCGAGACCTCTGGCTTCCGCCCCGGGCAGGCCCGCATCGTCAGCGTCGCCGCCCTGGCCCTAGGCGACGACGGTAACGTCGAGCAAAGCCTGTACACGCTGCTCAACCCCGGCGTCGACCCCGGCCCCACCCATGTGCACGGCCTGACCGCCGAAATGATTCACGGCCAGCCTTGCTTCGGCGACGTCGTCGGCGACCTCATCGACCTGCTGAAGGGCCGCACTCTCGTCGCCCACAACGTCGGCTTCGACTACTCGTTCCTGGCCGCCGAGGCCGAACTGGTCGGGGCGGTGCTACCCGTCGACACCGTGATGTGCACGGTCGAGCTGACCCGCCGCCTCGAGCTCGGCACGGAGAACCTGCGCTTGGAGACGCTGGCGGCGCACTTGGGCATCACGCAGATGAAGCCGCACGACGCACTCGACGACGCGCTGGTGCTCGCCCAGATCCTCAAGCCCGTGCTTGTCAGGGCCAGGGAGCGCAAGGTCTGGCTGCCGGTGCGGCCGGTGATGCGGCGGCAGTGGCCCAACGGCCAGATCACGCACGAGGAGCTGCGCCCGCTGAAGATGCTGGCCTCGCGACTGCCGTGCCCGTATCTGAACCCCGGCCGGTTTGTCTCGGGCCGCCCGCTGGTGCAGGGCATGCGGGTGGCGTTGTCGGCCGAGGTGAACCGCACGCACGAAGAGCTCATCGAGCGGATCGCGCACGCGGGGCTGGCCTACACCGACGCCGTCGACCCCGAAACGTCTCTGGTGATCTGCAACGACCCCGACCCCGAGCACGGCAAGGGTTATCAGGCCAACGAGCTCGGCGTCCCGCTGGTCACCGACGCCGATTTCATGCGATTCCTCGACGGGGTCATCGGCGGCACCGACATCGAAGAGTTCACCGACACCACGCTGGCCGGCGAGCAGTTCGCGCTCTTCTAGGTCGGGCGCGACGTCCCAAGGGACACACCGGGCGTGAAGGTGACCGGCAACTTGCCCAGGCCCGTCATGCTCGGATTGCCGGAGTATTGGTGCACGCCGTCCAGCTCAACCACATAGTCCGGCATGCGTTCGAGCACCGCCTTGACCATCACCTGGAACATCACCCGCGCGAGCGGGGCGCCGATGCATCGGTGCGGCCCGAGCCCGAACGCGACGTGGCGGTTGGGTGCCCGGTCGAGCACCACCTCGTCGGCTCGCTCGAACTCCCGCTCGTCGTGGTTGGCCGCGAACCAGCTGATGAGCACCTTGTCGTTGCGCCGAAGTTGTTGGCCGCCAAGGACGGTGTCGCGGCTCACCGTGCGGCTCAGCGTCTTGTTGACCGAGCAATACCGGAGATACTCGTCGCCCGCAGTTTGGTAGAGCTCGGGACGATCGATGAGCTGTTGCCGCAGATCCCGGTGGGTGCCGAGGTGAAGCAGGCTCAGTGCGGTCAGTGACGTCGTGGTGTCGACGCCGCCGCCGATGAGGTTCCAGAGAATGTCGATGAGCTGGTTGTCGTCAAGGCGCTTGCCGTCGAATTCGAACCGGCCCAGGAAGCTCGTCAGGTCATCCGCTGGATCGGCCCGCC
>Ga0207648_10005904_pt1 | contig 12250 bp, 7 predicted proteins | sample KBSMisM32_FD_184310 | JGI IMG/M metagenome (GOLD analysis project Ga0207648, IMG submission 184310) | Miscanthus rhizosphere microbial communities from Kellogg Biological Station, Michigan, USA - KBS Miscanthus M3-2 (SPAdes) (version 2) | ecosystem: Host-associated > Plants > Roots > Rhizosphere...
CGACCGCCATCCAACCCAGAAGGGGCTTTTCACGCGCGAGGACCGAGAACTCCGCGGCCGAGCGATAGCGCATCAGGCCCACGATCATAGTTGGCAAGCTCACCGCCAGCGACAGGCTGCCGGCCACCTTGATGTTTACTCCGAACAACACCACCAGCGTCGGAATGAGCAACTCCCCTCCGGCAACTCCCAGAAGGGCCGCCACGCCACCGATGACAACGCCAGCGGCTGCACCGGCAACAATCTGCAGCCTCGGGTCATCGAACAACGGCTGGCCATCGCCGTGCAAGCCCGTGAGGCCTTCGGCGAACATCAGCACCGCCATCGTCGTGAGAAGGATCAGCACCAGCCGGTTCAAGGTTGAGCCGGAGAGTCGGATGGCGTGCCCGGCCGCGAACCACGCGCCGACGAGGCTCCCCGCAAGCAGGTTCAGCACAGTGCCGGCGTGAGCAAGCGTTTCGTCGAACGGGATCGCGCGCTGGCGGAACAAGAGCGCGGCGACTACGACCACCAGACTGAGCGCCTTGTTCAGAATCACCGCTTCAAGCGTCGGGAACCGAAAACGTCCGACGAGAACAGGCAAGCGGAATTCCGCGCCACCGAGTCCGATCAGCCCTCCCAACGTCCCGATGACGGCGCTCCAACCAAACTCCTCGATGTCGCGTCGGGGCCGGATCGCGATGGCTTGGGCAGGCGTTTTGGAATTCGTCTCCATGCGGGCGAGAATACCGTAAGAGGCGCGGCATCCCAAGCGCGTCCCTCTCCGTAGTCGCGGCGACTAACCGAAAACGAACGGCCGTTTATGATTGGTGCGCATGTCCGATTGTGGCGGTTTGCCGACAAATGTCCGGCAGCGGAGAATAGCTCGTCATCGTCGTCCTGGAGATCGCAATGCTCTCCCGCCTGAGCCTTTGCCTTTGCATGGTGATCGCACCGATGTCCGCCCATGCGGACTGGCAATACGCGACATGGGGCATGTCCCCGGAGCAGGTAATTTCCGCGTCGAGGGGCGTCGCCGTGCGCGCGGAGACTACTGCGGTCGCACGGAACGGCGAGCGGAGATTGCTCGTTGCCCCCTACGCGACGAACAACATCCCGTTCGCCGTTCATTTCTGGTTCGCCGTAGGCGAGCCGAAGTTGACCCGAGTGAGCCTGGGCACACAGTACGACGCAGACTGTCCGAATGTGCGTTCCCTGTTGGTCAGCATCTACGGCGAGCCGCAGGTCTCCGACCTCGGGCCGCCCTCGTCCTTGCGGTGGCGCAGCAACGCGACCGGCAATTTCATCGCGTTTTCGCAGCAAGGCGACGCGCGCTGCATCCTCGATTACTACCCGATACCCATTCCCGGGCCTCCCGGCCTCTAGTTCGGAAGTTCGACGATCAATGAAAGTCCCGGGAACGGATTTGCAGGTCGCCCAGCATCGGAGATAGATCCGCGAGCCGCCCGGCGAGCACGTGGACGACCTGTCCCTCGCGCTCCACCTTGCCGAAGACGGCGAGCAGCCTGGCGCCGAGCAGCTCCCGGCGCTGACGGTCGCTCAAGTCGCGCCAGACGATCACGTTGGTGGCGCCGGTTTCGTCTTCGAGCGTGACGAAGATCACGCCGCTCGCGGTGTCGGGACGCTGCCGGCCGATGACGATGCCGGCGGTGCGCACGATGCGCCCGTGCGGCGTCTGCGCGATCTCGGCGGCTGTGGCGAGCCGCCGCCGCTCGAGCTTCGGGCGCAGCAGCGAAAGCGGATGCCGCCGCAACGTGAGGGAAAGCGCGCGGTAGTCGGCGACGATGTCCTCGCCTTCGGTCGGCGGCGGCAATTCGGGATCGGCCTCGGCGAACGTCGCGCCGGATAAAAGCGGCGGCAATCGCTCGACGCCGGCGACAGCCCACGCTGCGCCGTGACGATGGCCGGATAGCGCGGCGAGGGCGTCGGCCTCGGCAAGGCAAGCCAAGTCGCGCCGGTCGAGCGCCGCGCGATGTGCGAGATCGGCGCTGCTCGCGAAGGGCGCGACACGCCGCGCATCGACGATCCGTTGCGCACCGGCCTCCGACAGTCCCGCGACGAGGCGAAGGCCGAGCCGCAGCGCGGGGTCCGGGCTTTCCTCCACTTTTTCGAGCGTGCAGTCCCATTCGCTCACCGTCACGTCTGCCGGGCGCACCGGGACGCCATGCCGGCGCGCGTCGCCTACGAGTTGTGCCGGCGCGTAGAAGCCCATCGGCAGCGAGTTCAGGAGTGCGCCGGTGAACGCCGCCGGCTCGTAGCGCTTCAGCCACGCCGAGACGTACACGATGAGCGCGAACGACGCTGAATGCGATTCGGGAAAACCGTATTCGCCGAAGCCCAGAATCTGCTGGTAGATCTGCCGCGCGAATGCTTCGCCGTAGCCGCGCGCCGCCATCCCGTCGACCAGCCGCTGCTCGAACTTCTCGAGGCCGCCCTTGCGCCGCCACGCCGCCATCGAGCGGCGCAGCGAATCGGCTTCGCCTGGCGTGAATCCCGCCGCGACGATCGCGAGCTGCATCACCTGCTCCTGGAAAATGGGAACGCCGAGCGTGCGCTCGAGCACGCTCTTGACCGCATCGCTCGGATACGTGACGGGCTCCAACCCCTGCCGTCGGCGCAGATAGGGATGCACCATCCCGCCCTGAATGGGGCCCGGGCGGACGATGGCGACTTCGATGACGAGGTCGTAGAAGCACGCGGGCTTCAACCGCGGCAGCATCGATTGCTGCGCGCGCGATTCGATCTGGAACACGCCGATGGTGTCGGCGCGCTGGCACATCGCGTACACCTCCGGATCCTCGGCGGGAATGTCCTGCATCCGGAGCTCGCGTCCTTGATGCCGCGACACCAAGTCGAGCGTGCGCCTGATTGCGCTCAGCATGCCGAGTGCCAGGCAGTCGACCTTCAGCAATCCCAGCGCGTCGAGATCGTCCTTGTCCCACTGGAGGACGGTGCGATCGGCCATCGCGGCGTTTTCCACCGGCACCATCCGCTCGAGGAGATCGCGCGCGATGACGAAGCCGCCGACGTGCTGCGACAGGTGGCGCGGGAAGCCCATCAGCTCGCCCGTCAGCGTGACGAGGCGGGCGAGTACCGGGTTGTCGGGCTCGAACCCGGCTTCGCGGATGCGCTCGGGCTTGACCTCGCGGCCATCCCACCAGGCGAACACGCCGGAGAGCCGATCGACCTGCGCGGGATCGAGCCCCAGCGCGCGGCCCACATCGCGCACCGCGCTCTTCGGCCGGTAGGTGATGAGCGTCGCGGCGAGCGCCGCGCGGTCGCGGCCGTATTTCGCATAGACGTACTGCATCACTTCCTCGCGCCGCTGGTGCTCGAAGTCGACGTCGATGTCGGGCGGCTCGTTGCGCTCCTTCGAAAGAAAGCGCTCGAACAGCATGCTCATTCGCGAAGGATCGACTTCGGTGATGCCGAGCGCGTAGCAGACGGCCGAATTGGCGGCCGAGCCGCGGCCCTGGCAGAGGATGCTCCGCGAGCGCGCGAAGTCGACGATGTCGTGGACGGTCAGGAAATACGGCTCGTAGCGAAGCTCCGCGATCAGTGCCAGCTCGTGCTCGATCAGCTCGCGGACCTCGGGCGGGCAGCGCGCCTGCCCATACCGCCTCGAGAGTCCTTCGTCGGTGAGTTGCCGCAGATAAGACGCCGGCGTATGTCCCGGGGGCACGATCTCCTCGGGGTACTCGTAGCGCAACGTGTCGAGCGAAAACGCGCAGCGCTGCGCGATTGCGACGCTCTCGGCGAGGAGCTCCTCTGGATAGATCGTCGCAAGCCGCGCGCGGGAGCGGAGGTGCCGTTCGCCATTCGGATAAAGCGCGTAGCCGCATTCGGCAATCGGTTTCCTGAGCCTTATCGCGGTGAGCGTGTCCTGCAGCGAGCGCCGGGCACGAACGTGCATGTGAACGTCGCCGGCCGCGACCTGCGGCAGGCCGGCCGCACGCGCGAGCGCCGCGCAATGCGCGAGCTTGGCGCGATCGCCGGCGCGAGCGAAGAGCTCGACGGCGATCCACGCCCGGCCCGGAAAGACGGCGGCGACCCACTGTGCAACGCCGAGTGCGGCGAAAGGTGCAACGCCGAGCGCGGCAGCAAGCGCCGCGCCGGCGATGCCGCTCGATTGCCGCGGCGGATCGGGCGGCACCCACAGCGCGAGGAGGCCGTCGGCGAACGCTGCGACGTCATCGCGGCCAAGCGCATAGCTGCCTTTCACCGCATTGCGCCGCCCGCGCGTGACGAGTTGCGACAAATTGCCGTAGCTCGATCGATCGGTGGCGAGCAGCACGAGCTTCACGCCGTCGACGAGCGTGACCTCGGTGCCGATGACGAGCGGCAGCCCTGCGTTCTTCGCTGCGACGTGGGCGCGGACAGTGCCGGAGAACGAGCACTCGTCGGTGACGGCAAGCGCCGTGTAGCCAAGCGTCTGGCCACGCTCGACCAGTTCCTCCGGATGCGATGCGCCGCGAAGGAACGAAAAATTCGTCAGGCAATGGAGCTCGGCGTAGGCGGGGAGCATGGGAGGCGGCGACAGCCAGCGAACCCGTGGGCGAACGGCGGGCCAGGGCCGAAATGTCGGATACCGCATAAATATACGGTATTTCCCGGCCAATGCAAAAGGGCGCCCGTTGAACGCCGGTAAGATGCGAGTCCTTCCCCCGAACCATCGAGTCCGACCCGCTCCCACCATGCCCGCCATCGCCTTCGATCGCTTCTACCGTTACGCCGAGCTGACCACCATCCTCCACGCCTTCGCCGCCGAAAATCCCGCACTCATGTCGATCGAGTCGATCGGCAAGAGCCACGAGGGGCGCGACATCTGGGTGCTGACGGTCACCAACGCCGCAACCGGTCCGGCAGCGGAGAAGCCCGCGTTCTGGGTGGACGGCAACATCCACTCGACCGAAGTCGCGGCATCGGTCGCCGTGCTGTATTTCCTGCAGACGCTCGTCACGCAGTACGGCAAGGAACCGGACGTGACGCGGGCGGTCGACACCCGGGCGTTCTATGTCTGTCCCCGCTTCAATCCGGACGGCGCCGAATGGGCGCTCGCCGACAAGCCGAAGTGGGTGCGGTCGAGCACGCGCCCGTACCCCTGGGACGAGGACGAGATCGAGGGCCTCACCGTCGAGGACGTCGACGGCGACGGGAGAATCCTGCAGATGCGCATCCCCGATTCCAATGGGGTATGGAAGGATCACCCCGAGCAGCCGGGGCTCATGGTGCGGCGCGACCCGATCGAAACCGGAGGCCGCTACTACCGGATCATTCCGGAAGGCACGATGGAAGCTTGGGACGGCCTCATGTTGCGGGTGAAAAAGAACAGGCAAGGACTTGACCTGAATAGAAATTTCCCCGCTAACTGGCGTCAGGAATTCGAGCAGTTGGGTGCGGGTCCGTTCCCAACGTCGGAGCCCGAGGTTCGTGCGGTCGTCTCGTTCTTCGTCCGTCATCCGAACATCACCGGCGGAGTCGCCTTTCACACTTGGGCCGGAGTGCTGCTCCGTCCGTTCGATCACCTTCCCGACGCCGAGATGAATGCCGAGGATCTCTGGCACTACCGGCGCATCGGCGACAAGGGCACCGAGCTGACGGGCTATCCGGCGATCTCCGTCTACGAGGAGTTTCGCTATCACCCGAAGCAGGTGATCGGCGGCGTATTCGACTGGGTCTACGACCACCTCGGCATGTACAGCTGGGTCGTCGAGATCTGGAGCCCGATGCGCGAAGCGGGAATCACCAATTACAAATACATCGATTGGTTCCGCGACCATCCGATCGAGGACGATTTGAAGCTCTATCGCTGGAACGTCGACAAGGTGGGCGGCATCGCGCACATCCCGTGGAAACCGTTCGACCACCCGCAGCTCGGCCCGGTCGAGATCGGCGGCTGGAACCGCTTTCACGCCTTCGGCAATCCGCCGCCGGCATTCCTCGAGCGCGAGGTCGCGCGCTTCCCCCAGTGGCTCCTCTGGCAGGCGCTCACCTCGCCGAAGATGGAGGTTCATTCCACGGCAGCCGAAGCCCTCGGCAACGATCATTGGCGGGTGCGGCTCGTTGTGCAGAACACGGGCTTTCTGCCGAGCTACGTCTCGAAGCGGGCTCTGGAGCGCAAGATCGTGCGTGGCGCGATCGCGGAAATCGCGTTGCCGACGGGGGCGAAGCTTCTGCATGGCAAGCGGCGCGAAGACCTCGGGCAGCTCGAGGGCCGGGCGTACAAGCATACGGGCGTGTCGTTCTGGCCGGATCACAATCCGACCGACGATCGCGTGAAGGTCGAGTGGATCGTGCAGGGGAAGAAAGGCGACGAAGTGCGCCTCACCGCGCGCCACGAGCGCGCGGGCACCGTCCGCGCCAGCGTGACGCTCGGCTGAAGCGGGATCGTTGCCGGACCCAATCCGAGCGAGCGGACGCAAGATGCCGCACTCCCACCTCATCGCTCTCCGCCGCATCCCGCGCGGCGTGTGGGCGCTCGGCTTCGTCAGCATGTTGATGGACCTCTCGTCGGAGCTCATCCATTCGCTTCTTCCGCTCTACATGGCGATCGGCCTCGGCGCGTCGACGCTGACGATCGGGATCGTCGAGGGCATCGCGGAAGCGACCGCGATGATCGTCAAGTTCTTCTCCGGCGTTCTTTCCGATTATTTCGGCAAACGCAAACCGCTCGTCGTCCTCGGGTACGGCCTCGCAGGTCTCACCAAGTTCGTTTTTCCCCTCGCGCCGACGCTGGGCTGGATCGTCGCGGCGCGATTCGCCGACCGCGTCGGCAAGGGGATTCGTGGTGCGCCGCGCGACGCGCTGATTGCGGATCTGACGCCGGAGGATCTTCGCGGCGGGAGCTTCGGGCTGCGCCAGGCGCTCGACACCGTGGGAGCGATTGGCGGTCCGCTGCTCGCGGTGGGCGCGATGGCCTGGTTCGCGAGCGATTTCAAGGCGGCGTTCTGGGTTGCCGTCGTGCCCGCAGTGCTGTGCGTGCTCGTCCTCCTCTTCGGCGTCCAGGAACCGAAGGCTCCCGCAGCAGGCGCCGCCGACGGCCCCAGGGGCTTTCAGCCCGCCGATGTGCGCCGCCTCGGGCGCCGCTACGCGCTCATCGTCGGCATCGCAACGGTGCTCACGTTTGCGCGCTTCTCGGAAGCCTTCCTGATCCTGCGGGCGCAGAACGTCGGCTTGTCGGCGGCAATGGCGCCGTGGGTCATGGTCGTCATGTCGATCGTCTACGCAGGGGTTGCGTATCCCGCCGGTGCCGCGGCTGACAGGGGTCTCGGCCCGCGCATGATCTCTGCGGGACTCGCGGCGCTGATCGTTGCCGATCTGCTGCTTGCCACCGCCACTGCAGCTCCGTCGGTCTTCGTCGGCGCCGCGCTCTGGGGTCTGCACATGGGCCTGACGCAGGGCCTCCTCGCGGCGCTCGTCGCCGCAGCCGCGCCTGCCGATCTGCGCGGCACGGCGTTCGGCGTCTTCAACCTGGTCTGCGGATTGGCGCTTCTCGTCGCGAGCGTGCTCGCCGGGTGGTTGTGGGATACTTTCGGCCCGAGCCTTACGTTCTACGCTGGTGCTGCTTTCACATTGATCGCATGGATGGGACTCTTGCGGCACGGCGGAGGCGCGACGGAGCTACGGCGCGCGTGACGCCCGTGGCAGGACATTGCGCCCCGCCGCTCCACTTCTTCGTCGGCGTGGCGACAATCGCGGACAGCGCGTCGCCGCCGCCCTCCATGCCGAATTACACACAGGGGAATGAAGGATGAGTGCGCAACATTTGAAAGGGTGGCGAATTTCGGGCGCGGCCATCGCGCTGTTGGCCATCGGCTGCGCGACGACGCCGACGACAACGAAGCCGACGATCGACAGCGTCCAGCACATCATCGTGATCTACGCCGAGAATCGCAGCTTCGATCATCTGTACGGGCTCTTCCCCGGGGCGAACGGGATCGCCAATGCCACGCCGGAGCAGTACATCCAGGTGGATCGCGACGGCACGACGCTGGCGCATTTGCCGCCCGTATGGAAAGGCAAGAACGCCGACCCGGCCTACCCGGACTCGCTCCCCAACAAGCCGTTTCGCCTCGACCTGCCGCCCGTCAACATGCCGCTAACGGTGGCGACGCGCGACACGATCCACAAGTTCTACCCGCAGCAGGAGCAGATCAACGGCGGGCGCAACGACCGGTTCGTCGAGGTGTCGGATTCGGGCGCGCTGCCCATGGGGTACTACGACGGCTCGTCGCTGCCCATGTGGAAGCTCGCGCAGGAATTCGTGCTGGCGGACAACTTCTTCATGGGGGCGTTCGGGGATTCGTTCCTCAATCACTTCTGGCTCGTCTGCGCCTGCATGCCGTTCGATCCGAACGCGCCCATCGAACTGCGGGCGAAGCTCGATAACCGCGGACGCCTGCAGCGCACCTCCGATTCGCCATGGTCGGCGCTGGCGGGACCGACGACGTTCACGCCGGGGGAATTCACGCCTGAAGGCTTCGCCCTTTCGACCAACCAGCCGCCGTGGCAGCCCAGCCGCGTGCCTCCGGCGAAGAACGGCGACCCGCGCGCGGTGGATCCGACGAAGCACCACCTGCCGCCGCAGACCGGCAAGACGATCGGCGACACGCTCACGGCGAAGGGCATCTCCTGGGCGTGGTACTCCGGGGCGTGGGACGTGGCGGTCGCCGACGGCATGCAGCCCCCCGAGGCCAAGCGGATGGTCATCAACAACAACGAAAAGGGCTCCCCCTACTTCGTCACCCACCACCAGCCGTTCAACTATTTCGTGCGCTTCGCCCCGGGCACGCCCGATCGCGCGCGCCACCTCAAGGATTACAACGAGCTCGTCGCGGGGATCGATCGCGGCGACGTTCCGCAGGTCGTGTTCTACAAGCCGCAGGGCTCGCTCAACGAGCATCCCGGCAACACCGACGTCATGTCCGGCGACATCCATTCCGCGGCACTCGTCGAGCGGATCAGGAAGAGCCCGATCTGGGCGTCGACGGTGATCGTCTTCACGTATGACGAGAACGGCGGGTTCTGGGACCACGTCGCGCCGCCCAAGGGCGATCGCTGGGGTCCGGGATCGCGGATTCCTGCGATCATCATCTCGCCGATGGCCAAGCGGGGTTACATCGACCACACGTACTACGATACGACGTCGATCCTCAAGTTCATCACTCGCCGCTTCGGGCTCGAACCCCTGCCGGGCGCGCGCGCCGGCGCCGGCGACCTCACCAACGCACTCGACCTGGCGCCGTAAGGAAGCCTTGCCGCCGTACGACCAACCCGCATCGTCCGATCGGAGCAAGGATATGCAAGGAGGCGATGCCGACCGATCCCCGGCGCGGAGCTATCTGTACTACCGCCACAGCCTGCCGGTGCGCCTCATGCACTGGACGAATGTCGTCGCGCTGACCATCCTGCTGATGAGCGGGCTGCAGATCTTCAACGCGCATCCCAATCTCTACTGGTCGGGCAAATCGTCGTACACCGGCGCGCCTCCGGTATTGGCAATCGGGGCGCGACAAAGCCCCGAGTCCGGCGTCATCGGCACGACGCGCATCTTCGGCCATGAGTTCAACACGACCGGCGTGCTTGGCGTCTCCCGATCGCCCGACGGGGAGCTGAGCGCGCGGGCGTTCCCGTGGTGGATGACGATTCCGGACAATCCGTGGCTGGCCATGGCGCGGGCGTGGCACCTCTTCTTCGCCTGGGTATTGCTGATCAACGGCCTTGTCTACGTCGCGTACTCGGGCGCAAGCCGGCACTTGTCCCGCGACCTCGCGCCCGATCGGAACGACTGGCGCTCGATAGGCAGGTCGATACGCGATCACCTGCGCTTCCGGCACCCGACCGGCGATGCCGCCAAGCGCTACAACGTGCTGCAGAAGCTCACGTATCTCATCGTGATCTTCATCCTGCTCCCGCTCATCATCCTGATGGGCCTCGCAATGAGCCCGTGGATGAACTCGGTGTTTCCCGGCTGGGTCGATCTCTTCGGCGGGCGGCAGGCGGCGCGCACGATCCACTTCGTCGCCGCGTGGCTTCTCGTGGCCTTCGTCGCGATCCACGTGTTCGAGGTGATCGTGTCGGGGCTGTGGAACCACCTGCGCTCGATGGTGACGGGCCGGTATCGCGTTCAGACTGGGGGAACGCCATGAATCCGACACGTGACGATCGCCGACGCTTCCTCGCGCGAGCGCTCGGTTCCGCAGGATCGCTCTTCCTTGCGAGCTGCGACCGGCTGTCGCAGACCGAGTGGTTCCCCAAGGTGCTGGGGGCGGGCGAATCGGCGAGCAGGGCTGTCGCCCACGCGGTCACGTCGCGCCGGTCGATGGCCCAGGAATTCTCGGAAGCGGATCGTTCTCCGATGTTTCGCAGCAATGGCACAGCGGAACCGGATTCCGATGCCTACCGGCAACTCGCGCAGAACGCCTTTGCCGACTATCGCCTCGTCGTCGACGGTCTCGTCGACGCACCGGCGAGTCTCTCGCTCGCGGAGCTTCGCGCGCTGCAGAGCCGCACGCAGATCACGCGCCACGATTGCGTCGAAGGCTGGAGCGCGATCGCGAAGTGGAAGGGCGTGCGGCTCGCGGCACTGCTCGAATCCGTCCGGCCGAAGCCCGGGGCGCGGTTCGTCGTCTTCTATTGCGCCGATCCGATGGCCGACGATGGAACGGATCTCTACTACGAAAGCATCGATCTCGAGGATGCGTTCCATCCCCAGACGATCCTCGCGTACGAGATGAACGATGCCGCGCTGCCGATCGCCAACGGCGCCCCGATCAGGTTGCGGGTCGAGCGGCAGCTGGGCTACAAGCACGCCAAGTACATCATGCGCATGGAGCTCGTGGAGAGTTTCGCGCGCATCGGCGGGGGGAAGGGCGGCTACTGGGAAGACCAGGGCTACCAGTGGTTCGCCGGCATCTAAAGCTCGAGCAAACCTTCCCGCTGTCGGTCCTCTTTACAGTGTTTATGCATGCGGGTGCTTTTGCGCCTGCAAGTCATTGATCGGTATCACCAGCAGTCGACTGGCATGCGCCTTGCGTGGCCGAACATTATGTAAGCCCGAACAAGAGGTGTAGCCGCCAACAGGCTGTATCGGTAGTTGTCCTCCCGCTCCCGCGTGTGCATGCGCACTGTGGAGGCGTCAAGCAGCAAACAATCCCGACCGCAATCGCGAGAGCGACCCCGAATCGCTCGGACGGGAACGTGCGGCCGTCAACAACACCGCAAATGGGGAGATCACGTCTTGAATACACGCCGAAGGTTCACTTTGCTCGGAGCCGACTTCCTGCGCTTGCTGACCGTGGTTCTGCTTGGACTGCCGCTGGCCGCCAATGCCGCCCTGACCACGTGGGAGATTCGGGGGCACATCACCGCTTCGCAGGGCGCCGAATTGGCGGCCTTCCAGCCGGGCGACCCGTTCCGCATCCTGGTGAACTTCGATCGCGCAGCGGTGCCTTCCGCGACCATTCCGCTCCCACCCGGCACTCGCTACAACTACCCGGCGTCCTCGCTCTCCTTCGACATCTTCATCGGCAGCCTCGGCCCCTTTCACGCAGAGCGCGGCACGGGACCGCAGGATAGCGGCAGCATCATCCTGCGCGACAACGCCTCATTCCCACCCCCAGACGGTCCTCCCGTCGACGGCTACGGCTTTTCGCTGACGAGTTTCGATCCCAACGATGGCGGGGTCTTTTCGGGCTTGCTGGTGGTGATGCGCGGGTCGATTCTCGATATCGTGAATGGTCCGGTCCTTGCCGAGACGCCCGATCCGCGACTGGCGACCCTTGCCGATCACGCGTTCCAGGTGTGCAGGTCGACCGCGGCCAACCAAGGCAGCTGCGACGCAGGGCAACTCGACGGCGCGATCGAATCCGTCTCGACGCCCAGCTACGGTACGGGCTACCTGTTCACCGCGCGCGATTGTCGCGTCGTTTCGACCAACCCTGCGGACTCAACGCCGTACGATTGCGTGAACACGGGCAGGACTCTCTACCAGCAGTGGACCTATCCTCCCCAAGGTGTTCTGGGCGGCGGGCTGGGGCTCGGCGCGTTCGACCTGAATCACGCGCCCATGGATACCGATATCGACCCGACGTGGAACTCCGGCCCGCTGCACGCTTCGCTCGGCTTGCCGCCCGCGTCGCTGGGCGCGCTCTTCGGCTCGATAAGCTTCAGCGGACCCGTCGCGCTGCCGATCGTGAAGGGAAGCACGACTCCGTCCGACGTCTCGCGGCTCAACGCGAATCTGTTCGGT
>Ga0207648_10005905_pt1 | contig 12250 bp, 10 predicted proteins | sample KBSMisM32_FD_184310 | JGI IMG/M metagenome (GOLD analysis project Ga0207648, IMG submission 184310) | Miscanthus rhizosphere microbial communities from Kellogg Biological Station, Michigan, USA - KBS Miscanthus M3-2 (SPAdes) (version 2) | ecosystem: Host-associated > Plants > Roots >...
GGCGATTGCCAGAACACGCTCCGGCGCAGAACTGGAAATCACGATGCGGCCCTGCGTCTCGCCGAAGAGTATCGCGCGATCAGCAATTGCCGAGTATGAAGAGAGATCAATCTCGGCGCCGCTCTCGTGCTCCCGATTGGCGATGCAGCACTCGGCCAGAGCAACGGCGAGGCCCCCATCGCTGCAGTCGTGCGCCGAGCTGACGACGCCTGATCCGATCGCTTCGAGCAGAGCATCGATCACGACTTTTTCACGGGCTGGGTCGCAGGCAGGTGGCGGTCCAATGACTTTGCCGTGGATCGTGGAAAGATACTCACTGCCGCCGAGCTCTCCGCCCATCTCGCCGAGGAGAAGAATCGCATCGCCATCGTCACGGAAGGTGGCGCGGGTGACCCGCGAGATGTCGTCGATCAATCCCACCATTCCGATCACGGGCGTCGGATACACCGCGCCCGATGGACTCTCGTTATAAAGCGAGACGTTGCCGCCGGTCACTGGCGTGCCCAGCGCGCGACAGGCTTCTCCCATCCCGGCGACCGCTTCCTTGAACTGGAAGAAAACCTCCGGGCGGGTCGGGTTTCCGAAGTTCAGGCAGTTGGTGATCGCCATCGGTCGGGCGCCCGTGCACGCAACGTTGCGGGCAGCTTCAGCGACCGCTATCCGTCCGCCTACTCGTGGCTCCAGATACACGTACCGGCCGTTGCAGTCGGTCTTCACGGCGATTGCCTTGTTGGTTCCACGGACGCGCAACACAGCCGCGTCGCCACCCGGTCCGATGACTGTGTTGGTGCGCACGGTTGAATCGTACTGGCGGTACGCCCAGGCCTTGCTGGCGATGGTCGGAGCCGAGAGGAGCTTGTCCAGAGTCCACGAGTGGTTCGTTTCCTCGGGGAGTGGAGCGACCGTCTCGGGAGCAGTGTTGCGCCGCTCTATGATTGCCGCCGACTCGCGCGCCTCGGGCGAATAGCTCGGACAGTCCGTGACGAGTCTCGACCCCGGGAACTCAGCGACCACTTTGCTTCCTTCAGTCACGCGATAAACCGGCTCGGCGATGACTTCACCAATCACCGCGGCGGTGAGGTCCCACTTGGTGAGAATCGCGCGAACGTCTTCCTCGTGACCCTTCTTGGCGACGACGAGCATCCGCTCCTGGGATTCGCTGAGCAGGATCTCGTACGGAGTCATCCCGCTCTCGCGCGTAGGCACTTTCGTCGCATCGATCGTCACGCCGACATCCCCGCGCTCGGCCATTTCCGCCGAGGAGGACGTCAGGCCGGCGGCGCCCATATCCTGGATGGCGACGATGTGTCCGCTCTTGATCAGCTCGAGACTCGCCTCGAGGAGCAGCTTCTCGGTGAATGGATCGCCGACCTGGATGCGCGGACGCTTGGCGTCGCTGGCCTCGGAGAGATCCTCGGATGCAAAGGACGCCCCGTGAATTCCATCGCGTCCCGTCCGCGCACCGACCGCCATGATCGGATTGCCGACACCCTCTGCCTTGGCGCGAATCAGATCTTCTTCGTGCATCAGGCCGACGCACATCGCATTGACGAGCGGGTTGCTGGCGTAGGCCGGATCGAAGACGATCTCACCGGCGACGGTCGGGATGCCGACGCAATTGCCGTAGTCGCCGATTCCTTTTACGACGCCGGAGAAGAGATATCGAACCCGACTGTCGTCCAGGGAGCCGAAGCGTAGCGAGTTGAGCATTGCGATCGGACGCGCTCCCATCGTGAACACGTCGCGCAGGATTCCACCAACACCGGTCGCAGCGCCCTGATAAGGCTCGACGGCAGAGGGATGATTGTGCGATTCGATCTTGAAAGCGACGGCGAGGCCATCGCCGATCGAAATCACGCCCGCATTTTCACCCGGTCCCTGCAACACGTAAGGCGCTGTCGTGGGCAGTGTCTTAAGAACCGGACGAGAGTGCTTGTACGAGCAGTGCTCGCTCCACAGCGCGCTGACGACCCCGAGCTCGGTGAACGTCGGTGTGCGTCCCAGCATGGCGACCAGGCGCTCGTACTCGCTCTTCGTCAGTCCGTGTTCGGCGACGAGAGCTGGAGTTATCACCGGGTCGCCGGCGCGGGGCGTCACTTCCGACATCAGGCAGTCACTCTGCTGAGGATGGACTCGAGGAGGCGCACGCCGTCGCTGGAGCCGAGCAGGGGGCTGCAGGCCCGCTCCGGATGGGGCATCATGCCGAGCACATTGCCAGCGTCGTTGACGATCCCGGCGATGTTCCGCTCGGACCCGTTCGGATTCGCGTCCGCGCTGATGTTGCCGCCGGCGTCCGCATATCTGAAGATAACCTGGCCCTCTCCCTCGAGCCGGTCGAGAACCTCGTCCGTCGCGACGAACCGTCCGTCACCGTGGGCGACGGGGATCTTCAGCACCTCACCGCGATCGTAGCGGTTGGTGAACAACGTGTCGGAATTCTCAACGCGAATTCGTACGTCGGCGGACACGAACTGGAGATGCGAATTGCGCATCAGAGCGCCGGGCAACAGACCGGCCTCGCAGGCGATCTGGAATCCGTTGCAGATACCGAGGACGGGTCCTCCAGCCTTTGCGTGCGCCGCGACTTCCTGCATGATCGGACTGAAGCGCGCGATGGCGCCGACGCGCAGATAGTCGCCGTAACTGAAGCCGCCCGGTAGGATGATGACGTCTGAGCCCTGCAGGTCGTGATCTTTATGCCAGAGGTACACGGCCTCTTCGCCGAGAATCTCCGTCACTGCGTGGTAAGCGTCGTAGTCGCAGTTTGATCCCGGGAACGTCACGATTCCGAATCTCACGTGGTTACCGCCGATTCGATCTCGAAATCTTCAGTGACGGGATTCGCCAGCAGCTTGCGACACATATCGGTGACGGTCTCTTCGGCTTCGATGGCGTCGTAGGCATCGGTTTCCACGATGATGTACCGGCCGACGTGGACGTCCTTCACCGCTTTGAATCCAAGCGTGCGCAGGGCGTCTCTGACCGCGTTGCCCTGCGGATCGAGCAAGCCTTTGCGCGGAGTGATGTGAACGGCAATGCGGAACTTCGACATCACGACGCTCCTCCGTTGGGTCCGGCCGGCGGCGTAAATCCACTCGGCCCGCGACCGGGGTCACCGGGGCCAGGCGGACGACGTCTTCTCCGTCGGCGGTGTCGCTGCTGGCGGGCGAGCTCGTTGGCCGGCTCGACGACACCAGCGGCTGCCAGCAGCAAAGGCTCCTCGTCGTCAATCACCGGCGAGTCCCCGCGGGGACGTCGATCGAGCAGTCCGAAGATCACGGTCTTCGCCAATCCGTAGAGCACGTAGCAGATCAGAGCCGGGAAGTAGAATTCCTTGCGGAGGAACAGCACGCCGATGAAAGTGCCGACGACCGCCAGCGTGCCGAGAATCTCGCTGATCTTTCTGAAACCAACGGTTGGCACAGCGGGGTACGAGACGTTGCTGATCATCAGGAATGCCAGCACCATCATCAGCCCGCGCAATCCTGTCGTCCAGTTGAGATCGCCAAGAACGGTTTGATTGTAGAGCGGCGTCTGGCTGAACCAGTAGTAGGTGGCCAGCGTCATGCCCGCGGCGGGGCTGGGCAGCCCATGAAAGTATTTCTTGGCGCGTCCCGCCTGCTCGACGTTGAATCGCGCCAGTCTGATCACGGCGCAGGCCGTGAAGATGAAGGCGAAGATCCAGTCCCAGCCGTTTCGGTTGAGCACGGCGAAGTACATGATCATCGCTGGCGCGAACCCGAACGTGATTGCATCGACCAGCGAATCGAGCTCGGATCCGAAACGCGAGCCGGTTCCGGTGGCTCGTGCAACGCGTCCATCGAGCGCATCGCAGAGTCCGCCAAACACTATGTACAAGCCGGCGGTGTCGAATTCACTCCGCGACGCGGACACCACCGCGAACATTCCGAAGAAAAGAGATGCGAGTGTGAAGCCGTTCGGCAGGATTATTACGCCACGTCTGGGTCCCGACTCGCTTCTCGGTCTCTGCGTACGATCGGGGGCGATGATCACCTGGGGAGCTCCGCGAGGATCGAGACGCCGGCGGTCGTGACATCGCCGAGCTTGCCGAGAATCCTGGAGTCGACGGGAATGAAGACATCGACGCGCGACCCGAAGCGGATGATCCCCATCCTGTCGCCCTGCTTGACCTGTTGGCCGACCTTGCTGTAGGTGACAATGCGGCGCGCAATCAGGCCGGCAATCTGGCGAACGAGGATTCGGTAGCGCCCCGTATCGACGCCAACCGACATCTGCTCGTTTTCGAGGCTCGACTTATCGCTGGCGGCGTTGAGGAACTTGCCCTTGTTGTAGTGGATGTGCTTCACGACGCCGTCGACCGGGTAACGGTTGACGTGAACGTTGAACACGTTCATGAAGATCGACAGCCGGATCGCGCGTCCCTGAACGAAGCTGGGCTCATCGACCTCGCTGATCATTATCAATTTGCCGTCGGCGGGCGATACGACGAGTGAGGGCCCACGCTGTCCGGTTCGTTCCGGATCCCGGAAGAAGTAGGCAACCCACAGCGCGAGGAGAAGCAGGACGAACGCGGCGAGCCAGAGGGCCCACGAGCGCCTGCTGATTGCGAAAGCAAATCCGCCGGCAGCGACGGCGGCGGCGATTGCAATGAAGAGGAGCCCTTCGCGCGCGAAGTTCAATTTGTGCCGTTGGGGTCGAGTGTGTGTCCCGTCAGTCGACGGTAGATGTCGAGGTAGCGTGCGCTGGTAGCGTCGATCACGTCCCTGGGAAGCCGCGGCGGAGGGTAATTGCCGTTCCACCGTCCTGCACGCTTTTCCGCATCGAGATAATCGCGGAGCGGCTGCTTATCGAAGCTGGGCTGTCCGTGCCCCGGCTCATAGCGGTCAGCAGGCCAGAAACGCGAGCTGTCGGGTGTGAGCACTTCATCCACTAATATAACATTTCGCTCAGGGGTTCTCCCAGTACCGGCGACACTCCCGAACTCGAATTTGGTGTCGGCGATGATGATCCCGCGCTCGGCGGCGATGCGGCGTCCGGATTCATAGACCTCGCGCGAAAGGCGCTCCAGCTCCCCGGCCTCGGAGTCGCCGATCAGAGACCGCATGCGTTCGATAGTGATGTTCTCGTCGTGGCCTTCGTCGGCCTTCGTAGCCGGGCTGAAAATCGGCGGATCGAGACGGTCCGACTCGCGCAGTCCACTCGCCAGTGGCTCGCCGGCGAGGGTCCCGCTCTCTTTGTATTCCTTCCATGCGGAGCCGGACAGATAGCCGCGCACCACACATTCGATCGGGAAAACCGTGGAGCGGCGGCAGAGCATGGCGCGGCCGGACAGCTCCTGCTCGTAGTCGCGCAGCTCAGGAACCTCGCGAACTATCTCGCCAATATCGGCGGACAGCATATGGTGCTGGATTCGCGGCTCCAGCTGCCGCAGCCACCAGGCTGTGATCTGGGTCAGCACCGCGCCCTTGTGGGGAATGGTCTCCCCCATCACGACGTCGAACGCGCTCACACGATCGGTCGCGACAAGCAGGAGGCGATTGCCATCTACTTCATAGACGTCGCGCACCTTGCCGCGGCGGAATGGCTTGAGGGGAAGGGAGCTCGCTTGCATCAGCATCAGACCTTTAGCTCCTCCAGTCGCTCGGAGTGCGCCGTCTCACCCGCGAAGAGCGGCGTGATTACATCGCGGAGAAACTCATCCACCTGCTCGGGTGCCCGGCCGACGAAGCGCTTCGGATCGAGCGCGCCTTCCATGTCCTTTGCCTTGACGCCGAAGGACTTGTCCTTGGCGAGACGCTCGAGCAGGTCGTTGCTGGCGACGCCATCTTTCATGGCGCGAGCCGCGGCCTGACTGTGCTTCCGGATCGTTTCGTGGGCGACCTGCCGGTCGCCGCCGGCGCGTACGGCGCGGACGATCAGCTCCTCGGTCGCCATGAAGGGCAGCTCGGCCGCGACGCGTCGCTGGATCACGGCCGGATGGACCTCGAGTCCGCGCGCAATGTTGGCCATGAGCAGGAGGATCGCATCGGTGGCGAGAAACATCTCTGGAATTACCAGCCGCCGGTTCGCGCTGTCGTCGAGAGTGCGCTCGAAGTACTGCACGGAATGGGTCTGGTTCGCGTTGCTCTCCAATGAGTTGACGAACCTGGCCAGCGAAGAAATCCGCTCCGACCGCATCGGATTGCGCTTGTAAGCCATCGCCGACGAGCCGACCTGCTCACTCTCGAACGGCTCCTCGATCTCACCAAACGACTGCAGCATGCGAACATCGCTGGCGAACTTGGCGGCGCTAGCCGCTATTCCCGCGACGACACCGAGCACGAACGCGTCGAGTTTCCGGGTGTAGGTCTGCCCGGTTACGGGCAGCGGCGCGGCGAAGGACATCTTCTCCGTCACCAGATGATCGAGGCGCCTCACCTTGTCGTGATCGCCGTCGAAGATTTCGAGGAAGCTCGCCTGGGTTCCGGTCGTTCCTTTTACGCCGCGGAAGGGAAGCGTGCGACGCCGATAGTCGAGATCGGCGATGTCGAGCACCAGGTCCTGCATCCATAGCGTTGCGCGCTTGCCGACGGTGGTGAGCTGAGCCGGCTGCAGATGCGTGTAGCCGAGCGTCGGCTGGTCGCGCCACTCCTCGGCGAACGTCGCGAGGGAGCGCAGAACATCGAGCATCCGGCCGCGAAGGAGGTCGAGTCCGCTCCGCATCAGGATCAGGTCGGCGTTGTCGGTGACGTACGCGCTCGTCGCGCCAAGGTGAATGAACGGCTTGGCCGCGGGTGCGACATCACCGAACGCATGGACGTGCGCCATCACATCGTGGCGGAAACGCTTCTCGTAGGCGGCGACGGCGCCGAAATCGATGCTGTCCAGGTGCGACCGCATCTGCCGAATGGCCTCGTCAGGAATGTCCACGCCCAGCTCGCGCTCCGACTCGGCGAGGGCGAGCCATAGCCGGCGCCAGAGGCCGTGACGCTTTGCGGGCGACCACAGCTCGAGCATCGCCTCGGATGCGTATCGTTCCGCCAGCGGCGAGCTATATCGGGTGTTGGACACTATTGGAGGCTGAACTCGGTGGCATAAATGCGTCCGCCGCGCTCGAAGAACATCCTGAGTCCGCCGCGACCGTAGGTGGTCAGGATGCGGTTGACGGTTTCGGCATTCGTGATTGGACTCTGGTTGATCTGCACGATCACATCGCCGGTCTGTAGTCCGATCTGTTGCTGAACGCGCTCGCTGACGCGATTCACCAGCGCACCCTGGCGGCTCTGGATCTGGTACTGAGCGCGAATCGGGGGAGTGAGGGTGATCAGCTCGATCTCACGAAGGACGGTCACCCGCGGTGCGTTGACGTCCGGCAGATCCGCGACGGCGACGGTGACCGGAATCTCGCGCCCGTCGCGCCTGACCACGATCGAGTCACTCTCGCCAACCTGGAGCTCGAGAAGCTCTGCGTACCAATCGTATGGATTGTGGAGCGTGCGGTTCTTGGAGCGGACGATCACGTCCCCGGCGCGAATGCCCGCGCGCGCGGCAGGAGATCCCGGCACCACCGAGCCGACAACGACACCGCTGTTTGATCCCGCAACGCCTGGCGTGCGCGATACCTGGGGCTGCAACCCAACCCACGGATGCCGAACCACTCCGTGTGCAAGCAGGTCCTCCGCTACGCGCTGCGCGCGGTTGATGGGAATCGCGAACCCGATCCCCACCGACCCACCGCTCGGCGAAAAAATCGAGCTGTTCACGCCAATGACTTCACCCAGAGCGTTGACCAGCGGACCACCCGAGTTGCCGGGATTGATCGAGGCGTCTGTCTGAATCATGTCGACGTAAACACCGGCGCCTTCGCTCTGCGCCGCCACGTTTCTTCCAGTTCCACTGACGACACCTACCGTCACGCTCGGCTCGGTGTTGGCGAGGATGAATCCGTAAGGATTGCCGATGGCGATCGCCCACTCGCCGATCACCAGATTGTTCGACGAGCCAAGCGGAGCAACCGGCAGGTTCTTCGCGTCGATCTTGAGAACGGCGAGGTCATTGGTCTCATCTATCCCGACCAGGCGCGCTGGATATGTGGTGCCATCCTTCATCGCCACCGAAATGCGCGTCGCGCCGGCGACGACGTGCGCGTTCGTCAGAATCGCGCCATCCGCGCGCACAATGAACCCCGACCCGAGCCCGGCTGCGGAGCGCTGTCCCGAGCGGCCACCAAAGAATTGCTCGAACATGTCGGCGGGAACCTGTTCCACGACCTGGGTCTGAACCGTCACCACCGATGGCGCGACCCGAGCAACGGCCTGGGTTATGGCAGTGCGTCGCGTTCCGGTGACAGCGGAGTTGGCATCGTCAATTCGGGTCGATTGAGCGGACGATGACGAGCTCGACGCGCCCTGGCACGCGACGATAGTGAGAGCAAGCGAGCACCGCGCAAAACGAAGCTTCATGTGGTGACGCGGGCCCTCGGCCGTCTGGCAAGCGCGCTGAGGAAACGATCCACGCCGCGATCGCTCAGCGGATGCAGGACGAGCGTCTTCAGCGTGTCGGGTGTGAGGCAGATGATGTCGGTGCCCGCAATCGCGCACTCAGCGAACTGAACCGACGAGAGAGGGGAAGCAGCCATCACATCGCACTCCTCCTCTCCCATCTCCAGCGCGTTCTTTATGTCGGCCACGGTACGCGCACCAGAATGGCCGTACCGTTCCAGGTCGTCGAGCGTTACGCGAACTGCTGCCGCGCCTGCCTTGGCGGCGATGATTGCCTGTGCCGCGCTATAGACAAACGTCGCACAAACGACGACGCCTTCGGCGGTGAGACGCGACATCGGTACCAGCGAATCTTCGACGAGCGGGATCTGGACGACGACGTGATCCGAGATCTTGGCGAGCTCGCGGGCTTCGGAGTAAATGTCGGCCGACGTTACCGCTGCGACGGGTACGCAAATGGGAAAGGCGAACTCGCGGGAAATTTCTTCGAGTCTCTCCCGGGTGTGGGCGTCACTCCCATCGGAATCCGATGCGGTTTGCGCGAACGCCACTCCGTCGGCCAGACCCGCGGCGGCAGCGTTCCGGATTTCGTCCAGGTCAACGCTTTCCAGATAGATGTTCATTCAGCTCTCAGATAGATAAAGGTCTTCCGGATATTCGACTCGATCGAGGAAAAGCGCGTGCGCCGGCGCCGGTGCTGAAACCTCGCTATTGTCGCTCTGAAGAAGAAGCTCACTGATGTCCGAATCTTCGCGCCGGCCCTCACCGATCTCGAGCATCGTGCCCACCAGAAATCTCACCATGTGGTGGAGGAAGCGGTCGGCCCGGATCTCGAAGACAAGGCCACCCTCCCGCTGGCGCCAGGCGGCGTGGGCGATGGTGCAGCGGTGATCGTCGCGTTCAGGGGCGGTTCCTTTGACGGCAAAAGCCCGGAAACAGTGGCGTCCCTCGAGCCGCGCTGCAGCCGCGGAAAGCCGGTCGAAGGAGAGCGGTTTGTGCCAGACAAGCTCGTGCGTACGGCGAAACGGGGATGATGCGAGATCGTCTGTGCCTACGAGGTAGCTATAGCTGCGCGAGACGGCGCTATAGCGAGGATGGAACTCGTCACGCATTTCGTAGGCAGCGGCAATCCATACATCGTCCGGAAGAATGGCGTTCATCGATCGTCGAAGCGCGGTTGCGCTCCACTTCTCAGGCACGCGCACGCCGGCGGCCTGCCCGCGCGCGTGAACACCCGCGTCTGTCCGTCCGGCGCCGACCACCGTGAGAGCCTCTCCGCACAGCCTCGACACCGCGGTCTCGAGAACACCTTGAACCGTCCGCTCGTCGGGCTGTCGCTGCCAGCCCGAAAAGCCCGCGCCATCGTAGTGCAACACGAGTTGCACGGAACGCGACAGCATCCGCGTGAAATTATCCCCGGAGGGCGCGGTGTCAAGGAACGTAACCCGTTGAAGATGATTGACTTTCGCGTGTCGGCGAGTCAATGTGCACCGGCCCGGAAGCCGGGCGCTCCATCCCGCTGAATCAGGACGATGGCACCTCGAACGCTCGCCGGTCTCTCTACAGTCCTTGCCGCTGCCGGTAACGTCGCGGAAGCGTTGAACGCGCTCGCCCAGGATGTCCTCGAGCACGACAAGAATGGGCACGTCGTCCTGTTCGTGTACGATGCCAAACGCGACCTGCTCGCCGAGCGTCTTATTCCCGCGCACGAGGGAATGCGGACGGCGCAGATCGAGATCGCGCTCGATCACCTGCCGACGGCGGTCCGTCGCGTTCTGGTTGCGGGCAAGCAGTTCGCCGACCTCGCCACCGAGTCGGGTGACTACCAGAAGCTCCTCGGTGTTGGCGCGAACCCTGAAGCGGGCGTGCTTCTTCTGCGTGGATTGCTCGTCGATGGGGAGCTCGCCGCCGTGCTCGCGCTGTCCGAGCCCAAAACCAGGTTCGGCCACCGGCTCTCGGAAAAGGTCGCACCGGCGATCGATCTGTTCGCCCTCGCATTCGCCCGGCTGGCGGAGCGGCGCGCCAGAGAAGAAGCTGTCCGCGCGCTCGAGGAGCTGACCCGCGCTCTCAACGCCGAGAATGCCCGCGCGGTCGCCGAGCTCGAGCGCAAGCTGTCCGAGGCTCAGGCCGCTCTGAACGGGAAGGGCGCCGGTGATTCGATTCGGGTCACCCAGCTCAAACGCGCGATAGAAGTCGCCGCCGTCGAAGCGCGCGCGACTGCCCAACGCCTGTCGGCGGTCGAGGAGCAAGTTCGCGTTGCGGTTACAAAGCTGGAGAAGGCGCACGTGCAGCTCCACGCCCAGGGCGAGGCGCTCCAGAATCAAAGCAACATCATTTATCGGGTAGAACAGGCGCTCCGCGATGCCGTGTCGGGCCAGGATTCGCGCAAGGTGATCGAGGAAGTGCTGCAGATCGTCGCGTCGAGAGAGCAAGCGTCGCCATTCTAGAGCTCGATCGATGAACGCCCCACAAGCGAACGCGCTACAGGGCGCGATTCACAAGCTTGCGTTTCGCGAGCCTTTGACGGCCGATGACGCCGAGGCTGCGTTCGACATCGTCATGCAGGGTCAGGCGACCGCGGTGCAGGTGGCGGCGCTCCTCTCCGCTCTTCGGGCGACGGGCGAAAGCCCGGAAGTGGTCGCCGGAGTCGTGAGGGCGCTCCGATCGGCAATGGTCTCGCTGGCCGCTGATGATCCGGACGGCCTCGTCGACACCTGTGGAACGGGCGGGGGAGCGGTTCCGACGTTCAACATCTCCACCGCGGCCGCGCTGGTCGCTGCCGGTGCGGGAGTCAGGATAGCCAAGCACGGCAATCGGTCCTTCACGTCCCGCTGCGGGAGCGCCGACGTGCTGGAGGCGCTCGGAGTTCCAATCGAGGTCCCGGTTCCGGTGATGGAAGGCGCGCTTCGCGACGTGGGAATCGTCTTCATGTTCGCGCCGCTCATGCATCCGGCGATGCGGCACGTCGGGCCGGTCCGACGCGAGCTGGCGATCCCGACCGTTATGAATATCGTCGGTCCGCTGGCCAACCCGGCCCGCGCCGGCCGACAGGTGGTGGGGGTCGCCGACCTCGAGCGGGCACCGGTGCTGGCTGGAGCACTCTCGGCGCTCGGTACGGTGCACGCTCTCGTGGTCCATGGCGAGCCAGGTCTGGACGAGGTTTCACCCCTCGGTCCGACGCACGTTATAGAAGTTCGAAATGGGTCTACCAGCAGGTGGAGCATCCACCCCGAAGAGCACGGCTTCAAGAAGTTGTCGCGGGAAGATCTGGCGGGCAGAGAGCCCAAAGAGAACGCTGAGATCATCGAGAAGATTCTCGCTGGCGGCGGACCCAAAGGCGCCCGCGCGGCGATAGTGCTCAACGCCGCCGCGGCGATCTACGTGAGCGGGCGAGTAAAATCGTACGACGAGGGTGTAAGCGAGGCGACCAAAGCGATTGATTCCGGTCGAGCGAAAGAGGTGTTAGAGAACCTTAGACGAGCTTACGCAAAGCCCTTGAAGGCAAAGGCTTAGACAGTCTACGTCTAGAACCGTCTAAGCACCCCAACGACGATCCCCTGGATCGAGATGTCGTTCTCGTGGACGTAGATGGGATTCATCGTTTCGTTCGCCGGTTGTAGCCGGATTCGCCCATCCCGCTCGCGGTAGAACTTCTTGACCGTGGCAGACGTCCCGTCGATAAGGGCGATCACCATTTCGCCGTTGTCCGCCGTCTGCTTCTCGTTGACGATCACGAAGTCGCCGTCGCGGATCTGCTCGTCGATCATCGAGTTGCCACGTACTCGGAG
>Ga0207648_10005906_pt1 | contig 12249 bp, 6 predicted proteins | sample KBSMisM32_FD_184310 | JGI IMG/M metagenome (GOLD analysis project Ga0207648, IMG submission 184310) | Miscanthus rhizosphere microbial communities from Kellogg Biological Station, Michigan, USA - KBS Miscanthus M3-2 (SPAdes) (version 2) | ecosystem: Host-associated > Plants > Roots > Rhizosphere...
AGTGGGACTTCGTCAACAACATGCTGATGGTGCAGGCCTATCACTTCGGCGTCGACATGGCGGAGTCGTATCACGTCATGGGCGGCTTCCAGGATCACGAGATCTGGTGGGGCCCGAGCGAAAAGTGGAACCAGGCCGGCGTGCGCGAAGGGGACTGGACGCGGCTGCGCTACATGGCCGACGGCATGCACGCGCTCGCCGACCCGCGCGACCCCAACATCATTTATTACAACGGCCACTTCGGCGACATCACGCGCCTCGACCTGCGCAACCGCGAGGAGCGCTACATCCAGCCGTACCCGCCCGGCCCGGCCAACGGCGGCGCCGATCTCGAGCAATACCGCTTCAACTGGAACTCGCCGGTGCACATGTCGCCGACCCATCCCGACGTCGTCTACTACGGCGGCAGCGTGCTGTTCCGGACGAAGGACGGCGGCACGACGTGGGACATCATCAGCCCGGATCTCAGCACCAACGACAAGTCGAAGCAGCGGTCGAGCGGCGGGCCGATCTCGATCGACAACACCCGCGCCGAGTACCACTGCACGATCATCTCGATCGCCGAGAGCGCGAAGGACTCCAACGTGATCTGGGCGGGGACCGACGACGGCAACCTGCAGATCACGAGGGACGGCGGCAAGACGTGGACCAACGTCGCGCCGAACATCACCGGCGCACCGAAGTTCTCGTGGTTCTCGTCGATCTCGGCATCGAACGCGGACGCCGGGACGGCCTACGTCACCGTGGACCAGCATCGTCTCGACGACTTCGGATCCTACGTATTCGCGACGCGCGACTACGGGAAGACCTGGCAGCGGATTTCGAATGGCCTGACCGGCTACGCGCACAAGGTGCTCGAGGATCCGCGCGAACCGTCGCTGCTCTATGCGGGCACCGAGCTCGGCGTCTTCACCTCGTTCGATCGCGGCGCGACCTGGACGGACCTGCGGCTCGGGCTGCCGCGGCTGGCCGTCGTCGACATGGTCGTGCATCCGCGCGACAACGACCTGGTCATCGCCACGCACGCGCGCGGGTTCTTCATCCTCGACGACGTGACGCCGCTGCAGGAGCTGACGCGTGCGGCGGCGCGTGGCCCGGTCACGGCGCCGCTCATGTTCCCGCCGCTGCGCGCGACGCGCTACACGCAGGCAAGCGACACGAGCACGCTGGGCAACCGCGTCTGGACCGCGAGGAACCGGCCGTACGGCGCGATCGTGTCGTACTACCTGCCGTCGCCGGCGCAGCGCGTGCAGGTCGCAATCGTCGATCAGTCCGGACGCACCGTGAACACGTTCAACGCGCCCGGCACTGCCGGGCTGAACCGCGTCGTCTGGAATTTGAGCGAGGCCTCGTCGTGCGGACCGGCGCCGTCCGGCGGACGCCGCGGCGGACGCGGGCGAGGCGGCAGCGGCGGCACCTGGGTGCGCGCCGTGCCGGGCACGTATTCGATACGCCTGTCGATCGACGACCGCACGGAGACGCAGCCGGTCACGGTGCGCATGGATCCGCGGATCACCGTCAGCGACGGCGACATGCGCGAGTGGCACGAGCAGGCGGCGACGATCGAGCGGATGGAATGCCGCGCGGATGCCGCGGCGGCGGAGGTGCGCGATCTCGACGCGCGGCTGGCGAAGATGATCGCGGACGGGCAGTCGGCGCGCGACGCGGAAGAGGCGCGCAAGCGCCTGCGGCCGCTGGTGCTCGCCTTCGTCGGCGACGCGCACGATCCCGGGCACGTCAACCTCCCGGGGCGGATCAACTGGCTGACGATCCAGGTGGGCAACTACAGCGGCAGGCCGACGCCGGCGCAGATGCAGTGGATCGCGACGTATAGTGCGGACGTCGATCGCTACGTCCGGCAGCTCGAGGATCTCAAGAAGACCTTGAAGTTAGAATGACGCGTCGCGGAGAGGCCATGACACGACCGGTGACACGACGGCAGGCGCTCAAGGGACTCGGTGCGGCGGGCGCGGCGCTGGTGCTGCGGATCGACACCGACGCGCAGGGAGAGCCGCTGTCGATCGCCGGGCAGCCGGTCGAGCTGCGCCTCGCCTCGCTGTCGGCCAACACACTGCGGTTCTCGGTGCTGCCGAAAGGGGGCACCGACGCGGATCTGAATCGCGACGGAGGCCTGGTCCAGCTCGCCGAGCAGCGTCGCACGATCGCGCCGGGCGCGCCGGTGAAGGTTGGGCAACTGTCGGTCTCGATCACCACGTCGCCGGTCGTCCTGAAGGTGTCGGACGGCCGGGACCGCGCCGTCCAGGAGATCTCCATCGACCCGCAAGGAGTGGTCGAGTTCCTGGTCGGCAACGCGCCGCTCCTGGGGTTCGGCGAAGGGGGCGCGCAGTTCGATCGCCGCGGCAACGTCGATGCGATGCGCAACGGGCAGGGCGGCTATCGCCTGCAGACGCACGGCGGGCGAGTCCCGGTGCAATGGCTGATCGGCACCGAGGGCTGGGGACTCTTCATTCATCAGCCGTTCGGCGCCTTCGATCTCAGCGGCCCCAAAGGCAAGCTCACCGCGCCGGCGCCGCTGCCGATCGACTGCTTCGTCGTGGTGTCGAAGGACCCCGCAGTGATCATGCGGGAGTACGCCGGCATCACCGGCCTGCCCGAGATGCCGCCCCTGTGGTCGTTCGGCTACCAGCAGTCGCATCGCACCCTCGCCGGCCCCGACGAAGTGATGTGGGTCGCCAAGACGATGCGCGAGAAGAACCTGCCGTGCGACGCGCTGATCTACCTCGGCACCGACTTCACGCCGTCCGGGTGGAACACGCACAACGGCGAGTTCACGTGGAAGCAGGAGACGTTCCCGGATCCAAAGAAGACGATCGACGATCTGCACGCGATGCACTACAAGGTCGTGCTGCACGTCGTCATCGAAGGGCGCCATCTGACCGGCACCGTGAAGGACCCGTGCACGACTCCGGAGCCGAGCGGGCGCATCGCCGGCGACGACGGCGATGTCACGAAGGGACGGTGGCCGCCGGAACGCAGCGTGGGCTGCTACTGGCCGCATCACAAGGGCGTCTTCGATCTCGGCATCGACGGCTGGTGGCCGGATCAGGGCGACGGCCTCGACGCGCCGTCGCGGCTCAATCGCATCCGCATGTACTGGGAGGGCTCGCAGCTGTGGCGTCCCGACGAGCGTCCGTATGCGCTGCATCGCAACGGATACGCGGGGATGGCGCGCTACGGCGCATTCCTGTGGTCGGGTGACGTGTACTCCACGTGGGAGACGCTGAAGACGCACGTCCCCGTTGCAGTCAACACGGGCCTCAGCGGCATTCCATATTGGGGAACCGACATCGGCGGCTTCGTACCGACACCCGAGTTCCTCGGCGACCTCTACGTGCGCTGGTTCCAGTTCATGGCCTTCTGTCCGCTGTTCCGCGCGCACGGCAGGACGTGGCACCTGCGCCTGCCATGGGGATGGAATCTCGGAGAGCTGGGGCCCGAGGAGACGGCGACCTACGCGGGCGCCGGGCGGCCGCCAGAATCGGAGTTGCGCAACGCGCAGGTCGAGCCGATCTGCAAGAAGTACCTCGAGCTGCGTTACCGGCTGATGCCGTACCTGTATTCGGCGGTGCGCGAGACGGCGAAGACCGGCCTGCCGATCCTGCGCGCGATGTGGCTGCACCATCCCGACGATCCCGCGGCCGTCGCACGCGGCGATCAGTACTTCTGGGGGCGCGACATGCTCGTCGCGCCGGTAGTGGAGAAGGGGGCGACGTCGCGGCGCGTCTACCTGCCCCGCGGCACGTGGTTCGACTTCTGGACCGAGCAGCGCGTCCAGGGCGGCAGCGAGATCGATCGAGCCGTCGATCTCGCCACGATGCCGCTCTACGTCCGCGCCGGCGCGGTGATCCCGATGGGGCCGGTCAAGCAATACACGGCTGAGCCGCTCGACGGGCCGCTCTCGTTCACGGTCTATCCCGGCGCCGACGGCGCGTTCGAGCTGTTCGAGGACGACGGCCGTTCGTTCGAGTACCGACAGGGCGGCTGGATGGGGATCACCTGCCGCTGGAACGATCGGTCACGCCGGTTGTCACTCTCGCTGACCGGCGGCTCGAAGATGCGGCCGCCGCTGGTCCGCGACATCGAGGTCCGCCTGGCCGGCACGCCGGCGGCCCAGCGCACCAAATTCGCCGGGCGCCCGATCACGATTCAGCTCTAACCGTATACTGATCCCGTGCTCCGCCGCGCCACGCCGCTGAAGCTCGGCATCCTCACGCTGGCCGTCGTCGCGCTGCTGCTCTGCATCACGCCGACGTCGCGTTCAGCGGTGGAAGCGCTGCCGCAGCGGCTCGACGACCACACGTTCTGGACGCTGGTCAACGAGTTCTCCGAGCCCAACGGCTTCTTCCGCTCCGACAACCTCGTCTCGAACGAGATGCAGTTCCAGTACGTGATCCCGGTGCTGCAGCAGACGCTGCTGCCGATGAGCGCGTATCTCGGCGTCGGGCCGGATCAGAACTTCACCTACATCGCCGCGCTCAAGCCGCGCATCGCCTTCATCGTCGACATCCGCCGGCAGAACATGCTGCTGCACCTGATGTACAAGGCGATCATCGAGATGTCGCCGACGCGGGAAGAGTTCCTGTCGCGGCTGTTCTCGCGGCCGGCGCCGCCGGAGCTGGCGAGCAACGACTCGGCGGAGGCGCTGCTCGCCGCCTTCCAGAACGTCGAGCCGGATCCCGTCGCCTTCGAGCGCAACCGCGCCGAGATCTACGCGCACCTGCAGCACACGCACGGCTTCAGCCTGAGCCGATCGGATATCGGCGGAATCGAGTACGTGTATCGCGCGTTCTACAGCGCGGGCCCGGAGATCCGCTATTCGTTCGGCCGCGGCTCGGGCTGGCAGCCGTTCCCCAGCTATCGCGACCTGATGACCGCCAACGACGGGCAGGGGCTGCAGCGCAGCTACATCGCGAGCGAAGCGCAGTACCAGTCGCTGCGCGACCTCGAGGAGCGCAACCTGATCGTGCCCCTGGTAGGGGATTTCGCCGGCCCGAAGGCGCTCCGATCGGTGGCGCGCTACCTCGATCTGCATCACGCCAAGGTCAGCGCGTTCTACACGTCGAACGTCGAGCAGTACCTGTTCCGCGGCGATGCGTGGCAGCGCTTCTACGACAACGTGGCGGCGCTGCCGCTCGACACGCGCAGCACGTTCATCCGCGCGTTCTTCAACAACCAGGGGCGCCCGTTCATGATCCGCGGCAGCGATCCGTCGACCGCGAATGGCACCCCGGCGCCTCCGAACCTCGTGCCGTCGGCGGGCCCGCGATCCGAGACGCTGCTCAATCCCATCTCGGTCCTGCTCGCGGCCTACGCCGAAGGGCACATCAATAGTTATTACGACGTGGTTGAGCTGTCGCGGTGAGGCGCAGAGTGCTGACCGATCGCGTAATCGCGGCCGGCAGGGCCGGGCGATCCACGAACAGGCACGTGCCGCCGGTCGCCGCGGCGAGCTGCTCGAGGCGGGCGCCCGGATCCGGAATCGGTCGATCGCTCTTGTCGAGCGACACCACGAAGACCGGGATGCGCGCGCGCTTCAACTGATCCACGGCGTCGGCAAACCCGATGCGATTGCCGGTGCTGCGCCCGTCGGTGAGCACGATGATGCCGCGCGGCGCCGCCGCGCCTTCGAGCGTTCCGGCCGCGGCCACGAGCGCGTCCCAGATCGGTGAGCGCCCGCCGATTCGTTCGGCCAGCCTGGCGCCGGCGGCACGGACCGCATCGGCGTCCTTCAGCGGCGCCGGCTCGATCGTGATCTCGTCGCCGAAGGTGCCGACCCGCGCGGTATCGCCGGCCTGCATCGCGGCGGCGAGCGCCGCCGCGGCATCCACGACCAGCGTGCGATCGCGCTTGACGATGCCGTAGGTGACGCTGTGGCTGACGTCCACGATCAGGACGACGTTGGCCGGTCGCGTCGCGGCTTGCGCGGCCGGCAGCGCCAGCAGGGCGAGCAGCGCGAGCGCACTCATCGGATCGCCCCGTCCATGGCGACGTAGCTCTGTCGCGCGCGTACTTTCGCTCCCTCGCGCGTGGTCTTCACCCGCACTGAGTGCGACTTGCCGTCCAGCAGGTCGGTGGAGAATCCCAACAGGTATTGCTGGTGCAGCTCTTCGACGACCTGCGCGAAGGTTGCGCCGAGATTGTCGCCCTGGCCGACGAGAAAGCGTCCGCCGCCGGTGTCGTCGGCGAGCGTCTGCAGATCCTCGGACAGGCCGTGTCCCGGCAGGCCGATCGCATAGATCATGAACCCGCCGCGCTCGGCGTGACGCCGCATCTCGCCGCGGTTGCCCGGGACGAAGAACCCGGAGTCCTCGCCGTCGGTGAAGAGCAGGATGACCCGCCGTCCCTCCTCGTTGTCGAGCGACGTCATCGCCAGATCGGTGGCGTACCACAGGGGCGTGGGTCCGCCCGGCCACAGCTCCTCGTCGATGATGCGCAGCAGCGTCGGCTTGTCGCTGGTCAGCAGCGGGCTGATCGCGACTTCCAGCCCGAAGCTGCCGAGCCGCGCGCGATCGTCTGGCCACAGCGCCCTGACGAAGGCGCCGGCGGCGTCGCGGATGCGCGCCAGTTCGCGCGCCATGCTGTTGCTCATGTCGAACATCACCGCGACGGTGATCTTCTGCGGCGTGTTGTCGAACACGGAGATCGGCCGCGCCTTGCCGTCCTCGAAGATCTGGAAGTCGTCGCGCGTCAGGTTGGGCACCAGGCGGCCGTCCTTGCCCTGCACCGTGGCGTAGACGTGCACCGTGCGCGAGGTGGACTTGAACGTGGGGCGGTCCTGCTGCGCGAGCAGTCCGAGCGCGAGCGCGGCGGCCAGCAGTCGAGTCACGCGGTGCGGATTCTAGTCTAGAATGCGGGCGCCCTATGACGAAGGCGCTCGCGACGATCCTGGCGGGTGCGGTGCTGCTCGCGCCGCAGCAACAGCGGCCGACGTTCCGCACCACGGTCGATCTCGTCCAGGTCGACGTCGTCGTCGTCGACGGCAGCGGGGAGCAGGTGCGCGGGCTGACGCAGGCCGACTTCGCGCTGTTCGATCGCGGCAAGCCGCAGTCGATCGCGGCGTTCGAGGAAGTGGCTCGCCACTACGAGCGCGAAGCGCCGCCGCCGCTGCGATCGTTCCGCCGCGACGTGGCGATGAACGTCGGGCCGCAGGCCGACCGCCTGGTCGTCATGGTGCTCGACGATCTGCACATCTACAAGGAGCGGACCGATCGGGCGAAGGCGATCGCGCGCGACGTCATCGCGCAGTTCGGGACCGAGTCGTCGATGGCGGTGCTCTTCACGAGCGGCGATCACAGCACCCAGGTGTCGCAGGATCCGTCGGTCGCGGCGGCGGCCGTCGAGACGCTGAAGGGGCGGCAGTCGTGGCGGCGGCCGCACCCGGCGATCGACAAGCAATCGGGCGATCGCATCGATCCCGAAGATTCAATGGGGACGGCGCTGGGGAAGGTGCAGGCGTCGCAGGACACAAAGATCCAGGACTTTGCCGACAACATGCGGCAGTACAAGACGCTGCAGGACGCGTCGCGGATGCTGGGGGGCGGCGACACGCGGCGGAAGGCGTTCGTCCTGGTGTCGGAAGGGATCGGCAAGGATCTCTCGGGCCTCTTCGGAGCGATGCGCCCCGAGGGTGATGTGCCGCAGGGAGGCATCGAGTACGCGTCGGGCAACCTCGCCGCGCTGACCGAGATCGCGCCGACCTCTTATCATTCGATCACCGTCATCGAGATGATGGAAGCGATGCGTCGGTCGAACGTGACGACGTACGCGATCGATCCGCGGGGCCGCGTGGACTCGAAGGATCTGGCGCGTGAGTGTTTTCCGCCGCCGACGGCCGACGATTCCTGTTCGCAGGGCCTGACCGACTGGGTGAGTCCGGTGCGCCAGGCGCAGCATGGCCTCGAGATGATCTCCGACGCGTCCGGCGGATTCGCGGTCACCAACACCGACGAGTTCACCGGCGGCCTGAAGCGCATCGTGGACGACCTCGATCACTACTACGTGATCGGCTTCTACCCGGCAGACCCGAAAGGAAAGGGCTATCGCCTCCTCGACGTGAAGGTTCCGGGCCATCCCGACTGGCGGCTGCGCTTCCGGCGTGGCTATCAACCGGGCAATGCGCCAGCGGCGGCTTCGAAGATCACCGATCCGTTGACGGCGTTGTCGGCGGGGATCCTGCCGCACAACGATCTGCCGCTGCGCCTCACCGCGATCCCGTCGCCGGGACCAGCCAACCTCGCGGAGGTCGTGCTGGCGCTGGAGGTGTCCGTCCCGCGCCGCGATCTGCAGGAGCGCGATGGCAAGCTGCGCGACACGCTGAAGTACGAAGTGCTCGTCGTCGACGAGAAGAAGGCCAGGGTCCACTCGGTCGGCGGGCTCGAGGGGCGTCTCGTCCTGTCGCCGACCGCCGCGGCCGACACGTCCGCGCCCGACACGGTCACCTACCAGGTCACGCACGGGCTCGACGTCATGCCCGGCAAGTTCGAGTTCCGCATCTCCGCGATGAGCGGCAAGCTCGGGAAGGGTGGCAGCGTGTATCTCGGGGTCGACGTCCCCGACTTCCGCGCCGCGCCGCTCGCGCTCGGCGGGCTGAGCATCGGCTACGCCGATGGCGCGCACGTGCCGGTGGCGCCGACCACAGGGTCGCGCGCGAGGTTCTCCGCGCCGTTCCCGCTGACGCTGGATCGCGAGTTCGCGTCCACCGACACGCTGCGCGTGCACGTCGACGGCGTCGCGCCGGCGGGCGCCAGGCTGTCCGCCGCGATCGAGGTCGTCGACGCCGCGTCGGGCAAGGTGGTGGCCTCCCCGTCGCCGTCCTTTTCGACCGGCGATCGCGTCCGCGTCGACGGCCTCGTCGAGCTCCGGGGTCTGACCCCGGGTGCCTACCTTTTGCGCGCGACGTTGCGCGATCAGTCGCAGAAGGCCTCGCGAGAGACCGGATTCGTCGTCCGCTAGGAATCGCAGTTCCTGCAACACAATCTGTAGTGACCCTGGCCTGCTCGCGCCCCTACTAACAGGCGTCGTGTGAGCAGCTCCTGCACCAACAGCAGTCCAAGTGCCAGAGCTGTTTCCGCCATACCGCGCGTAGCGTGAGCCGTCCGCTCACACGCAACCCATAGACTTTTCGCGCGAATGTGCCCTGACAGCCGGGGTCAGACCCCAAGGTAGGCGCGGATGCGGGCGATGTCGGGGGCGAAGAAGGCGGGCGGGGCGGTGGCGACGAACTGGCGGCCGTACTGGACCGCCTCGTCACGGCGGCCCGACTGGGCGAGCTCGAACCACAGGTTGTAGAGCGCGTTGAACTGCGCGGCGTCGAGCTCGACGGCGTGCTTCCAGCTCGCGATCGCCTCGTCGCGGCGGCCGGCGGTCGACAGCGCGACCCCCAGCGTCGTGTAGGCGTCCGCCAGCGCGGGGTCGACGTCGATCGCCTTGCGCGCGTAGGCCTCCGCCTCACCGACCTTCGCCGCGCGCTGGGACGGCACCGTCGACGCCAGCCCCTGGCGCAGCACCATGGACGCCAGGTTCTGATACGCGAGCCCGTTGGTCGGATCGAGCGCCAGCACGCGATTGAACGCGCCGATCGCGTCGGCATACCGCCCCGCGTCGCCATACGCGATCCCCAGGCCGTTGAGCGCCTCGACATCCTGCGTCGAGAGCCCCTCGAGCACCTTGATCGCGCGGCTGGCGTCGGCGTGGCTCTCGGCAAGATAGATCCCCAGGCGGATCCGGATGTCGCGATCCGGCGCGCCGCCCGTCAGTCCCTTCTCGAGTGTCGAGATGGCGAGCTCGGGCTGACCGCCTTCCCAGTACGCATGCGACAGCGAGATGTAGGCGTCCGCGGTGTCGGGACGCCGCGCGATCACGCTCTTCAGCATCGCGATCGCCTCGTCGTGCTTGCCGTCTTCGGTGAGCCTGGTCGCCGTGTGCAGGTCGCGATCGATCTCGACCAGCCGCTTGGGATCGTCCGCTTCCGTGTAGGCCGCGCGCGCCGGCGCGCTGCCCTGGACGTAGCCGAGCGACCGCAGCGCCGCGGCCGCGTCCGCGGTCTCCTGGCCGGGACGATCGGGTGGCGCCACGTTGTAGGTGCGCAGCAGGTTGTTCAGCACCTGCAGGCGATCCCGCCGTGCCGGCGCCAGGTTCTGCGCTTCCTTCGGATCGGCGCGCAGATCGTAGAGCTCGGGAATCGGCAGATCGATGTACTTGCTGCGCTCCTGCAGGACGCCGCGGAGCGGGGCCCAGCCGCGGACCAGGTTGTAGGTCATCGACTCGAAATAGCTCGGACGATCGCCGACGCTGCCGTCGATAACGCCGCGCAGCGACGAGCCGAGCAGCTTCGGATCAGGCTCCGCGCCGACGAGATCGAGCACGGTGGGCACGATGTCGATGTGCCGCACTGCCGAATCGATGACGAGGCCGGACGCCGGGGACGGAGATCGCGGGTCAATGCGTTCCACGATCAGCGGGACGTGGATCGTCGCCTCGTAGGCGAACATCCCGTGCGTCAGCTCACCGTGCTCGCCGAGGCTCTCGCCGTGGTCCGCGGTGACGATGATCAGCGTGGGGCGCGAGAGCGACGACAGCCGATCGAAGAGCGGGCCCAGCGCACGATCGACGAACGCTACCTCGCCGTAATACGGCTGCGACCCGTACTGCGCCGCGAGATCGTCCGGCGGACGATACGGCGAATGCGGATCGAACACGTGCACCCACTCGAAGAACTGCCCCTGCTGGCGCCCCATCCAGTCGAGCGCGCGCGACACGACGAGATCGGCGCGCCGCTCCGGCATCGACGCCTCGATCGCGCCGCGCGTCTCCGGCATCTGGTCGTCGTAGACGTCGAACCCCGGCGTCAGGCCGAAGCGCTTGGTCAGGGGAAAGCCGCCGACGAACGCGCCGGTGGCGAAGCCGCGCGCCTTGAGCCGCGTCGCCAGCGTCGGCGTCCCCGCGCGGACGCGAAACCCGCTGTTGTCGCGCATGCCGTGCTCGTAGGGCAGCAGTCCGCTCAGGATCGACGTGTGCGACGGCAGCGTGACGACGGTGTGGGAATGCGCGAAGGTGAATCGCGCGCCGCCTCTCGCCAGGCGATCGAGATTGGGCGTCTGCGCCGGACCGCCATACGCCGAGAGCGCGTCGGCGCGAAGCGTGTCGATGGTGACCAGCAGGACGTTCTGTCCCGCATCGGGCTGAAGCGTGAACCGCGACGTCTGTCCGCGCCAGAACCACGCCGCACCCGCGGCGGCGGCGACGATCAGGGCGACGATGAGCAGGCGGAATCGCGAAGGGGAAGCCAAGCGTCCCTAGGATCTCACATGCACGCAGGCGCCACGAGCCGCGCGCGTGTCATCATTACTGCCGTGCCAAAACGCACGCGCCGCGATCGCCGCGAGATCCCCTCGACGGCGACGGTCGCACGCGCATCCACGTCCCGTCCAGCCGCCGCGCTCGGCATCGCGATCGCCCTCGTGCTGCTCAACGTCTTCGTCTACGCGTCCGTGCGGCACTTCGACCTCGTGAACTGGGACGACTCCACCTACATCACGGAGAACCCGACCGTGCTCGGCGGCCTCAGCTGGAGCAGCGTGTGGTGGGCGCTGACCACCGGCCATTCGCCGTACTGGCACCCGATGACATGGCTGTCGCACCTCCTCGACGTCACGCTGTTCGGGACCGATGCCGGCGCGTATCACGTGACCAGCCTGGTGCTGCACATCGCGAGCACGCTGCTGCTGTTCGAGATCTTCCGTCGCATGACCGGCGCCGAGTGGCCCAGCGCCTTCGTGGCCGCCATCTTCGCGGTGCACCCGCTGCACGTGGAGTCGGTCGCCTGGATCGCGGAGCGGAAGGACGTGCTCAGCACGCTCTTCTGGATGCTGACCGTCGCCGCGTACCTGGGATACGTGAAGCAGCCGCGGTGGGGCCGATACGCGCTGGTGCTGATCGCGTACGCGCTGGCGCTGATGGCCAAGCCGATGGTCGTCACGCTGCCGATAGTGCTGCTTCTGCTCGACGTGTGGCCGCTGTCACGTGTGTCGCTGGCAGCCGGCTCCGGGGGACGCTGGCGCCAGCTCGTCGTCGAAAAACTGCGCGGCTGTTGCGGGCAGATGGATATCCAGGCGCATGACGGGAAGCTGTGGATTCCGCACAACGGCCGGCACATGGTCGAATCCTACGACCGCGAAGGAAAGGAACTCGGAAAGTTCGGCACGTCCGGCAAAGTGAAGGCCGCGGATT
>Ga0207648_10005909_pt1 | contig 12242 bp, 10 predicted proteins | sample KBSMisM32_FD_184310 | JGI IMG/M metagenome (GOLD analysis project Ga0207648, IMG submission 184310) | Miscanthus rhizosphere microbial communities from Kellogg Biological Station, Michigan, USA - KBS Miscanthus M3-2 (SPAdes) (version 2) | ecosystem: Host-associated > Plants > Roots >...
AACGCTCGCCACCGCTGCTGATTTCCCTGCGCTGACTTGCTGCAGTCGCGCCAGTACTTCACGAAATGTGGGATCGTCCCGACGACTCGGCGCAAACCACGCCTCGCCCCAAGGATGATCGACATCACCCCAGTGGTCGCGCAGATCACGCGCTAGCGCCTCGCGCAGCCCGGGGTCGAAACCGATGGGATAGTCGTCGGCGCGGAACATCCTCGCAAAGGTGCTGTTGAGGACGAGCGCGGTGACTCGCTCGGGATACATCGCGGCGAAAAGGATCGCGACCGGCCCGCCATCCACGCCCGTGTAGAACGCCGCTTTGTCACTGCCAGCTGCATCCATCACCGCGACGATGTCCGCTGCTTGCTGCTCGAGTGGAGGAGCGCCACCGACAAGAAGAGGATCGGACAACCCGAGCCCGCGCCGATCAAAGTTGATGAAGCGCGAGAACTTGGCGAACTGACCCCAGACTGTCCCGAACACAGGATCTACGATCGGCGAGAGCAGCGATCCACTGAGCCCGGGAACCCGCACAAGATCGATCGCGGCATCGCCCCGCACTTCGAACGCGATGAAGACGCCATCTGCATCCGCATAACGGACTACCGGGAACTCGCCCATGTGCTCTCCAGATTGCACCCGTCCGACCGCGCCCACACTGCCGCGTCAGACGCGCCGATGCAAGGGCTGGTCAGCGTAGGGATTGCGACTCGGAGAGGATCGACTCGGCGATCTTGGCGGCCTCGGCGATGTGCAGACGGCACGCCGCGGCCGCACCGTCCGGATCGTTGCGGCCGATTGCGTCGTAGATCTCACGTAGTCGGGCCGGACCCGACACCGTTCGGTTCGCGGTACCGAGCGTCATCACCCGCAACCGCGAGATGCGACTGTTGAGGCGGGCAACGATCTCCCACGCCACGTCGTGACCGCTGCTGGCGAAGATCAGCGCGTAGAACTCGATCGTGGCCGCGAGCATCGTCGACGGATCGTTGCCGGCAGCATTGCGATCGAGATCGTCGAGGATGGCCGCCAGCCGAGCCTTGGTCGCCGCGTCGGCCCGAGACGCGCAGTCGGCCACGGCCGCCGATTCGAGCAGGGCGCGGATGTCGTAGATCTGCCGTGCATCGTCCCAATCGAGGGTCGCGACGATCGGGCCCTGCTTGCCCATCTCGACCAGCCCTTCGGTCTCCAGGTGGCGGATCACTTCGCGGATCACCGAGCGGGAAACACCCAACTGCTCACAGAGGCTCCGTTCGACAAGGCGGCCGCCGGGTTCGAACGTCCCGGCCACAATCGCCGAACGCAACCGGTCGAGGGCCAGCTCCCGCAGCGTCGCCGGGGTCTCGATGCGCAGGGACTCGATTGTCGTCATCGGCTCTCCATCAGGGGTTGCGCTGGTTTGGTATATGGTATACCATCAGACACTCGGTACACAAGGAGCACCATGCCGATCGAGTTGCGCAAGACCGTCCTGTACGACGAGACGACCCTCATCGAGGGCGGACGTGCTGCCGCTGTCCCGCTGCGCCAGGTCGCGGCCATCGCCGTCGTTCGGAATCCATGGGCCGGCCGCGGCTTCGTCGAGGATCTGAAGCCGGAGATCCACGACGTCGCCCCGCAGCTCGGTGAGTTGCTGACACGGATGATCATCGACGCCGTCGGATCCGGCGATGTGGTCGAGGGATACGGGAAGGCGGCGGTCGTCGGCCTCGACGGTGAGATCGAACATGCCTCCGCGTTGATCCACACTCTGCGCTTCGGCAACCACTACCGCGAGGCGGTCGGAGCGAAGTCGTACCTCGCGTTCACGAACACCCGCGGTCCTGCCAATGCCCCGGTGATGATCCCGTTGATGGACAAGAACGACGAAGGACGCCGGTCGCACTACCTCACCATCCAATGCTCGGTCGCTGACGCACCCGCCGCCGGCGAGATCGTGGTCGCCCTCGGCGCCTCGGTCGGTGGCCGACCGCATCACCGAATCGGCGACCGCTACCAAGATCTCGCGGACCTCGGACATGACCTGGCAAACCCCGCCGCGGTCTAGCACGCAGCGCGGCGCCGCCTACGTCGATGTCGGCGAGGGTGAGCCCGTCGTGCTGATCCACGGCGTCGGGCTGCGGCTCGAGGCGTGGGCACCGCAGATCGCCGCGCTCGCCGCGACCCATCGGGTCGTGGCCGTCGATCTTCCCGGTCACGGCGACAGCGCGCCGATCCAACGCAGCTCGGGGCTTGCCGAGTTCGTCGAATGGTTCGTGGCCGTGCTCGACGACCTCGGTCTCGACTCGGCGAGTTTGGCCGGGCATTCGATGGGCGCGCTGATCGCGGGCAGCTGCGCGGTGCTCGTGCCTGAGCGCGTGCAGCGCGTCGCGCTGCTCAACGCGGTCCATCGTCGCGATGCCGTCGCCTCCTCGGCCGTGCAGCGGCGTGCCGCCGAGATCACCGCCGGCAACGTCGATCCGACCGCGCCGCTCGCCCGATGGTTCGACGCCGACGAGGTCGCGTCGGAGCCGTACCGGTTGGTCGAGCAGTGGCTGACGACTGTCGACATCGACGGCTACGCAACCGCGTACGCGGCCTTCGCCGAGGGCGACGACCTCTACGCCGATCGCTGGCGTGAGGTTGCCTGTCCGGCACTGCTGCTGACCGGCGAACTCGATCCGAATTCGACACCACAGATGTCGCGCGACCTCGCCGCCGCAGCGGCACGAGGCGAGGCATGCGTGATCGCCGGCCATCGCCACATGGTCAACATGACCGCACCCGACGAGGTCAACGAAGCACTCCACCACTGGCTCACGAGAAAGGTCTGAACCACATGAAGTTTTCACTGTTCGTGCACATGGAGCGGCTGGATGCCGACCAGAGCCACGAAAGCCTGTACGACGAGTACATCGAGCTGTGCGACATGGCCGACAAGGGAGGCATGAGCGCGATCTGGACGGGTGAGCACCACTGCATGGACTTCACCATCGCTCCCAACCCGTTCATCAACCTGGCCGACCTCGCCCGTCGCACCAGCAACGTGCGGCTCGGAACGAGCACCGTCATCGCGCCCTTCTGGCACCCCATCAAGCTCGCCGGTGAGGCGGCGATGACCGACATCATCACGGGTGGCCGCCTCGACATAGGTATCGCCCGCGGTGCCTACAACTTCGAGTACCAACGCCTGTCGCCAGGGCTCGACGCAGCGACAGCCGGGTCACGCATGCGCGAGCTCGTCCCCGCGATCAAGGGACTATGGGTCGGCGACTACGCACACGAGGGCGAGCACTGGTCGTTCCCCACTTCCACGTCGGCACCGAAGCCGTTGCAGCAGCCGCACCCGCCGCTGTGGATCGCGGCTCGCGATCCGAACAGCCACGACTTCGCTGTGGCGAACGGCTGCAACGTGCAGGTCACTCCCCTTGCACTGGGCGACGAGGAGATCGAGAGTTTGATGCAGAAGTTCAACGACGCGTGCGCCAACCATCCCGAGCTCCCGCGACCGAAGATCATGTGCCTTCGCCACACGTACGTCGGCACTGACGAGGCCGACGTCCAGCAGGCCGCGCGCGAGATCAGCGTGTACTACAACTACTTCGGCGCGTGGTTCAAGAACGAGAAGCCCATCACTCAAGGCCTGATCGAGCGACTCACCGACGACGAGCTCGCCGCCAACCCGCAGTACTCCCCCGAAGTGATCCGCAAGAACGCGGTGGTCGGCACTCCCGACGAGGTCATCGCCAGGCTCAAGCACTGCGAGTCGCTCGGCTACGACGAGTACTCGATGTGGATCGACACGGGGATGACGTTCGAGCGCAAGCGCGAGTCGTTGCGACGTCTCATCGAAGACGTCATGCCGGCGTTCGCGTGATGCGTCACTTCCAGCAGTACATCGACGGGTCCTTCGAGGACGGCACCGCCTCATTTCCGAGCATCGACCCGGCGACCGGCGAGCAATGGGCGACGATGCCCGAGGCACGTGCCGACGACGTCGATCGCGCTGTGGAAGCCGCACACCGCGCCTTGCAGAGCGGTGCGTGGCCGGCCATGACGCCGACGGCGCGTGGCAAGTTGTTGATGAAGCTGTCAGAGCTGGTGGCGTCGAACGCACAGTCGCTCGCCGAGGTCGAGACGCGCGACACCGGCAAGATCATCCGCGAGACAGCCGCGCAGATCGCCTACGTGGCCGACTACTACGCGTACTACGCCGGCCTGGCGGACAAGATCGAAGGTGCCCACCTGCCGATCGACAAGGCCGACATGGAGGTGTGGATCCGCCGCGAACCCGTCGGCGTCGTGGCCGCGATCGTGCCGTGGAACAGCCAGCTCTTCCTCACCGCCGTCAAGCTCGGACCCGCGCTCGCCGCCGGTTGCACCGTCGTGTTGAAGGCGTCGGAGGACGGGCCCGCACCACTCCTCGAGTTCGCCCGCCTCGTGCACGACGCCGGCTTCCCGCCCGGTGTCGTCAACGTCATCACCGGGTTCGGCGACCAGTGCGGCGCGGCACTGACGCGGCATCCCAAGGTCGCCCACGTGGCCTTCACCGGAGGCCCGGCAACCGCCCGGCACATCGTGCGCAACTCGGCCGACAACCTCGCCAGCACGTCATTGGAGCTGGGCGGCAAGTCACCGTTCATCGTGTTCGCCGACGCCGATCTCGAGAGCGCCGCCAACGCCCAAGTCGCCGGCATCTTCGCCGCTGCCGGGCAGAGCTGCGTCGCCGGTTCACGGCTCATCGTCGAGGCGTCCGTGAAAGAAGAGTTCCTCGCGCTCCTGGCGGCGAAAGCCGCGGCGGTGCGACTCGGGCCACCGGACGATCTCGACACCGAGGTCGGCCCGTTGTGCACCGATCGGCAGCGCCAACTCATCGAGTCGGTCATCGATGCCTCCGTCGCGGAGGGGGCGAAGGTCGTCGCCGGCGGCCAAGCCCCGGATCGCGCCGGCTACTACTTCCCACCGACAATCCTCGACTGCGACGGCGTCGCCGCGTCGGCCATCTCGACCGAGCTCTTCGGACCGGTGCTCAGCGTCGTTTCCTTCGAGACCGAGGAGGAAGCCGTCGAGCTTGCCAACAACACACCGTTCGGGCTCGCATCTGGAGTGTTCACCCAGAACCTCGCTCGAGCTCACCGCATGATCAAGCGCATCCACGCCGGTGTCGTGTGGGTCAACACGTACCGCGCGGTGTCGCCCATCGCCCCGTTCGGCGGATACGGCATGTCGGGCCACGGTCGGGAAGGCGGCCTGGCCGCGGCGCTCGACTACACGCGCACCAAGACGGTGTGGCTGCGGACGTCGGACGACCCGATCCCGGATCCGTTCGTGATGCGCTGACTTTCAGCGAACGTACTTGCTGCGATATCGACGACCCATCGCCACGACCGTCGCCGGCACGAAGAACACCCGCGCCGGCAACGACACCTCGTCCCACGGCCGTTTGGTGAGCGGGGCGCGCCACGCCCGCATGCGGTACAGGAAGAAGGCGGCGAGCATGCTGTGCAAGACGACTGCCGCCCAGAAGTAGCCCTTCGGGCCGATGACGATCATCATCCCGGCGGCGACCAACGGCCCGACCACCGCGCCCAGACCGTAGAGCGTGACGAGCTGCGAAGCCGCGGCGTTGACGTGCTCCGGTTCGATCCAGTCGTTGGTGTACGCGGCCGCGATCGAATACAACGGATAGCTGAACCCGCCGAGCGCAGCGACGAACAACAACGCGATCGGACTGGTCGGCGGCGTGAACACGAGCAGCGCGGCAGCGCCGATCGCGCTGAGCGACGCCAACAGTCCGACCGCACGACGATCGACGTCGTCCGATGCCGCCGAGACCGGCCAGTGCAGCAGCATTCCGCCGATGTTCGGGGCGGCGACGAACAGACCGATCTGACCGGCTGACATCCCGACGCGCGTCGCGTAGATCGCCGCCATTCCGGTCAAGGCGCCGTGGGCGATTCCGACGAGAAGGCACGAGAACACTCCGGTCGGCACCAGTCGGGCCAGATCGCGCAGCGAGATGTGCTCACGCTCCTCCACGCTCGGTGCCATCGCATCCTCGGACAACGCCACGGGCGCCACCGCGAGCGACGTGATGATGCTGGCGACAGCGAACCCGGTGACGGCGGTCGCGTCGTTGACCGCGAACAGCATCACCTGGCCCAATCCGAAAGCCCCTGACGTGACCACCGCGTAGATGGCCAGCAAGCGGCCGCGGTTCTCGTTGGTGGCCAGGTTGTTGAGCCATGATTCGGCGACGACGTACTGGCCGGCGAGGCACAGTCCGGTGACGAATCGCAGGCCGGCCCATGCGGGAGCGGAGTCCGTCAGACCGACCGCCAACATCGCCGCGGACAGCATCGAGGCCAGCGCGGCGTAGACGCGGATGTGGCCGACGCGGCCCAGCGCGGCCAGCGCGACGCGTGAGCCGAGGAGGAAACCGGCGTAGTACGAAGCGCTGATCAGACTGCTGACCACCGTCGGCAACCCGACCAGTTCCGAACGCACGCCGAGCAGGGTGCCGAACAAGCCCGCTGCCAACAGCAGACACGCCAGACCGACGAACAGTCCCCAGGTGGCCAGGGCGAGGTCGCGCGTGAGCGACGGGCCGTCGTCGGTGCGTTCCATGACTGACCAGAAGCGTGCCACGTGGAGGCGGCCGAACCGCTCATGATGGCGGTGTACTGTCAGCGGATGACTTCCCCGTCACCGACGAGGCTGACGCTGGTCGGAGCCGGCAAGATCGGGCAAGCGATCGTGCAGTTGCTCTCCGCTGCGCCGGAGTTCGACATCACCGTCATCGACCGCGACGAGTCGGCGCTCGTGCCGCTTCGCGCCAGGGGTGTGCCCGCGTTCGAGGTGGACATCATGGACCCGATCTCGCTCGCCGCCCAGATCGACGGACAGGACATGGTCATCAGCGCCGCGCCGTTCTACGCGACGTCGATCATCGCGACAGAAGCACGCAACGCCGGCGCGCACTACTTCGACCTCACCGAAGACGTCGAGTCGACGCGTGTCGTCAAGGCGCTGGCCGTCGATGCCCACTCGGCGTTGGTACCGCAGTGCGGATTGGCACCGGGCTTCGTCTCGATCGCAGCAGCAGACCTGGCCCGCTCGTTCGACGACATCCGCTCGATCTCGATGCGTGTCGGTGCCCTCCCGCAGTTCCCGACCAACGCGTTCAAGTACAACCTCACGTGGTCGACCGACGGCCTCATCAACGAGTACTGCAATCCGTGCGAGGCGATCGTCGACGGCAAGCTCCTCGAAGTGCTCCCGCTCGAAGAGGTCGAGGCGTTCTCCCTCGACGGTGTCGACTACGAGGCCTTCAACACATCGGGCGGCCTCGGCACGCTCTGTGAGACGTTGCTCGGTGAGGTCGAGACGCTCAACTACAAGACCGTCCGCTACCCAGGGCACCGCGACGTGATCAAGACTTTGATCAGCGATCTGCGACTGTCGCAGCGACGAGATCTGCTGAAGGAGTTGCTCGAGGCGGCGATCCCGATCACCTATCAAGACGTCGTCCTCATCTTCGTCACGGCATCGGGCACACGCAACGGCCTGCTCGTGCAGGAGACGTTCGCGCGAAAGGTCTACGCGTCGGAGGTCAACGGCGAACGACTGTCGGCCATCCAGCTGACGACCGCCGCCGGAATCTGCACGATGGCCGACCTGATGCGCGAGGGCAAGCTGCCCCAACGCGGTTTCGTGCGCCAGGAGCAGTGCGCACTCCCCGACTTCCTCGCCAACCGCTTCGGCTCCCTCTACCTCCGCGGCAAGGAAGTCACGGCCTAGGCGCGGTCACCCCATTGGATGGTTACGCCTAGCCGCGACGGCGGCGCACTTCGGCGGTGATTGCCGGCACCACCTGGTGGAGGTCGCCGATGACCGCGTAGTCGGCCTTGGTGACCATGTTGGCCTCGGGGTCGGTGTTGATCGCCAGAATCTTCTTCGACGCCATGGCGCCGACCCAGTGTTGGATGGCGCCGGAGATGCCGCAGGCGATGTAGATGTCGGGGGCGATGCGCGTACCTGTCTGGCCGACCTGATCGGTGTGGTTCCGCCAGCCCAGGTTCGTGACCGCTCGGCTGCAACCGACGACACCGCCCAACTCGGAGGCCAACTCCAACAGCGGGGCGAAGCCATCCGCAGAGCCGACACCCCGACCTCCACTGACGACCACGGGAGCGGTGGCGAGCGTGACACCCGCGGCGCGCTCCACGCGATCGCGCACGACGGTGCGACCGAGCGCCGGATCGATCTCGACGTTCAACGGAACCGCTGTCGCGGTCTGCGGCGACTCCGTTGCCGCGAACGCATGATGAGCAACCGTGATGAGCCGCACCGGTGCGTCGAGTGAACAGCGCTCGAGCAACGAACCGCCCCACCGCACTCGGATCAGTTCACCGTCGGCGAACTCGATGACGTTGGCGACCATCGGCAGGTCGAGTCGCGCCGCAGCGTGAGCCATCACCTCGTTGCCCCGGTCGGTTCCCGTGGCCACCACGATGTCGGGGTGCAACGCGTCGACCGCCTCGGCGACGACGGCACCCCACGCCTCCGGTCCGTAGTCGCCGAAGACGTCGCCGTGCACCTGATGCACGGTGGTCGCGCCGAACACACCGATCTGCTCGACGAGGCCGTCGGCCGCCTCACCGATGGTCAGTGCGTGGGTCTCGCCGAGCTCGCGCGCCGCTGCGAGCGCCTCCCACGTGGCCGGCGACATCGTGCCACGGTCGTGCTCGACGACGACGAGGATCACTTGAGGACCCCGATCTCTTCCAACATGTCGACGACCGCGGCTGCGGCATCGGGCCCGTTGCCGAGGATCACCGTCGCGCTGACCTGCTCGGCGGCAGGCAGCAGCGTGATCATCCGCTGACCGCCTTCGGCAGCTTCTGGTGTCACTTGAGCGACGTCGACCTTCTTCGAGGCGAGGCGCCCTTTCAGCGTCGGGTACCTGGGGAGGTTGATGCCCTCCTTGACGCCGAGCACCGCGGGCATCGGCACCTCGTAGACCTCGACGCCGGCGTCGGCCTCGCGTCGGGCCCGCAACGTGTCGCCATCGACGTCGATCCCCTTGATCCCGTTGACGACGGGACGGCCGAGCGCATGAGCGACGCGGATTCCGACTTGGAACCCACCCGAGTCGGCGGACTCGTTGCCGAACAGGATGAGATCGAAGGGTCCGTCGGCGGACTCCAGCCCGCCGATCGCCGCAGTGATGGCCGAGGCGGTTCGTTGTGGATCCCAATCGGGACCGTCGATCGGCAGCAGCACGGCCTTGGCGACACCGAGGCTGGCCGCGTACCGCAACTGCTCGTCGGCCTCGGCCGGACCGAGCGTCAACACCGTCGCCTCACCGCCGTGACGTTCGACCAGCTGCACCGCTTCTTCGACTGCGCACTCCTCGTGCGGGCTCATCGTGAACCCGAGATAGGCGGTGTCGATCGCCTGGCCGTCGGGTGTGATGTTGATGCGCGCCCCGGGCGCCGGCACCCGCTTGACGCAGACCAGAATCCTCATGACTTCATTCGGGAGTCGTCGGGATCGAACAGCGGCTTCGCACCGGCGCGCTCGACCGTCACCGGGTAGCACTCGTTCATGTACATGACCTGCAGCTTGGTGCCCTCGACGGCATGCTCCGGCGGCAGGTACGCCAGCAGCAGGTACTTGCCGACCGACGGGCCGGCGCCGGCGGTGGTCACACGCGAGACGCGGCCCTTGGCGTCGATGATCCGTTCGTTGTCCAACGTGAGGATCGGTTCGTTGCCCCCGGTCGGGAAGCGGTCGTAGCCGGCTGCGCACCGCTGCGAGTCCATCGACAACGTGCACATGATCGCCGCCGGTTCCTCGTCGCGCGCCTTCATGTAGGCGTCGCGGCCCATGAAGTCGGCGGACTTCACCTTTGGTCGGGCGAGGCCGGCCTCGACCGGGTTGTACTCGCTCTCGAGCTCGGCACCCATCAACCGGTAGCCCTTCTCGATGCGGCCCGTCACGGCGTAGACGCCGATACCAACCGGGATGATGTCGAACTCCTTGCCGGCCTCGGCAATGCTGTCCCACACCCGCAGGCCGTGTTCCATGTTGGTGTAGATCTCCCAGCCGTTCTCGCCGACGTACGAGATGCGGAACATCGTGCACGGCACGCCGTCGATCAGCACCTCGCGAACCGCGCCGTACGGGAACCCGGCCTGGGACACGTCGTACGGCTTCGACTGATCGGTGACGATTTTGGCCATCGTCTTCTCCGCGTTCGGACCCCACACACCGATCGTGCAGATGCCCTGCGAACGATCGGTGAAGGTGACCGAACCGTCGATCGGCATGTACTTGCGGAACCAGTAGTTGTCGCGGCCACCGTCGAACGCGCCGGTGATGATCCGGAAGTGGTCGGTGGCGAGACGCTGGATCGTGAGGTCGCCGCGGAACCCGCCGTGCGGCGTGAGCAGCGGCGTGTACACGCTGCGACCGACGGGCACGTCGACGTTGTTGACGCACATGTACTGCAGGTAGTTCATCGCCCCGGGTCCGGTGATGTCGAACTCGTTGAAGGCGGTGAGGTCGACCATGCCGACGCTCTCGCGCATCTGCAGGTGTTCTGCGTTGGTGATGGGACTCCACCAGCGCGCATCCCACTCGTGCTCGCGCGGCTTGCACGCCTCCGGGAACTTCTCCATCAACTTGGCGTTGCTCTCGAACCACTGCGGACGCTCCCAGCCGCGGGCGTCGAAGAACACCGCGCCCAGCGCTTCCTCACGTGCGTAGAAGGGGCTGCGCCGCATGCCGCGCTGACTGGCCCACTGCTCTCGCGGGTGGACGATGCCGTAGGTCTTGTTGAAGTGCTCGGCGCACCTGGCGAGGATGTGGTGCTCGGTCTTCTCGTGCGGATAGAAGCGGCTGATGTCAGTGGTGTGCGGGTCGCACAGGTGCGGGTATCCGTACGTCATCCACTCGGCGACGATCTGGGCGATGCCAGGCCCTTCCTTGATCCACACCGCGGCGGCGCTCCACAGGTTGCGCACCTCCACGGTCTCGCCCAGCACCGGGTTGGCGTCGGGCGTCAAGCTCAGCAAACCGTTGATCGCGTAGCGGATCTCGGCCTCGCCGAGCATGTCCATCAGGTCGATGGCCTCTTCGAACTGCTGGTCGAAATCGTCCGCCGTAAACGGCAATTCGGTCGGTGACAGCGCCGATTCCTCGTTCGACGGGATGTCGTCGGGGTGCATGAAGATCGGACGGTGGGCGTAGCTGCCGACCTCCATCGAACCCGCTGTCTGGCGCTCGTAGCAGAACGTGTCCATGTCGCGCACGATCGGGTAGGCAACCTCCTTGCCGCTCTGCTGCAAGATGTCGATCGGGCCGACGTCGGCCATCTGGTGGACGGCCGGCGTCAGCGGAATTGTCGCGCCGGCCATCTTGGCGATGCGTGGGCTCCACACGCCGCAAGCGATCGCCACGTGCTTCGCCTCGATGCGACCCTTGTTGGTGACGACCGCGGTGACGCGTGGCCCGCCCGGACCGTCCTCGGTCTCGACGTCGAGGACCTCGGTGTTCGCGAACACCTGCAGCGCGCCGCGCTCGACAGCCTCGTTGCGCATCTGCGTGCCTGTCTCCAATGAGTCCACGCACGACACGCTCGGTGTGTAGAAGCCGCCGAGCAGGATGTCCTCGTTGATGAACGGGACGTGCTTCTTGATCTCGGCGGGCGTCAGCAGTTCGGCTTCGATTCCCCACGCCTTCGCCGATGTCATGCGCCGGTTGAACTCCTCGAGGCGCTCGGGCTTGCGGGCGACCTCGATGCCGCCGGACGTGTTGTTCAGCCCATGCTCGATGTACTGGCGCTGGCTCTCCAACGTGAGGAAGGCCATCTCCTTGTTGTGGTCCGTCGGGAAGATGAAGTTCGAGGCGTGACCGGTCGAGCCGCCGGGATTGGGCAGCGGGCCCTTGTCGATCTGAACGATGTCGGTCCAGCCGAGGCGACTGAGGTGGGCGACCAGGCAGTTACCGACGATCCCGGCGCCGATCACCACACAATTGGCCTTTGCCGGCACCGTCTGACCCGTCGTTGCATCTCCTGGCTGGCTCATCGACATCTCCTCGACCCTTGAAATCTCACCGGCTGGTGATATATCTTTCCAATATCACGAACCTATCACTGAGCGAACAGGCATTTCAAGAGATCCGGCGAATGATCGTGACGCTCGAACTCGCCCCTGGTGACGTGGTGCGCGACGACCTGTTGCAGCAGCAACTCGGTC
>Ga0207648_10005914_pt1 | contig 12239 bp, 8 predicted proteins | sample KBSMisM32_FD_184310 | JGI IMG/M metagenome (GOLD analysis project Ga0207648, IMG submission 184310) | Miscanthus rhizosphere microbial communities from Kellogg Biological Station, Michigan, USA - KBS Miscanthus M3-2 (SPAdes) (version 2) | ecosystem: Host-associated > Plants > Roots > Rhizosphere...
ACCGACGGTGGAATCGACACCCGCGCCGACCGCGACCGGCGCCGTCAGGAACCGACCAGCCGATGCCGGGGTATCCGGCTCCGACGCACTGCCTACCGCGGCAGCGCGGCGCGCGACCTCCTCGGCGATGACCGGTCCTAGCGCCGCAGCGCCGGAATCGAGCGCTCCCCGGAACATCGGCTCCATCATCTCAAGGACGGTCCGGTCCTTGACGCTTCGAGGGCGCTGCACACGGATCGTGAGCCGTGTCCCCTCGGCGTCCGGGGTGAGCACGTCGGTCATCACGAACCGAGGGACGCCTGGGCCGGGGAACTGGACACGCATCGTCCAGTACTCGAACGGGCGCCAGTCCAGGATCTCCTCGACGACCGCGTCCTTGCCGTGGACGCAATGATTGGTGGTGCCGACGCCGCGCCGGCCACCCCGAACCTCTTCGTCGACGCTGGTCACACCGCTCTGCCATTGCGGTCGCCGCGCGGGCGACGTCTCGTACTCCCAGACCAAGGCGGGCGGTCCGGGCAAGACGTACTCGTAGGTCGCGAGCGCCACATCAGGCTCGACGAAGACGCGGGTCCGCGCCCGTTCCTCATCCCACGCGGCTCGGAGGTCGCGAACCCACACGGTCAGCTCGCCCAGGAACTCGTAGGTCTCGCGATGCCCGACGAGCCCGGCGCCCTTGGGATCGTCGAGCCCCGTCGCCCTGAGGCAGGCCTCGGAATAGAGCGCGTAGGCAGCCGTGCCGAGCGTGTTCTCGACATCGTTCTTGAGCAGGCGATGGACCTCGATCACCGCACGGCCCGCAAGCTCTTCGCGACCGGCGATGCGCTGACGAGCGACATCCCCGCTGTGGACCACGAACTTCAGGTCCAGCGTCGGCATGCGCATGCACGCATCGCACTCGCACATCGACGCCTGGGCGATGTCGCGCAGTCGTCGGCGGAAGGCGAAGTACGTCCGCTCGACCGCGTCCTGGAGGAGCGACGCCTCGAGAGATGGGGCGAGGCTGTACACGAATGCGGCGTCACCCTCCAGCTTGGCCAGCCGGAAGGTCGGCCGTAGGGTCGAGACGACGGTGTCGAGGAGATCGGCGAGGATGTCCTGGGCATGGTCGAGCTCCACGCCGGCGAGGTAGCTGGTGTACCCGCTGATATCCGCGATCAGCAGGCAGGCGCTCTCGGGAGCGTTCGTCGTCATCAGGCCTCCGCGGACATCTTCGTCTCGGTCGCTGTGCGTGTCGAGGGGTATCGTGGCCCCATGGCCACGCCCAAGGAGATCCTCGAGATCGGCGGCCACGAGGTCACGATCTCGAACCCGCAGAAGGTCTACTTCCCCGACGCCGGCTACACGAAGCTCGACGTCGTCCAGTACTACCTCGCCGTCGCCGATGGTGCGCTGACCGGGGTCCGGGGACGGCCGATGGCCCTCAAACGCTTCGTCGATGGCATCACGAAGGAACCGTTCTTCCAGAAGCGCGCGCCGGACAACACGCCCGACTGGATCCGCACGGCCGAGCTCACGTTCCCGTCGGGTCGGACCGCCGACGAGATCGTCGTCGACGAGACGGCGGCCCTCGCCTGGGTGGTCAACCTCGGCTGCATCGACCTCAACCCGCACCCGGTCCGCGCCGATGACCTCGACCATCCGGACGAGCTCCGCGTCGACCTCGACCCGATCCCGGGGATCGAATGGCCGCAGATCCGCGACGTGGCGATGACCTGCAAGGAGGCCCTCGAGGCCGTTGGTTTGGTCGGCTGGCCCAAGACGTCCGGTTCGCGCGGGATCCATATCAACGTCCGCATCGAGCGACGATGGACGTACCCGGAGGTCCGCCGGGCGGCACTCGCCCTGGCACGGGACGTCGAGGCGCGCATGCCCGGAAAGGCGACTTCGAAGTGGTGGAAGGAGGAACGCGTCGGCGTCTTCCTCGACTACAACCAGAACGCCAAGGATCGGACGGTCGCATCGGCCTACTCCATACGACCACTGCCAGATGCGCGCGTCTCCACGCCGCTGTCGTGGGACGAGGTGCCGACCTGTGAAGCCGAGGCATTCACGATCACGACGGTCCCGGCACGGTTCGCAAAGGGCGACCCGGGCGCTGGGATCGACGAAGCGGTGGGCTCGCTCGACGCACTGCTCGAGCTCTCGCAGCGACACGAAGCCGAGGGCTTGGGCGACGCGCCATGGCCACCCAACTATGCGAAGCAAGCCGGCGAGCCGCCACGCGTCCAGCCGTCCCGCAAGCGCCGCCCGGATTCGGAGTACGACACCGGGCGCGGTGAGGCCGGCGGGCCGCCGCCCGAGGTAGCCGCAGAACGGGCCGCTGCCGTCGCGGCCGGCGATAGGAACGCTGGGCTGCCGACGGAATGGGAGGGGTCGCGCCCGACACCGACCGGCCGGCGCAAGACGAACGTGCCGATCGTCGAGATCTCCCGGGCGGCGACCAAGGCCGAGGCACTCGAAGGCTTCGAGCGCTGGAAGGGTCGCCACCCTGAGGCGGCCAAGGCCCTCGATCCTGCCGACGTGCTTGTCGATGGGATGCGTGGCCGCTCGTCGTTGTGGTACCGAGTCCGCGTCAACCTGACGCACGTCCCCGAGGCCGACCGACCGCCGCAGGAGAAGCTCGATCCGGACTACGACCCGTGGGCCGGATACGAATGGCCTGACCGCGCGGGCCAGCTCGAACGCGCGCCGCGGAAGAAGACGCCGAGCTCCTGACCCTCCTGGCCGACAGCTAGACGGCGCCGACCCTGGGGCCGCGCGAACGCCGTCGCTGGTCGCCACCGAGCCATCGGCGCGTGACCGGTAACCAGGCGAGCCCGACCAGCAGCTGGGCGAGGACCGCGATCACGATCAGGATGCCCGGCACGGTGAGGACGAGCGCCGGAACCGCCCATTCGAAGCCCGCGAACGTCAGGTCCGCCGTGTCGAGATCGAGCTGATCGCGACCACCGACGACAGGCAGTGCGAACGGCCCGTCGACGGCGGTCGACGGGCTGGCACTCGACGACGGTCGCTGACTCGGCCCGCCCGACGGTGTGGCGACCGGGCCGCCCGGGATGACACCACCGCCGGGCGTACCCGTGGGCGCAGCCGTAGGGGATGGTGTCGCGGTGGGCGCGGCTGTCGGGGACGCGGTGGGACGCGGTGTCGGGCCGGCGGTCGGTATGGGCGTCGGCACGGGCACGATCGACGGGAGCGGCACGATGCTCACGGTCGGCCGGGGTGTCGGGGTCGGAGTGGGCTGTGGGGTCGGGCGCGGTGTCGGCGTCGGTGTCACGGTCGGTCGAGGTGTCCCACCCGGCACGGCGACGGTCATCGTGACGGTGACGGTGTTCGACCATGCGACGCCATCCCAGACCCGATAGGTCCACGTGTCCTTGCCACCGAACCACTGGTCGGCCTTGTACCGGAAGCTGCCATCGGTTCGCTCGTTCAGATTGCCGTGCGCCGGCTCCTGGACGACATCGATCGTCATGGCGTCGCCGTCGGCGTCATCGTCGTTCCCAAGGACGCCTGGCGCGGCGATCGACTTTTCGACGTCGGCGGTCGCCGAGTATGAATCGGGCCGGGCGACCGGCGCGTGGTTGGTCACGTCGATCGTCACGGTCGCGATATTCGAGAGCCCGAGCAGGCCGCCGTCGACGCGGTAGCTGAAGGTGTCCGTGCCCGCGTACTTGGCGTCGGACGTGTACGTGAAGCCGCCGCCCGCCTTGAGACTGAGCGACCCATGGTCGACGTTGTTCACGAGCTTGGCGGTGAACCCGGAACCGAGCTGGAGGTCGTTCCCGAGCACGCCGGGCGCGGCGACGGTCCTCGCCTGCCCATGGACCGCGCTATAGCTGTCGTTGACAGCCACCGGCAGGAGGCCAGCCACGGTCGGAGGTGGCGTCGCGACACTCGACGCCAGGGCGATGACCGTCGCCCCGAGGGCGACGATCGACCGGCGCATCAGGCGACCTGTCGAGGGTGCGCGATCACCTGGGCACCCGTGGTCTCGCCAGGGAGCGGCGGATCCACGTCGTGCTCGATGCCTTCGATGAAGGTTGCGACCAGCAGCTCATCGAGCTGGGTCCCGGCCGCGTCGCCGAGACGGCCAAGGGCCTCACGCACGTCGAGCGCCTTGCGATACGGGCGTGTCGTCGTCATCGCGGAGAAGGCGTCGGCGACCGCAAGGATCCGGGCGATCCGCGGGATGCCCTCACCCTCGAGGTGGTCGAGGTAGCCCCTGCCATCCCAGCGCTCGTGGTGATGGCGGATCCCGGCGCGCACGGCGTCGATGTCGGGCAGGTCGCGCACGATCATGTCGCCGAGCGCGACGTGCTGTTTGACGATGGCGTACTCGGCTTCAGTCAGGCTGCCGGGCTTGCGGAGGATCACGTCGGGGATCCCGATCTTCCCGATGTCGTGGAGTCGGCCGGCCACATCGATCGTGTGGAGCTCCGCGGCGGCCAGCCCCAGGCGTCGCCCGATGAACGTCGCGTAACGAGCCACATCCTCGGAGTGCCGCTTGGTGTAGCGGTCCTTCGTGTCGATCGCGGTCACGAGCCCCTGGAGGACATCGAAGCTCGTATTCGCACTCGACGGGTCGGGCTCGGCGGCACCGGCGATCCGAATCGTGTCGCCACCGCTCGCCTTCGCCTCCTCGAGGACACGCGCAGCCGCCGCGAGAAGGCCGGTCGCCGACGACGCATGGTCCGGATAGGTCGCGATGCCGACGCTGACGGTGATCGGCAGTCGCTCCGTCTCGTCGAAGCGCAGGCTCAGGTCCACGAGCGCCACGCGCAGCCTTTCGATCACCGGTTCGAGCTGAGCGACGGCGGTCGGTGGCGCCATCAACAGGAATTCGTCGGGACCGTAGCGCCCGAACTCGATCGCCGGATCGACGTTGGCCTGGAGCGCGCTCGCGACCGCCAGGAGGGCCTCATCGCCCGCTGCGTGTCCGTGGTTGTCATTGAGCAGGCGGAAGCCGTCGAGGTCGATCAGCGCGATGCCGATCGGTCGGACGTCGTCGCGCCCACGCTCGATCGCCTGCGCGAGCCGGCCGACGAGGGTGCCGTGATTGAGGGTGTCGGTGAGGGGGTCTCGGCGCGTCGACTCGAGGAGCGCCTCGGTCTGGCGGCTCAGACGCGCCTGGGCCGAGCGGAACACGAGGGACAGGAGAGCCGCCGCCACGAGCCCCGCCGAGACCGTGACCAGGAGGATCGCCCGGCGCATGTCCTCGAGCCGGGCCAGGATCGGGACCGCGTCCCGCCAGACGCCGACGACCCCGAGGACCTGGTCGCCGACCTTGAGGGGCAGAAGCTCGCGGAGCACCGTCGGTGAGGCAAAGGTCGCCGACCCGGCACCCGCCTCTGCCGCGGGTCCGATGGCGGCCTGGGCCTGGCCGGTCAGCGCGGCCATGGTTTCCGCGGTCTCGGGTGTGTCAGCCCCCGCGAACCCGGGCTCACTCGCGGCGACGATCGTGCCATCAGGCCGGCGGATCTCCACGCGGAGGATCTCGCCGGGTCGTGGGAGCGTGGCCAGCTGCGCCTCGAGTCGAGCGATCTCGGATCCCGTCAGTGAGTGAGTCGGCGACAGGTCGGCGGGCGGGACGTAGGCGTTGACGAATGAACGGACCGTCGCCGCATCACTGCCGACGAGACCGGTCAGTGTCGCCGAGTTGAAGTGCGCACCGACGAGGATCGACTGGGCGGTCGCGGCCACACCGACGACCGCCAGGAAGGCGCCGTAGACGAGGATAAGAAGGACGGGCCGCGGGGCCCGCACCCGGGTACCGAACAACGGTCGCGAGTCCTCGAGCGTGAAAGGGCGGATGCGCTCTCGACTCTAGGCACGCGGATGGCGGCTACCCCATGGGACGAAGGTCCCGTCCGCGGACGCCGGTGAGCACAGATGGCGCCGCGAAGCACCACGAAGAACGCGGTTTCGGGTGGCTGTCAGGCGGGACCGAGCCGCTCGTACAGGACGACCCGCCACATGAACGTCCGCGACTCGCGGACCTGCCGCAGTCCAGCGGCGGCGACGAGCGCATCCACCTTCGCGTTCGCATGAAGGAACGTGCGGTACCGGAACCCCCGAATGCGGAACCATGCGTTCAGGAGCGGGAGCGCCCAGCGCAGGAGCCGCCGGTCGCGCGGGAGCACCAGCCCATAGAGCGAACGAGCCCGCGTCGCCGACAAGCGGACGAGCGACTCAACGTCGGGATAGCAGCAGATGACACGGTCGAGGGTCACGATGTCGGCGACGTCGACATCCGATGCGCGCGAGACGAAATCGCCGTCGACGAACTCGAGTCGATCGAGAGTTCCGCGGCGACGCGCCTCGCGCCGAGCCATCTCGACCGCCGGCCCGGAAGCGTCGACGAGAACGGCATGTCCGGCGCCCGCGCGCAAGAGCTCGTGATCGATGACGCCGATCCCACCACCGATATCCAGCAGGCTCGAGCCGCTGACGCCGCGGTCGCGGATCATGTCAACGAGCGTCGCGGTGGTGGCGTCCGGTCCGTGTCCTCGGTAGCGCTGGAGGTCCTCCTCGGCGCTCTTCTCGTCGAAGATCTCGAACCCACCGTCGCAGCCGCATGCGTCCACCATCAGCCCCCGAAGATCGCCTCGAGCTCGAACGGCGCGGTCGTCTCGAGCTGGTCGTAGCGACAGGCCTCGGGCGGCTTGTCCGGCCGCCAGCGCTTGAAGGTGGTCGCGTGACGGAACCGGCTTCCCTGGAGATGGTCGTAGGCCACCTCGACGACCCGCTCTGTGCGAAGCGGCTCCCACGACAGGTCCTTGCCGCGGTTCCAGCGCGATGTCGCTCCCGGGAGGCGCTGTCCTGAGGCTTCCGCGTCGCCCCAGCCCGCCCACTCGGCCCATTCCTGCCAGGGATGGCCTTCGACCGCGTTCTCGCGGAGCGGTGCCAGCTCCTCGACCAGGGCAGCACGGCGGTCCCAGGAGAACGACGACGTGATGCCGACGTGATTGAGCTTGCCGGCGTCGTCGTACAGCCCGAGGAGGAGCGACCCGATGTGCGTGCCGGGACCGTTCTTGTGCCAGCGGAAGCCGGCCACCACGCAGTCGGCCGTTCGTTGGTGCTTGATCTTGAGCATGGCGCGCTTGCCCGGCTGGTACGTGGCGTCGAGTCGTTTCGCGACGACGCCATCGAGGCCGGCTCCCTCGAAACGGTCGAACCAGTCGGCCGCCGTGGCGCGGTCGGTCGTCGCGGGCGTGAGATGGATCGGCGGCTGTATGCCCTTGAGGACCGTCTCAAGGCGAGCGCGGCGCTCGCCCTGCGGCACGTCGCGAAGGTCCTCGTCGTCGAGCGCGAGGAGGTCCCACGCCACGAAGCTCGCCGGCGATTCGGCGGCCAGCATGTTCACGCGCGACGCCGCCGGGTGGATGCGGAGCAATAGCGCCTCGAAATCGAGCGCGCCATCACGGGCGATGACGACCTCCCCGTCGACGACGGCACGGTTCGGCAGCGCGGCACGCAGCGGGGCCGCGAGCTCCGGGAAGTAGCGGTCCAGCGGCTTCAGATCACGCGATTGCGTGAAGACCTCGTCGCCGTCGCGGAACACGATCGCGCGGAATCCGTCCCACTTCGGCTCATAGAGCCAGCCGTCGCCGTCGGGCAGTCCGTCGACCGCCTTCGCGAGCATCGGTTCGACGGGCGGGACCACGGGTAGGTCGAGCGCCATGTCCCGAGTGTAGGCGAGCGGCCATCCGCTGGTCCTTCCGACCTGACCGAGCACGCGGCGGAACCGCTGAGCCGGCGATGACGTCCGCCGGTTGCCGCTCGTGACCATCAGAGCCGCGGGCGCACCGAACGGAGGACGCGCGATGCGTGCCAACCGAACATCCCTGATCCTCGGATCCGTTCTCGCGCTTTCGATCGTCGCCCTCGTCGGCTGTGCCGGCAGTAGCGGAGCGGCGAGCGTCGGGAACCCCGTACCACCGTTGGATGGATACGGCGGCGCGCCGAGCGCGGCGCCGAGTGCCGCGGCCGGCCAGCCGGACCAGGTGCCGAACGGCGAAGGGAGCAACCCCGACCAGGTCGGCCAGCTCGTCGATGACGCGAAGATCGTCCGGACCGGGACGATCGACTTGCAGGTCAAGGACGTGCCCACGGCGCTGACTGCAGCACGGAACGGTATCCGCGCGATGGGCGGCTACATCGGAGCGTCGCAGACGCAGTCGATGGGCGACAGCCCGGTCGCCAGCGTCACGTACCGCATCCCCGTCGACCGCTGGGAGGATGCGCTCGACCTGCTGCGTGGCCTCACCGGCGACGGTGGCAAGGTCGTGTCCGAGAACACGAACGCGGTCGAGGTCACCGGCGCCGTCGTCGACCTCGAGGCGCGGATCAAGAACCTGCAAGCCAGTGAGGCGGCGCTGCAGGGGATCTCGGCCCGAGCGACGCGGATCTCTGACGTCCTCGAGGTCGAAGGCCAGTTGACGACCGTCCGCGGCCAGATCGAGGAGCTCTCCGCACAGCTCAAGCAGCTCAACGACCAGGCGTCCTACGCGACGCTCACCGCCAGCTATGCCACTCCGGTCGTCGCCGTCCAGGCCGCGGCAGAGCGGTGGGAGCCAGCCAAGGTCGTGGACGAGGCGACCGCAAGCCTCGTGGACATCCTCCAGGGACTCACGACCGCCGGCATCTGGTTCGGGATCGTGTGGCTGCCGGTCCTGCTCTTCATCGGGGTCGTCACGGGCGTGACGATCTTCATCCTTCGACGGTTCGGGATCCGCGGCGGACGCCGGCCGGGGGACGTCGCCGCCGCCTGATGACCACGGCGTGACGGGTCGGTCATGGCAGGATGACGTCATGACCGACCCGACCGAGGAGGAGCAGGCGCAGGCCCGTCGTTTCGACGAGTGGGCCGCCGGATACGACCGGTGGTGGGCGCCCGTCCTGGCGCCGAGCGCCCATCGCCTGCTCGATCAGCTCGCGCCTGTCATCGAGGCCGGCGCGGTCGATGTCCTCGATATCGGCGTCGGGACCGGGAACCTGACGCGGCCGGCGCTGGCACGCTGGCCGCACATCCGCGTCACGGGTCTCGATGCGTCGCGCGAGATGGTCGGTACGGTCGAGGCGCTCATAGCCGAGACCGCGGATGACCATCGCGATCGATTCACCGGGACGGTCTCGTTCGCCGGCGACATGCCGTATGCGGATGGATCGTTCGACGTCGCGATGTCATCCTTCGTCCTGCAGCTCGTCCCGAGTCGCGCCAAGGTCCTCCGCGAGGTGCGGCGCGTGCTCCGACCGGGCGGCCGCTTCGCCTACGTCACGTGGCTGGTCGATAAGCGTGCCTTCAAGCCGGATCGGATCTTCGACGGCCTCCTCGACGAGTTCGGGTTCGATGACGAAGAGGACCGCCCGCGGACCGGCGACATCCCGTCGGTCGAGCGCGCGGTCGGCGAGCTGCGCCGGGCGGGGTTCCGCGACGTCAGCGGGTCACGAGCGATGCTCGACTACGGCTACACCGTCGAGAGCTACATCGCCTTCCTGACCGAGTTCGACGAGGTGTCGCTGTTCGACGAGATGGACCGGCCCGAGCGGCGCCGGTTCCTGGCGCTCCTCCGGGAGCGCCTCATGGGTCTCGATCCGGACGACCTGCGTTTTACGGTCCCGATCGTCTACGCGTCCGGTGCCCGCTCGCGTTAGGTCGCGCTAGACGACCCACCGCCCGGGGAGGGACTCCCCGCGCGGTGGGTTCTCGTGCCGCAGTGGCCGTTACTTGCGGAGCTTGTTGCCCTTCCAGTCGTACGGCTTGGTCGCGCCAGGCGAACCCTTGCCCGTGCCGTTCGTCGCAGACGTCGTCTGCGCGAAGGTCAGGACGGCATTTGCGACGGCATCGGACATGATGTCGAGCGCCTCGTTGTTGATGTTGTCGGGATGCCCGTTGATCCCGTAGCTGTCACAGGCGAGGTGGTAGCACGGGTCGAACTGACCGGCCAGCGTGTCCGATACGACGCCGCCCCACTTGGTCTGCTGGAACGGCGTCTTGTGGACCTCGGCGCCGGTCGTGATGCCCCCGGCGGGGATGCCGAGGGTCGTGTATTCGTCGTAGTCGGAGCGGCCGTCGAAGGCGATCCGCTCGGTGTACTTGCCCTTCGCGTCGAAGAAATCCTGGAAGACCTTCTCGATGTTGCCCGAGCCATTCGGACCGGCGACGCCGAACTCGGATCCGTCGCCGTCGTAGATCTGCAACGCGAAGTTCGGCGAGGCGAGCATGTCGAAGTCGAGCATCGCGATGACACTGCCGCGCTCGGCCTTGGTCAGGCTGTCGGCGTTGAACGTCGAGCCGAACAGGCCCTGCTCCTCACCTGAGAACCAGATGAAGCGGACCTTGTTACGGAGAGTGATGTTCAGGGTCGCCATCTGGCGCGCGACTTCGAGCTGCGTGGCGGTGCCGCTGCCGTCGTCGTTGATGCCCGGGCCGGCCGGGACCGAGTCGAGATGGGCGCCCGAGATCACGACGCGATCGCTCCGACCGGTCCTCGACTCGGCGATGACGTTCTTGGTCGTGACCGTCTCGGTCGAACCGTCGGCCGAGAAGTCGACCGTCGCGGTCGGATGATCGACCAGGTACTTGCCGACCGCGTAGGTCGACTCGAGCGTCGGGATCGTGACGCCGTACCCGCCGATCGTCCCGCCGATGGGGCCGTTGCGATCCGGATCGCCGATGGTGCCCTCGTTGAAGATGAGGACGCCCGCGGCCCCGTGATGCTCGGCGTTGATGGCCTTGAGACCGAAGTCGCACGTGCCCCGCTGGATCACAGCGAACTTCCCGGCAAGGCTCGTGGCGCCGGCCGGGAAGTCGGCGTCCTCGCAGCCGGCTGACGACGTGCTCGGCTTCGTGGTCGGCGCGGCGAAGTCGATGATCGCGATCGGCGCGCCGGTCGCCGACCCGGCGCCGGAGAACTCCATCGTCGCGTAATCCTGGTCAGCGACCCAGGCGGGCGTCGCCGCAGGGTGGGCAGCGAGCGTCGGGGATGCGTTCTCATGGAAGATATCCGCCGAGAACGATTGCTCGCTGACCGTCCAGTAGGCGCTGAACGGAGCCAGCGTGTTCTCGACGTACGTCGCGGAGGCGATGTGTCCCGGCGTTCCGGTGGCGCGCGTACCGCCATTCGCGTCGGCGATCACCTGCAGCTGGCGCAGATGCTGGCGGATCCCACTGTTGGCGCCACCGACGATGACTGCGTCCTGCAAGGCCGTCGTGTCGGTGGGGGTGGCGCCCTGGGCTGTGGCGGGCACGCCGATCATCGCGAGGGCGATGATGGACAAGCCGAACAGGCGTCGGCGTCGATGCATGGGGTCTCCTCCTCAGGTGGGCTGGCGACTCCCTCCTCGAGGAGCCGTCCCTGGGTGTGTGACCCCGAGGGTAGCCAACATCGCCCGATCGAGCCTTATGCGCCCGCACCGTGCCGTGCGGGAGCGTCGTATCCAGGCGACGATTCTGGTGCGGCGCCGCACCGCTGGTCCGGGCGCAGCCCGCTAGACCACCTTCTCCTCGGGAAGCGCCTCGACGAACGCCGTCCCAAGCCGTGCCGCGTCGTACGCCGTACCCACGAGGTGGTGATACGGCACGCCGCTGAACTGGTGGTGGGAGCGCGTCGGTATGTCGGCTCCGGGCTCCCATTCGCGTCGCTGGAGCTCGATATACCCCTGCTCCTGGCGCTCGGCCATGGCTGAGAGAAGCGTCGAGAGGCCGTGGCCGGTCGCGTGCTGTCCGCCGAGCGTGATGAAGATGAACCCGACCCCCATCTCACCGAGCTCCGAGAACGTCATCGGCTCGGGGTCGTTGAACCACTTGAATGAGCTCGAATAGTTGAATGCGAAGCGCGCCTCCGGGAACCGCTTGCGGATCTGGGTCGTGAACGTCTCGACGGGCTCGCGATCCGAGGTCGGGAACTCGCACCACAGCAGATCGGGCACCCCGCTGTCGAGGTAGCGCAGCCCTCGGTCGATGGCGAGGTCCATGCCGCGCTCCGGTTGCGGCGCATCGACGGCCGACAGGCCGTCCGTCCGCGCGATGACGACGAACTCGGGGTTGCCGAGATCGTCGGCCACGGCGCGCATCATCCGGAGCTTGCCGATCATCTCGCTCGCCGAGACGAGGGCCTTCCCGCCGATGTGCCCGCAGCGCTTCGGCAGGACCTGGTCTTCTAGGTGCGCCGCCGCGACCCCGGCATTCACGAGCAGCACGGTCTGGCGCTGGACGTTGAAGATGATCCCGT
>Ga0207648_10005915_pt1 | contig 12237 bp, 9 predicted proteins | sample KBSMisM32_FD_184310 | JGI IMG/M metagenome (GOLD analysis project Ga0207648, IMG submission 184310) | Miscanthus rhizosphere microbial communities from Kellogg Biological Station, Michigan, USA - KBS Miscanthus M3-2 (SPAdes) (version 2) | ecosystem: Host-associated > Plants > Roots > Rhizosphere...
ACCAATTGAAGGCGCGGCGCGCTTGTTCCGCCCGGAGGTCAACCAGGCGCGCGCGGGTCTCGAGGCGCGCAAGGCGGAGCTCTCGCTGCAGCGCGCGCGCTTTTATCCGGACATCGGGGTCGCGCTCAACGCGTCGTACTCGGTCGCTCCGAGCGTCGTCGGGCAGAACAACTTCTTCGCGGCGAACAACTTCAACTACTTCGGCTACGGCTTCGCCGTCGGCGCGCGCTGGAGCCTCGATTTGCCGACCAACGCGGCGCGCGTCTCGCAGGCCGAGTCGCGTCTCGAAGAGGTGCGCTCGCTCCAGCGGCTCGCGCTCGGCGGCGTCGGCGTCGAGGTCGAGAACGCGTACGCGATGGCCATCGAAGCGCGCACGCGCGAAGAGCACTGGGATCAGGCCGAGCACCGCGCCCGCCAGTGGATCGCGACCGTCGAGAGCGCCATCGACCTCGGCACGAAGGACGAACGCGCATTGATGGAGCCGCTCCGGGCGTACGTCTTCGCGCGCCTCGAGCACCTCCGCGCGCTCAACGACTACAACATCAACCTGAGCGAGCTCGCGCGCGTCTCAGGCTGGGACACCGCCGCCCCCGGCGGCACCTAGCCGTCAACGCTCGGATTTCCGCCGAACCGTTCGGATCCGAACGATCTGTACGATTTCCGTCCGTTGCAAGCTCGCGCACGCGCAAATCACCGTCATCGCACGGTAAAGCGGCGAACCGTTCGGATCCGAACGATCTGTACGATTTCCGGACGTTGAAACGGCGCCGTCACAGGGGGCAAGTGGCCAGCGCGAGGACCGCGAGGATCTTCGACTTGATGAGGCCGTAGTCCGAGAGCGCGAGGTTGATCTCCGCTTGCCTGAGCGCGGCGGCCGCGGTGACGAGATCGAGGCTCGTGCCGGTGCCCGTCATGAAGCCCGCGCGCGTCAGCCTGTCGACCTCGGCGGCGAGATCGCGCGAGCGTGACGCCACGTCTCGCGTCTGCTGCGAAACGAAGACGCCGCGATCGGCCTGCACGACCTGAATCACGGCCGTTCGGCGCGCGGCCTCGAGCCGGTCTTGCGCTTCGAGCACCTGGAGGTTCGCGTCGCGCAGGTTCCCGTAGCGCACGCCGCCGTCCCAGATGTTCCACGAGAGGCCGAGGCCGAGGTTCCACGTCGTCGCTGGGTTGACGTTCTGCGACGTCGTCCCGAGCGAGCTCGTGAGCGCGAGCGTCGGGAAGAATTGCGTCTTGATGTCCCACGTGTTCACGCGCGCGAAGTGAACGCGCTCGCGAGCGGCGATGATGTCGGCGCGATCCTCGATCGTCGGCGCGGGCTTGCACATCGAGAGCACCTGGCGCGTGATCGCCTCGAAGCTCATGTCGCCGGCGACGCTCACGTCCTCGGCGACGCCGATGGCGATGCCGAACGCCTCGCGCGCTTGCCGCGCGTTCTCGTCGCCGGAGACGAGCGTCGAGCGCGCGTTCTCCACGTCCTGCTGCGCGCGAATCACGTCGAGCCCCGTGCCCGCGCCGAGGCTCGTCTTTCGCTTCGCGAGCTCGAGCCGCTCGAGCGCCTGGCGCAAACCGACGCGATTGAGCTCGGCGACGCGCTCGTTCGTCACCACCGTGAGCGCGGCGTTCGCGACGTTCGTCGAGAGAATGCGCCGCACGTCGTCGAGGTTCGCCTTGTTGATGCCGATGTTCACGTCCGCCATGTGGATGGCGTTCCACGCGCGCGGAGCGATGAGCGGGAGCGAAGCCGTGATGCCGCCGCTCAAATAGTCCGGCGTGGGCGCCGCGGTGGTGGACGGCAAGCACGTCGGCGACGAGCCCGGCAGGCACGGCGAGTTCGTCGTCGAGTCGATGAACGTCGCCGAGGTGTGCGTGAGGAAGTTGTGCGTGTACCCGGCGGTTCCGGTGATCGAGCCGAGCACGCCCGCGAGCGCCACGCGACGCTGGGCTTCTGCGCGCCCCACCTCGTCGAGCGCGATGCGCAAATCCGCCGAGCGCGCGCGCAAGTACGTCGCGATCTCGTCCCACGACGCGACGACGCGCTTCGCGGGCGGCAGTGGCTTCAAATCCGGATCGTCGACGATCGGCGGCGGCGGGAGGTTCACGCCTTCGGTCGTGGGGAGTGGCTGCGTCTGCTGCAACTGCGGCTTGGGTTGAGGCTGCTGCGCCGAGGCAGTGCCTGCAAAAACGAGCACACTGAACGCAAAAAAAGACGCTCGATAGCGAGCCATGCGGTTGCAGTAGCGCCCCACCAGCGGCACGCCAAGGGCTTTTGTGTTTCTTTACGACCTCTTCAAAGTCGTACGCGAACGCTGCCAGGCGTCCTCGATGGAACGCACCGCGCCGAGCCGCTGGCGAAGCAACGAAGCGCTCGTGCGAAAGCACGCGGCGACCTCGGCTTGCGAGAGCGGAATGCCGGCGCGCGAGATCACCGACCACGCGGCTGCGGCAGCGATGCCCGCGGCTGCGCGCTCGTCCGCCGGCGGCTTGCGCTGCGTGGCCTCACGCGCGACGAGCGACGCTTGCGCGCGCTGCTCTTCGTCGAGGGGAAGACGCGCGAGGCCTCGTCGTAGGGCGTTCTGCACCCAGCGCCGCGCCGAGCGCGACCCGGAGCGCGCCCCACGTGTCTGCGCTTGTGATGGCGGCGCCTCGGGCACGCCTTCGAAGGGGACCTCGAGCGTCTCCGTCCTTGGCTCTTCACGCGTCGCGAGGAGCTGCACCGCGCCGAACGCGTCGCCTTTGTCCCGATCGGGCGCGCCCGCGTCGATCCACTTCATGAGCGAGCGTCGCTCGGGCGACGGGCTCTGCTTCATCGCGCGCGAGAGCAGCGCTTTGGCCGCGCGCGTCTTGCCGCATCGCGCGAGCGCGTGGGCGAGACTCGTCGCCACGTCGACGTTCTTGTCGCTCTTCGTGTAGGCGCGGCGCAGGTGCGTCACGGCCTCGCGCGGCTTGTCGAGCGCGACGTCGAGCGTGTGCCCCAAGTTGTGCGCGTACCACGGGTTGTCCGGCGCGAGCGCGAGCGCACGCACCAGCGCACGGCTCGCGTACTGATGATTGCCGAGGAGCGACTGCGACAGACCGAGCGCAGCCCACGCGCGATCGTCGTCCTGCCGCATGCCGACGACGCGACGTGCATGGAGCGCCGCGCGCCATGGATCGCGCTCGAGGAGGACTTCTGCGAGCTGCCGGTGCGCGAAGACGCACTCGTCACTCCCGTCCTCCGCGCGCGCCGCGAGGCGATGGAGCAGCGGGAGCACACGCAGCGGGTCCGGACCGGTGAGGGCGAGCTCGACGTCGCGACGCAGCTTCGCGGCTTCGGACATCGAGCGATCGGAGCTCACGCAGACCTCACGAAAACTTTGATACCTGCGGCCAAGTGATCGCGCAACGCAACTTCGCCACGCTGTCGAACTTAGCTTGACGAGTCGCGAAACGTAGTTCAGCGCATCCGCGTCAACGAAACCCAATGACGCGCTGCTGCAAGAGCTCGTAGAGAATGCGCAGCGTGTCGAGCGTGGGCATGCCGCTCACGTCGAGGATCTGCTCGAGCGAGCAATTGCCGTCGACGTGCGAGAGAACGAACCCGGCCCGGTGGTCGATGTTGAGCCAGCGCAGCTGCTCTTGCGGCACGGCGATGAAGGGGATTCTGTCGAGCGAGCCGATACGTGTAGTGTACATCTGTTCGAGCACGCGCCGGCAGCTCTCGCTGCACTTGAGCGCCTCGGCGTCGTTCGGATCTTCTTCGAGGATCGACTCTGCCACGACGAGCGCGCCCGAATAGTCACCGAGCGAGAAACGCTCGCGCATGTCGATGATCGGATCGACGTTCTTCCCCGAAGACCTCGGCGGCGCCGGCACGACCGCAGCGTTCGACGACACGGGCGACGGTGGCTCGCGGTCTGCCTCGCGCGCGACCATGTCGAGGGCCTCGCTCGGCTCCTGAACGGGCAGGAGCTCGTCGTTCGAGTCCGCGAGGTCGAGCAGCGCGTCGCGGCCGCGGCGAGAGATCACCGCGCTCGGATCGGGCCGCTCGAACTGCGACGACGAGTCGAGCCGGAGCACCGGCGGCGTCCCCCGCTTGGCCTTCGGCTTCGTCGGGGGCTCCGTGGGGATCTTCTTCGTGTCGGGCGGCGCGACCGTCTTGCGATCCTCTCCGTCCGCTCCCCACGCGTTGTCGACCTCGTCGTCGTCCGGCACGTACTACTGTCCCTTCGCGACCACGCCCTTGAACATGCGCTGAGTGCGCGAGAGTCCCTCGATCTGTTCTTTGAGCGACGCCACGTCCTTCTTGTCGATCGCGGTGCGCGCGCGCGCGACGATGCCGCGCGCCTTGTCGATCGCCTCGCGCCCGAAGTCGCTCGCCGCGACGATCTGCTCGACCTGCGGGAAGAGCTTCTCGATCTCCGCCGAGAGCCTCGTCGCCTCTTGCTTGAGGCCTTCGAACTCCTCGGAGACACGGCGCTCGACCATGTGCTCCTTGGCGTTGTCGATCATGTTCTTGATCTCGTCGCGCGTGAGGCCGCTCGTCGCCGTGACCTGGATCGACTGCTCCTGGTTCGTCTCGAGGTCCTTCGCGCGGACGCTGACGATGCCGTCGGCGTTGATCTCGAAGGTCACTTCGATCTCGACCTGGCCCTTCGTCGCGCGGCGCAATCCGGTGAGGATGAACTCGCCGAGCACCTCGTTGTCCTCGGCCTTCTCGCTCTCGCCCTGCATGACGAGGATCTTCACGGCCGTCTGATTGTCGCGCGACGTGGTGAAGATCTTCGTGCGCGAGGTCGGGACCGTCGTGTTTTGAGGAATGAGCTCCTCGAAGTACGACCCGAACGTCATGATGCCGAGCGCGTGCGGCGTGACGTCGAGCAGGATCATCTCCTGCGACTCGTCCACCAATGCAGCGCCTTGGATGGCCGCGCCGAGCGCCACGCACTCGTCGGGGTGGATGCCCTTCGAAGGCTCGCGCCCGAAGAACTTCGAGACGGCGTCCTGGATCTTCGGCATGCGCGTCATGCCGCCGACGAGGAGCACCTCGTCGATCTCGTCCTTCTCGAGGCGCGCGTCGTCGAGCGTCTGCTTGCAGATGTCGACCGTGCGCTCGACGAGATCGGAGCTGAGCTCCTCGAGGATGTTTCGCGAGAGCGCGCGCTGCAGGTGCAATGCTTCGTTGCGGCCGCTCGAGATGATGAAGGGGAGGTTGATCTCCGTCTCCTTCACGCTCGACAGCTCGCACTTCGCCTTCTCGGCCGCGTCCTTCAAGCGCTGGAGCGCCATGCGGTCTTGGCGGAGATCGAGGTTGTGCTCGTCCTTGAAGCCTTGAACGAGCCAGTCGACGATGCGCGCGTCCACGTCCTCGCCGCCGAGGAAGGTGTCGCCCGCGGTGGCGATGACCTTGAAGACGCCGTTCTGGGCGATCTCCAAGATCGAAATATCGAACGTGCCGCCGCCGAGGTCGTAGACCGCGACCGTCTTTTCGACGTTGCGCCCGTAGCCGTAGGCGAGCGCGGCGGCCGTCGGCTCGTTGATGATGCGGATGACGTCGAGCCCCGCGATTTCGCCGGCGTCTTTCGTCGCCTGGCGCTGGTTGTCGTTGAAGTACGCGGGCACCGTGATGACCGCCTTCGCGACTGGATGCCCGAGGTAATCCTCGGCGATGACGCGCATCTCCTGCAAAATCATCGCGCTCACTTCGGGAACGCTGAACTCCTTGTCACGCAGGACGATGCGGCAGTCGTGGTGCGGGCCCTCGACGATGCGATAGCTCGACGTCGCGATCGCGTTCTTCACCTGCGGTGACGACCACTTTCGGCCGATGAGACGCTTGGCCGCGTAGACCGTGTTCTCCGCGTTCGTGATGGCTTGCCGTTTCGCGATGTGCCCGACCAGGCGCTTGCCAGCCTCCGTCACCGCCAACATCGACGGTGTCGTCTTGTATCCGCCCCGGTTCGGTATGACGGTCGGCTGCCCGTTCTCTACGATCGCGACGCACGAGTTCGTCGTGCCGAGGTCGATGCCGATGACCTTCTCCATGGATCCTTTGTCACCCCTTGCCAGCCCGTTTCAATAAGGCCTCGATGTTAGCATCGTCGGGCGCGAGTCGCGCAGCTGCTTCTAGCTCGCGCTTGGCGTTCAAAGTCAGCCCTGCCGCGAGGTAAATCTCGGCCAACGTCGTTCGGTAGTCGACACGCTTGGGCTCGAGCGCGACCGCACGCGCCGCGAGCGTGGCCGCGACACGGAGCGTCTTTTCGGGCTCCGACCCATCCTTGAACAGGCACCACGCGGCGCGATAATGCGCGGTCGCGTCGTCGGGCATGGCCCGCGTCACGCGCTGCCACGAGCGCGCGGCCTCGGCGTATTTGATCGACTTCTCCTCGTACGAAGCCTGCTTTCGATACGCCTCTGCCAGGACGGCGTTCGCCTTCGTCTGCACCTCGGAGAGCGCGCGCTGGAGCCGCTCGTCGTCCGGATTCACCTGAAGCGCGAGGCGATACGAGTTCGACGCCGCGACCCAGTCGTTCGCCACGACCGCGGCTTCCGCCGCCAGGATGTGCTCCTTCGACATGTGCTCGCGCACGGCGCTGATCTTCTGCTCGTAATGCCGGCGAAGCGCGTCCGGATCCGAACCCGGCTGCGGCGCGGTGCTGTGTGGTTGCGGAGGAGCCATGCCCGAGCCTCGGCCGCCGAGGAGACGCCGCGCGAGCGCGTCGCGACGAGCCTGGTCCGACAGCTGGATGCCCGACGTGCGCTCCGGAACGGGTGTGGTCGGAACGACTGGCGGCGGCGACGTGATCACCGGCGCAGGCGGCGGCGTACGATCCGTGCGATCCATCCCGGGCGAAGACGCGCGCCGAGTCATCTGCGCTTCGAGCGCGCGCGCCTCGTCTTGCGCCGAGAGGTACGCGTCGTATTCGGCGCGCTTGTCCTTGTCGACGAGCGTGTCGTGGGCCTCCGTCACGCGCGTGAAGACGGCTTCCATCTTCTGCTTGAACGAGCCGAGCTTCTTGCGGAAGAACCGGTCCGGGTGGTGAACCGTCGCGAGGTCGTAATAGGCGCGTTTGATGGCCTTTTTGTCGGACTTTCGCTCGACGCCGAGGACCTCGTAGAGATCCTGCTCCGAGATTTTGTAATACGCGTCGAGGATCTTCCGGCGGTGATCGCGCTCGAGGTCCACGTCCTCGTCGAGCTCCGCGGGATCGTAGAGCGCAGGCGGCGGCTTCGGGATGCCCGAGTCGAGGACACCCGATACCTCCGTGATCGGCCGCGCAGGAATCGACGGCGAGCGCGGCGCGGCCATCCCGGGCGGGGGAGTCACCGAACGAGGCGCTGTCGGCGGTGCTCCGAGCGACACGAGCCCGAGCGACACGAGCTTGTCGATCGAGCCCTGCACGGTCACGTTGTCGAGCCCGGTGAGCGTCACGATCTCGCGGATCGACAGCGTCCCGTCGATGCGCGACATCACGAACCCGTCCACGGGCCCCAGCGGATAAGACTGGACCGATTTGCCTTTGGGCAAAGGCAGCGGCTTCGGAATGTTTTCGCTGTGTTGTGACAAGAACCCGGGCCGTTTCGAACGCTTACATCGTAGCTCAGGGAACTTTCCCACGGCCAGGAAGTCGAACGAAAAAGCATGCTCCCCTATCGACTGCCCCCGAGCGAAATGTCCCCGTCCGAGCCGCGCAAGAACCGTGGTCGTGTCTTTTGGATCGCCCTCGCGACCGTGGGTCTTCATGCGGCGCTCTTCGCCGCGGCCTTCGCGTCCCGCGCACCGGAAAACACTGCGCCGAAGACGCGTACCGTGAGCGTGCTGTCGGGTCACATCACGGAGCTCGGTGACTTCGAGGCGACGGGCATGGCGAACGCGCGCATCCGCAATTGAAATGGTACTTTGCCGGCCATGCGTCGCGCGCTTGGTTACGGCATCCTCGCTTCGGCTTCGGTCCTTTCGGTCGGCTATGTCGGCACCACGCTGACGGCCTGCTCGGGCGGCGACAACGGTGACGCCGGCGATGCCGGTGACGCCAGCGATCTCGTTCCCACGCCCGCGGCTTGGGATGCGCCCGTCACTCGCCCCGACGACAACACCGCGACGTCGTCGCGCGCCGCATGCACGTTCAAGCGCGGCGACATGCCGGCCGCGACGCTCGGCACGAGCACGCCGCTCGACAAGGACATCCCCATCACGAACGTCATCGTCGTGATGATGGAGAACCACTCCTTCGACAACTACTTCGGCCAATTGAACAAGGCCCAGAGCCGCACCGACGTCGAAGTGCCGGACGGCGGCGACACCAACAGCATCACGACCGCCGACGGCGGGACGACCGTGGCGCCTTACGCGCACGCTCCGCACCTGTGCACGCTCGACACGAACCACGAGTGGGACGGCACGCACTTGTCGTGGGCCGACGGCGGCATGAGCGGCTTCGGCCAGCAGAACGAAGGCTGGTCGGCGAGCGATCTCCCGAACGGCGCCGATCCGGCGCTCGCGAGCGGCGCGCGCGCGATGTTCTATTACGACCAGACGGACATCCCGTTCTACTACGCGCTCGCGCAGAACTTCGCGGTCGCCGATCACTACCACGCGAGCGTCCTCGGCCCGACGTGGGTCAATCGCATGTACTTCTGGTCGGGCACGAGCTTCGGCCTCACCAGCAACACGTTCCCCGATCTCAGCGCGTATCCGTTCCCGCCCGAAGACTCGCAGGGGAACTACGCGCCCGTCGAAGCGTCGATCCTCGACGAGCTCACCGAGCGCCACACGAAATGGGCGATCTACGCCGACGCGCTGCCGACCGCGGGCGTCGTGCACGGCATCTCGATGACGAATCGCTGGGGCGCCTTCCCGCGCTTCTTCATCAAGGACCTGACGGCGCAGCTCGCCGACGGCTCTCTCCCGGAGATGGCGTTCGTCGACCCGGACACGCAGCACGAAAACTCGGACGGTCAGGACGAGCACCCGCCCGCGGACATCCAGATCGGCCAGAAGTGGGTGAGCGATCTCGTGCAGAAGGTGATGTCGAGCCCGCTCTGGGCGCACACCGCGCTCTTCATCACGTGGGACGAGCACGGCGGCTTCTATGATCACGTCGCGCCGCCGTCCGCCTGCATTCCGGACAACAAAGATCCGATCCTCGGGACGGGCAACAACACGATCCAGGCGAAGTTCGACCGCTACGGCGTTCGCGTCCCGCTCATCGTCGTGTCGCCGTACGCGAAGAAGGGCTACGCGTCGCACGTCACGTACGACCACACGAGCGTGCTCCGCTTCATCGAGGCGAAGTTCAAGGTGCCGGCGCTCTCCGCGCGCGACGCGAACGCCGACCCGATGATGGACATGTTCGACTTCAAGAACCCGCCGAACGTGACGCCGCCGACGATCACGGCGCCTGTCGTCGATCCGGCAGGTCTCACGTTCTGCGAGACGACGTACCCGCACCCTTAGGAGTACAGAGACCTCCACCGCGCGGCGCGGTCGAAGAGCTCGCGCTCGATCGATCCGAAGGGGAGGCCCGTCGCGACGTCGTCCTTGCCGGCGATGAATGCGGCCGTGGCGCTCACCACGTCGGGATCGCGCAAGATCGCGCGGTGTCCGAGGCCGCTCGTGACGACGAGCTTCGCGCCGGGCCACGCCTGCACGAACGTTCGTGCGTCCTCGAACGGGACCTCGCGATCGCCTTCGTCGTGGAGCAGCAGCATCGGCGTGTGAAGGTGCGGCGTGGCTTGCCGCACGTCGACGGACGCGAGCGGGATGCCGAGCTCGCGCTCGATGCGCTTGGCGACCGTCTCGCGCATCGCGCCTTCGAGGCCGAGCGTCGCGCAGAAGCCGTCGAAGAAGCGCTTCGCGTTGACGGGCGGAGCGACGAGGACGCAGCGCCCGACGTCGAGCGCGCCGCGCGAGAGGTGAAACGCGAGCGCCGTCGCTGCCCCGCCGACGGAGTGCGCGACGATGCCGGCGAGCGGCCCGACGTGCTGCGCGATCCGCTCGATCGCGAGGGCCATGTGCACCGCGGATGATCGCTGCGACTTGGCGCGCCCGTGACCGGGCCCGTCGAACGCGATGACGCGGAAGCCCGCGGCGCGTAGGGCAGGGACGAACGTCGCGAGCTGACTGCCGCGGCCTTCCCATCCGTGGACGAGGAGCACCGGCGGGCTCTGGTCGTCGCCCCAAGTCCACACCGGCAGGCTCCCGTCGCCGAAGGGGACGCGCTCGAATCGCGCGTTGGAGAGCGCGTCACGCTCGCGACGCGGGATGGAGTGACGCCTCGGGCGGACGAAGACCTCGAGCGCGATGCGCGCGGCGAGATCCGGCGAGGCCGGCGCGATGGCGTGTACCGCGGCGCGTACGGCGCGCGCAGAGGTACGAACGTTCGTGCGATTTTGGAGACCGATCGAGCTGCTGTTCATGCCAGTCCTCCTATTCCCGTTTGGCGTCGCGCAAGAGCCTGTCGAACGCGGTGCGAAGTCGTTTGCCCGGACGCTCGTCGAGCTCGAGCCGGTGGACGATCATCGCGCCGTAGACGAGCGTGAACTCCTCGAAGGCGAACTGCTTCGTGTCGAGGTCCGCCCGGAAGTGCCCCTCGTCCTTCGCGATGCGCGCGGCGAGCGCGAGCGTGTCGATCCAATCTTTTTGCGCGGCGACGAGCGCGTCACGCGCAGGGCCCGGCTTGTCGTCGAGCTCCGCAGCCGCGGCCGCAAAAATGCATCCGCCCGGCTGAAAATCGTGCTTTGGCCACGCGAGCCACCGATCGAACAGGGCCTTCACGCGCGGCTCGCCCCGCTTCTCGGCCAGCGCCGGCGTGACGACGAGCGCGACGAACCTGCGGATCGCCTCTTCCAGGATGGCGACCTCGAGGTTCTCCTTCGACTGGAAGTGCGCGAAGAGCCCGCTCTTCGACATGTGCGTCCGGTCCGCGAGCGCGCCGATGGTCGCCCCGGCCAGGCCCACCTCACTCGCGAGCGCGAGCGCCGAGTCCAAAATGGCGACGCGCGTCTGTTCGCCTTTGCTCACACCCGTAAAATAGAACGGTCGTTCGATTTGTCAAGGCGGGGTGTGTCTAAAGCCCGACTCAGTTACGCGGAAGCGGAGGCGGCGTCGAAGACTGCGGTTTCTTCGACTTTTCTTCTTCCTCTTCGTCGCCTTCGACGACTTCGGCGATGTCGTCGACGATGACGACGTCTTCGTCGTCCGACACGTCCTCGTCCATCTTCGGCATCTCGAAGGGGCGGGCGATGGTCTCGTCGTTGAAGTCGAACGCGGGCCGCTCGTCGGTCGTGTTCATCAGGTCCTTCGTCTGGACGCTGTTGACCGGCTCGTTGTGCGTGCGCTCGGAGACGGGGCCACCTTTCGACGAGAACGGCGGCGTCTCGAGGGCCTTCTTCTGCAGCTCGGCCACCTGATCGGCGGGGAGCGCCATCGTCGGGAACTCGGAGTCGCGCGACTTCCGCAGATCTTCCTGACCCGCGGGCGTCTCGGACGTGTCCGTCAGCGCGGCGACGATCGCGCCCGTGTCGGTCGGCATCTCGCGGATTGGCGGCGAAGGCGTCCGGCCCGGAGGCGTGAACGCGGCGGGTGGCGTCGGAATGGCCGCTGCGGGCGGCACGACGACGGCGACCTGCGTGGCCTGCGAAGGCGGCGGCGGCGCGGAGATCTTCGGCGGGGCGTACTGATCGGCCGGCGCGTCAGGGTCCGGCTTCTTGAGCATGTTCGACTTCGCGCGCTCGAGGCCGCTCGTCGCCTCGGGATCGCCGGGCTTCATACGAAGGACGCGTCGCCATGCGTCGGCGGCCTCGCGCGGATCGGCGAGCTGCTCTTCCCACATGCGGGCTACTTTGCGCGCGAGCTCGGCGCGCGTGCCCATGTCCTTGCCACGGAGGATCTGATCTTCGTAGAGCTGCACCATGCCGCGGTAGTCACCCAGCTCCGTGAGGAGGGCGCTCAGGTCTTCCATCACGGCGGGCTCGTTCGGCGAGAGATCGTGCAGCTTCTTCAGGTCGGCGGCGGCGCCGGCTTTGTCGTCGAGCTCGCCGCGGCGGAGCTTCGCGCGGCGCGAGAGGAGCTGGCGGACGAGCGCGCCGTCGAAGACCTCGGAGAGGGCATGTGAGAGCGCCGACTCGGAGCGACGCGGATCGCCGGTTCCGGGGCGCCGCCAGATGGACGACCGCGTCGATGCGCGATGGGAGTCGCGATTGCGGGCGATCGTCACGCAAATCCCAGGTGACCGCCCGCGCGAGCGGCCGCACGAG
>Ga0207648_10005918_pt1 | contig 12236 bp, 8 predicted proteins | sample KBSMisM32_FD_184310 | JGI IMG/M metagenome (GOLD analysis project Ga0207648, IMG submission 184310) | Miscanthus rhizosphere microbial communities from Kellogg Biological Station, Michigan, USA - KBS Miscanthus M3-2 (SPAdes) (version 2) | ecosystem: Host-associated > Plants > Roots > Rhizosphere...
GTTCTGGCATTCAATATCAACAGGGACTATATCGCAAAGAATCTTTGTGAGAACCGTTACCGTCCCAAAATGCACTGTAATGGAAACTGCGTGCTGATGAAGAAGCTGAAGGAAAAAGAGAAAGCTGAACAGAATGAGCCCGCAACCAAATCAGAGATCAGTATTATCGTACTTTCTTCCAAAACATATTTCGCAAACACATTGCCTCCGGTTAATGTACAATTAAAAACAGAGTTCCCGGAATCCCTTTCGGCTAAAACTGTTGACCGGTCATTAGCTTTCTTCCATCCACCCCAGGCATAAGCATTGATTTTACCCATTATGGATAATTCCCAAAGGAATTACCTGATCTCTTGCAGTGACGAATACCAACGTGATGCTGCTGCAAGGCCTTTACAGTAAAAAAATCTTATGACGAAAGTTACCAGGCTGGTCGTGGTGATCTGGTTGATCCTGCCCATACACCTTTTTGCCCAGTCAACAATTAGCGGAAAAATTATCAATGTTCAAACCAGGGAACCAATTGAGGGAGCGAGCATTCAAAACACTGAAGGTGCGGGAAGCACGATCAGCGGAATCAATGGAAGCTATACAGTAAATGGCAGCCAGGGCAAATACAATATTTCCTTTATTGGATTTTCAACTGAATTGGTTTACCTGAATGCCGGGAAAGAACAGATCATAGCACTACAACCTGTTACTTCCTCCCTACAGGAAATAGTTGTTTCAGCCAATCGCGAGGCTGTAAAACGTTCAGAAGCTCCAATAGCCATTTCTCTTATTTCAGCCAAAATGCTTCGTGATGCCAAACCAGTTACCCTGGATCAGGTCTTAAATAAAGTAAGCGGAGTTTATATGGTTAACCTGGGGAATGAACAGCATGAAATGAGCATTCGCCAGCCGATGACCACTAAAAGCCTGTTCCTTTATTTGGAGGATGGCATACCCGTTCGCACAACAGGTCTGTTCAATCATAATGCCCTGCTGGAAATTAATATGGCATCGGTAAAGAATATTGAAGTGATCAAAGGCCCATCCTCTTCCCTTTACGGGAGTGAAGCGATTGGGGGAGTGGTCAATTTTATAACTCAATCTCCAACTGCAGTTCCCGTACTAAAAGTCTCCACACAGTTGAATACAATTGGATATAAACGTGCTGATCTGCAAACAAGTTTTATCAAAGGGAAATGGGGTTTTGTATTGAGTGGATATTACGCAGATAAACGCAATAGCTTTATCGAGTATACTGATTTTCATAAGGCGACTATTTCCGCTAAAATCGATTATCATTTTAGTGGAAAGACAGTATTGAGCAATAGTGCCACCTGGCTGAATTATTACAGTGATATGAGCAGCGGAGTTGACAGCGGTATGTTTGCCAGACACTCATTTACAAGTTTGCAAAGCTTTACCTTCCGGGAAGTGCATGCTTTCCGCTATAGGTCTACGCTCACTCAGACCTGGAATGAAAGTTCCAAAACCACAACCTCTCTTATCCTCAGGGATAATAGCATAATTCAAAACCCTGCTTATGCTATCAAGAATGATTACCGTCGCCTTGCCAATGGCAGCTTCACAGGAAAAAAGGACCTGGCACATGGTGAAATCAATAACAGTTCATTTCATAGCTATGCCTTAATTGCCCAACACCGGCAAAATATTCATTGGAAGAATGGAGTGCTGATAGCAGGGGTTAATATCGATTATAGCCCCTCTACTTATGATGCCGAATACATCCGCATTAAAAAGGATAGTATAACAGGAAAATTTCTGAGCTACATCAAACCAGACAGTATTCTTACACAATACAAAACCGGGCTCACAGATTATGCCGCCTACGTTAATTGGGAGTTTACTCCATTGAATAAATTGAGGATAGTTGCTTCATTACGTTACGATCTGTTTCATTACAACTTTGACAATGACCTTAACCCATCCTCCTTTAGTGGCTCGCCTGATACAGTCAATAATTTCAAACGATTTAGTCCCAAGTTTGGCCTTACCTATAATTTCTCTCCACGCACAGGAGTTTATGCAAATTATAGTGAGGGATTTGTGCCTCCACAGGTAACAGAACTGTACAAAGGTGTAAAAGTGCCAAACCTGGATGCTTCTGTATTTTACAATTATGAAATCGGAGGCTGGTGGGAATTGATAAGAAATAAATTAACAGCCGATATCAGCCTGTATAAATTGAACGGAACGAATGAGATCATTTCCGTGCGACTGGATGATGGTTCCACAGAGAACCGCAATGCAGGCAAAACCTCACACCGCGGAATTGAACTGGGAATAAAGGCATCGCCAGTCAATTCAGTTGATATCCGTTTCAGTGCAGCCTATAGTGTGCACCATTTCGTTGATTTTATTGAAAAGGGAGTTTCCTATAATGGTAATGATATGAATGGAGCCCCTCACTGGCTGCATAATGCTGAAGTATGGTACAGGCCTTCTTTTGTAAAAGGGTTGAGGCTGGGAGTAGAATGGCAGCACCAGGGAAGTTATTTCCTGGATCCTCAAAACACTGAGAAGTATAAAGGGTTTGACGTATTTCATGTTCGTGCAGGGTATCAATTGAAAGCATTTGAATTTTGGGTGAACCTGATGAATGCGGGTGACAGCTATTATTCTTATTTCTCGTCAAAATCAGGAACCAGTTACAGTTATACGCCAGCTGACCCGCGTAATACCAGTATCGGAGTGTCCTATGATTTTTCGGATTTGTTTTCTAAACAATGAGTAAATTTTAAATATGCAGCGTTCTAAAATTGTTGGAATAATATTGTTATTTACCCTGATTTATTCCTGCAATAGCCATGATAAGAAAGTTGATACAGGAGCAAACCATTTGTTTGCTCTGGATGATAAGCCAGGCACCTGTCCTTATCTTACAAAAAATGTAAATGGGGAATTGGTAGTGGGTTGGGCCAGGATGAATGTTGATTCCAGCTATGTATTTTGTTATGCTACTTCAACAGATGCTGGTGGTTCATTTAGTCACCCTGTTCTAATTCCGGGCAGTTCTAAAGTCCAGCCTCATGGAGAAAACCTTCCTAAAATAGTATTCAAACCCTCCGGTGAGATCATTGCATTATGGGGAGTGGCAAATGCCAATCCCAAAAACAGGTATTCCGGACTTGTGTATTATAGCCAGTCATTTGATAAGGGAGCAACCTGGTCTGCTGCCAAACCACTTGTAAATGATACTTCCAGTTATGACCAGCGTTATTTTGATGTAGCCTTATTGCCGAATGGAGAGGCGGCAGTGATCTGGCTGGATAATCGCAAATCAACTGAAAAAGAAGGCTCTTCCCTGTACTATGCATCTACCAGTGGCAGGAATGGATTTGAAAATGAGAAAAAAATTACAGAGGGTTGCTGCCAGTGTTGCCGGACAGATCTGTTTATAGATAGTAAAGCGGGCATCCATGTTTTGTATCGTGGAATATTAAAGGACAGCATCCGGGATATGTTGCATAGTGTTTCAGCTGATGGCGGAAAGAATTTCTCCACTCCAAAACTCATCAGCAATGATAATTGGGTGATCAGGGGATGTCCACATACGGGTCCAGCTATGATAGAGAATAAGGAAGGATTGAATTTTGCCTGGTTTACCGGTGGCCCTAATAAAGGATGTTATTTTACGAAGTCAACAGACAATGGTAATACATTTACCGGTCACGATAAGATCAACGGCGCAGGCTCGCATCCACAGGTAAGTGTATTACCTGATCAGCGATTGGCAATCGTTTGGGATGAGCCGGTACAGGTTCAGGATAAGTATTTCAGAAAAATTGGCCTGCAAATGAGAGAAGCGAATGGAAAGGCTCAATCAATTCAATATGTAACTCCGGATACTGTTCAGGCTTCCTACCCGGTAATAAGTTCCCTGACTAACCATCAGGCTTTTGTTGCATTTACAGTGAACAGGGAAGGGAAGGACCAGGTCATGTATGAAACGATCGATATGAAATAAGAATTTAATAAAGATCGTTTTTCCTGAACATGATTAAAATCATGCCCGGTCATTCCCCTGATCATAAAAACGGACTAAAGCATCTATTATTTTTATCCATCTACTGAATTCCAGTCGGCTTCTGACTGGAAACAGCCCCTCTGGCCAACAGAGGAAATGGTTTTCGTTTCATAAACTACCGCCCCGATCTCGGGGCGGTAGTCAATGTATTTTATAGAATAGTAATGATCAGGCCCTGGAAACAGTTTCCAGGATCCCCTTAAATATTGTTTTCCATCCCAGGTTAAAGATCGAACGATTGGGATCCCGTTGGTACGTTACAGTTGTTTTTCGGGCAGGCTTATCGTCATCCGGAAGATTAGAATTTCTGATCAGAATATTGGCGAATAAACTGGTCAGTGATTTCTTATCCCACTCTTTAGCTCCTTTGTCTTTTTCCAATGCTGCTATTTTTAGATTATCGTATAGCAGGGTAATGGTTCCGTCCATTGAATGATCGCTTCCATTAAAATCAAAACTGAATCCTTTGATCTCACCTTTCTGTATCCTTGCCGGGCCCATTGGTTCTGTTAGTGGATTCAGGTCCTTTGCATCTATTGGTCCAAGGTTTCCTTTTATACTAAACCGGCCATCAGGATCACGCAATAGAAATTGCCAGTTAACGTTGAATTGAGTTTTGTTCAGGAATCTGGCATTGGATACCAGAGTCATCACATTATTCTTCCTGATCGATTCTTTTTTATTGGTAAAATTGGAAATGGTAGCATAAACATCATACATCTGGACCTTTCCTGCATTCTTTGTGATATTGTTTCTTTCTTTGTATTCAATAAATGCATTGGCTACTACAACTTTCCGGATGTCAATATCAACTGGAAGTTTCTGGAATGCCTGATGGGGGTAGTAGCCCACACGATTCTTTTTATCGCGGGGAATATTCAGGTCCCGGTACACCTTGAAACTCGCAGACCTGATCAGCATGCTATCTGCACTTACTTCCTCATCCTCCAGGGAAAAATAGTTAACGTTTTTCAATACAATATCATTGAAACGAAAATCAAACCGGTCGTCCTGTGTTGGAATACTGTTCACAAATTCCTGCTCACCCTTTAATGGATCAAGAACAAACTCATCTATATTCACATCCTGGTCAAGGGAATTGGAGCTGACATTTTTCGCATGGAATTTATACCGTTTATCATCCGATAGCCAACTTAAACTTTCGAATGATATATACTGCTTCTTTGAATAGAACAGCCGGGTGCTGTCTTCATTCGCTGTGCTGTCAACCCTAACGTCGATGAGATCAAGATTTGCATTGTTTAGTTCAATCCCGGTTTGTTTAGTTTTCTGGTTACGGGTAATGATTTTGGCTCCCGATATGGAAACTGAATCAATACTGATCTGGTTCAGGTTGCCAAGGATTTGTTGATAGATATCTCTTGTCGGAACTTTGCGCAAAGAATCCTTTCCCCTTCCGGTATAAAGTATCTCTATCACCGGGTTTCTGATGGTCAGTTTCCTTCCATCAATTTCTTTATCAATTAAGGCTCTGGGAGTTTTCACCCCTTCAACAGATATCTCTGGTATTTGAATGTTGAACAGGGTGGGAGGGTCCAAATGAAGTGCCTTCATCGCCTTATACTTATTGGTATCGTAACCGAGCCGGAGATTAGTGATGGAAAGAAATCCTGTGATCTCATCCAGGTCAAGGGTTTCATATTTTATGGTGTAAAATCCTCCACTCTTTTCTTCAATTGCGGACTCGATCTTTTCCCTGATGAATTTTTTCTTGTGAGTTTGCCAGTATACCACTCCTCCGGCAATAGCCATGATCACTATAAAAAAGAAGATGGAAAGAATCAGCCTTCCCTTCCGGGCAGACCTGGCTTTTTTGAATCCTGTATTTATTGTCTTCATATCCCCAAAAAAATCAATTACTGTTCCATTTTTTGGGTTAATTCATATAGGTATAGTGCAATACATATAATTACCATTAAAATCTAGCATCCTTTTTGAATCGGGGATACATTATCTTCACAGTATGCCAAGCTTTAATGACCGGATCAAACAGGTACTCCTGCTTTCAATTATTATATTACTGGTTTACCTGATGATTAATGAATTATATCTCTTTCTTCCAGGGATATTAGGAGCGCTTACACTTTATATTCTTAGCCGGGCGAATTATTTTCAATTGGTGTATCATCGTAAGTGGAGAAAAGGCTGGTCGGCCGGCTTATTTATTCTTTATTATCTTATGCTGATTGGATTGCCGGTATTTCTGGCAGTGACGCTGATCAGTCCAAAGATCAATTCCTTTCTGGCTAACCCCAATGAGACTATTAATTCAGTTAAGCAATCAATTACCACTATTCAGGGCAAATTGGGTTTTACCGTTATATCAGAAAATAATCTATCCAATACGCTAAGTAAATTATCAGCATTCGTGCCAACTGTGCTGAACAGTACAGCCAACCTGATAACAAATCTGGCAATCATGCTGTTTGTGCTTTACCATATGCTGATCAACGGCAGTGAGATGGAAAGAATGTTAAGTCGTATTATCCCGTTGAAGAAAGATAATATTAATATGCTGGCATCCGAAACCAAGAAGATGGTAAGAGCCAATGCATTGGGTATTCCCCTGATATCCATTATCCAGGGAGCAACTGCAACCCTTGGTTACTTTTTGTTTGGCGTAAAGGAATGGGCACTGTGGGGATTTTTAACCGGAGTGTTCGCTTTTTTCCCTGTAGTGGGAACCATGATAGTTTGGGTTCCATTGGTGTTATACATGTATGCTACTAATGAAAGCACTAATGCCACCTTGTTGCTTGCATATAGTGTGGTAGTAACAGGAAACGTTGATTATATTGCGCGGGTCACTTTATTGAAAAAAATGGGCGATGTTCATCCTATTATTACCATACTTGGCGTGATAGTAGGTCTGGGGTTGTTTGGTTTTATCGGTTTGATATTTGGTCCCCTGCTGGTGAACTATATCATTGTGCTCTTCAATATTTATATGAATGAATTCATCGATAAAGATGTTCCTAAAATGGCCGAAGAAGTGCAGGCTGCTGAGGAACTGAAAGAAGAGGCAATTAAGAAATCCTGATTATTCAGACAATAAAAAAGCGGCCCCGCCTTTGGCGGGGCCGCTTTTTTATACTATTAATACATTCAATGAGTTAATTAAACGTCATTTTCTCAATTTAGACAGCAGGCGCAGGATCTCCAGGTACAACCATACCAGGGTAACCAGCAATGCAAAAGCGCCATACCATTCCATGTATTTAGGAGCTCTTCCTTCAACGCCTTTTTCAATCATATCAAAATCGATAAGAAGGAAAAGTGCAGCCAGACAAACAACTACAATTGAGAACCCAATACCTAACGGCGTTGCTGCATTTGTAAATCCGCCGAAATTATAATTGAATAAGACACTGCTCGTAAATTTTGCAAGATAGAATAGCATTAATGCCAGGGTAGCAATTATAATTACTGATTTAAACCTTTCGGTTACTTTAATAATGCGATAACGATATACAAAAAACATCACCAGCGCAACTGCTAATGTAAGTGCAACTGCCTGCATTACTATACCTGGATATTTTTGAGCGTTTATTGCATCATAATAGGCGGAAATTGATCCTACAAGAAGTCCTTCAAGCAAGGCATAGGCAGGAGCCAGGTAAGGAGAGGTCTGTTTCCTAAAACCCATAATCAATGAGAGGACAAGGCCTCCAAATACCCCAATGATCAATAGCGGTAGTACATTTTTACCACTATAAAACCAGTTCCAGGAGAAAAGTGTTGTGCTGAACATTAACAGCATCAGGATACCGAACTTGTTGGCGACTCCCTTGATCGTCATTTCTGACCCGGTTGTAATGCCCTGGAATATAGTCCCGTCGAAACCGGATTGTTTTAATGCCGGATTGCTAGTTTTAAAAAAAGACATAGTGCTTGTTTTTTGTGCTTATAAAGATACAGAGTGTCCAATAAATCGAAAGTTAAGGGGATAAAATCCTGATTCTGACCGGGATTTCGAGTGAAAATACCTTCGGAATTTCCGTTTTCCCCTCAAGATTCAGTTACAATTAATCCTGATTTTTTATGTGTTGACAGCCGTCAATACTGCCATCTCACAAAGGCCTCCATAGCCGCATAATGGGTCAAACCCAAATCGGCATATAATGCCGCGGTGGCTGCATTCCGTTCTTCTGCTCTTTGCCAGAACTCGCGGGAATCACTACCCTGGAAGGGAACCATATCTTTCTGGGACTGGTGAATGAAAATGCCAAAGCGTTTTTTCAACACCTGGTCCGGGCTCATGGGAATGGCCATTTCAATCTCTTCAATATTCCATTCCTGCCAGGCCCCCTTATATAACCACAGCCAGCAATCTTTTAGCCATGGATCACCAGCCTTCTTAATCCTTCTCAAAGATTCCAGTACCACATTAAAGCAAACGATATGTGTTCCATGAGGATCAGCAAAATCTCCGGCGCAATAAACCTGCTGGGGTTTGATCTTCCGAAGCAGTTCCATCGTTATCTGTACATCCTTTTCTCCCATTGGCTTCTTTTCTATCGTTCCTGTCTCATAAAAAGGGAGATTCTGGAAATGGATATTCTCATCTTTGATTCCTACATAATGACAGGTAGCGCGTGCTTCGCAGCGACGGATCAATCCTTTGATGGCACGTATGTTTGGAGTATCAATCTGGTTGGATTTCTTACCTGCAAGAAATTTCCTTGCATCGGCAAGAATCTTACCGGATTTATGGGTATCAATGCCAGCGATCTCTTCAAAACCAACTGCGAAATCAAGAAAGCGGGTTACGAATTCATCAGTTACCGCAATATTCCCACTTGTTTGATATCCAATATGCACATCATTTCCCTGGTCATGTAAACGTTGGAATGTTCCACCCATACTGATGATATCATCATCCGGGTGAGGGGAGAAGATGATCACTCTCTTTGGATAAGGAGAAGAACGTTCGGGATGCCCCGGAATATCCGAATTCGGTTTACCGGCAGGCCAGCCGGTAATGGTATCCCGCACCAGGTAAAATACCTGGAGATTTATTTCATAGGCATCACCTTTTTCAACGAGCAGATCACCGAGGCCGTATTCATTGTAATCTGAATTGGTAAGACTGAGAATAGGCTTCTTAAGCTTCAGCGCCATATTCGTTACTGCCTTTTTGATCATCGCAGGCGTCCATTCACATTCACCGGTGAGCCAGGGAGACTTAAGTCGGGTTAATTCAGCTGCAGCCGTCTCATCAACAATGAAAGTAACATTATCATGGTTTTGCAACAGGGAGGCAGGCACCTGTTCAGTCACTTCATTCTCTACTGCTTTTTTTAATACAGGAGCCTTGGCAGGGCCCCATGCCATGAGGATGATCCTTTTTGATTTCAGGATGGTGCTGATTCCCATTGTTATGGCCAATCTTGGCACCTGTGAAATATTAGGGAATTCATACGCATTGGCAATCCGTGTTGAATTATCCAGCGTGACCAGGCGGGTTCGGGAATGAATACCGGAACCCGGTTCATTGAAACCGATATGCCCGTTATTACCTATTCCCAGGATCTGGAGATCAATACCTCCTTCATCTTTTATCTTTTTCTCGTATTGCAGGCAATAGGTTTTGAGATCTTCTTTTTTTATCTCCCCATCCGGGATATGAATATTCTTTGGATTGATATCGATATGATCGAAGAGATTGGAGCGCATGAAGCGGTTATAGCTTTGCAGCGCATCATTATCTATCGGGTAATATTCATCCAGGTTAAAAGTGATAACGTTCTTAAAGCTCAGCTTTTCCTCCTTGTGCATCCGTACCAGTTCACGATAAAGCGTTTTGGGTGTTGAACCGGTAGCCAATCCCAACACGCATTTTTCTTTTTTCTTCTGTTTGCTTCGTATCAGGGCGGCAATCTCGGTAGCGATTGCTTTGGATCCCTGGTTAAGGTCATCAAATATTTTAACCGGTATTTTTTCAAAACTATCTGCCAGGTCTTTAGGGTTGGTCATTGAAATTATTTTGTAGCCGAAAAATTAAATGCTTTGCTATAGTTTATGCCCATCAGATCGTAGCGCTTAACCTGCGTTTTCATCCGCATTACAAAATCATCCCAGTTCTTCTTATCCTTTGGGCTCCACAGCACTTCCGAAAGAGCACTGATGCGGGGAAAAAGCATGTATTCCACTTTCTGGGTGTTCTTCATATACTCCGTCCACATATTCGCCTGCGCTCCCAAAACATATTTAGATTCTTCAGCAGATAATTCTTTGGGAACCGGTTCATAGGCGTACACTTTTTCAATTGGATTGTAACCACCAATGGTAACAGAATCTTCCTGTTTAGTCTGGCTATGATCAAAATAAACAGGATTGCCGGGTGTCATGATCACCTTGTGTTTTTCTTTGGCAGCTGCAATACCGCCCGCTTCTCCACGCCAGCTCATTACCATGGCATTGGGAGCCAGACCGCCTTCCAGGATTTCATCCCAGCCAATAAGTGTCTTGCCTTTACTATTGAGGTATTTTTCCATTCGCTGGATGAAATAACTCTGTAACTCGTGTTCATCCTTAAGATTATTATCCTTCATGCGCTGCTGACAATTGGGACAGCGTTTCCAGTTATTCTTGGGGCATTCATCCCCACCCACATGCACATATTTGCCAGGGAATAGCGGCATTACTTCATCCAGCACGTTCTGCAGAAATTGAAAGGTGTTATCCTTACCCGCACAAAAAACATCATCAAAAACTCCCCATGTTTGCTGTACCTGTTTGCCGGTGCTATCACCTGACCAGGCAGCCCTGGGATTGTGTTTGGTAGATTCAGTTGGGAAGCAGCTCAGTTCAGGGTAAGCTGCGATAGCTGCAGAAGCGTGACCAGGCATTTCAATTTCTGGAATAATGGTTATATGGCGATCTGCCGCATATTGAACCACATCCTTCACTTCTTCCTGTGTATAGAATCCACCATAATGGATATTATCATTGCCGGTACCGGGGAAACGGCCGATAATGGTGCCATTTCGATATCCTCCAACTGTTGTTAACAGGGGATATTTTTTGATCTCTATACGCCATCCCTGGTCTTCTGTAAGATGCCAGTGAAAAATATTGAACTTATGATAAGCGAGGTAGTCAATATATTTTTTTACGAAGGATACAGGAAAGAAATGCCTTCCTACATCCAGGTGAATACCCCTGTATTCAAACCGGGGTTCATCTTCTATAGATATATAAGGTATGGCCAGTTTGTTTGGCCGCATTTTAAGGCGTGCATCCGGTACGGGCAATAATTGAAAAAGAGTTTGAACGCCATAAAAAACTCCGGCCTCATTATCGCCAGCGATGTAGGCACCTTTATTATTTACGGTTAATACATAGGCGCCTTCAATTGGTTTGTCCAATCGTTCATAATTGAGACGAATGGCATTGGCGCTGGTAGATTTGTCTACTACTTTTAATTTAAAAAGGTAGAATTGTTGAAGGTAATCGTTCAGGAGCGCTGCTGTTTTTTGCAGGTTACTACCTTCCAGTACGATCACAGTTGCCGGTGTAATGCTGAATTTTGCATTAATTCGCGGCTGTTTAACTGAAACCGGTTGTGGAATGATGGAAACCTGGGCCCTGATAACGGAACACATCAGTAGTAAGCCTAAAAGGCTGATGGTTGTACGCATAAAAGAGTTTGGGTTATATTTATATAAAATCAAGGTTTGAAAATACGAATTTCTTATGAGTGATAATGCTGCAACAATTGAAAGATTCTATAGTGCATTTCAGAAGTTAGACTATGCGGGCATGAATGCTTGCTACAGCGAAGATATTGTATTCAGCGATCCCGTTTTTGGATTATTAAGAGGAGATGAAGTAAGAAATATGTGGGAAATGCTTTGTAAAAATGCAACCGATTTCTCATTGCAATTTAGCAATATTGAAATGCAGGATGAAGAATACGGAACCTGTAAATGGGTGGCCAGCTATACTTTTTCCAAAACCGGAAATAAAGTAGTGAACCGTATTAAAGCGTATATGAAATTGAAGGAGGGGATCATTATTGAACACAGTGATGCATTTCGATTAAGTACCTGGATTGGCCAGGCGCTTGGCTGGAAGGGAGTGTTGTTTGGTTGGACAGGTTTTATGAAGAAAGCCGTTCAGAAAAATGCGCGGAAGAATCTGCAACGGTTTATGGAAAAAAAATTGCCCCGATAGC
>Ga0207648_10005920_pt1 | contig 12235 bp, 7 predicted proteins | sample KBSMisM32_FD_184310 | JGI IMG/M metagenome (GOLD analysis project Ga0207648, IMG submission 184310) | Miscanthus rhizosphere microbial communities from Kellogg Biological Station, Michigan, USA - KBS Miscanthus M3-2 (SPAdes) (version 2) | ecosystem: Host-associated > Plants > Roots > Rhizosphere...
GTAAGCATTATCAACCGGCTTCCATTTTATCCAGGCGCTCCGGGGATCCTTTTCAGTACGCAAAACGATAAGTTGCTGAACAGGATCAGGTTTGGAGCCATTCCCATTACCAAATACGCGCAGGCCGCTAATTGCAAATTTCCCGGCAGGCATCTGAATATTCTCCAGCCTGATATAGCGCGCACGGACGGGACTGCTCAATTCAATATAATCATGCGGCACATCCGTTTTGTTATTGCTTTTATCAGCCAGCACGGTCCATTTCTTTCCATCTAAAGAGTAATAAAGCCTGTACTGATGATAGAGTCCAATTGTTTTACCCAGGAAGATGGTATCCATTTCTTTTGGGAAGCTGACATCCTGGTCAGCATAATTAATTTGTACAGCATTTACTGTAGATACATTGCCCAGGTCAGTCTGGATCCATTCTCCTTTATTATCTGTTGCAGCGCTCCAGTAAGTCTTGATGTTTTCATCCACCGCATTATTAGCAGAATAAGCCCCCAACGTAGAAGAAACCTGTACTGGTTTTTTATAATTCAATAACATCCACCCCGAAAAAGCACCATTGCCTCCCGAAGGAGGAGTATAACTGGTTGGAGCCGCCTGGGCGGATGGAAGGTAATGCGGGTAATCTCCAAAGGAAGTATTGCAAAACATGATATCATCCTTATCAAAACCTGCCGGCCAGATACCAACCCTTCTTTCAAAATTATTCTTCACAGATATGGAGATAGTAGATATATGCCAGTAGTTCTTATAATTATCCTGGAAGGTTGATCCATGACCGGCACCGCGAGCATAACCCCCGGGTTTGAAACTCATAGGATCACTCTGGTGCTGGAAATTGCCTAATGGATCGGGGCCAACCGCTACGCCATCTGCATAACCACTGAACTCAGTACCCGGTGCTCCATATTGTATATAATATTTTCCATTATGTTTTGTCATCCAGGCCCCCTCAATAAAAGGATCCAGGAAAGTATCATCCATGTATTCACCAAAGCGTTGCCAGCCATAGCGCCAGGATTCCAGCATGGTTATTTCAACTCTTGTACCAAGCGGCTGCATGGTGCGGCGATTCAGTTCCACTCCATAGATCGGGTAGCGATTGCTGCTGCCATTGTACATATAGAATTTCCCATCATCATCTGTAAAAAAGGCGGGATCCCAACCACCGATATAGAATGAATCAACTAAAGGCTTCCAATCATTTCCTTTTGGATCGGTGCTCATCCAGATGGAGAACCCTTTTGTATATGTTGAACCTAATACCAGCATGGTATCTCCAATAATTCCAACAGCAGGCGCACAGAGTTCATCAGTAGTATGATTCCAGGGCCGTAAGAATTTTCTGGATACAAATTTCCAGTTCAGCATATCATTGCTCCACCAGTATCCCCATTGATTGGTGCTGAATAAATAGAAATCACCTTTGTAATTCACGATCACCGGATCGGCAGTAGCACGATGCCTGCCCCATTGTGTCATATCAGGAATGGGAGTATATCCATAATCCACATTCACCGGATTACAATAGGTCTTCTGCTGAGAAATGCCGGTAAGAGTGGACGTCAGTACCGTCAATGCCATAATTGTTTTAAGCAGCATAATAAATTAGTTACTGTTGTTCTTATTTAAGCGCTTCGTCTTTATCCTTTACCAGGAAATTGGAGCCCTCACCCAATCCTTCACCCTGCCATGCCATCATTGCCTCATCAGGAACTGCTTCCAATGGAACGGTGCTGCTACCTGATGGTTCATTATATGGAATATTACTCGCACGATTATAACAGGAGATCAAAGACCATCTTGGCTTGTCTGATGTGTTGGCTTCTGAACGATGAAGCAGATTGCTATGGAAAAAAAGTGCATCTCCGGCATTCAACTCCACATACACATGCTCCATGGTTTTAAGTGCCAGGTCAACATAATGCTGTGAAGCTCCAACCTGTTCTCCCGCAAATCCATGTTCAATCCTTCCCATCTTATGTGTGCCTTTTATCACCTGCAAACATCCATTGGCCTTATTGGCTTCGGTGATGGCGATCATGATCGATATCATTTGATCAGGGAACAGGAATTCGTTTTTATACCAGTAACCATAATCCTGGTGCCATTCCCAGGCGCCACCTACCTTGGGTTCTTTCTGCATGAGCTTGCTGTGAAAATGACATACAGGCGCTTCTCCATCCATTAACAGGTTGGCGGAATCAACCATTCGCCTGCTCCTGGTAAGCAAGCCGTAACTATCATTGCCGGGAGTATACCAAAGTGAGAGTTTTGTTTTCTTACCAGTCTGGTCATTCAGATCAAAAGCATGCTTCTTCATGGTATCATCCGCCGTAGCGATCTGATATAATTTATCTACTTCAGGGGCGGACAGAAAGTTTTTCACTATCAGGTATCCATCCCGATGATAATCTGCTATCTGGTGCGGTGTTAATTGAAAATTAGCCATACGATTTAGATTATAAGGTTATTTAATCAGGTGTGATATCACACCATTGGCCATTTGAATGTTGATTTTAAATTGATCTTCTTTCCGGTAGCAGAGGAAGTCCTGGCAGCTTCTATAATCTCCAGGACATGCAATGCATGTTCAACAGCAATCCGCGGTTCAATATGTTTTACCAAAGATTCGCCCACTTTGGTAGCCCCCTCCTGCCATACATATCCTTCGGAATCGGCCTGGTAAAGTTTAGCCGGTTCGGTCCAGGAATTATCCAGGTACACTCCATTGGTCTCCCAATCATACCCGATCAATCGCATGTTGCCATAGTCTCCATATATCTGGATGGAATGTAATTGTTGTCCCTTTGCCTCATGTCCATGAGGGTCAAAATAGTTAAAACCGCACATCACATGAGAAATCACACCCCTACTATGCCCCATCAGGATATGGGCATTATCCTCAGCCTCCACCTTTATTTTTCCTTTATCATCCACGGTTCTCTCCGGATTTACGATGCTGGTCATGGCCATGACTGATGTGGCGGGCCCCAACAACCCTGTCAGGGTTGCCATATTGTATACACCCAGGTCCGGCATGCTACCGCCTCCTTTCTCATAAAAGAAAGCGCTCCAGGTGGGACCGGTATGACCATATTGTCCGTGGGCACTGGCAATCCTTCCCAGCTTTCCTTCCTGGATGGTCTTGCTCATGAACGCGAATTGCGGACTGTTCACAACTGCAGGTGCACCCCAGATCCTGAGACCTTTGCTTTTTGCAAGATCAAGCAAAGCCTTCCCTTCAGCATAAGTATTGGCCATGGGTTTTTCACTCCAGACATGTTTACCAGCAAGGAGAGCTTTTTTATTCAGCTCACCATGTACCTGCATATCCGTTGTTGTAACCATCATATCAAATGGAACACCTGCCAGCATTTTATCAATATGCGGGTAAGTACTGGCAATATTGAATTCCTTTCCCCTGCTTTGAGCCCGGTCATATTTAATATCACAAAGACTTACTACTTCAATCAATGGCGAGGACGTGAGGTGCGGCAGGTAACGGCCGCTTACACTTCCACAACCAATCAATCCAACTCTCAATTTTTTTTGTGGAGTGGAAATGGCCCAGCTTTCTAACGATGATACCAGCATGGCTGCGCTGGCCAACGCTGTGGTCTTTAAAAACTCCTGTCGTGAAATTGCATCTTTCATATAAAAGTTTTTAAATGTTATTAGTTTATTTGCGGTTGCCGCATCACCCAACGGTTCAGATAATTGCCTGGCATCTCCAATACGATCTTATAAAAATTCCCTGGCTGCTTTACAGGAATAATTGCTTTTCCGTCCGCTACATTAATTTCCTTTACCAGTTTATACTGATCCTTCTTCCCTGATTTGAATTGATTGGCAGTTGCCATCCAGATCTTCGCCTTTCCTTCTTTATTGACTGGTTTCCAGTTCAGGACAATTTCATTTTTCGACCATCTGGCATTTGGATGGCTGGCGGATATCTTTCCTGTAAGCGGTATTCCGTCAATTTCCATCAGTTGCTCTTTGGGAATGGTGATATCCAGGAATCTTGCGAGTGTGGGCATGATATCCACGATTGCAGGCATGTCATTTCTGAATTTTTCGTTCAGATCTTTTGCATTGGTCAGTATCCAGGTAGTGCGTTCACGGGAAGACTGACCACCATGACCATATCCACTGGCTTCACGACCGTGATCCGTGGTAATAAAGATGACCCAATCCTCATTGAATTTTAACTGCCGGAATTGAATGGCATTATAAATGCGAAGCAATTGCAAATCCAATTTCATCACAGCATCATCCAGCTGTGGGCTGTTACCATGACGATGGCCCATCTCATCTGTATATTCCAAATATATCCAGCTAAGATCAGGAGCAATGCGCCGGATATTACTGGCGGCAGTATCAGTTACTGCTTCATCGATCAAATGGTAGAAATAACCTGCAGTATCATGTGGATAGGTTATTGTGTCCAACTCCATTCCATCGAAATGAAAATCTGGTTGGATTTTTCCCGCAGCAGCCACATCACTTCCGATCAATTTTGTACGATTATCCAGCCAGGTAGAAAATATGGCAGTTTTCTTCTGCGGGTATTGTGCTTTGAAATAGCGGAATATATTATAGTAATTATAATTCGGAGCTACAATATCATTATCCCATACATTATGTTTGTTGACCCAGGTGCCAGTGAGAAGACTATTATATCCAACTGCAGAAATGGTTGGTGTTTGTGAATAGCCACTCTTTTCTCCGCCCACATAAGCTCTTGCGTAACCACCTTCTATAGCTATCGCTTTCATGGAAGGCGGATCAAGTCTTTCTATAACATCCGCAGGGATACCATCGGCTATAACAAAAACAGCTTTTCTCGCTTTCTGTGCCGATAGAACAGTAGAAACAAAAAGGATAAGTATAATAACTATGTACTTCTTCGCCATGGTTCGTGAAACACGAACCATGGTCAGAAAAATCTTCCCTATGGTACATGAGGCCCCGCCTGCGGCGGGGTGAACCATTGCGTACTGTGTTAAATGCTTCATTTCAACCATGGGCTTTTAAATCCCAGTTTTTTTAATCCATTCTGTATATCCGGGATCTTCATAAAAAGATTCCATAATAAACCTGTTCTGTAATTCTCGATCATTACAATGATCGGTCCCTGGTCAATAGCCAGATGTGATTTGGCATACCAGTTATGGTCAATACTGAATCCATCCACAAAACCATATTCACTCCATATTTTATCTCCGAGATCATAATAAAAATGCCTGAGTGCCTGCATGGAATACTCCGGTGTATAAGGAAAAGAGGAGAGCGCGGCTGTTGGCTGGATTACACCCAGGTCTTCCTGCGGGCAATGCGCTACATAACCTTTATAACTATCACCTGCGGTAAGTCCCCAGCAATTCTCCGCATATCCTTTGTATTTTTTGGGATTATCAATACACCATGCCCTGTTGATCAGGGTATGATTCTTATTCTGTTCAAAGTAATCGGTATGCCAGTCGGTGAGGCCACGCGGATCAATCCCCTGGAATGTGTAATGCGCAAAGAAGAGCGGTCCTCCATATTCAAAACCTAATGGCAGTTTTATCCCATAATATGTTTTCCCATTCAGGTAAGAAGTGCTGTTCACCCATCCATTGAAATATACTTCGGGTGAGATGGGATGCGTAGGTGAGGAGGCAGACATCAGGTACGTGATCAGGCATTCATTCCAGCCTCGTATCGGGAAGTTCATATCAAATCCATTCTCCACACTCCAGTGCCAGTATAGCATGGCATTGTTTTCCTTTGTATGCCAGTTCCAGTTTGCTATATTCCAGAGTTGGGTGATCCGGTTACGGAAGTATTTCTCTAATGGTTCATCTTTATTGAAATATTCCCTCGCGCACAATAATCCCATCAATAAATAACTTGTCTCTACAAGGTCAGATCCATCATCCAGGTTACCAAAGGGAACCGTTTTACCTGTGGTTCCATTCATGAAGTGAGGGAATATGCCATGGTAACTATCTGCCTTATTGAGGAAGTCCACAATTTTTACCAGTCTTCTCAATGCAGTATCTCTTCCAATCCAGTTTCGTTGAACGGCTATAATAGTAGCCATGATACCAAAACCGGTACCGCCAATTGCGCAATCCTCTGTACCAAATGTTCCTTTACCAAAATTGGGTTCATCGTATGCTTCATTGATAAAATCCCAATAGTAATCTGCTCTTACAGTAGTACTCCTTTCTCTTGCCAGCCCGCTAACAGGATGCCCATAATGCCAGAAGAAACGGAAAGTTTGCTTCTGCACTACATCCAGAAGGGCAGAATCAGAAAGGTCTTTGATAATGCCTACGGGGGCGATTGAATCAGGGTAGGTATGAACAGGAGGTCGTTTGCCTTTTTGTGCAAACAAAGTAATGCAAGCCAGTAGCAGGCAACACAGTGATATTGATTTTTTCAACATAGCAAACTCTTAAAATCAAGAAAGTATTAATTCATTTTAGCTTTTAGCTGTTAGCCATTAGTAAATCGAAATATTCAACTGCTAAAGGCTAATAGCTAACGGCTAATGGCTTACTTTAACCATGGACTTTCAAATCCCAACTTCTTTAAACCGGCCTGTACTTCCGGGCAACTCATAAACAAATTCCACAATAGGCCAGAACGATAATTCTCCATCATTACCACAGCGGGGCCCTGGTCAATGGCCAGATAATGATTGGGAAACCAGTTATCCGTTTCACTAAACGCATCATAAAAACCATAAGGCCCCCAGAGCTTATCCTTCATATCATTATACCAGTGTTTCATGGCAGCCATTGATTCCTTTGGTGTATAAGGAAATGCAGATAGTGCAGCTGTGGGAGAGATAACTCCCAGATCTTCTCTTTCATCCGGCGCATGCGCAGAATATCCTTTTACGGAATAGCTGGCCGTTAATCCCCAATTACCGGGTCCATATCCTTTATATTTCTTTGGATTGGTAACACACCACTTGTAATTGATCAAAGATTGATTGGTATTCTCCTTCCAGTAATCTGCATATTTATCTTTCAATCCTCTTGGATCCAGGCCCAAATAGGAGTACTGCGACCAGAAAAGCGGTCCTCCATTTTTCATTTTTATATGATCCAAAGTCAATGAATATCCAAAGTCGCGGGTTGAGTCAGCCCTGATCTGCCCGCCACGAGCCCAGCCTTTTTGATATACTTCAGCCGGTACACCATGTGTTGGGGACGATGCACCCATGATATATAGTATCAGGCATTCATTATATCCTTTTACCGCAAAATTCATTTTCCATCCTTTATCGGGACTCCAGTGCCAGAACAGCATATTCTGACCGTGTCGATACCATTGAAAATCCACCTCTTTCCAAAGACTGTCAATATCAGTTGCCAGTTTTTTCTCTGCTTCACTTCCATCTTTGAAATATTGCCGTACACATAAAAGTCCCTGCAGCATATAACAGGTTTCAACAAGGTCGCCTCCGTTATCATCCTTGCTGAAGGGTTTAACTTTGCCAGTTTCTCCATTCAGCCAATGTGGCCAGGCACCATGAAAGCGGTCTGCCTTTGCCAGGAAATCCACGATCTTTTGCAATCTTTCCCTTCCTTCCTCTCTTGAGATAAATTTTCTTTCAATTCCCACCAGTATCGCCATTACACCAAAGCCTGCACCGCCACTGGTAACTATATTTTTATCGTTTTCCGGATAGTTATTATCTACATGAAATCGTTCTCTGCCCATCCCGCTATTGGGTTCTGCTCCATCCCAGAAATACCGGAAGTATTGCTTTTGCACAGTTTTGAAGATTGCACTATCATCCAGTTGAGCAGAGTCTTTTGTTGCAGTTGCTGATTCAACCGCAGTCTTTGGGGTACCAGAGTTACATCCAATTGTTCCTGCCAGTAATAAAGCCAACAATGTTAATTGTATCCCTTGATTTTTCATGTTATCGAATTGCTTATAAATAGGGGGCGCTAAAGCCCAGATTTTTCATTCCTGTTTTCACTTCGGGGCAACTGGTAAACAAATTCCACAACAAACCGCTGCGATAGTTTTCGATCATTACGATAATAGGCCCCTGGTCAATAGCCAGGAAGCTATTGGCAAACCAAAGGTCCTTCAATGAAAAAGCATCGGTAAAACCATATTGCTTCCATATCTTATCTCCCAGTACATAATAGAAGAATTTCAGGGCAGCCATCGATTCTGCCGGCGTATAGGGCAGGGAAGAAATGGCAGCAGTTGGTGCAATCACACCCAGATCATTAGTAGGTGAACTGGCAGAATATCCGTTAGGGATATCACTGGCTGTTAATCCCCAGAGGGAATCACTATATCCAAAATTGTTTTTGGGGTTTTGCTTACAGTAATTATAATTAATGAGTGTATGATTCTTTGTCTGGTCAGTGTAATTCGCATAGGTATCCGTTAAGCCATTGGGATTAATGCCAAGGAAAGAATAATGTTCAAAGAATAACGGGCCACCTACTGATGGTCCCAATGGTAACTGATACCCAAAATAGGAACCGCCATTCTTAAAGCCAGGGTCACCTGCCCATCCATTGGTATATACCGATTTCGGAATGCCGTAGGTTGTGGAGGTAGCTGCCATTACATACGTGATCAGGCATTCATTCCATCCTTTGACCTGTACATTCATATCAAATGCTCCTGAGGGGCTAAAGTGCCAGTATAATACGTCCTGGTTATTCTGGCGGAACCAACTCCATTCCACCCGGTTGAAAATAGTATTGATATCTGTTCTCAATGTAGTCTCTGGTGCCCCCGGATCATTGAAATACTGGCGTGCGCATAATAAACCCTGCATCAGGTAAGAAGTTTCCACAAGATCAGCCCCATTATCTCTTGTGCTAAAAGGAATGACCGTACCCGTAGCACCACTTAACCAATGTGGAAATGCTCCATGAAAAGTTTGCGCTGTGTTTTTAAGAAATGCAACAATGGTTTGCATCCTGGCAAGACCTTGTGCCCGGGTTATAAAGTTCCTGTTGATCCCTGTTACTATTGCCATTATCCCAAAACCAGAACCTCCGGATGTACATAAGTCTGCATCTGTATTTCTTTCTCTTGCCAGCCCACTAATAGGATGACCAAAATCCCAGAAATATTTAAAGGTTGTTTGCTGTACCAGGTCAAGTAATGCATTATCTGATAGGGATGGAAATTTCCTTGTTGAATCAATTTGCGTAATGAAACTTTGTTCCAATATAGTTTGCAGGCTGCCGCCAGTAGAAGATTTTAAGGTGGTGGCTACCTTCAGCCAATATTTCGTAAGTGCAGTGAGCGGAGAAGAAGGCTGAACCAGCAATACGGAATCCTTGCTTTGTGGAGTATAACTTACAGAAATATCATTCCCATTCGCATCCGTAATTTTCACCGAAGTGCTGACGGTGCTTTGCATGGCAGGCTCACTAAACTGCAACCGGATCACTGGTTGGCGGCTACTGCCATAATAAGTATTATTGAAGACTGTGTTGTTCAATTTCACCTCCTGTATAGCAATCACTTTAATTGTTGGTGTAACAGGCGGATCAGGTGAATCCTTTTTCCCGCAACCTGCCAGAATGCCAATGACAACAAATTTGATCAGCGTGTTCTTCATACTCATAATCTCCTCACTGTTTTACCATACATAAGTTGCAACAGCACCACCTGCGAGTGTGGTAGTTGCCCATTTTCCCTTATATTTTATATTGAATGGCGTTATTGCCGTTCCATCATTTACTGCCAGTAATATCTTTTTACCCTCGGGTGTAACGAAAGCCACATTTGAGATACTACCAACAACATTGCTTGCAATACGAACTGATCCGGGTGGAACAAATTTGGAAGCATGGGCAATTATATAATATGATACATTCCGGGTAACAGTATTATTAGCGATGGTGATAGCTCCCTTACATTCCGTACATCCTCCCGGGGTATGCGGGTTCCAGGCCGGGTCACTGGCAAGATTCCATTCCAGTGCAATGCGACTATAATTACGAACAGTACCGATGACCACATTTTTTATATGCCATTTAAGATCACCTTCAAAACTATCATTGGCTCCCGTCCATTGTTCGGTAAAATAGAGTGCCTTATCCGGGTGAGCATCGTGCACAGTTGCAAACGCACTTACGTCACCACCATATAAATGAAAGGCAGTCCCATTGATGAATGGCCTGGCACCTGCATCATTAAGAACAGTGATTGGATAAGTAGGATTATCGCAATTATGATCCCAGATGATGATCTTGGTAGTGATGCCGGCCGTTTGAAAGGCAGGACCTAAACTATTTTTAATAAATGCTGCCTGTTCCAGTGCAGACATTACCATGCTTGGATTGTTGCCACCGTGCTGAGGTTCATTTTGCGGCGTGATAGCATCAATGGTAATACCTTTGGCCTTCATGGCCTGGATATATTTTACAAAGTATTTTGCGTATACATTATAATACTGCGGAAGCAAACCCCCTCCTTTAGAGTTCCCATTGTCCTTCATCCAAACCGGAGGGCTCCAGGGTGATCCCATGATCTTTATATTAGGATTAATAGCGAGCACCTGTTTCAATACAGGAATAAGATCAACTGTATCCGCAGCAAGACTGAAATGATCCAGGTTTGGATCTGTTTGTCCAGCCGGCATATCATCATAACTGAATACATTGGCATTAAGGTCAGAGGCGCCAATACTGATCCGGAGATAACTTACGCCAATTGAGCTTACGCCTGAACCAAATAGTTCCTCCAGTAAGGCAGCTTTCTTATCAGTGGAAAGCTGGTTGATCATGTAGGCGCTTCCACCAGTAAGAGAATAACCAAACCCATCAACAGACTGGTATTGCGTGGCGCTGTCCACTTCCACAGTAGGGCTGGCGTTGACCGGGGAATCAAATATCAACTGGCTTGATTGCTTTTGCAATAAAGCGAACTGGTTACCGGTAGTAAGCCAGGAATCAATTGTGCCACCACTTCCTGAAGGATTATTGGTGGAAGGATTATTCTCGCTATCCGGCTTCTTTGACTTTGAACAATTGGAGTACAGTGAGATCATTCCCACAAAAAATGCAATCAACAACTGCTTATTAGGTTTCATCCGTTTATTTTTTATTGTTTTCTGGCCAGATGGAGCGCCAATAAGTATTCCCCTGAGTGTAATATTATTGCATGGGCGGTTCATAGTTCCATTATTTGACCGGACGTAAAAAAATCAGTCCAGAATTATTGATGGCCAGTATCATCACTTTCTTTCCACCATAATTGATCCATTTGATGTCTCTTATCTCTCCTTTTACCGATGGAAGTATATTTTCTACCTTAAGAGCGGCTTCCTTTTTATCATATTCCAGGCAGGAGGGTTGCAATGCATCATAACGGCCTTCATAAGGCATTACTTCAAAAAAATTTCCTCCGGCCCAATAGCTACCCTGCTGTCCATTATTAGCAGTAAATGCCATTACTGGTGCTAGCTGCATTTCATCTGGAAGGTCTTTCCGTTCAAAATTTCCTTTGCCATCGTTAATAAAAACCGATGAACTCAGTACCTCGGCTTTTAATTCCGTATAATTTTTGAAAAGATCATAGAACATGTATTGCACCGTTTTACCCGCCACATCACTGTAATTGAGGTAGGCCTTTTTTAATACCGGCAAAGCCCGTTCCAACTCGTCTTTGGCAAGGAACGGATATTCTTCACCATTGACTGTATAGGTCATTACCTGTTCCAGGGATCCATTATTATCGAAATCCTTTATATACAATTTAACCGGACCATTCTTTCCAACCCATAATTTTGAATTATGCCCCCAGTTACCGGCGAGGAGGTCATCATAACCATCTCCGTTAATATCTGTTGAAACAACAGTTTGCCAGAGTCCTGTGGATTGGGGAATATCCTTTTCAGTAAATTTTCCTTTTTGATTCATGTATAGCTTCACTGGCATCCATTCTCCAGATACAACCAGATCAACCCATCCATCTTTATTTATATCAGTAAAAGATGCCGTGGTCACAATCCCAATCTTATCAAGGGTGATCATTTCATCCGGCGCTCTTGTGAAATGTCCTGTTCCATCATTCAGGTAAAGGAAAGAGCTTTGTGGGATTCCGTAAGCTGATGGAGAAGAAAGAGTGCCAAGAAAGAGGTCCTGATCACCATCATTATCTACATCAGCTGCTTTTACACAGGAGCGGTTTTGATAAATCACGGGCAGGCCCGAGTTTTCAACTAAAGTAAACTCTC
>Ga0207648_10005926_pt1 | contig 12224 bp, 12 predicted proteins | sample KBSMisM32_FD_184310 | JGI IMG/M metagenome (GOLD analysis project Ga0207648, IMG submission 184310) | Miscanthus rhizosphere microbial communities from Kellogg Biological Station, Michigan, USA - KBS Miscanthus M3-2 (SPAdes) (version 2) | ecosystem: Host-associated > Plants > Roots >...
AAATCTGCCGATGAAGCGCACGGTCCGCATCGGACTGTGGACCGGTGAGGAACAGGGTCTGATCGGCTCGAACGCGTACGTCCGCCAGCATTTCGGGTCCGTCGATTCGACGGGACAGCATTTCACGCCCGAGTGGCAGAAGCTGGCGGGATACTTCAACGTCGACAACGGAACGGGAGCGATTCGCGGCATCTACGCCGAACACAACGCGGCTGTCGTCCCGATCTTCAAGCAGTGGCTCGAGCCGTTCAAGGATCTCGGCGCAGCGACAGTCACGCTCGCGCCAACCACGGGCACCGACCATCAGGCGTACGATCGCGTCGGCCTGCCGGGATTCCAGTTCATTCAGGACGAGATCGACTACAACAGCCGAACGCATCACACGAACATGGATTTGTACGAGAGACTCGTTCCGCGCGATCTCATGCAGAACGCTGTCATCGTCGCAGCGTTCGTGTATGACGCCGCAAATCGGGACGAGAAGCTACCTCGGAAGCCGGCGCCGACGGGCGCGGGGAGGGGTGGGCGGGTGGTTCCGTAGCCGACAGTCGTCATCCTGATGGTTGCGGAGCAACCGGAGGACCTGCTTTGGTCGTACGCGACGGAGCACAAAGCGGGTCCTCCGCTCCCCTTCGCTACGCTCAGGGTCGCATCAGGATGACGCCCGCAGGGGTTTAGTGCGCGGCCTTGTCCGGATTGACGCTGATCAGCCCCACTTCGCCGCCGAAGCTGTCGCGCATCGTGGGCATTCCTGGCGGTGCCATCCACGGCCCGCGGTCAACGCGGACGTTGATCTGATGCATGCCCGGCGACAGCGGAACCGATAGCTCCCACAGATCGCGTCCGCGTCGCTGAAGCATCAGAGGACTCCAATCGCTGAAGTCGCCCATCACGTCCACGGTCTCAACGCCGCGGACGTGAATGATGATCTTGTGCATCCCTGGCGACGCCGGTCGCATCTCGAAACTCTTGACGAGCGTCGCGCGCGGAAGAGACACGGGCACCGACGCCTTGGACATCGGCCAATACGCGAGCTCGAGCCCCGCCATTCCAAACGATCGAGCGGGAAGACCGCGAAGCGGAAGCGCGGGTTGCCGTCCGCCGCCTCCGACAATCGCGATGCGATCGCTGAGCCAGATCGTCGCGGTTGCAGCCGTCCAGCGGCGCGAGTCGGCCGTGACGTCGTACGAGTCGCCGAATCGGCGGCCTGTCTGCGCCGTCAGCTCGAACGCGCCGACCTCCCAGTGGAGCGAGCCCTCGAGATCTCCAAACCGGGACTGTCGTTCGCACGCGGTGCCGCTCGATGACTCGGTGAACCATCCGCGCACCGGACCGCGGTCGGCGAGCGACGAGGAAGAGTTATTCGCGCAGGATAGTGCCGCGCTTCCCGTGTCATGAACCGATGCGATCTTGCTGAACGCGAAATTCGTGAACGTCGCGGTCAGCGTAGCCGTCCCGAACTTCGCGGTTGGGCTTCCGAGCTTGCCCCATGCGCCGGCGTCGGTGACGTCGGCGGCGGAGAAGACGGCAACACGCCACGGCAGCGCAACGCCGCCGCCAAACCAAAGTCCCCCGTGCTGGCGGAACCGAAAGTGAATTCGAGTCTGGACGTCGACTTGATCGGTGCTCAACGAGCGATCGTCAATGGCGCGGCTCGCGTTGCCGATCATTTCGGCGCGCACGCCGTACACCGTGGGCGACGTGAACGTGCCGGACACGATGCCGTCCGCCAGTTGAACGGATTGCTCGGAGAGAAAAGCCGCGCCACGTGCAGTCAGCGTTGCGTATGGGAGCTCGAATCGAACGGTGGGCGCGAATCTGAGGGCGCTGATGGGAAGGGCGCCGTCGTTGACGGTATACTGTCCCGCCTCGAGCTTAGAAGCGAGTTGCGCCGTGATGTCCCGGGGACCGGGAATCAGCAGCGCTGCACAGAGTACCGTGATGGCGACCTTCGGCTCGTTCATATCCTCTCGAGCTTTGGTTCTCCCGCGGCCCCTTCGGGCGGCTTAACCGGATTAGGCGAAGCGCGTCCGGGGGTCTCTCGAATCCGGTTCTGCAAAGCAGTGCCGGGATTCAGCCCTTGAGAGATATCCGATTGGACGTTCGTCCACAAGCTATGGAAGGTGTCGTCGTCGGCCCCATCTTGCCACAGCTTCGAAATAGCTGTGAACGCTTCTTCGTTCGGGATCGTTCGTTGGAGGAAGTCGGCCCACACAACGAATGCCTCTAAGTCGCTTCGTCCCTTTTTCCGTGCACGGAACGTCGCGAGCTGTGAGGGCTTGGCGCCCACATTGAGCACCTGTGCCCCGGCCGTGAGCTCTTGCTCTTCGACAGGGCCGAGTACCTCGCGAGCCGTTCGTAGGAGTGCGAACTGCTTTCGGACAGCGGCGACGATGGCTCGCCCGTCGGCGCGCTTGGCAATTCCCTGCAGTGCCATCAGCCGCAGTGGATTCGACGGCAAACCAATCATATTCGCCGAGTCGATCATCAGCTCGACGGCCAATCGATCTTTGGTTTCCAGCTTGACGAGCGGGTCAGACTCTCCCTGTGCGACGAGAGGCAGCGCGCTGAACAGAATCAGCGCGCCGGCACGCGCGAGAATCCTGAGGTTACGCTGGAGCGAACCGTGTGTCACAACGAGGATCCTCCGCGGACGAGCTTGACGGAATTCGCATGACCGAACCCGTCGTCGGGCGCGAGGGGTGCATGGGGATCGGCACTCCACGATCCGTCAACGACGTATGCATAGATGTGACGACCAGCGGAAAGTGGCAAGGTCACGCTCCAGACGCCGTCCTTCGAGGTTCGGGAAAGCGGAGTCTTGGTCGTATCCCAACCATTGAAATCGCCGACGACATACACCGTCGTGGCGCGTGGCGCGACGTAGACGAATCGCACCACGGTGTCAGAAACCGGGAGTTGACCAGCAACAGCGCCCGAGGGTCGCTCGGCCGTCGATTGGCCGTCCCGGTTAAGTGCTAGATCGCCGACGAGAACGCCGATGCCGACGAGGCCCGCAGCGAGCAATCCGATGGAGGCAGGAGACAGCCGGAAGGGCCGAGGAGCCACGAGTCTGCTCCACACGCCGGACTGGCGAACCGGCACCGGCTCCGCTCGAACAGCCGCCATGATGCGCTCACGGGCCGCCGGGTCGGTGACGACCGGCCGACGCGCCTCGCGGGCGATTGATTCGACGAATGGATGTAGCTCCGACTCAGTCATCCTTGATCCGCTCCCACCGGTCCCTCAACCGATCACACGCTCGCTTCACTCGCATCTTCAACGCCGAGACGCCAACGCCAGTCAGTGCTGACATCTCCTCGTAGCTCATTTCGTCGATGTATTTCAGAAGGAATGCTTCCCGCAACAACGGATCCAATTCGTTGAGCACACGCTGAACAAACTCTTCGTCTTCGCCAGACCAATTCGGTGTGCGATCGGGAGCATTCAGCAGCAACGCTTCTTCACGAACAAACACGCGGTCGCGGTGGGCTCGTCGAGCAGCAACACTTCGGCACTGATTGACCAAGATTCTATACAGCCATGCACTGAACCGATCGCGCTCCTGATACCGATTCAGCGCTCGGTAGGCCCGCAAGAATGTCGCTTGTAGCGCATCTTCCGCGTCGTCGCGGTTTCCCAACATTCGAATCGCATAACGCGCGCAACGGTCATAATACCGATCGACCAGCGCGGCGTAAGCGTCAACGTCGCCTGCCAGCACTCGTTGGACGTCGGCGGCATCGTCGCTCATGTCCTTAGCTATAACCCACCCCCTGGGATCGGAGGTCACATTTGCTTGTGACGGAACGCACTTGGCTGTCCCTTGGAAGCTGACTGCCGCCGCAAGTCCCGTAAGAATTTTCGACCGCTACCACGCAGTTCGACCAAGTCGCGACATAGTCAACGTGTCAACGAATGTGCCGCGACGCACCGTCAGGCTCAGGTTCGTCACCCCAAAGCCAAGCCCTCTGGCGTCGTACACCGCCGAATCCCGGTTTGCGCCAAGCGAGACGGAATAGCCCGCGCGGAGCGAGCGACGCAATATCGTCTCACCGGCGGAGCTCACTCGAAGCGTGCCGGCACTCGTATCGAACACAACGGCGACCGACGTGCGCCGCGTCACAGCGACCTGACGCGCGGTGGCGAACGCGGAGCCGATGTCCGTCATCGCCGCGCGGACCGACGACGCATCTCGAAGGTGGACGAGGCGCGGTATGGCGAGCGCTGTGAGAACGCCGACGATAATCAGGACAACTATCAGCTCGAGCTGAGTCATTCCAGAGCGCATGCCGCAATCAAACCTCGACGGGCCGGTCGAGCGTCATCATTTTGCTTTCGCCGCAACACTTCACCTTCGATCCCGACACGATATGCGCGCGCCGCGCCTACTCCTGTTCCTGAGCGTCGCACTCTTCACTGCCGCGTGTGGCAACCCGCGCAGCGAGGCGGCCGTCGCAAACGCGCTCAACGATGCCGCCAACGAGATTGGTGGTTTGAAGAACGACATCGCGCAGCTGCAGACTGATCTGGATTCTCTCCGAAATGTCGTCGCTCGACAGGACAGCACGATTACGCGAATTGTGGCGGGTCTTCCGAGGTAGCGGGGGATGCGGGATGAGGGATGGGGGGCGGGGGAACCGCGTTGAAGCGCGCATTGTCGCTCGTGTATCCGAGCGAAACGAGGGATCTCGCCCGAAAGTCCTACGGCTCTCGATCAGGGCGAGGCAGGTTTCTACCGCAATGGTCCAGATCCCTCGCTTTCGCTCGGGATGACAATGCATCGTTCCGCGTCCCCCCATCCCCCGTCCCCTTTCCCCATCCCCCCTCCGTCCACCATCCCCATGACAATCGAAATCGAATACTGCCAGATGTGAAACTACGAACCTCGGGCCACCAGTTTGGCGGCCGAGATTCGCGAACGATTCCCCGACGCGTCCGTGACGCTCACTCCGTCGCGGGGCGGACGATTCGAAGTGACCTTGAACGGCACCCCGATCTTCGAAAAGTCCAAGCTCGACCGACACGCCCGGCCCGGTGAAATCATTAAGCTCATCGAGGCACGCTCGCCCCGGCCCGGCTAGTTTTTTCTCATAATGCGAATTGCAATTTCTACCGGCGGCGGTGACGCGCCCGGACTCAACGCCGTCATCCGCGCCGCCGTCCTCTCCGCAATCAACCGCGGATGGGAGGTCCTCGGCATCAAGCGGGGATTCGCGGGCCTCATGGGCGAAGACGAGGTCATTCCTCTGACGAAAAACTCCGTTCGCGGAATTGCCCACCTTGGCGGCACAATTCTACGCACGACGAATCGCGGAAATCCGTTCCACTATCCGCGGAAGCTCGACGACGGCAGCGTCGTCGAAGAGGATCGGTCCGACGAGCTCCTCGCGTCGGCGCGCGCACTTGGCATCGATGCGTTGATCTCGATCGGCGGAGACGGCTCGCTCACCATCGCGAAGCTTCTCTGCGACAAGGGAATGAAAATCGTCGGTGTGCCGAAGACGATCGACAACGACGTCTCAGGCACCATCACGACCTTCGGCTTCGATACGGCGGTCAACACGGCGCTCGAGGCAATCGACAAGCTGCACACGACGGCGGAGAGTCACGATCGCGTGATCGTCCTCGAGGTGATGGGGCGCGACGCTGGCTTCATCGCGCTCCACTCTGGTCTCGCGGGCACCGCGGACGTCATCCTCATTCCCGAGATCCCGTACGACATCGAGCGCGTTTGCGACAAGATCATGTCGCGCGATCGCGCGGGCCGGCATTTCTCGATCGTCGTCGTCGCGGAGGGCGCGTTCCCGAAGGGCGGACGAGTCTCGCTGATCGGCGATTCGCTTCCCGGCGAATCACGACGGTTGGGCGGGCTGTGCGAACCGATCGCGCGCGAGATTCAAGCGATCACCGGCAAAGAGACGCGATCGCTCGTGCTCGGCCACCTTCAGCGCGGCGGCGTTCCCACTGGATACGACCGTTTGCTCGCGACTCGCTTTGGCGGCGCAGCAGTGCGCGCGGTCGCCGACGAGAAATGGGGGCATATGGTCGCGCTCCAGTCGCCGCACATCGTGACCATTCCTATTGAGGAGGCTCTGCGGGAGCCGAAGCGCGTGGACCCAACGCACGACACAGTCCTGACGGCGCGTGCGACGGGGATCAGCTTCGGGGACTGAACGGCTGTCATCCCGAGGAGCGGAGCGACGAGGGATCTGGGCCGTGGTATACGACAACTGCCTCGCACGAGGCGGGTCCTTGCCCCAATGGACCAGATCCCTCGCTTCGCTCGGGATGACAGAGCGGGCTCGGGATGACAGAGCGGGCTCGGGCTGACAGAGCGGGCTCGGGCTGACCGACAAGGATGACACCTCTTAGAGACATCCCATTCCCGCCGTACGGACACAACCGAACCGGAAATGTATACAGTGTTTCCGGTAAGTGGTTGAAATCGTTAGTGTTCCGGCTAGGCGTCGGGCTCCGATGGGCGGCATCGGGCGTGCCTTACAGGATGACGTCGCCCGGTGCCCGGGCGGCAGATGGAGGCTAGATGAAGCACCGCAAAGTTGTCACGATCATTGGTCTTATTGTCGCGGCTGCAGCGCCTGCAATGGCGCAGCAGTCGGCGCCGAAGGATAGTGCGAAGAGGACGTCCATTCCGGCCGACGCGCGCCCGCCGAAAGGCATGTGTCGTGTCTGGATCGATGGCGTGCCCGCCGCTCAGCAGCCGGCGGCGACCGATTGTCCGACGGCCGTCAAGAATCGGCCGAACAATGGTCGCGTCATCTTCGGCGACGACTATCCGGATTCATCGAAGACGAAACCGGCCGACCGGGTGAAGCTTCCGCCCGACGTCAAAGGATTCACCGGCGTGAAACCGTCGCCGCAGATACTCCCCAAGCGTCCGCCCGGTTAACCTCCGGGCGTGATACGCACCGTCCGCGAGCCGACCCTCCCAGATCACGAAGCGTTCGTTCAAGCTGAGCCGTCCACCGGCCGCGTTATCGTCATCGCGCCAACGCGGGCGGCGTGCGAGACGATCGAGCTCGCGGTCCAACTTTCCATCGAGACGTACCTCGAGCTGCACCATGGCGCACGTGTGCGCGAATTGGCGCGCTCGGGGAAGGGCTTCGGCATCGTTGCCGGCACCGGGACGGGCAAGACGCTCGCGATCCGCCCAATCGCTGAAGAGATACTCGGCACCGACAAGCTGATCGTCGGCGTCGTGAATCGCGAGCGTGAGGCGACGCCCGAGACGCCGACGTGGAATGTCATCATCGTCACGACCGGAATCGCGCGCCGCTGGTTCGAGGAAGGCGACATCCTGGCGACCGATACGGTCGTCGTCGACGAGATTCACCAAACGTCCGCCGAGCTCGAGCTCTGTCTCGCCCTCGGGAAGCGCGTCGGGTGCCGATACATCTGGCTGTCGGCGACCGTGAACCCCGCGTTCTACGCGAAGTATCTCGACTCGTCCGACGTGCTCGAGGTCTACGACTTCGATCCCGACAAGGCGGCACACGTCAAGGTCATTCACAAACAGGCATTGCAGTTTCTTGATGAAGCGTTCCTCAAGCAACTGGCGAAGCAACATCGAGGCGTCGCGCTGTTCGTGCCGACGCGCCGCGGCGTGGAGGAAGCCGCCGAGCACGTTCGACGCTATGGCCCGCGTATCACGACGGCGTTCTACCACGGCGGCGAGCCGATTCGCATCATCCGTCCGTTTCTCGACGGCGGCGAGAAGAAGCCGTATTTCCTGGCGATGACCGCGGCGGGCCAGAGCGCGCTCAACGTTCGCGGTCTCGACACCGTGATCATCGACGACAAGAAGTTCTTCAACGTCATCAATCGCGGCCGCAACGTGCTCTCCCAAGAGCACCTCGGCGCGAATGAAATCCTGCAGATGGCCGGCCGCGTGCATGGTCGCGTCGAAGGCGGGCGCGTTTTCATTCTCTCGGACCGCGACATTCAGTTCAGTGCGTTACAGCCCACCGAGCCGGAATTCCAGCTCGCCGGCGACTCCGAGCGCGTCGCGATGACATGCGCCGCGCTCGGTGTGCGTGCCGACGAGCTCGATCTGCCGGTGCCGCTCGACAAGGTGGCCTACCGCAATGCGCTCGAGCTGCTCGAGCGGCGCGGCATCGTCGAGCGCGGAAAGCTCACGACGTACGGTCGCGCGGTGGAAGCGCTGCCAGTCGAGCGCGCGTGGGCGGAATTGCTCGTGCATGCGGACGACGAGCTCGTTCCACATTTGGCAATCATGAGCTCCGTCGAGTCGCTGCACCGCATGACTCGCGACGAGCGCAATCTCGATGGGCTCATCGTGCGTGGCAGCGATCATCTCACCGCCTACAATCTGTACGTCGAGGCATATGGCGCCGCCGGCAGCATGGGCAGCGTATACGGGTTGCCGCGTCACGTGTTCGACGAAGAGCGCATCGAACGATGGGCAGAACGACGCGGCGCGCTCGTGAAGTCGATCGAAGACGCGGCGCTTGGAATGGCCAGCGTCTATCGCGCGGTCGGCTCGCCGCTTCCGGAACGGATGAACCAAGCCGGTGACTCGACGCTGCGCACGTTTCAGCAACTGCTCGCCGAGTTCATGCCGTTCACGCTCGTGATTGACGAGCGCACGGCGACAGGAGACGACGCGCGCGTCTCGAAGACGAGCGTGTGCGGAAGCTGGGGTCCGATCACCGGCGAGTTGCGCTACTTCGCCGACAAATTCGGAAATCCGCGCGCGTCGATCGAGGGGACGCAGGTCCCGTACGAGTTGCTTCGCCAGTATGCGACCGTCACGGAAGGAGAGCTCGTCTACAACGCGGACAGTCGTCGGTCGCCGCTGGTGCTGCGTCGGCGCGTCGAGTATCAGGGGTTCGAGCTCGAGCGCGAGATCGAGCCAATTGAAGAGTTTCCGCCGGATCTCGCCGCGCAGGCGAGGCATGCGCTCGCCGAAGCGCTCGCGCGTGGTGAGGCGCGGCACCCAGGCGTTCGCGCAAATCAGGACGCCATCGAATCGATTCGAGAAACCTATCGGCGCTCAGGCGGCACGACCGCGCGACTGAGTCTCGCGGACTTGACCGCGCTGTACGAGGCGCAGCTCGCACGCGTGAACTCGGTCGACGACTTTCGCCATGCGCGTCTGTCGTTCGACGCGGACGCGATCGTTCCCGCCGCTGAACGTGCGCGCTATGCGTCTCTGCCATCCACCGCATCTGTCCGCGGGCGCGACGTCGAGATTCACTACGACATCGAGGAGTCTCCCGAGGGCAACGTCGGCGTGGCGCGACTGCGGCTCCCGGAAAAAATCGCGCGCACGTTGGCCGAAGAAGAGTTGCCGCAGCTCGATCGTCCGGTGCGGTTCATCGTGACGCGCGGAGCGCGTGGTGCGGCGCGGGCGAAAACATTGCGCGAGCTTCAGGCGGAGTTGGATCGGCCATTTACGGAGAAGGAGATCGCCGATCTCGAGCGGAACGAGGACGAGCATCGCCGCGAGCGTCACGAGCGAAAGCGTCAACGTCGCGTGCGGGACGCGGGTGACGAGTTGAAGGAGCAACGCAACCTCAACGAGTCAGGATCGGATGCGCGCCGTCGCAAGCGACCGCCTGGGCGCTTCAAACCGCCAGGGGGCGGGAAGGGGCGCGGGGGGCGAAAGCGGCGTGGGTGAGTTGAAGCCGGCACTTTGCGTTGGGGGCGAGCGAGTCCGGCATCGCGACGTTCACAGCGAGCCCCAGCTCTAAGCGTGTGAGCGGCAAGCGTTGAGCCTTGAGCTCGCGCCGGCGCCAGTAGCGGCTCTGAGCTCAATGCGACCGGCTCACCTCTTACGGCTGGGGCTCGCCGTACCCATCGCGAAGTATCTCGGTGCGAGTTTTCTCAAATCCGCGAGCAAGGTAATTGGGCAGGGCGCGCGGAGAGTCGAGGGTACAGGTGTGCATCCAGACGCGCGCGGCGCCGAGCGCCCACGCCTGTTGCGCCGCTTGCGTGAGCATCGCTTTGCCGATGCCCCGTCCCATGAATTCCTCGACGAGCCCGAAGTACGCGATCTCGACGCTGCCATCATCATGCGCGGCGAGCTCGAAGAAGCCGGCCGTCTTGCCATTCGCGACGCACTCCCAGACTGAACTGTTCGCCGACGAGAGATGCGCCGCGAGTTGATCGTCGGACCACGCATTGCGGTCGTGCCAATGCCATCGGTCGCCCACCGCCTGATACAGACGACGATAGTGATCCGTCGCGATCCGATCGCGGCGCACGAACTGGATTGACGGATCAGGAACAGGCGCTGCTCTGAGCTGCTCGGGTGACCGAAGCTCGAGATACGTACGGACGACTTCGACGGCCCGGCTCAATGGGACTTCAGCTTCTCCCGATGGCGCGCGGCTTTCGCGCGATTGCCGCATGTCGACATGTCGCACCAACGCCGGCGACCGTTCTTCGTGTTGTCGAAGAACACACGCTGGCAGCGCGGATCGGCACATCGGCGCACGCGCGACAGCTCGCCGAGGATGAGCGCGTCGGCCGCGGATTCGACGACGGGGATGACGAGTCCGGCGAACGCGTCTCCGACGGGCACGAACGAGCGAATGAACGTCCCATCGGGACGGAGATCGACGCGCCGCGTGCCGGCGCTTCGGCCGAGCACGCGGTTGATCTCGATGAGTCCCTCGTGGCGTATGCGTTCGCTCATCGGCCCTCGCTCGGCGAGCGCGCGCAGCGCGGCGCGCACACGACGGCCATCGACGAGCGCGACGGACGCTCCGGCTGGTTGTTGCTGCGCGCGACGGCGAATGCCGCTCGCGCGTTCGGCGTCGAGCACGGCGGCGGCTTCGAGCCAGCGCACCATGCTCTCGAAATCGCGAAGTGCGTCATAGCGGCGAAGCCCATGTTCGCAGTTCACGAAATCCAGCCACAGCCGCTCTCCGACGAACACGAAGGGAGACCGTTCGTTGGTGGTGCGCGGCGTATATGCGGAAACCGTCGCGGAGTCGGATGTCTGAGAGAGTGTGAGCATCGTCGGCATCATGGGTCGACAAGCATATCCCGCGATTCGGCAGGCAGCAAGCGACGCGCGCGCGCCGCTCGACAGTTGACGACGATCTAACGGCGATCCGAAATGTCGTGTACATTTTCCGCGCTTCACCAGCGATTTGTGAACCGATCGATACTTATTCGTCGTGGCCACTGACTCACCGCTCGCGTCCACGCGGTCCATCGCCGTCGGCTCGACGAATCCAGTAAAGCTTGGTGCGGTGCGCGCGGTGCTCGGCGCGCTCGCGCCGTCGGCGACGATCGAGAGTGTCGCAGTTGCGTCGACGGTCCCCGACCAACCGTTTGGCGACGACGAGACGATACGTGGCGCGGTAGCTCGCGCGGCGGCGGCGCGCATCGCGTTGAATGCCGATCTGGGAGTGGGGATCGAAGGCGGCGTCGTCGAGGAGACAGACGGATCCATGCGCACGTGTGCGTGGGCGGCGATCGTCGACGCGCAGGGCCGCTCGGGCGTCGGCGGCTCGCTCGCGATGACGTTGCCACGCGAGGTTGCGGAAATGATTCGTGACGGCGTGGAGCTCGGCGTCGCGATGGATCGCCTCGTCGGCGCGACGAACACGAAACATGGCCGCGGTGCAGTTGGCATTCTCACGGCGGGACTTGTGGACAGGCAGCGCGCCTATGAAGTGCTCATTGCCTATGCGCTGGCGCCGTTCGTGGCGGCCGAGCGCTACTAGTTCGCGCGGACAACTGCTATCGGGCTGGCCATGACAATTTGAAACGGATTCAATGAAACGTTGACGCGTCCCGAGGCAGTCCGGCTCACGTTGCGTCCGCCGCCGCGATGAGAGCATCCTCACGATAGACGATCCACCCGCGCTGCTCCTCGACGACGAGCTCCACCTCGGTGCCAAACGGAATCGTGAGATTCGGATTCTCGTGTCCGGCGGGGAAGTCCATGAGAACGGGCACGTCGAGATCGGAGATGAGGTCGAGGAGAAAATCCTCGAACTCATCTTCCTCGGAGCGATCGAGCGACAATTGGCCAAAGATGATTCCACCGACGCGCTCGAGCAGCCCCGCGGCGCGCAGGTGGACAAGCCGTTCGTCGACGACCGACATCGGATCGCGCGTCTCCTCGATGAAGAGAATCGCTCCGTCCATGTCCACTTGGTATGACGTGCCAATCGTCTGTTGAACGAGCGACAGGTTTCCGCCGACGATGCGTCCCACTGCGC
>Ga0207648_10005928_pt1 | contig 12218 bp, 9 predicted proteins | sample KBSMisM32_FD_184310 | JGI IMG/M metagenome (GOLD analysis project Ga0207648, IMG submission 184310) | Miscanthus rhizosphere microbial communities from Kellogg Biological Station, Michigan, USA - KBS Miscanthus M3-2 (SPAdes) (version 2) | ecosystem: Host-associated > Plants > Roots > Rhizosphere...
GCGCAGGTGGGTAATCGCTTCCGGGTGACGTGCCTCCCATGACAGAAAAAGCCCGTACCAGTGATGGGCATTGGAGAGATTCGGGTTGAGTTCGAGGGTCCGCTGAAACTCAGCTTCCGCAGCAGAGAAATCAAACATAGTCCAAAGCGCGCCGGCCAGGGCAGCGTGAGCGTCGGCTGAAGAACTACCTATACTGAGGGCCTTCTCGGGATCAGCGAGAGTGGTTTTGCCCTGCGCCCAAGGCAGGTGCGCTACCAGGCTGCGCTACGCCCCGACTGTCAACGCCCAAAACACTTGCACACGTTTGATCCGAAATAGCCCACCTGCTTCGGAGGAAAACGTGAGCTTCGCTCAGTTCATCAAAGAACGCAAATACCTCAGCAACGTCTCTCCCGCAACAATCGAGTGGTATGAGCAGAGTCTTCGCTGGCTCGATTCAGAATCACCGAGCGAAGCGCAGCTAAAAGATCTTGTGATACGGATGCGTGTGAAGGGATTGAAGGCGACCGCCTGCAATTGCCGCATTCGCGCGGTCAATGCCTGCCTCAAGTGGTCAGGATTACCGCACCGCATTCCGCGACTGAAAGAACCTCAGCACATCCTGCCGACTTTCTCCATCGCACAAGTCACGAGCATGATTGAATCGAAGCCGCGAGACTTTTACCCGCGCCGTCTGCACTTGATCGTGCTCGTGCTGCTCGACACAGGATGCAGGATCAGCGAAGCTCTGGGTATCCGCGTTCAGGACTGCGACTTCGACAATCTCTTGCTCACCATTACGGGCAAGGGTAGCAAGCAGCGCAAAGTTCCAATGTCATTTGAGCTTCGGAGATTTCTCGTGCGATACACGGGAGAGCTCTGCGAACATCCGCAAATGCTTGTTTTCAGCACGCGACGCGGGCGCAAGCTCGGCAGGCGAGTTGTTCTCCGCGATGTGAAACTACTCTGCGCTCGGCTCGGCTTCGATGCGCCAGAGCGCACGCTGCACGCCTTCCGCCACACGTTCGCAGTGAACTATCTTCGACGCGGTGGCTCAGTGTTCCACTTGCAGAAGGTACTCGGGCACTCCAGCCTTGAGATGACCCGGCGCTACGCGAACCTGATGACGGAGGACTTGCAAGCTGTTCACCAGAGATTGACACTGCTTGCCTGACGTTTTTGACGGCTCTGGATTTACTTTGAAAGCCCAACGCTGCGCCCACGATGGCACAGGAACGAAACGTAGACCCTCCCGAGGGGATCGCCCACAATCCGCGCCCAGCAAGGGCGACAGCGCGTTCGACAAATGTATAGTATACGCACGCGAATCCGAACCTGATCCACTGACGCGATCCATAGTCCCAGAGAGACACGAAGGATTCGAAAGACAGCAGACACACGAGAGGAGCCAGATCAGACCCTCTCCCAGCAAACACTCCTCGGACCCACGCCGTCCGAAATCGGACTCCTTCGGACAAACACCGGGATGCGCGATTCTGGTGTAATTATCCCTTTACTAATCGCATTCTAAAGGGCTTAGGCTGATGAGGAGAATAGCACGGGAGAGGCTGCTCGGACCCAAAGTGTACGATTTTGGGGGGCCTGTCCGAGACAATTCTCTTGCAAATCGTTGTCTACAAGAAGTAGCTGGCAGAGCAATGCCGAGCGCCTGTGCCCTCATGCTTCCTCCTGCTGTCTCTGCCAACCACAGTTCTCGCATTCCAAGATGTACGGACGCGGCATCAGTTCAGGCTCGAAGCCAACATCGAGAGAGTACGAACCGCATTCTGGGCATTTTTCCGGTGTTCCACTCTCGTGGCGCATCACAGCGTTTCCGAACGTGTCGATTACGCTCTGTGTGGCGTCTAGCACAATTCCCGCATCCGGTCGTATCGCTCCACCTTGATGGGTCAGCCAGTTCGCTAAGTCCCACGCCGACTTTGAAATCGCCTTCAGGTGCCCTCGGACGTAGGAATTGCGGTCGCCGGGTGCAATGTTGTTGGCGATCAGATTCGACCACCCAACCACATCCGCCCGCTTGGGAGCTTCCAGACCTGCGGGAACCATCTCAGGCTTAGCCAATACGCGGACGAATTGAATGAGAGTTTCCCGGCATCTCATGCCCACCGCTTGGAAATCTTCTGCTTCTTCCGCATCATCGTAGGATTCCGCAGCTTGTTCCCATCGCCGCCATACTGGAGTGAACCGAGATTTGTGTGCTCGACTCGGGGCACCACGCTGGAGAGCCGAAACCCTGAGCATGACGCCGATGTGGAACGACAGCGTGAAGTCGAGACTTGGGAAGTAGTGCTGAGAGTAGAGATTTGTCGGCGACGTGATTACCCAGTAGCGATCCTTGTTGGTGTGTACATCCCAACAATCGTGATCGTGTCCAAGGACGTGCTCAGTCATCACCCGCTCTGCGTGCTGAACCTTCTCGCGTGCCTGAATTTCGACGTAGTCGGAGACTGCCCGCTTACTGATCGGGTTGGACATTGTGTAACTGCTGAGGATGTGTTTCACGGGGGGCGGCGGGATCGTGCATTCGCCCTTGACCTTCCGCTTCTTACCCTTATCTCGCTGACGCTTCAGCGCGAAACCGTCTTGGACTTCGGACACATGTTTTGCCATACAAGTTAGTCGGCGTGCCTTGGAATGCCGCTATTTGTCGGGCAACAGTTGAACCTTGCTACCGATGATGGGCTGTGTGACTTCTGATGGACCCCACGAGTCCAGCCGGACATCGAGCGATGACCCATCCGATCCGCTCAGGGTTACGACACCAGCCGAACGGTCGATGTTCGTGACCGTGTGAACTGGAAAGCTTCTGGAAAACACATCGGGATTGGTCTGAATAATCATCCAGATTTTAACATCACCTATGTCGTAAACTCTCCGTGACATGAAGACGACCGATCTTGTCGCATGGATTGGCTGGTTCGTCAAAGTGCGGGCAGTAGCGGATGCGTTATGTCAGACGATCTGAGCGAAATTGCAAAGCAGGGTCTCGAACCCATCGGTGAAATAGTCAAGCGAGTCGCCGGACCGCTTGCAGACGAAATCGGCGAATCTCTTGCGGTTCTTGCGAGGCCGTATCGCAACGATGTAGCTTTGCACCGCTCCTTCGTCTTCCACCAAGAGAATTCTCACTGAGACCCTTTGTCTGCCCGCAGGACTGGTATAGCGCAAGGCGGGTTCTCTTTGGGTGTGGGTGCGGGTTCCGCTTTCCGGTCTGTTTCGCACATGAAACACCAACCGGGATAATCCCCGCAGGTGTGCGCATAGCGTGGTGCATTCTGCGTTTCTGGGACACTGCGTTCGTTTTTCATGGGTGCAAACTTTACCACGTAGGCCGATCCTCACCAGTTACCAAGGTAATCATCTCGGCAGATTCGAGTCAGAACTGCAAGCTGCACTCGCATACGCCGCCGCCCGTGAGCACTTCGGAGAGTTTGGCTCTGCAATTTTCCGGCCCGCGAAACCTTGCGTCAGCAGCGCACCTGCCTCTATGATTGCGACAGGACTGAACGTCGCGTAAGTCGTTGACAGTCGGGGCGTAGCGCAGCCTGGTAGCGCACCTGCCTTGGGCGCAGGGGGTCCGCGGTTCAAATCCGCGCGCCCCGACCAAATCCCAATGAGTTTGACGTCCGTCTTCCCACCCTTCGCAAAGAACGCGAAGGATGGGGCAGCCAAGCTAGCCTGCCAATTTACGCATCAGTTGCTTCATTCTTGAGCAAGGAGATGTGCTGCGCCGACAACGCGAGTTCAACTGCAACGATTTCGACTAGATCTTACTCAGCGGCACTCCCATTCACGATTACATCAATCTGTCTCGGCGCAAGCGGTCCCTCTGGTTCTGCCACCATCAGCAACCGTCCGTCGGGTCCAATATCGTAGCTCCGGCTAAAAGTGATTGTGTAGTTAAACAGCCCTTGAAAAAGCAGCTTGGGCCGCCCGGAGTTCATTCCACCATTGTTCTCTTCCATCGGGACCACGAAAACCTGGCCTCCGAGTCGGTAAAAGAGTTCTTTGCCTGAGTGAGACCAGGCGGGCTCTTCGCCTCCGCCGCTTGAAACCTGGCGTTTCGGCCCTGGGCCCGGAAAAGCCTGCACGTAAATCTGGCTCTGCCCGGCCTCGTCCGAAGTAAATGCGATCCAATGGCCGTCGGGCGAAAATGTTCCCTGCTTTTCCATGAACTTGCTGTTTGCGACGGGGCTCGTTGCTTTCGAATCCAGATCGACTGTCCAGAGATCGGCGCCTTTTTCCAAATTCCAATCCACATACGTCAGGCGTCGTCCGTCTGGGGACCAATCGCACAAGTAATGTTCACTGTTCCCACTCGTCACTTGTAGCGGATCGCCGCCTTCAGCAGAGACTACGAAAAGTTGGTGAGGTCCATTCCGGCTGGACTCAAATGCGACTTGTTTCCCGTCCGGCGACCACGCAACTGTATGGTCATCTCCGAAAAAAGTAAGGCGCCCGAAGGTGTCTCTCGCAGGATCGTAGGTCCAGATGTTGGCAACAATATCGTGCATGACCCACAACGCGATGTGTCGATTGTCCGGGGACAATCGTGGGGCTGAATATGGGTCGCGAGCGCTCGAAATAACCTGTCGTTCGCCGGTGCGATTCACCCAGACGAGCGATCTTTGGGGGCCGCTTGCTCCGCCTGACACATACGCCAAGGTACCGTTGTTCGCGGTCGCGAGATAAGCGACTCCGACGTATAGATTCTTCCAGATTCCTCTTGCGACTTCTTGCGGACGTCCGGTCGCCCGCAAATGCTCCCAGTCGAAGGGCACAGAGAGCAACGACTCGCCTTGAATATACAGAAGGTGCCCGGGAGCGTATCTCGCCGACCAACCGCCTTCCATAATGACGCGCACCTTGCCGGTTTCGAGTGAGAGAAGAGCTGTCTTGGATTCGTCCAGGCTCGAGCCTGTACCGTTCCAGATGGTAAACAGCACCTCCTTGCTTCCTGGCACAAAATCCGGCAGGAAGTGGAATTCCCCATGGTTGGGCGTAGTCAGCCGCCGTGGGTTCCCTCCTCGCCCGGAAATCGCAAACAAGCCTACGTTGAAGTTCGGAGAGTAGACAATCGTGTCGTCCGGTCCCCAAGTAGCTCCGGGCATTACAGCCACATCACAGAGAGTCTGGGGTTGGCCTCCCTTCACTGCTACTTTCTTGAGCTTGCCATCTGCGGCAAACCCGAGCCATTCCCCGTCTGGAGAAAAAAAAGGCGCGCTTCCGCGTTCAGTTCCAGCGACACTCGTTCCCTCAAGCTGGTCCAACGGCCGAATAAAAATCGATCGCTCGGTGCCATGGTTCACGACATAGGCCAGCTTCGTACCGTTTTTTGATAATCCGACGGATGACCCGACGAACTCTCCAAGAGAGTCGGACGACGGAAGCTCGACAGAGAACTTCACCCGAGACAGGTTCTGGTTCGAGGGCACGGATTTTCCGGGCCAGAGGACCGCCACGAGCAAGCCCGCCATAACCAGCAAACCGGCGATTGCGATAAACCACGGCCGGCGTGGCTTTTTCACGAACTGAGCACTGCTGGTGTCGCTCAGGATCGTGATCGCTTCGAGAGCAAATCCCAAGTCGGAGGCTGACTGAAAGCGCTGCTCCGGATTCTTTTCAAGACAGCGGCGCACGATCCTTGACAGGGCTGGCGCCAAAGCCTCAGGCAAAGGTACTGGATCTTCCTTTAGAATCGTGCTCATTGTGTCGGCCAGCGTCTGCCTGTGGAAAGCTCGCGTGCCGGAGAGCATCTCGTACATGATCGCGCCAAAGGCAAAAATGTCGGAGCGGCTGTCTGCCGTCTGTCCGCGAATTTGTTCTGGGGACATGTAGCTTGCTGTCCCCATAATCATGCCTGGCACAGTATCAGCCGCGGTTTGGTCGTCATGACGCGGCTCGGAACCAATCAGTTTCGCCAAGCCGAAATCCAGGATCTTGATCCGTCCGTCTTTCGTGATGAAAATATTTTCGGGCTTCAGGTCGCGATGCACGATGCCCTTGCCATGTGCAGCAGCAAGCCCCTGCGCAATCTGGATGACGAGGTCGATGGCCTTGCGCTGGGCAACCGGTCCGCGCCGAATCAGTTCGCGCAGGGTCTCGCCCTCAAGAAGCTCTGTCACCAGGTAGGGCGCGCCCTCGTAGCTGCCGAATTGAAAGACAGAAAGGATGTTGGGATGATTCAAGGTGGCCGTGGCTTGTGCTTCCAACTCGAAGCGACGGAGTCGGTCCCGATCGGAGGAAAGATAGACCGGGAGAACTTTTATTGCGACATCGCGGCCCAACCGAACGTCACGGGCACGATAGACTTCTCCCATTCCCCCTGAGCCGATCAGTGTCCGCACTTCGTACTCGCCCAGTTTGCTGCCTCTGGTCAGCGTGACAGGGGGGATGGCGGAGTGCAGAAAACTGGATCGTACGTCGTCGTTGGAAGAGAGCAGCGACTCGAGTTCGTTGCGCATCTCAGCATCATGGGCGCAGACTCGATCGAGAAATGCGGTTCGTTGTCCCGGCGGAATCTCCAGTGCTTTTTCCAGCAGGGTTTTGATTTGCTGCCAACGCTCCGGACTCATGGAGCCGGCGTCCTGCTGAGTTCACGGTGCAGCCACAGCCTGGCTGTAGCCCACTCTCGTTTCACTGTGGCTGGAGAGATTTCTAAAACATCGGCGGTCTCTTCAATCGACAAGCCACCGAAGAATCGCAGCTCGACAATCCGACCTTGCCGCGGGTCCATCTTTGTCAATTCCTCGAGTGCATCATCCAACGACACAACGTCTATACGTTTTTGGTGCCCAAGCTGGAAAGCATCCTCCAGGATCAACCGCTGGCCGCCATCACGTTTTGCCGCACGCCGCCTGCGACCGTGCTCCACCAGGATCTGCCTCATCAACTGCGCGGAAATCGCCACGAAGTGTGCACGATTTTCAAATTGCCCGGCATCCTGCTTCTTCAGCCGCAGATATGCCTCATGAACCAGGGCGGTACTCTGCAAGGTATGACCGAGGCGCTCATTGCGAAGATAGAGGTGAGCAATCTTACGGAGCTCGTCGTACACAAGCGGCAAAATCGAAGATAAGCCTTCCGATTCTCCCGATGACAACTTCACGAACAGTTCGCTGACCGGCTGGGAAGTGTTAAGCGGCACCGCTTTTACCCCTGGCGCGCTCCGGGGACGAGCGTTGGCGAAAAACCGTATCATTCCTTCGATTCAAAGTCAACATGTTGAAAAGAGGAGGTTTGCGACTCGTTTCGCTGCAGAGCCGCTCTCTCCGTGGATTTTTTTTGCTCTGCCTGAGCCAATTCCACAAGAAATCGCACTTTACCAGGTGAGAGGGCATGGCTATGCGCAGCGTCCGGCAAATCGCGTTGGTGAGTTGCACCATTCTTGTTATAACCTCCGTCCTCTGGCCGCAATCGATCCCCGAAAGTTCTCAACTCGACGCGAGCCTTGCTGCCGTCCTTCATAAAAACCACTTCACTGGCCGTGTTCAGTCTTCCTTGCAACGTCGCCTCGGGCGCAGCCTGAACCTTGAACTTGCCAATTTAGGACGCCTGCTCTGGTTCGACACCATTACGGGCCTGAACAATGACAACACCTGCGGCGGATGTCATTCCCCAACCAACGGCTTCGGTGATACGCAGTCGATTGCGATCGGCATACAAAACAACGGCGTCGTTGGTCCCGATCGTCGCGGTCCTCGCAATATGCGGCGCACCCCGACGGCAGCGAACTCGGCATTTTTCCCGAATCTGATGTGGAATTCCCGCTTCGCCTCTTTATCGGGCAATCCGTTCGACAACTCATCCGGCTTGCGCTTTCCGCAGCCCGAGGGGCTGACGCTCTCCTACTTGCCCCATCTGCTCGTAGCCCAGGCTTTCATTCCGCCGACAGAACGTACTGAAGTGGCCGGGTTCGAGTTTTCTGGAGACAACGAGGCGAGGCGATCCGAGCTGAAGTGTTGCGCCGGCTGAATTCGAACTCAGCGTACCGCACACTCTTTGGGCAAGTCTTCCCCGAAGTGCACACGGGCACCCCGATTAACTTCGACATGTTTGGGAGGGCTATTGCTGAATTCGAGTTCAGTCTGATCTTCGCGGATGCGCCGCTGGATCGATTCGCCCGGGGCGACAGAAATGCCATGACCGCGCCGCAGAAGCGCGGGGCGTTGCTATTTTTCGGCCGCGCGGGCTGTGTCTCTTGTCATTCGGTTGCTGGGCAATCCAACGAAATGTTCAGCGACTTTAAAGACCACGTCGCGGGCACGCCGCAAATTGTGCCTCGTACTACGAACAACAATTTCGATGGCCCTCAAGCCAACGAAGACTTTGGCCTTGAGGAAGTCACCGGCAATCCGGCAGACCGTTACAAATTCCGCTCATCGCCGCTGCGCAACTTGTCACTGCAGCCCGCCTTCTTCCATAACGGCTCGTTCTCCCGCCTGGAAGATGCACTGCGGTATCACCTTAATCCCAGAGAGCAGACGAAGCTCTATTCTCCAGCCCGCCAGCATCTCGATGAGGATCTCGTCGGACCCACCGGCCCCATCGAGCCTGTGCTGCAACGCCTTGATCCGCGGCTAAAGCAAGGCACGCCGCTCACTCCCGGGGAGTTCAACGACCTGCTTGTGTTCCTCCGGCAAAGTCTACTCGATTCACGAGCTCTCCCCGAAAACTTGCGTTCCCTGGTGCCGCCGTCGGTTCCCAGCGGCAGGCCAGCGCTGCAGTTCCAATTCACAAAGAAAAAAAGGAGAACACAATGAACAACCGAATGAAATCACTCGCCCTGGCTCTGATCGCAATACTCTTGCCAGTCGCGGCACAGGCATCGCAATGGGGCTTTGCCATCAACCATCCGACCACAGCAGTAAACCCCGACACAGGGCAGCGGATCCGGACCAATGGCGCCGGTTTGTTTGACGATGTTTCCGGTGCTGTATCGGGAGGTGGGGCGTATTCCATTACGAATGCGATTGGCAAAGTGATCGAGCGCGGCACATGGGCAGCAACTTCCTACGTCGGATTCATCCCGCTGGGCGGCGACAACAAAGGCATTCAAGGAGGAACGCTTCGTATCCTGATCACCCTCATGCCTGTTCACGGATCAGCGAGAACAGGCCAAGAGATGACCATCATCTGTCCATTCGAAGAATCGGAAGGATTCGACGAGTCTGACGATTCCGCCACGGTTGGAAACTTCAGCGTGCCCGCCGGCGGGGTAACCGTCTTCCATCTGATTCAACCTTGAGAGCAAGTCAAGTTATCGACTCTTTTGTTGAGGGAAGTTGGTTCGGGTTAGCGGCCGGGTCCCCTACTGATTCGCGTTTTTTGTGACTAGACAAAAGGGCGAGAAGTGTGGGCACCCGGCAGATATCGCACAGCCGTCTTGATTGGGCGCATCGCAACGAATAGCGATCATCGAAAATTACTGATCAGGATGACATCGCTGCTTTCGCTTCCCCGAGTCAACGCCAGTTGCCTGCCATCAGGCGACCATTCAAAGTCGAAAATCTCGCCCGAGTCAAAGTGTGTGACCTGCTTCGGTGGTCCGCCGGCGAGACGCTGTTGCCAGATGTTGGAAACGCCGTCCTTGGTTAACACGTACTCAATGGCTTCTCCTCGTGGCGCCCAGCGGGGCCGCCAGGCCGATGCAGGCCAATCAAACTGATGCATGAGGGTCCCGCCATCGAAGGCAATTACCTTCAGCTGATTGGGTTGCGATCCAGAGGGCGAACTGGGGTTGATAACCGGAGTCCCCGGGGCGGCGACATATGCGATCCGCTTGCCTTCTGGAGAGATCGCGAGAACATCTAACTCCCAAGCCGCCGGGCTCTGCGTGATCATTTCCGGAGGTTTCTCGGCCGTGATCGCCACACGCATCAGAGTCAAGGAAGGAACCTGGACATAGATTACCCACTTTCCATCCGGCGAACATTGGGGTGAAGTGGCGACGGGTTCGTCCGCGATGCGGACCGGGTTGGAACCATCGGAGTTCATCCGCCAGATTCCAGCTGTTTGTTCACGGTGGGTGGAGTAAACAACATAGCGCCCATCGCCACAAACCGATGGGTCCCCGCCTTGATAGTCATTGGCGGTCAGCTGGGTACGCGCACTCCCATCGGAATTCAGGACTGAAAGATTGCCATCGCCGGCAGCGAAAAGGACCCGACCTCCGGGCGTCCAGGAGAATCCTCCAACAGCATGGTCATTTCGCGTAACCTGCCTGGCCCTGGCGGTATCGCCAGCAGGTGCAATCCACAGATCCGAGACTCGCGTCTGCGCGACGTCAACTAGAGTCCTGCCGTCCTGAGTGACACTCAAGGAATCGGGCTGGTAATCCATCAAATCATTCGTAAGGCGCCTTGTTTGTCCCTGGGGAAAAGAAATGAACCAGAGTTGTCCGCGAAGGGACTGATAGATGTTGCTGCCAATCGGCGCCAAAAGGCCACTTCCGTCCGGCAGCCAGCAAGGACGGCCGATCTGGTTGGGTGTCGAATAGACTTCACGGACGGATCCATCGCCGACCGAGACTGCCCAAAGTATCGAACGAATGCTTTTCTTCGATTCCACAGTTGAGAAGGCAATGGTTTTGCCGTCGGGGGACCACGCTGTACCAGCAGTAAACCCGTCAAGATAAGGACGCGTCGCGAGCACGCGTTCATTGCTCCCATCAGCGTCGGCAATTAACAGGTCAACTTGGTCACCACCCTTTACCCGTAAGAAGGCGAACCGAGCGCCGTCCGGAGAATAGCTGGTTGAGAAGTCCATTCCCTCCTGCATCACGAGATGCGAGGGTCCTCCCAGCGTGGGAATTCGATAAAGAAAAGTGTTAACGGCGTTGTTCTTCTGGGATCGGACAAAATCAATGTAGTTGGCGTCGCGCGAAAAGGTCAGGCCGTAAATCAAAACTTCATCCGGTGGCAAAATCTGCACGTCGCTGCCGGTAGCTACCTGGCGAACATTGAGGCCCTGCTTTTCCCCTTCACGCAGAGCGTAAACCAGGTAGTGCCCGTCGGGCGAAATCGCCGCATTGACAGCGTTCCCGCTCTGCGTCACTCGGCGGAGTTTCATGGCCTGGAGGTCCCATTCATTGCGGCTTCGACTCGGCTTGATGGACAACACGGCCACCGCAACAACCGCCAAGACTGCCAATATTGAGACTCCACCGAGTAGCAGTTTGAGTCGTCGAGAGACAGGTTTTCGCGCACCAGCTTGCGAAACGGGCAAACTTGTGACTGTTGGCGCCGGACTGAGGTTTGATTCTGAAGCCGGTAACGTTGCTCCTGTTGGCCGGGAATCGACCAGCGGCGCTATAAAGCGGTAGCCACGCCGCGGCAGAGTTTCGACAAAGCGCGGATTCTCGGCCGAGTCCCCCAGAGCTTCCCGCACGCGGTTGATGGCGGCGTTAAGACCGCCATCGAAATCCACAAATGTGTCGGATGGCCACAGCCGACTCTGTAGCTGCTCGCGGGTAACCAGGTCGCCGGGATGTTCCAGTAAGATGACCAGAATTTGGAATGGCTGGCCGGTGAGCTTGACTCTTATTCCATTCTTGCGCAGTTCTCCCTGGCGCAAGTCCACTTCAAACATTCCAAACCGCACCACGTGAGAATTGGGAACTTGTTCCAGCACAGGCAAACCACAAGAAATGCCGACAGTCTAGCACCGCCGTGCAACTTTTAAAGCCCTGGTTACAGCCTCTAACATCTTGGGTTAATCCCCGTGGTTGCAATAACTTAACGATCGACCTCCTTCCAACATTCCTTTGACAACTAATTGAGGCTCCATCCATTGAGGTAGCGGGACTCTGGGCAGACGTTGTCCCCAGCGCGGCACTCCGCGAGAGGGGACAACGTGACAAGAACATTCAGAAATCAAGAATCATGGGCCACCTGCCACCCAACTGCGGGCTGCCGATTGAGCCTGGTTCTCCTGACCCACATTCTGATGACCGTGCCTTTTGTGTTCTCGGCACACCCGCTTGCCGCACAGACAAACGGTACTGCGAGCGCCCAGAAACAAGCCCCCAAGCAGCACTTTGTCTGCAGCTACACACCGAGAGAGTGCCAAGCCGCTATGACCGTCTTAGGGAAGACTCTAGAGCGATACCATGGGGAAGGGCTCGGCGAATGGACATGGGTCCTGGTGCGCACTGAGGACTGGAAACGACTTCTAGCGGAGAGAAGGTTCGATCCAAACCATCCGGCGTTCAGCTACCT
>Ga0207648_10005931_pt1 | contig 12217 bp, 6 predicted proteins | sample KBSMisM32_FD_184310 | JGI IMG/M metagenome (GOLD analysis project Ga0207648, IMG submission 184310) | Miscanthus rhizosphere microbial communities from Kellogg Biological Station, Michigan, USA - KBS Miscanthus M3-2 (SPAdes) (version 2) | ecosystem: Host-associated > Plants > Roots > Rhizosphere...
CGCGGGCGCGGGCGACGCGGGAGGCCACGATGTGGCTGGGCGTCAGTCCCGGCACCATGTGGCAGAGCGCGGCGAAGAACTCGATGCTCACCTGTTCGTCCGACCAGTTCCACATGCCATCGCGCTGCGTCAGGTAGCGCGGCAGGTAGACGAGGGTGTTGCCACCGAACGCGCTGCGGTCAACGAGGGCGGTCGTCTCGATGACGCCGGTGAACGGCACCCAGCGTTCCGTGATGTTGGTGACGTAGTAGCCGGCCAGCGGCCGCTTCATGAGGAGCGACGCACACACGATGCCCTGATAGACCACTCGGCCGAGCCTCTCGCGCTCCGCGTCGGTGAGTTGTGGGCACAGCGCGGCGACGCGCGGACAGGGTATCGTCACGACCACTCGGTCGAACCGCCGGACCGTCCCGCCGGCCAGCGTCACCACCGCGCCGTCATGGGTGTTCGTCACCTGCGCCACCGCCTGACCGCATGCGATCTCGACGCCGCTTTCCTCGAGCCGCTCCGCGAACCGCCGGAGCACCGTGTCGTACCCGCCCTCGACGTACCCGAATGATTCGCGCTTGAGTCCCGAGCGACGGGCGGCGTACATGCGGGCGATGATCGCCCAGATGAACGCCGCACTGGCCAACCGATAGTTGTCACCAAGCTTGCTCTTGAGGAGCGGCAGCCAGATGCGATCGAACGTTCGGCGCCCCGACCACCGGCGAAGCCAGTCGGTGACGGGGATCGCCTCCAGGCGTCGCCAGTCCTTGATGCGCGACGCGAGCAGAATCGTCGCGGCGAGCCGTCCCTTGTCGACGAGCGACACCGGTGGAAACCGCAGGAAGTCGAGACTCGACGACATCGAGTACAGGTTCCCATCGACGTAGAAACCGGTGCGCGTTGTTTCCCAGCGCAGCAGGTGATCCAGCCCGATCTCCCCGAGCAGTGCGCGGAGGTTGAGGTCGGACTGCAGCGTCACATGGTAGAACCTGTCCCAGGTGTATTCGCCGATCGACTGCGGACTCGTCAGGCCGCCGGTGCTCGGCGCCCCCTCGATGACGGTGACGGCGAAGCCGCGCTGGCGGAGCCGCCATGCCAACGTCATCCCGAGCACGCCTCCACCGACGATGCCCACGGACGGCGCCACGCGTCGCGCGTCACCCATCCGTCATCCGGGTCGGCGTCGCGGCAGGCGTGCCGTCACTCGCACGATCGACCACCGGAGCCACACCGGGCCGTTGCGCCACGCGCTGCCAGGCCAATGATGTGATGAGTCCGAGGTGCCCCACGATCGTCTGCGCGATCTTCATCTTCGAGTGCCCGAGCACACGCGACTCCAGCGTTGCCGGATACTCGACGATCTCGGCGCCGGACAGCGCCAGCTTCCCGACGAGCTCTGCAATGCCGAGGAATCCATCGCGCTCCGGTTGGGTCCCGATCATGGCACTGCGCCGGTACACGCGGAAGCAGCTCGTATAGGTGTGCAGCGGCTGACGAAGCACGATGCGATAGATCCGGGACAGCGTCTTGGACAGCAACAGGCGCCAGGACGGCACGTTGTGCACGCGACCCTTGGGGTGATACGGCGATGCCGTCACCAGGGCTACATCGTCTCGCAGCAAGGGGATCATGTTCGCGAGCTCGTGTGGATCGTACGAGCAATCGCAGTCGATCGAGCACACGATCTCGGTGGTGGCGTGGCGAAGGCCGGTCAGGATGCTGGCGGCGACTCCGCGATTCGTCTCGTGGCGGATGCGCACCACGTCCGGGCGCCCCGCGAACAACTCGTCGAGCACCTGCCACGTTCGGTCGCTGCTGTGGTCGTCGACGAAGATCGTCTCGATCTCGTAGTTCCGTGCGAGCGCCTCACGCACGCTTCGCAGCGTGTTCGCCAGATAGGGGAGCGAGTGCTCCTCGTTGCAGCACGGGACGACGAGTGTAACCCGCTCGCGTACCTGCCGAAGCGCATCGACGCGCTCGCGGCGCGATGGCGTTCGCCGCGGCTCCCGCCACGTGGGGATGCCGATCGGCGCAAGATTCTCGTCGTCCAACTCATCCTGAACCGTCGGCGCGAGGTCGGCGCGTAGCACGACCGGAATCGGCCGCGCGAATTCTTCGGCGATGCGAGGCGCCGGCGGTTCGAGGAGCCCGAGGTAATCCCCGATGCACGCGAATCGATGACTTTGGAAGTACCGACGCAGGATCTCGGGGACCCGGTGAAGATTGCGGTACTTCCGGATCCGATTCAGCAGCGGCGCCGCGGTGATCTGCGGCTGCTTTGGATCGAGCTCCCACGTGTGGAAGTACATGACGAACGGCGCGCCCGGATACCGGCGATCCCAATGGGCGACCGCGCTCCGCATGACGACGTCGGGGAGCTGGCGGAAGTAATTGCCCGCCCCGATCGGGATGAGCGTCCTGCCGACGCCGACCGTCGAGATCGGAAACTCCCACAACGTTCGCTCACCGAAGTACTGCGAGTGCGCAAATCGGTCGGTGAAGTGCGGGGACCGCGAATAGAACATGGGCTTGACGCTGGAGTCGAAGGCGTAGCCCTCCTCCGCCAGCACCTTGAGCGCCCACATGTCCTTCGGGCCCAGCCAGCCGGGAGCCCTGTAGCCGACCACGCGCTGTCCGCAGGCGGCCTCCAATGCCTCACGCGCCCTGGCGAGATCGTCGCGGAATTCCTCGGGGGACATCTCCGCGATCGCCCGCTGGCTGTATCCCTTGCTCGCCACTTCATGCCCGCGGCGCGCCACTTCGCGGAACACCTCCGGGATGCGGTGCGCGATCCACCCCACACCGAAGAACGTGCCTCGGATACCGAACTCGTCCATCAGATCGAGCGTGCGCAGCGTGCTCGCTTCGACGCGGGTCTCGAAGCGCGACCAGTTCGCGCGGTCGATGACGCCCTTGAAGTTGTTGTAGTAGTCCTCGATCGCGACGGTGACGATGTGCGGCGTGCGCTCCGCGTGCGCGACCCTGTGCTCCGGCGATGCCCGACTCGGAGGTTCGGGGCGAATCATCTGCTCGGTAACGGGCAGCACGTGAAGCCCAGTGAGCGGAGCAGCATCCTGCCGCTCGCGTTTCGCCACGAGATCCGTCATCGAGCACGATCCTCCAGCATCACCACGGTTTCATCTCGCGTCGAACCTGACGTACGTGTTGCCGCTTTCTCGAACCACCCTCTGGTGACGCGGCGGCGACCGCACTCTTCGGGCCACCGCCAAACGTCTGAACGCGCGTCAATTCCCCGAGGAATGTTTTCAAAAGGTCCTTGCCAGGCGCATCACACACGATGCGGAGTTGATGGATCGTCCCGACATGTTCTGTTGAGACGTTGCATCGACTTTCGAATGCCCTGACTGAACTCTCTTCTGCTCAGTGCGCACATTCGGAGTCATTTACCGTGTGCGCGATCGTCGCCGCGCCTCGTCTCGATGACAGGCGCCTGGCGCCCGGTTGCGCCGCTGGCGCGCTGGCGAGCGATGACCAGCCAGACGTTGCGGCGCAGCATCCGCGGGATGACGGGACCTCGCTCAGGGATCAAGATCTGATCGCCCGGACGAACGCGTGATCGGAGATCCATCAGCGCTCACTTCGCGCCCCGCCCCGAGAGAACGGCTGGGACTGTCTGCAACAGGATTCGTGCGTCGAGCGCCAGCGACCACTGGTCGATGTACTGGAGGTCGAGCGCCATCCAGTCGTCGAAGTTCAAGTCGCTGCGGCCGCTGATCTGCCAGAGTCCGGTGATCCCCTGGGGGACGCTGAAGCGCCGAATGAGCCATGCTTCGCCGAAGTGGGCGAGGTCGCGAGTGGGCAGCGGACGTGGCCCGACGAGCGACATCTCTCCTCTGAGGACGTTCTCGAGTTGCGGCAGTTCGTCGAGAGAGAGCTTCCGCAGCAGGACGCCGAGTGGCGTCAATCGTGGGTCACGCTTGATCTTGAAGACCGGACCCGTCGCCTCGTTCAGCTCCTCGAGCGACGCCTGCAGCGACTCGGCGTCGGCGACCATGGTTCGGAACTTCAGCATCGCGAAACGTTTCCGGCGCAGGCCGTGCCTGACCTGCGAGTAGATGACCGGGCCCGGACTCGTGAGCTTGACGGCGATCGCGATGGCGAGCATGAGCGGGCAGAGAACCGTCAGCAGAACGAGCGCGCCGACGATGTCGATGGCGCGCTTGATGACCATTCGGCCGTCGTCCGTGACGACCTTCATGGCGACGACAGGCGTCCGGTCCGTCGCTTCGTATCGGGGCCGGGCCAGCGATGTCCTGAAGACGTCAGCCAGATAGTTCGCCTGTACACCCGCGCGCTCACACTTGTCGAGCACCTGCTGGATCATCGCGTAGCACGACTTGATCGGCAGCGCGATGAGCACTTCGTCGACGGCATACTCCATCAACACCTGGTCGATCCGCTCGACCGGAGCGAGCAGCCGCTTGCGCACGAAGTCCGATGCGACCTGAGGAACCGTGTCGATGAACCCCACCAGTACGTAGCGCGAAGGCTGACGCATGCACGTTTCCTCGTACAGCTTCACCGCGCGCGGACCGGTGCCGACGATGAGCACGCGATGCGCGACGCCAGGCGACGATGTCTGCTCGCCGAGCCAGACGAGCTGTCGCGACACGAGGCCGCCGGCGATCGTGATCAACCCGACTGCGACGATGTGCCAGGGCTGGAACCACGAATTGGTGCTGACGAGTGGGAGCGCCAGCAATGTGACGCTCCCGAGCGAGCAGGCTGCGATCACGCGCGCGCGTTCATCGCGACGGTCGAGCGCCCGCGTGGCGTCGTACAAACCGAACAACACGAAGATCTGTCGCCAGACAAACAGAAACACGCCAACGACGACGATGTTCTTCACGCTCACGCGCGCCAGCAGAAACGCGTCGAGTCCCAGCGGCATGTGCCGGAGGTTCGCCGTGAGAAACACGAACGTCAGGGCCCCGAGCGCCGACGCCGCGTCGAGGGTGCGGAGCAATTCGGGAACGCCCTGGCCGTGCGTTGCATGCCAACCACCCCTCTGACTCAGGGGCGGTTCCGCCGCGCGACTTGCTGCTGCCAGCATCGACAGCCTCCGGGAAAACACTGATAACCCGCTGCATCACCCATCGACCGTCACAACGCCGAGCGTCATACCGCACGCCGTCCGGCGAACGCCCGCGTTGGATCTGTGCTCCGCACTACAACGCCAATCAATCGAAGCGGAGACACCGACGTAACGAGGACCGAGTAACGTATCGGCCTATTTTCTTGTGCGCTACATCACCCAACGCGAGCGACATGAGTCACACAGCGGTCACAGCAGCTCGCTCAGCGAGCGCCGCATCGGGAGAGACAAACAATCAATTGCCTCAATGTCTTCCGCGCCTGTACGACCAAAGTCGTATAAGCAAACGGGTGCGACACCGACTAGTTGCGTGACGCAAACGGCGAGCGAGAAGGCCGGTGGCGCTGCTGGGCTCGTTTGCTCTTCCTCTTGAATCGGACTGGACTGTGGCGTCGCACGCACGTCCGTGCATCGAGCTCACGACGCTGGAGCGTGCCGTGCACAAAGACTTCGCCGCCGGTAATCTGATGGCGCACCAGAACGGAGATCGCGTGACTGAGAGCAGTCGATCAGGAAGCTCGCTTGCCTGGGGGCGAGGTGACCGGCTCGCCGTCTGCTATGGCACTCGCCCGCAGGTGATCAAGGCGTCTGTGCTCATGGAGACGTTGGCCCGGCGGTGGCCGCTGCTCACGATCGACACCGGCCAGCACTTCGACGACCAGCTCCAGCGCGTCTTCTACACGCAGCTTGGTGTCCCCGAGCCCGAGTACTGTCTCGAGGTGCGAGCGACAAACTCGGCCCAACAGGTCGCCGACATTCTCACGCGAGCCTCACAGATCTTTGCCAGGGAGCGACCATGGGCCGTCGTCGTGCTCGGCGACACCAACAGCACACTCGGCTGCGCCCTTGCCGCCGCCCAGATGCGAATTCCCGTGGTGCATGTCGAAGCGGGACTCCGCGTCGGCGATCCACTCATGATCGAAGAGATCAACCGGCGAGTCGTCGATGCCATTGGTGCCGTGCTCTGTGCGCCGTCGGTTGCCGCCGCCGAGCGGCTTCGCAGCGAAAGGGTGGTGGGCACGGTGGTTCATACGGGCGACGTCGCGCGCGATGTCCTCGAGCGGTTCAGCGCCGGTGCGGCTCCCGTCGCCTCCTTCGACTGGTGGCCGGTATCGCCTACCGAGCCGTTCGTCTTTGCGACGCTGCATCGTGCAGAGCTCATGAACGATCCATCGGTTCTTCGCGGCGTGCTCGCCGGACTTGGCGAGCCTGGACTTCCAGTGGTACTTCCGGCACACCCTCGCCTCCGTGCGGCACTCGCGAGCGTTGCGATCGGCTCCATTCCACCAAGCATCCAGATTTTGAGTCCACTTGGCTACTTCGAGGCACTGGCGTGCACGAGAGAGGCGGCGGCAGTCGTAACCGACTCCGGCGGGCTCCAGCGAGAGGCGTACTGGCTCGGTACGCCTTGTGTCACGGTCAGGGACGAGACCGAGTGGACCGAGACTGTCGAGCTCGACGCGAACATCGTGGTGTCGCCGAGGTCGGCAGCACTCTCGCTGCCACGCGCCCTGGCTCAACAGGTCCAGACTCCTGCGACGCGGCGAACGTGGGATCGAGACGCGTATGGTGCCGGCGACGCCGCCGAGCGAATCGGCGACGCGATCCATGCATTCGCGACTCAGCGATGAAGATGGCGACGTAAGCGTTTGGTCTCGAAGGTGACGCCCCCTTGATTTGCTTTCCCAAGTACGGAAAGATGAAAGCCGCTCTTTTCGGCGCCGCGTTGGTCAGCGTCGCTGACATCGCGTTGATCTTTGATCAGCGACTGCGGCGAGGCCGCGATGTAGCGACTTCCCTGTAACGGGCCAACACGTGCGGATTATCGCTCAGCATTACAAGACCGGTGACATCTCGCTGCTCGAGGTGCCCGCACCGTCCTGCCGCGCAGGAGGTGTGCTCGTCCGGAACGAATTCTCGTTGATCTCGACCGGCACCGAGATGATGAAGGTCGCCGAGAGCAAGTTGTCGATGCTGGGCAAGGCGCGCGCACGGCCGGATCAGGTGCGGACCGTTCTGCAGTCGGTCGCTCAACAGGGTGCGCTCGCGACGTATCGAAAGGTGATGAATCGGCTCGACTCGTACACGCCGCTTGGCTACTCGAGCGTCGGCGTCATCGAGCAGGTCGGCGATGGCGTGGAGGGGCTCGCGGTTGGACAGCGCGTCGCGTGCGGCGGTAACCAGTACGCGCTGCACGCCGAGTTCAATTGGGTGCCGACGAATCTCTGTGTGCCCGTACCAGAGGGCGTCGCGCCGGAACACGCGGCGTTCACGACCGTCGGTGCCATCGCCATGCAGGGCTATCGTCAGTCCGAAGCCCGACTGGGTGAAACGGCGTGCGTGATCGGCCTCGGGCTCATTGGACAGCTACTGCTGCAGATACTTCGCGCGGCCGGCGTGAGAGTAATCGGCATCGACGTCGATCCGGGCCGGTGCGAGCTCGCGACGCGCCTCGGTGCAGTAGCCGCCGGCGCTCCCGACTCGGCATCGCTGCAGACGCTGATGGCGCGAGTCTCGGAGATGACGCAAGGGGCTGGCTGCGATCACATCTTCCTGGCAGCGGGCGGTGACAGCAATCAGCCCGTGGAGCTCGCCGCGCAACTCGCCCGTGACCGTGGGCGCGTCGTCGACATCGGGAAGTGCAGCCTCGACCTGCCGTGGAAAGAGTACTACGAGAAGGAGCTGGATGTCCGCTTCTCGCGGTCGTACGGCCCCGGGCGATACGACACGAATTACGAAGAGCGCGGGATCGACTATCCGATCGGCTACGTGCGCTGGACCGAACGGCGAAACATGGAGTGCTTCGTCGATCTCGCCAGCGCGGGGAGTCTCCAGCTCGATCCACTGACGTCGCACATCGTGCCGTTCACGGACGCCGAGTCGGACTACGAGCGCATCAATGCGGGAGATCTCCGCGGCCTCGGCATTCTCTTCCGCTACGAGCCTGACGCATCGCCAGCACGACGCGTGGGGGAGCTGACGGATCACCGGGGCAACGGTAGCCGGCCACGCTCGACTGGTCGGACGATCTCCGGACGGATTCGCGTCGCGTCGATCGGGTGTGGCAACTACGGATCGAGCGCGATCATGCCCCACCTCTCGGGGCGCGAGGACATCGAGCTCGTCGAGGTGGTGACGCAGAGTGGTCTCTCCGCTGCGAACGCTGCCAAGAAGCACGGCTTCGCCCGCATGTCCACTGACACTCGGGGCATGCTGTCGGACGAGAGCATCGATGTCGTGTTGATTCTCACGCGCCACAGCTCGCACGCTGATCTGGTCTGCGACGCATTGCGTGCGGGAAAGGCGGTGTTCGTCGAGAAGCCGTTGGCCATCGATGAGGCACAGCTCGCGCGGGTGGCTGATGCCGTCGCGGAGAGTGGCAACGACCGACTCATGGTCGGGTTCAATCGCCGCTTCGCCCCACTGCTCGTTCGGCTCAAGGAGCTCTGGGGCGAACGCATCGGGCCGCACGTCGTGCAGTACCGCGTGAACGCCGGCAAGGTGGACCCCAAAAGCTGGTATGCCGATGCCGAAGGGCAGGGATCCCGGTTCGTGGGCGAGGGCGGGCATTTCATCGACACCGTATCGTGGTGGCTGGGCGCGGAACCTACCGACGTGACGACCGCACGAACGCCCGACGACGCGGACAATCTGATCGTGACGCTTCGCTATCCCGACGGATCGACCGGCGTCGTGACGTACGTGACCGGCGGCGATCCCCGGTATCCGAAGGAGCTGTTCGAGGTCTTCGGTCAGGGGACCGTGGCGAAGCTCGACAACTTCGCTCGGTCGGAGATCTGGCGTGGTGGAAAGCCGAAGTCCCAGCGCTCGATCGGAACGATCGACAAGGGTCAGCGGAATGAGCTCGCGTCGTTCATCGACGCGGTGAAAACGGGCGGACCGATGCCGATCGCGCTCTCGTCGCTTCTCGCGACCACGTACGCGACGATCGCGGCCTCCCGCCCTTCATCCGAGAAACAGTCGCAGCGCGTCGTCGCGAACGTCCGCGATCTTCGCCCCGTGATCGCGCCGGTCGAGCCACTCGATCCCGAACCGGTCTGATGAACCTGTCGTGGTACGTCCGACGCCTGTCGCGGATGTCTGCGCCCGAGATCGCGATGCGAGGTCGCGATAGCGTGGTCAAGCTGATGTGGCGACGCGAGTGGATGAGAGAGATGAACGCCACGCGGGCATCGCTCACGGTGGTGCCTGGTGCATTCCGGACGACCTTGTCGCCCGAGCTCGCGCTCGTGGTCAGTAAGGAAGCCCGCCACCGCCTCATCGCGTCCGCCGATCAGCTCATGGCGGGACGGTGGAAAACGTTCGCTGTCGAGCGCGATGACGTTGGCGCAGATCCGGACTGGTTCACCGATCCGCGAACGGGGCGAACGGGTCCATTGTCGCGTTACTGCTTCGAGATCGATCATCGCGCCGAAGAGACGGTCGGCAACATCAAGTACGTCTGGGAGCTCTCGCGCCACCATCACCTCACGGTCCTCGCTGCCGCCTATTTCCTGACCGGCGACGGGCGCTACGCGGAGCGCACGCGCGAGCACCTCACCTCGTGGTGGCATCGGAATCCGTTCCTCTCCGGCGTGCACTGGACGAGCGGCATCGAGGTCGGCGTCAGGCTCATCTCATGGGTCTGGGTCCGTCGCCTCATCGGTGCCTGGCCGGCAACGGCGGATCTGCTCGATCGCAATCCGATCTTTCTCCGTCAGCTGTACGACCATCAGCGATATCTCGCGACGCTCACGAGTCACCACTCCTCGGCGAACAATCACGTCGTCGCGGAGGCTGCGGGACTGTTCGCGGCCACGTGCGCGTTCCCATGGTTCGCCGAGAGCGATGGATGGCGCGAGCGTGCGGCGTCCATTCTGCGCCGCGAGATCGGTCGACAGACCTTTGCTTCGGGATTGAACCGCGAGCTGGCGACCGACTACCACGCGTTCGTGTTCGAGCTCTGCGCCGCGGCCGCGCTCGAGGGCGAGGCGTCGGGTCACCCGCTCGGCGATGAAGTCTGGGAGTGGCTGCGACGCATGGCCGATGCTGCCGCGGCGATCGTCGATGAAACTCTTCGCCCGCCCCGGCAAGGCGACAGCGATGAGGGAACGGCGCTCCTGCTCGATGACCCGAGCTACGATCGATGGGGAGCCGTGCTCTCGACGGGAGACGCGCTGTTCGGCCGCCACCACTGGTGGCCGCGTCCCGCACTCCCGGACGTGCGGACGACGCTCTGGACGGCGCTTGCGCCGCGTCGACCGATCGCCGAGGTGAGCCCGCGCCCGGCGTCGCGGCCGTCGCTCTTCGCCGATGCCGGTACGGCTATCCTGCGCGACCACGACGCGCGCTCCGCCGATACGACGTCGGCGGACGCGCGAGAGATCTGGTGTCGCTGCGATCACGGACCGCTCGGGTTCCTGTCCGTGGCTGCGCATGGTCACGCCGATGCGCTCGCCCTGGAGGTTCGGTGCGGCGGCGTCGATGTGCTCGCCGATCCAGGCACGTATTGCTATCACGGCGAGCGCGAATGGCGTTCGTATTTCCGATCGACGCTGGCGCACAACACGCTCGAGTTGGGCGGTGTCTCCCAAGCGGTGGATGGCGGACCATTCCTCTGGCTCGGTACGATTCCGACGCAACTGCTGCGCGCGGACGGTCTCGATTCCGGACCGAAGGCCCTCTGGGAGGCGGAGCATAGCGGCTACCGGCGGCTCTCCTATGCAGCCGTGCACCGCCGGCGCGTCGAGTTGGACCGCGAGGCGCGGACACTCACCATCACGGACCTCGTGGACAGCGATGTCGCGCAGACCGGCCGGCTCGCGTTTCATCTCGGTCCTGCAGTTACCGCGACGCTCTCGGAAGGAGTGGCCAGTCTCCGTTGGCGTTTCCCCGATGGGGCCGAGGGCTCGGCGGAGCTACGGTTGCCGGCCGCGCTCGACTGGTCGGCGATTCGCGGTCGAACGGAGCCGGTGCTCGGCTGGTACTCGCCCGCGTTCGATGAGCGACTCGAGACGACGACACTCGTTGGATCCGGAAGCTTCGAGCGTGGGCGCGACTATCGCTCGATCCTGTCATTTCATTGTTGAGCCGCTGAGACGTCGGACGCTTCGCTGCACGTGCACGGGTAGTTGCGGTCACATCGGGTTGGTCACCTGGAGGTAGGCGCGGATATCATGGCCTCTGCTGGTAGCCGTCGAGTTCTCATCATCGTCCAGAACCTTCCGGTGCCGTTCGACCGGCGAGTGTGGCTGGAAGCGACGACGCTTCGGCGCGCTGGCTATGACGTATCCGTCATCTGTCCGAAGGCGAAGGGCTTCACGCGGTCGTATGAGCGTCTCGAGGACGTGCACATCCACCGGTACGCGATTCCGATCGATGCTCGTGGCTCGTTGGGATTCGTCGCCGAATTTCTCTGGTGCTTCGTGCGAACGCTCATGAAGAGCGTGCGGATCGCGGTTCGCGGTCCGGGGTTCGACGTCATTCACGCGTGCAACCCGCCGGAGACGTACTGGCTGATCGGGCTCCTGTGGCGACCGTTCGGAAAGCGGTTCCTGTTCGATCATCACGATCTGTCGCCGGAGATGTATGCCGTGAAGTTCGGGAAAGAGACCGGCGCGCTGTTCGGGGGCTTGATGTTTCTCGAGCAGATGACGTTTCGCACGGCCGACGTCGTCATCACGACGAACGAGAGCCACAAGCGCGTGGCTCTCGAGCGCGGCCGGATGAGTGCCGAGAACGTGTTCATCGTTCGGTCGGGGCCGGATCTCAAGCGCCTCACATGCCATCCGCCCGATTCCGCGTGGAAGAAGGGCAAGACGCACCTGCTCGTGTCCATCGGGCATGCGGTCCGCGCCGTGAATCCTTCGGCCAGCGTGGCGTACCTCACGCTCGACGAGTTCGTGGAGGACTTCCACGGCGCCGTGGCCTCGGGCGTGGTGGACGGTTTCCGGCAGCGCTACGCCACGCAGGACGTGCTGCTGCTCGACGACGTGCAGCTCCTCGGCCGGCGGCTCGAGATGCACGAGGAGCTGCTGCGCACGATCGATGCGCTGCAGGCGGCGGGCAAGCAGATCGTGCTCACCAGCGACCGTCCGCCCTCGCAGATCGAGT
>Ga0207648_10005933_pt1 | contig 12216 bp, 10 predicted proteins | sample KBSMisM32_FD_184310 | JGI IMG/M metagenome (GOLD analysis project Ga0207648, IMG submission 184310) | Miscanthus rhizosphere microbial communities from Kellogg Biological Station, Michigan, USA - KBS Miscanthus M3-2 (SPAdes) (version 2) | ecosystem: Host-associated > Plants > Roots >...
CCCTGCCGGCCTTTATGAATCTTCCGTGCTGACGACCGGCGATCTATTTCGGGGCGAATATGAGAATTAGAGGCCCCGTGCCCTCGGCACTGCTCGAGCGCATTCGCTATACGCCAAGAGTATATACCTCTGTTGCAAGCGCGTGTTCCGGACGAGCAACCCGGACTTATCTGGCCGGCGCTCTGCTGCGTCGAGGGAACCAAGAACCGTCTCAGCTAGACTGTTGGCATGAAAGCCCTGGTAATCACCCAATATGGCGGACCGGAAGTCATGGAAATCAGGGATGTGCCAGAACCCCGCCGGGTGCCCGGAGAAGAATTGATCCGGGTCGATAGCGGGGGTCTGAACTTTGCCGACACCCTGAGCACCGCGGGACGCTACCCCGGACTGCCCCGTCCTCCGTTTGCGGCAGGGCGCGAACTCTGCGGGGTGCGCGCAAGCGACGGCCAACGAGTAATGGGCTATACCCAGTGGGGTGCTTTCGCTGAACTAGCTTCGGTTCGATCGGAGTTGCTCTGGCCTGTGCCCCCTGGCTGGAGCTCACAGCAAGGTGCTGCATTTCCAGTGAACTTTTTCACGGCATATCTGGCGTTCTGGAAAGCAGGATTGGTGGGATCCAGCGACAGGGATCATCCTTCGAGAGTTCTGATCCATGCGGTTGCTGGCGGCGTGGGAACTGCCGCCGTCCAAATCGGCAAACTACTTGGCCTCGAGCTATTCGGCACCTCTTCCTCCGATGAAAAGCTTGGACGAGTCAAGGCACTCGGCCTACATCACGGGATCAACTACAAAGAGCAGGACTACGAACAAGCCGTTCGCGAGCTGACCGACGGCAAGGGCGTCGATGTCGTTTTTGAAATGCTGGGAGGTGAGCACACGGCGAAAAGCGTCCGCTGCCTGGGGGACTTCGGCCGGATCATCGTATACGGTGCCGCCACCGGTCATCGGACCCAACTGGATCCCGGGATCCTCTACGCCAAGGGAGCCAGTATTCACGGGCTCTGGCTTACCTATCTCGCCGCCAAAGCGGAGGTGATGCAAAAGGCATGGGAGCAACTCTCGTCCTGGATTGCGCAGGGTCATCTTCATCCGGTGATCGGGCACACTTTGCCGCTGGCAAACGCTGCGCAGGCGTATAGGTTACTCCAGGAGGGCAAGAACTTCGGCAAAGTGGTCCTGAACATCGCCTAACACCCGGCGAGACCCCGCCGGTACACCGCCTTCGGTACCGTAGATCGCGGTTCTTTCCCGAGAGAACATACTGCAACAGCGTTTTGTCACTGTGATTCCGTGTTTTCGTAGGATTCTGACGGAACACTGAACGCCGAAGCGGAGCAGGAATGACGGTCGACCATCTCGCGCCCGAAGAAGAACCGGTCTGCGGCGCCTGGCAGAGATTCGTCCAGGGTGCGCTCATCGTGTTCCTCGCAATCACCCTGTTGCTGCTTTTACATTTCCTGTTGGCACCGCACACGGGCCAACTCCAGGAGCAGGTTCGCTTCTTAACCGCGCAAGTGAACGAGTTGCAGCAGGAAGAATCGATGCCATCGCTAGTGCTGAACCGCTACCGCAATTCGATCTGCTATATCTTTGGCGTCTACGAAGTCGGCTTCCCTGGCCAAAAGCCGATTCAGCGCACGCGGATTTCAGGCAGCGGGTTTCTGGTGGCGGATCGCCTGATTGCAACCAATCGCCACGTAGCAGAACCCTGGTATGGAGATCCGGATTCTGACGCGCTTCGCGAGCGCGGAGCCTCGGCAACTCTGGAGAAACTGGTCGCGTATTTCCCCGGATCGAGTGAGCCGGTGAACTTGAAAACAGCCGTGTTGTCGTCGGACGGCGATCTCGCGCTGGTTCGGGCGACAAGCAGCACCGCCGGATTGGAACCATTGCCCCTCGCTAGCAACAAGCCTCAGGCGGGGGAATTAGTTGCGGTAGTGGGTTATCCCATGGGGGTCTTGGGAATGATGGCAAAAGCCCCGAGTACAGTCTATGCTCGGTTAGCCTATCGGCACGACGATCAAGCAAATGCGGGCGAACTGGCGGCATTGTCTCTGATTCGGCCTTCCGCAACCTGCGGCCATTTGGGTGACGTGGTCGGAGACAAGCTGATCTACGATGCGCCCACCGCGCACGGAGCCAGCGGCGGGCCGGTTTTTAATTCGCGGGGCGAGGTGATCGGAGTAAATGCGGCCTATATTGACGGATTCTCCGGGGGCACCCTAGGGGTTTCGGCAGAGTCCCTTCGACCGCTGATCAAGGAAGCCCTCAGGCCTCGCTTCTAGGCCGCACCCCCATTCACAAAAAAAGAAAGGTTAGGTTGCGGTCCGGCCGAAACCTTTGAACCATCCTGGTTCGCGCACATATTCTTCGTCGATTTTTCGCAAGCGGGCAGCCATGATTCCAGGCCGTCCAAGATATCCCACAACCCGCCGATCATCTGCGCGCTCAACAACGGGCAGCCTCCCAATGTTATAGCGCAGCATTTTTTCGGATGCGTCGTGGAGCGTCTCGTCGGGATAGGTGACCACCACGTTCCGCGAGCAGGCGTCCAGAACCGTTGCTGAAGGATTCTGCTCGAGGGCGCGAAGCACATCGCCCCGGGTGATCATTCCGGAAAGTTTTCCCTCCCCATCGAGCACAAGCATTCCTTGGTGACGGCCAATCTCGGGATCGCCACTACCGATGCGGTCCGCCAGTTCACTGAGGGACACGATCCCGGCTATCGTTGGGGGAAAGCGATCCATGGTCTCGCTGACCAGAGTGTGTTGCAGCACATCAACCTCGTATTCGTGATGGATTCGCATACCGCGGCGCCTCAGTTTTTCCGTCATGATGGAAGCCTTGGGCATAAGCAACATAGAGATCCCATCGGCAATGACGCTGACCAGCATGAGCGGCAGCACGGAGTTGTAGTCCCGCGTAATCTCAAAAGCAAAGATGATGAAGGAGAAGGTCGCGCGAGAAGCGGCCCCAAAAACTGCACCCATCGCCACAAGGGCGAAAGCTCCTGCGGCAATGTGGGCAGAGGGGAACAGGTGATTGAGAGCGAGTGCAAGGGCACCCCCCATGGCAGCACTCGACATGAACATGGGAGCCAGCAATCCGCCGGAGGTTCCCGACCCGAGAGAAAGAACCAAGGCTGCAGCCTTGGCAATCATGACCACAAGAAGAAGCTTCAAAGCCAGATTGCCATTGAGAATGTCTCCAATGGTGTCGTAACCGACGCCGAGAACGCGGGGGACGAAGTATCCGATCATGCCCAGACCGAGGGCACCGATTGCCGGCCACCAGAGTTCATCGATGGGTAACTTCTCGAACTGATCTTCCATCCAGTAGAGAACTCGCGTAAAACCAACTGCCGCCAGTCCGCAGATGATGCCCAACTAAGCGTAGAACGGCAGCGCTCGGGGAATTGCGAAATCCATGGGCGCGACCGCGAACATCGGGCCCGCACCCAGCAACTGCATGTGAAGTGCCGCCGCCAGCGTGCTTGCAATGACAAGCGGAATAAACGAACGGGACTTAAATTCGAAAAGCAGTAGTTCAATCGCCAGTATGACTCCCGCAATCGGAGTGTTGAAGGTCGCCGACATCCCGGCAGCTGCCCCGCACGCCAGCAGAACTTTTCGTTCGGCGGCGGTCGTATGCATCACTTGCCCGATCAAGGATCCGAACGCTCCGCCAGTCTGAATAATTGGTCCCTCTGCCCCGAAAGGACCGCCGGTTCCGATCGCGATCGCGGCTGAGATCGGCTTGAGAATCGCCACTCTCGGCTGGATCTTGCTGCGGTTGACGAGAACGGCTTCCATCGCTTCCGGAATCCCGTGCCCTTTGATTTTTGGGGAACCGTACTTCGCCATCACCCCAATCATGAGCCCCCCGACAACAGGAATCAGGATGACCCAGAGTCCGAGATGACCGATGCTGTAACGAGGGCTGGAGAAATGGAACGAAAAATGGCCGTAGAACGCCAGATTGGTGAACAGGCCGATTAGCTTATACAGAAGAAAGGCGATACAACCTGCGATCAGACCAACCGCCGCGGCGAGAAATGAGACGGTTACGATCCGGAAGCCACCGGCTTCGAGTGCCGGGCGCCCCGCGGTGTTCACCCCTGTGACGGCTAAGCGAGCTTTCTCCGTGCCCGCAGTGCCGATAATTGTCCCCGAACCGTTCGCTTCCCTCATTTTCTCCTTTTACCTGTGTTTTCGGGCCAGCGCCCGATTGTCGGCAACCAGCTGTTGTAAGACTTCGAGCAGAGCTGGGCCTTGCGAACGCAGCTCCTCGCGATGGTGTAGCGAGAGCTCCTTTAGAACCCTTTCGCCTTTGGCAGTGAGTTGCAGCAAGACTTCTCGACGATCTTCAGAACCGCGTTCTCGTCGGACGAACCCCCTGGCTTCGAGCCGATTCACCAGTTCAACCGCGCTGTGATGATGAATCTGCAGCCGCTCTGCAATCTCCGCGATCCTCGGCCGGACATTCAAAGGCAAACCTTTGACGGCTAGTAAAAGCTGGTGCTGCCGTGGCTCAAGCCCGGCATCGCGAGCCGCACGCTCACTGAAGCGCAGGAAACAGCGAATCTGGTGTCGGAACTCGGCTAAAGATTCGAAATCGCGTTGCGTAAGATTTTTCTCCATGCTGGGCGATTATATCGTGTCCAGACCCTATATATATCGTATCACGACCTATATGGGTTTGCAGGGAACAATTCCGGCAGCCACGAGGAATTTCGCGAAATGGCCCGCGTCCATATAGAATCCTTGGTTCCCATCCCAAGTGATTGAGGAGAAGAGAGCGTGATCGCACGGTATACGCGGCCCGCTATGGGTCGCATCTGGGCGGAGGAGAACCGGTTCCGGGCCTGGCTGAAGGTGGAACTGGCAGCCACAGAAACGTTGGCGGAAGCGGGTGTAGTACCGAAACCTTCAGCCGAGGCCATTCGCAGCAAAGCGAATTTCAAGCTAGAGCGCATCCACGAGATCGAAGCCGAGGTGAAGCATGACGTGATCGCCTTCACTACTGCAGTGGCGGAATTCGTCGGTCCGGATTCGCGCTGGTTCCACTATGGACTCACATCCAATGACGTCGTGGATACTGCCCAGTCGCTGCTGGTGCAGGAAGCGTCGGACGTGATTCGAAAGGATCTGCAGCGGCTTTCCGATGTCCTTAAATCTAAGGCATGGGAATTCAAAGATACGCCCATGATCGGACGCACGCATGGCATTCATGCGGAGCCAATCACATTTGGGCTGAAGCTTGCAAACTGGTATTCCGAAGTACAGCGCGACCTCGCCCGCTTCGAGGATGCCACCGAGGAAATGCGAATCGGCAAGTTCTCAGGTGCAGTCGGTACCTTTGCCCATCTCAGCCCGGAACTGGAAGAGAAGATGTGCGCCCGTCTGGGCCTGAAGGCTGCCGCCATTTCATCACAGGTTATTCAGCGCGACCGTCACGCCCACTACCTAGCCACACTTGCCATCATCGCGTGCACGCTGGACAAGATTTGCACCGAAATCCGGCATCTCCAACGAACCGAGGTACGAGAGGCCGAAGAGTACTTCAGCGAAAAGCAAAAGCGCTCCTCCGCCATGCCCCACAAGAGGAATCCTGTGTCTAGCGAACAGATTTGTGGCCTGGCAAGGGTTGTAAGGTCCAATGTACAGGCTGGATTCGAGGATGTGGCACTCTGGCACGAGCGGGATATCTCCCATTCCTCGGTCGAGCGGGTTATCTTGCCGGATTCAACCACCTTGATCAACTACATGCTGGAGAAGGCAGCGAACCTTGTGGACACAATGCTCATCTATCCAGATCGGATGAAAGCGAACCTGGAGAGTACAGGCGGGCTGGTCTTCAGCGGGCAACTGCTGCTCGAACTGGTGGAGGAAGGGATCACACGCGAGGACGCGTATCGCTTGGTCCAAGCGCATGCCATGCGCGCCTGGAAAGAAGGCCTCAATTTCCATGACCTGGTGATGAATGATCCTGCCATCAAGCGTGTGCCCCCGGAAGCGATGGCTCGTGCGTTCGACGTGAGACACCAGCTCAGGCACGTGGATGCCATCTTCGCGCGGGTTTTTGGATCGGCGAAGGCCTAGGTATTTTGGGGCGATCGTTCCTGTCATCCTACAAGTTTGTTGTCAGGGGATCCGTGTGCGAAATGTCCTTAAATGCTTTGGCCGCATAAGGCCCGTCAGCAAGACCTCTCGAAATAGTGATTCTGCCTGCCTGGGAGAGAAATTCAGCTTCTGGTACTCCTGGCATCTCATCGCAGCGTGGTTTCTTTTCGCGGCGCTTGCGGTCGGACTTGCTGCCGAACAACCCGCTCCCCAGCCGTCTGAAGTTAGCGACCGGGCTTGGGCCGTCTTGAGCGAAGGTCTGCTTCACGATCACGCTTCTCATCGCATAGTCGCGGTTCAGGCACTCTCGTTAATGTCGAAGAATCGTACTGCCGAACGTTTCGCGACCCGCGCTCTGAGCGACAAGGACGCGAAGGTTCGAGCGGCCGCTGCAACCACTCTCGGGCAACTAAATGCCTACCGAGCGATACCGGCCCTGCGCAAAGCGCTCGAGGACAATCAAGTATCCGTAGTGCTGGCTTCCGCGCACTCTCTCTACCTATTGAAGGACAAGAGTGCCTACGATATCTACTACGCGGTCATGATGGGCGACCGAAAGAGCAACAGTGGTCTGGTCCAAGCACAACTGGATCGGCTGAAGGACCCAAAGCAAATCATGGAACTCGGATTTCAAGAGGGGTTAGGGTTCGTTCCGTTCGGAGGGATGGGATACCAGGCATTCAAAGAGCTCACGCGCAAGGGAGGCGCGCAGGCACGCGCGGCATCAGCACGTTTCCTCGCCCACGATCCCGATCAGATTTCAGAAGATGCTTTGCTGCAAACTGCACTGGCCGACAAGAGCGAGGACGTCCGTCTGGCTGCCATAGACGCGCTAGCCGAGCGGGGCAACCCGCGCTGTATTGAGCGCTTGGCAAAAAACCTTAGGGAAGAGAAAACAGCGCCGCGGTATCGCACCGCCGCCGCAATTTTGCATTTGGAAGATATCCAAAAGGCAGCAAAGAAATAAAACTATCTTTTCAGGGAGAACATTCCTCCCCCTGCCAGTGCGAGACAGAGGGTTGCTGCCAAGAGGGTAAGTGGATATTCAAATCCACCGTTTTGTGCGCCAAAGCCATGCTTTAGGTGGACAACCAGGATTGCCACCATCATGTCTATGGCATTCAGAGCCGCGGCAACGCGGACGGCAATCCCCGCCACCAGCAATATGCCACCAACAAATTCGACCAGAGTAACCACCACCGCCGAAACCCAAGGAAGCGGAATACCGGCGTGAGCAAAGAAAGCTGACACACCGTGAAAACCCATATGGAACAGCTTCTGATATCCGTGGACGAGGAACACGATCCCCACCACGACACGGAGAATGGTTAAACCGCAAGCCTGCATAGATCCTAAGGTCATCTCTTCCCTTTCTGCCCCATCCTGCGCGCATGAAGACTCAGCAATCAGGGGTTGCGGTCCATGACCACGTTGCGCTAAAGGTGCTTGCTTGAAACTCTGGAGAACGTTGCTGGCCGAGTGCGGTGTGTTTTAGACGACCGCCACACTACGCAACTGCTGAATGACAAAGTCACCCATCTCCTGCGTGCTCACCGCAGCAGTGCCCTTCTCTGCGATATCGCGGGTGCGATGGCCAGCGGCCAGCACCAGCTTGACGGCGTTCTCGATCGAAAGCGCTTCTTCTTCCAGGCCAAAAGAATGGCGCAGCAGCATGCCAGCAGACAATATCGTGCCCAGCGGGTTGGCAACTCCCTGACCCGCGATGTCGGGCGCGGAACCGTGAATGGGTTCGTACAATCCGACCTTTCCGCCTACGCTGGCCGAGGGCAACAAACCCAGCGAACCGACGACGGCACCAGCTTGGTCGGACAAAATATCTCCAAACATATTTTCCGTCACGATCACATCGAAGCTGGCGGGCTTTGAGACCAGTGCCATCGCCGTCGAATCGACATATCCGTGGGAGAGTCTCACATCCGGGTAGCCAGCTCCTATGCGCGTCAGAACTTCACGCCAAAGTCGCGAGCTATCGAGAACATTCGCTTTATCGACGGAGACAAGTTGCCGGCGACGGCCTCGGGCAATTTTAAAGGCAACATGGGCAATGCGTTCAATTTCCGGTTCCGTGTAGGTCATCGAGTCGGTCGCGGAGCGAGCACCGATCTGGCCCTCTGTGGAACGAGCACCGAAGTAAACGCCACCAAGCAACTCGCGGACGATCATCACGTCGGTGTCGCGCACGATTTCCGGGCGCAGTGGGGACATGGATTCCATTCCGGGGAGGCAAACCGCGGGACGCAGATTTGCAAAAACTCCCAGAGCTTTGCGCAATCGAAGAAGACCAGCCTCGGGGCGAAGCTGAGCGGGATACTTATCGAAGTTAGGCCCACCAACTGCACCCAATAAGACGGCACCGGAGGACAGACAGGCGCCTTCGGTATCCCTAGGAAAGGGATCGTTGCGTGCAAGAAGGGCCGCACCGCCGACGTTCTTCTCGGTGATGCTGAGCTTATGGCCAAAGATTTCAGCACAGTCTTGAAGGACGCGCACCGCCTGCGAAACTACTTCAGGACCAATGCCGTCTCCCGGCAGGGTGGTGATATTGATTTCGATGGGCATGAATGGGTGCGAACGGCGAAGGGAGATTGTACCAGCGGAGCGCGAAACCATCCGGCCAAGGCCAAGAACGTCCGGCTGGCGAACAAATCGGAATTCTTTCGTCGCCCCTGGGGATTTTTACGATTCGACCTTTCCGACTTACACGCCCCAGAGATAATCTTCTTGCTCACTCTGATGCTCCGGAGCAGGTACCGGCCCAAGATGGGCAGCGCTGTAGTCGGATGCGTTTCCTGGGAATCGACGGTGCGATTCATCTCCCACCGCAGCAGCGGCGGCTTGCTCAGCTTCGGCGCGGGCCGGGGGAATGCGATGATCTTCGCCGTAGGCCTCGCGAATTAAGGCCAGCAGCTGATGATCATGCACGTGCTTGACTTCATCAGCTAGAACTACAAAGCGTCGATAGATCTCATCCAGTTCGCGACGCTCGAAACGATAGCCCAGCTGCTCGCAGCGCAGACTCAGTGCATGCCGTCCAGAGTGCTTGCCGAGAACCAGCTTGGAATCGGGAACCCCCACCGACTTCGGCGTCATGATTTCGTAGGTGAGCGGGTTCTTCAGCATGCCATCCTGGTGGATACCGGCCTCATGCGCGAACGCGTTGCGGCCGATGATTGCCTTGTTCGGCTGAACGGAAATACCGGTAATCTCTTCGAGCATCTGGCTAGTGGGATATAGCTGCTCGGTCGCGATCTGAGTCTCGTAGGGGTACTTATCGGCACGTACTCGCAGCGCCATCACAATCTCTTCGAGAGACGCGTTGCCCGCCCGCTCTCCGATCCCGTTGATCGTGCATTCAACTTGGCGTGCGCCAGCGGCGATCGCAGCGAGAGAGTTTGCGACCGCAAGACCGAGATCGTTGTGGCAGTGGGTTGAGATAACGGCCTTCTCGATCCCCTTGACCCGCTGGCGAATACCTTGGATGAGGGCTCCGAATTCAGAAGGCACCGTGTATCCAACCGTATCGGGAATGTTGAGCGTGGTTGCTCCCGCTTCGATGACGGCCTCGAGTACCTGGAACAGAAACTCGGGGTCGGTGCGGGTCGCATCTTCCGGCGAAAACTCGATATCGGTGCAGAACGACTTCGCGTAACGCACCATTTCGTGCGCCTGATCAAGGCATTGCTGGCGCGAGATGCGAAGCTTGTGTTGGAGATGGATGTCGGAGGTTGCCAGGAATACGTGAATGCGTGGCCTGACGGCAGCTTCCAGGGCCTGTGCCGCGCGCGCGACATCGTGCTTGGCGGCTCGGGCAAGAGCTGCAATGACAGGACGGGGGACGGCCGCTGCAACCGACCTAACGGCTGAATAGTCACCGTCCGAGGCGATTGGGAACCCGGCCTCGATCACATCCACCCCGAGGCGATCGAGTTGCAGCGCTAGACGCACCTTCTCCTGCACGTTCATGCTGCAACCGGGCGACTGCTCGCCATCCCGCAAGGTAGTATCGAAAACCGTTATTCTGGCGTCACTCATGCCAATCCTCCGCCGGTAATCTTTCTATGTTATGCGCGAATCATTTGGAAGCAAAGCTTATAATTTTGCTGACTACATGAAATTATTCTAATATAATTAGCATAGCTAATCATTGCTTAAGTTCCATTACTAGAGTGAGAGATGGATATTTCCCAGCTGGAAGTGTTCCTTACCGTGGCTCGCGAGGGCGGTTTTTCTCGGGCCGCCGACAAACTCTACCGCACTCAATCAGCTGTGAGCCAGGCCATCCGCAAGCTTGAAGTCGAGCTAGGCGAACCGTTGTTCGATCGGTCCTCGCGTGACGGGCTGCTGACCGATGCTGGTCGAGTCCTTCAGGAATACGCCGAGCAACTGCTAAACGTTCGCGAGAATGCTCGCGAAGCCCTGGCCGAGCTGCGAGAGCTGCAAAAAGGAAAGCTCGTTATTGGGGCCAACGAATTTACCGCTCTTTACCTGCTGCGGGTGCTAGCTGAGTTTGGAAGGCTCCATCCCGCCATCCGAGTCATGGTGCAGCGGTCATTGGGAAGTCAGATTCCTCATGATGTTCTTCGCCATAACTGCGAGTTCGGCGTGCTCACCTACGACCCCGAGGATCCGGAATTGAGTTCGATTGTGGTTTATTCCGACGAATTAATCCTGGTGGTACCGCCACAGCATCCTTTGGCCCGGGAGTCGAAAGTAAGCATTCGACAGTTAGGGGCAGAGTCATTTGTGGCACATATCGTCTCATCCCCCTATCGCGAGAAGGTCATTCAAGCGTTCAAGCAGCACAAGACGCCCTTGCACATGGGAGTAGAACTCCCAACCTTGCAGGCCATCAAACGTTTCGTCGCAATGGGCAGTGGGGTGGCGTTCCTGCCGGAAATCAGCGTGGAGGATGAAATCGCCCGCGGCGAACTGGTCCGCATCCCGGTTCAGGAACTGAAAGTCCATCGACAATTGCGGTTGATTTATCGACGTGCCGCGGCTCGATCTCATGCCGGGCGCGCGTTTCTCAAAGTTGCAGAGTCGGTGGCCAATTCAGCCGGCGGGCGCTATCGTTTTGAGCGTGAACGGTAGGTGCGTTTGATGGAACGGCGCATCACAGGTAGCATTTAGTTCTTCGTGAGCTGAATGACAAAAGCTGCCAGCCTCATCGCGTCCCTTCTCGTTCTTTTCTGCAGTGCTTGGGCTCAGACCAGCAGCCTACACGGCATCGTAGAGGACCGCACGGGAGCCGCCGTCAAAGGGGCGGAGGTTCGCTTCCACTCTGCAAATTTCACGTCATCGGTGCAAACCGGGCCGGATGGCAGCTTTGAGATCAACGGCATTCCCGCCCTGAGTGGCACGGTAACGGTTGTAGCTGCCGGCTTTGCGCCCGCTAATCAGGAGTGGAAGTTCGAGGGTGGCGACTCCATATTCAGGGTTTTGCTCCAGCCCGCAGGTGTCGAGGAACAAGTCATAGTGTCGGCAACGCGTACCGAAATGAAGCTTTCGGACCTACCGGGGAGCGCGGTTTTGCTCAATCCGGAAGACGTGCAAGCCAATCCTAGTCTCATGCTCGACGACATGCTACGCCAGGTTCCCGGATTCGCGCTGTTCCGGCGATCGTCCAGCCGCGTGGCCAATCCCACAAGCCAAGGTGTCTCCCTGCGCGGATTGGGGGCGAGCGGGCCGAGCCGCGCGTTGGTTTTGGAAGACGGTGTTCCGATTGTGGACCCGTTTGGTGGATGGGTGTATTGGGATAGGATTCCGCGCTCTGAGCTCGCGTCGGTGGAAGTTTTTCGAGGGGGAGCGTCGAATCTTTATGGCAATCAGGCACTCGGAGGCGTGATTCAGTACGTAACTCGCACCCCCAGACAAACTGCCGCATCGGTAGATCTTTCTTATGGGAACGAAAACACACCCGATCTGTCGGCCTGGGCGGGAACCGCCGTATCGCGCTGGGATTTCAGCGCGGGAGTAGACTTGGCGCGAACCGATGGCTACATCCTCGTGCCGGACTTCCAGCGCGGTGCTGTGGATGCGGCCGCCAATTCCAAGCACGCAACCATCGATGCTT
>Ga0207648_10005935_pt1 | contig 12215 bp, 11 predicted proteins | sample KBSMisM32_FD_184310 | JGI IMG/M metagenome (GOLD analysis project Ga0207648, IMG submission 184310) | Miscanthus rhizosphere microbial communities from Kellogg Biological Station, Michigan, USA - KBS Miscanthus M3-2 (SPAdes) (version 2) | ecosystem: Host-associated > Plants > Roots >...
CCAGCCTCCTCCTTAAGGCGGCGATACTGCATCATCATCGGGGTCGGAGCATCGGCTCGGGCCATCGCCTAGGGGTAGCCACAAAGGCTGGAGGGAGCGAGCGTTTCCTTGCCGTTGCCGACGGCTACTGAGCGGTAAATTTAGTCCAATCGGCCGGACAGTTCTTCACTTCGGCCGGCTGCTCGGCCCGGCTATCGAACACCCAGCAATCATCAAAGATCGAGCAATAGCAGGTGCGAACGGCGACTTTCCACCGCTCCTTATTGAGCCTGGCCCAGAGCGGCGCGTTCTGCTCTGTCCTGGCGAGCCTGATGAACCGCCTTTTCTCGCCCGGCCGAAGCACGCCGTCGACGCGGTCGGTCGTAAACGTCAGGTTCTTGGCAGCAGCCTTGGCTTCCGCCGCGCAGCAATCATGGATGAACTCCACCGGATCGCGCATGGGCTTTCCGTTGTAGGCGAACTCCATCGCCCGCAGCCGAGCTGGGCCGACGCCGTCATTGGCGAGGCTGAACGAGATTTCGTCGTGGACCTCCGGGGAGGAATTGTCTGTGCCGTACGAGACATCGGCCATGTCTCCGTGCGCTGCATTTTCCGGCTCGCGTCCGCTTGGACGAAGCTGAAATAAGCTAGCGCGAGCGAGATGATCAGCGTCGGCAGGGTGATCAGGATTTCCGCCCTCAGTAGCGGCCGAAGGAGCGGCTTGTCGGGGGGCGACTCGGGCTGCTCGGGCGCGTCGTCCATGCCATCAGCAGTAGCAGCGATGATCCCGCCTAGGGAGGGCTTGCGCGTGACTCTTTGCGCGCCACTCCGCTAAGGCCGCGCGCGAGGAGTGGGAATGTCGGAAAGCAACGTCAAATATACCGAAGCCGAAGCGCTCGAATTCCACGCGCAGGGGCGTCCGGGCAAGATCGAGATCATCGCGACCAAGCCGATGGCGACCCAGCGCGACCTCGCGCTTGCTTACTCGCCGGGTGTCGCGGTTCCGGTGCGCGCGATCGCCGACAATCCCGGCAGCGCTTATGACTATACGGCGAAGGGCAATCTGGTGGCCGTCATCTCGAACGGCACCGCGATCCTCGGTCTCGGCAACCTCGGCGCGCTCGCGTCGAAGCCCGTGATGGAAGGCAAGGCGGTGCTGTTCAAGCGCTTCGCCGACGTCGATGCCATCGACATCGAGGTGAAGACCGAGGACGCGCAGCGCTTCATCGACTGCGTCGAATTGCTCGAGCCCAGCTTCGGCGGAATCAACCTCGAAGACATTGCCGCCCCTGACTGCTTCATCATCGAGCAGGCGCTGCGTGAGCGGATGAACATTCCGGTCTTTCACGACGACCAGCACGGCACCGCGATCATTAGCGCCGCCGGACTGATCAATGCCTGCCATCTGACCAATCGCGACGTCGGCGACGTGAAGGTTGTGGTGAATGGCGCTGGGGCTGCAGCGATCGCCTGCACCGAGCTTATCAAGGCGATGGGCGTGCGCGGCGACAACGTCATCATGTGCGACCGCAAGGGCGTCATCTACAAGGGCCGCACCGACCTCGATCAGTGGAAATCGGCGCATGCGGTCGACACCGACCGCCGGACGCTCGCCGAGGCGCTCGAAGGCGCCGACGTATTCCTGGGCCTTTCCGCCGCCAACGTCATGTCGAAGGACATGGTCAAGTCGATGGCGCACGATCCGATCATCTTCGCCATGGCCAATCCCGATCCCGAGATCCGGCCCGAAGACGCAATGGCGGTCCGGCCGGATTCGATCATCGCTACCGGCCGCTCGGACTATCCCAACCAGGTCAATAACGTCCTTGGCTTCCCCTTCATCTTCCGCGGTGCGCTCGACGTGCGCGCCACGGCGATCAATGACGAGATGAAGATCGCCGCTGCCGAAGCGATCGCGCAGCTGGCACGCGAGCCGGTACCGGAGGAAGTGGCCGCGGCTTACGGCGGCAAGTCGCAGAGCTTTGGGCGCGATTACATCATCCCCGCGCCGTTCGATCCGCGGCTGATGGAGGTCGTTGCCGCCGCAGTCGCGGAAGCCGCCGTCCGGTCGGGTGTCGCGCAGAAGCCGATCGCGAACATGGAAGCCTACCGGCAGGAGCTTCGGGCCAGGCTGAACCCGACGGTCGCGGTGATGAGCCTTGCCTACGAAGGTGCTCGGGCCAACCCGAAGCGCGTGCTATTCGCGGAAGGCGAGGAGCCGAACGTGCTGCGCGCCGCCATCGCCTTCAAGGAAGCCGGTTACGGCACGCCGGTGCTGGTCGGCCGCGAGGACGTTTACGAGCAATTGAAGGAGCTCGGCGTCGAAAATCCGGCGGATTACGAAGTGCTCAACAGCCGCAATTCACCCTTGGTCGGACGCGCTGTCGATTTCATTTACGAGAAGCACCAGCGCCACGGCATGCTCCGCCGTGAGATCGAGCGCATGGTCAATCAGGATCGCAACACCTTCACTGCCGCCATGCTCGCTTTGGGTGAAGCGGACGCGATGATCACGGGGACCACGCGCCCCTTCAGCCAGTCGTTGAAGCAAGTGCGCACCGTCCTCGACGACGAAGAGGGCGCGACTCCCTTCGGAATCAACGTCGTTGTCGGCCGCTCGCACACGGTCCTCATCGCGGACACGGCGGTGACCGAGCGGCCCACCGCGGAGCAATATGCCGCGATCGCGATGCGTTCATCGGCCTTCGCCCGGCGCATGGGCATCGAGCCGCGCGTCGCCTTCATCAGCTACACGACCTTCGGCAATCCCCCGGGCATGCACATCGAGGAGCTGCGTGGCGCGGTGAAGCTGCTCGACAGTTTCCATGCGGACTTCGAATTCGAAGGTGAAATGGCTCCTGACGTCGCGCTCCGCTACGACCTTCAGCGACGCTATTACCCGTTCTCGCGCCTGTCCGGGCCGGCGAACATCCTTGTCATGCCGGGCCTGCAGTCGGCGAACATCTCTGCCAAGCTGCTGCGTGAGCTCGGCGGTGACGCCGTCCTCGGACCGTACCTTCTGGGGCTTGAGCATGCGGTGCAGATCGCGCCGATGACGGCGTCAGCGTCCGATCTCGTGATGCTTGCAGTGCTTGCCTCGGGCGACGCCCACGCGCGCCAGCAGCGCAAGAAGGGCCGGACGAAAGTCTAGATTCGCTCGACCGAGCTGATCGGCTCCGCATCGCGCAGCGCGGCGATGATGGAGTGAAGGTGCGCCAGGTCGTGCACCTCGATGTCGAGATGGAACGTCTGGAAGCTGCCATCGCGATGGACCAGCTGCAGGTTGATGATGTTGGCGTGCTTCGCGCCGAGAATGCCGGACATCGTGCCCAGCGCGCCCGGGATATCGCGCAGGATCACCGCGAGCCGCGCCGCGCCGCCGTCCGAACCTTCGCCCCAAGCCAGGTCGAGCCAGTCGGCATCGATGCCGCTCGCCAGCGTGTCGCAGCCGATGACGTGGACCTCGATCTCTTCGTCTTCCCGGCGAAGGCCGACGATGCGATCGCCCGGGATCGGGTGACAGCATTGTGCGAGATGGTAGGCGACGCCGGCCGTCAGCCCCTTGATTGAGATCGCCTTGCGCTGGCCCAGCGGACGCGCGCTCACATCGGCGCCGGCTGAGCCGGGCATGAGCGCTTCCATCAGCGCCTCGTCCGTCACCCGCTTGCGCGCGATGGCGATCATCAGCTCGTCGTCATTCTCGATCTTCAGCTTCTTAAGCGCACGTTTCTGCGCATCCTTGTCGAGTTCCGCGGGGAGGCGGGCGACGATCTCGTCATAGATCTTGCGGCCAAGCTGGATGGTCTCGTCGCGTTCCTTGTGGCGGACGAACCGCCGCACCCCCGCGCGCGCCTTGCCGGTTGCAACGAAGCGCAGCCACGAAGGCTGTGGATGCTGGGCCTCCGACGTCAGGATCTCCACCTGGTCGCCATTCTCGAGCATCGTCCGCAACGGCACCACGCGCCCGTTGACCTTGGCGCCGACCGTGCGGTCGCCAAGGCCCGTGTGCACCGCATAGGCAAAGTCCACGGGCGTCGCACCCTTGGGAAGCTGGATCAGCTCCCCCTTCGGCGTGAAGGCGAAGATCCGATCCTGGTACATCGCCATCCGGGTGTGCTCGAGCAGCTCTTCGGGCGTCTCGGCATGATCGAGGATTTCGACAAGGTCATCGACCCACGGCACCGTGATGTCGCTCTTCGGCTTGCCCTCTTTGTAGGCCCAGTGCGCGGCCAGCCCGCGCTCGGCCTGCTCGTGCATCTCGTGGCTCCGGATCTGGATTTCGATCCGCATCTTCGAATCGTGGATCACCGAGGTGTGCAGCGACTGGTAGCCGTTGCGCTTGGGAGTCGAGATATAGTCCTTGAAGCGGCCCGGGACCATCGGCCAGCGGCTGTGGATCAGGCCCAGCGCGCGATAGCATTCGGCGGTGTCCTTCACGACGACGCGGAAGGCCATGACGTCCGACAATTGCTCGAAGCTGATGTGCCGCTCCGCCATCTTCTTCCAGATCGAGAAAGGATGCTTCTGGCGGCCCATGACCTCGGCTTCGAGGCCGTTGTCTTGCAGATAAAGCTGCAGCCCCAGGCCGATGCGGCTGACGAGGTCGCCGCCCAACTCGGTCAACTGCTTCAGGCGTCGCATGATGGAGGCATAAGCGTCCGGCTCCAGCTCCCGGAACGCCAGTGTCTGCATCTCCGTCATCATCTCGTACATGCCGATCCGCTCGGCGAGCGGCGCGTAGATATCCATCGTCTCGCGGGCGATGCGGCGGCGTTTATCCTCATTCGGGATGTGATGGAGCGTCCGCATGTTGTGCAGGCGGTCGGCCAGCTTCACCAGCAGAACGCGGATGTCATCGGACAGCGCCAGCAGGAACTTGCGCAGGTTCTCGGCGGCGCGCTCGTTTTCCGACTGGGCCTCGATCTTGCTGAGCTTGGTGACGCCGTCGACGAGCCGGGCGACGTCCTTGCCGAACAGCTTCTCGATCTCCTGCGGCGTCGCCACCGTGTCCTCGATCGTGTCATGGAGGATCGCCGTCGCGATCGTCTGGTCGTCGAGCTTCAGGTCGGTGAGGATGCCGGCGACTTCGATCGGATGGCTGAAATAGGGATCGCCGGAGGCGCGCTGCTGGTCGCCATGCGCCTTCATCGAGAAGACGTAAGCGCGGTTGATCAAGCCCTCATCCGCATCGGGATCGTAGGACCGGACCCTCTCGATCAGCTCATACTGCCTCAGCACGGGACTAAGATGGTGTGAAGCGGCGCTTTTGTGCAAGCGCGAAAAGAGTGCGGGCCGAGCTCAGGGGAGTGAGAGAGCGGCCCGCGGGGAGATTTAATGTTGGGCGACCGCCGCGGCAGGGGTGTCCTTGGCCGCCGTGTTGCACTTCGCGAGCTCGTCAGGGCCCATGGCGCGGCCGTCAACGAGGAAGGTTTCGATCCGTCCGGCGCGCTTCGCCAGCGACTGGCAAAGGACTACCGGCCGGCTTTCCGCCGTTACGCCCTGGCAGGCGTCAGGACCGCAGGCCCACGTGATGTCGCGCGCGACAAAGCGTTCGCTGAGAGGCGTTGCAGGTTTCGCGGAGTAGCTCGCCGCCACGGCGGGAGCCGCCATCAATAGAGCTGCGGGAAGTGCGAAAAGCGCTCGGAACATCGCGAGCCTCCTGTTAGTTGCGAATCGAAACTGGATAGAATCCCCAGTTTCAATTGACAACTGTTTATTTGCAGCCGTTTGTGCTTTCATTCGTTGCAGGAGAGGGAGTCAGACCGAGTTGGCCGAGGATAAAGTATCGTCCCGGATAGATGCGTTCAGGGAGGCAGCTCTGTCCTGCCCGCTTCCGCCGGCGGTTGAGCTCATTGGTGAAAAGTGGGCCTTCCTGATCCTTCGCGGCGCGCTCAATGGCCTGCAGCACTTCGAAGAATTCCAGGCCGGACTTGGGATTGCCCGCAACATCCTGTCCGATCGGCTCGGCAAGATGGTGGCCGGCGGCATTCTCGAGCGTCGTCCTGACACCTCCGACAAGCGCAAGGTCGTCTACTCGCTGACGCCCAAGGGTGAAGGCCTGCTCCCGGTGGTCCTTGCACTCCGGCAGTGGGGTGAGAACTGGGGCTACGGGAAGATGAAAATCGTGCTCGCGGACCGCCGAGACGGCAAGCCGGTCCGCAAGATGTGCGTGCAGGCCCACGACGGGCGCGAGCTTGGTCTCGACGAGCTGACGTGGGTCAACCGCGATGGCGGGTCGATGGAGACTCCGGCCGCGCTACAAACGGCGGCCGAATAATTATTCGTAGTCGCTGCCCGACGGGGTAGGACGCGGAGGAGCCGCAGCGGTCAGGCGCAGGGCCTCGGCCGCGTCGCTGAGCGATGCCAGCTCTTCGGTCTCGTCCTCCTCGTCGATACGAACCTTCTGCAGGTTCACGACGATCGCTTCCTCGAGATCCTTCGGCTTCACCGTTTCTTCAGCGATCTCGCGCAGGGCAACGACGGGGTTCTTGTCACGGTCGCGATCGATCGTGAGGTCGGCGCCGCCCGAAACCTGGCGGGCGCGCTGGGCCGCGAACAGGACCAGATCGAACCTGTTCGAAACCTTGTCTACGCAATCTTCAACCGTAACGCGCGCCATTGGTCGCCTCTTGAAAGTCTCTGCAATATGGGAAGGCAGGCGACGTAGGGACGCACCTGCGAAAAGTCAACGAAATCGCCGATTCAGCCGTCGCTTGCGTTGTTGCTCCCTGGAGGCGAGACCAAGGCATGGCGACGAAGGACAGAACGCTCGAGATTGAAGGCAACAAGCTCACCTTGCTGCCGACCGGGCCGCAGCGGTTCGACGCCCTGATCCGCCTCATCGATGAGGCCAAGACCTCGCTGCGCCTGCTTTACTACATCTACACCGCCGACAAATCGGGAGCGGCGGTTCGTAGTGCACTGCTCCGGGCCATGGACCGCGGCGTGGCCGTCTCGCTGCTGATTGACGCCTTCGGCAGCAGCGACACCAGGGAGACCTACTTCCGCGAGCTATCCAATCGCGGCGCCAAATTCTGCCGGTTTAACCCGTCATACGGCCGGAGCTATCTGCTCCGGAACCATCAGAAGCTCGCGCTTGCCGATGGGGAAACCAAGAACCCGACTATCATTATCGGCGGCTTCAACATCGAAGACAGCTATTTCGGCGATTTCTCCGACAAGGCCTGGCGCGACATCGGCCTGGTCCTGACGGGACCGGCCGCCGCCAGGGTCGTCCCTTATTATGACGCCCTGATTGGCTGGGCCCTCAACCGGCGGTCGCGACTGAAGACCCTTCGCGCCGTCGTCCGCCGCTTCAGCGAGCACGATGGCCCGCTGCAATGGCAATATGGCGGGCCAATGCAGCTGAAGTCCCCTTGGGCCCTGTCGACGATCCGGGACCTTTCCGCCGCTAACGACCTTGAGATGATCGCCGCTTATTTCGCGCCGATGGGCGGGATGCTGCGCCGCATCAGCGACATCGCTCGTCGGGGCCGGGCGCGGGTCATTACCGCTTCCAAGTCCGACAATCGCGCGACGATCGATGCGGCGCGGAGCACCTACGGCCGCCTGCTCCGGCGCGGAGTGAAGGTGTTCGAGTATCAGCCAGTGAAGCTCCATTCGAAGCTCCTCGTGATGGACGACGTCGTCCACATCGGATCATCCAACTTCGACCTGCGCAGCCTCTATCTCAACATGGAGATGATGCTTCGCGTCCGTCATCCGGACTTTGCCATCATGATGCGCAGCTATTTCGAGCATGAGCTCGGCAATTGCGCGGAAATCACGCCAGCGGTGCTGAAGCGCTCAGGCTGGTTCCAGCGCCTGCGCTGGAAGATCGGCTGGTTCCTGGTGACGTCGCTCGACTACACGGTCACGCGACGGCTTGCCTGGCGAGTTCCTTAGGCGTCCTTCGGCTCGCGCCACGCCCAGAACAGGGTCGCGGGCGGGACATTCACCCACTCGAATCCGCGCTCGAGCCGTTCAAAATGCGGCGCAATGAAGTCGCGGACCTTGGGGCTGAACTGATAAACCAGGAACGCGCCGCCCGGGCGGATGACCTTGGCGGTCGCTTCGGCAATCGCATCGCCCACGCCGGGCGGAAGCGTCGAGAAGGGCAGGCCGGACAGGACGTAGTCTGCCTTCTCGAACCCGCGGTCCGCGAGAATCTTTTCAACGTCGGCCGCCGATCCCGTCACCGTGATCAGGCGCTCATCGTCGATCGATTCCTTCAGGTACTTCGTGAAGTCCGCGTTGGTGTCGATCGTCAGTAGCTTGGCGTCTTCGCCCAGAAGCTCGAGGATCGGCCGCGTGAAGGTCCCGACGCCGGGGCCGTACTCGACGAAGAGCTTCGTATTCTCCCAGTCCACCGGGCCAAGCATCTTCTGGATGAGCACCCGGCTGGACGGAATGATCGACCCGACCATCACCGGGTGTTTCAGGAAGCCGCGCAGGAACTGCCATTGGGGGCTGATCCCGCGGCGGTCATGTCGGCGATTGAGGCGGCGCGAGCCCTTTAGCGTTCGCGCGGTCGAAATCGGCATCGTTACTCCGTGTGGGCCCCCGGGAAGGGCAGTGCGTTGGCAAAAGGATTGCGTGTTGGCAAATAAATCCGCGACGAACGGCAGGTTCCGTCCGCTCGGCTACTTATTCCTTTCCGCCACCTTTGGGATGAAGCATCCCCGGAAGGACGAAGCCGATTCCCCCCATCGGGCGCACAGCATCGCTTTTTAGCGTGTCCTGGATGCGGTCATATTCCTCCAGCATCTCGGCGGTGACCGACGCCCGAGTTTCCGAAAGTGCCGTTTCGAAGTCGGCCATCGTCACCTGCGCAGCGTCGAGCCCTCGGCGAAGCGCGGTGAGACCCGCGCGGCGAACGAGGTCCTCGAGATCGGCGCCGGTGAACCGGTCGGTCCGCCGCGCGAGCGATTCGAGATCGACGTCGCCTGAAAGCGGCATCCCTTCGGTATGAATGGCGAGGATCCGCCGGCGTCCCGCTGTGTCGGGGGGACCGACATAGATCAGCTCGTCGAACCGGCCAGGGCGAAGCAGTGCCGGATCGATCAAGGTCGGCCGGTTGGTCGCGCCGATCACGACGACGTTCTGCAATTCCTCGAGTCCGTCGAGTTCGGAGAGGATGGTGTTCACGACGCGCTCGGTCACCTGCGGCTCGCCAAGCCCGCCGCCGCGCGCGGGCACAAGGCTGTCGAGTTCGTCGATGAAGATGATCGTGGGCGCGACCTGCCGGGCACGGGCGAACAGGCGGGCGATCTGCTGCTCGCTCTCGCCGTACCATTTGCTGAGCAAGTCGGACGATTTGGTGGCGATGAAGTTCGCTTCGCTTTCCCGCGCCGCCGCCTTGGCCAGCAAGGTCTTGCCCGTGCCGGGAGGGCCATAAAGGAGGAAGCCTTTGGCCGGGCGAATCCCAAGGCGGCGAAACGCTTCGGGATGCTTGAGCGGCAACTCCACGCCCTCGCGCAGGCGGTCGCGCGGCGCATCGAGACCGCCGATATCGTCCCACCGAATCCGTGGAGCCTCGACCATCACTTCGCGCATCGCCGACGGCTGGACGCGTTTCAGCGCATTGTCGAAGTCCTTGAGCTCGACTGACAGGCTGTCGAGAATCTCGGTCGGGATGACCTCTTCCGCAAGGTTCAGGCGGGGCATGATCCGTCGCACCGATTCCAGCGCAGCCTCACGGGTGAGCGCGGCCAAATCAGCGCCGACGAAGCCGTAAGTCCGCCGCGACAGGTCGTCGAGGTTGACGTCGGGTGCCAGCGGCATGCCGCGCGTGTGAATGCCGAGAATCTCACGCCGGCCGGGCTCGTCGGGAACACCGACCACAATCTCGCGGTCGAAACGGCCGGGGCGGCGCAGCGCTTCGTCGATCGCTTCCGGACGATTGGTCGCGGCGATCACTACCGTGTTTTGCCGCGGCTCCATGCCGTCGAGCAAGGTCAGGAGCTGGGCAACGAGGCGCTTCTCGGCCTCGCCACTAACCTGATCGCGCTTGGGGGCGATCGAATCGATTTCGTCGATGAAGATGATGGACGGCGCGGATTGCGCGGCCTGCTCGAAGATCTCCCGCAGGCGGCGCTCGCTCTCGCCATAGGCCGAACCCATGATTTCCGGACCGGCGATGTGGAAGAACTGCGCCGCGCTTTCGTTGGCGACGGCGCGCGCCAGCAAGGTCTTTCCGGTCCCGGGCGGGCCGTGAAGCAGCACGCCCTTGGGCGGGTCGACTCCAAGGCGCTGGAACAACTCCGGGTGGCGCAGCGGCAGCTCCACCATCTCGCGCAGTGCGTCGATCGTGTCGCGCATGCCGCCGAGATCGTCATAGGTAACATCGGCGCGGCGCTGCCCTTCGTCAGCCGAGAATTCCGACAGCAGTTCGACCGCGGTCTTGGAGTCGATGTGGACGATGCCCTTCGGCGTCGCGCTGACCACAACCAGGCGCAGCTCCTGCAATGCGAAGGCCGGCGCGTTCAGCATCTGGCGGATGGGTTCGGGGACGTCGGCGTTCACGCGCTGGTGACCCACCGTCGATACGGTGTCTCCCTCGACCAGCGGACGTCCTGCGAATGTCCGCTTCAACGCATCGGCCGACCCCTGCAGCCGGACGTTGGATTGCGCAGGAGCGAAGACGACGCGGGTCGCGGCCTTGGACTCGGCCTTGCGAATCTCAACGAAATCGCCCGAACCGACGCCGGCATTCGCACGCTGCAGGCCGTCGAGACGAATGATGTCGACGCCTTCGTCCTCATCATATGGCCGGATGGCCCGCGCGGCCGTGGCGCGCTTGCCCACGATCTCGATGACCTCGCCTTCCTTGAGGCCGAGCGCGTTCATGAGGTTCTCGGGCAGCCGGGCGAAGCCCCGGCCGCTGTCGGCGGGCGGCAGGCTCGCCACCTGCACCTTGCGGGTCGTCACTCGATCGATGGTGTCCGTCTCAGCCATGCATTCTCCTGAGCGCCCTCGTGCCGGATGCGTAACAGCTTCGCGGCCTTAAGGGTTCAATATTTGATCGCTCCCGCGATTTTGCGAACGATGGAACGAGGAGCGAAGCGGGTGCTCGTCGCGCCGATCTTGTTGACCAGGCCCGGAACCACCACCGCGCGGTTTTTCTCCAAGCCTTCGATTCCGGCTTCGACAACTTCGGGTGCTTCCATGGCCGTGCGGTCGAACAGGCCATTGCCGCCGAAGCCCGCCACCTCGCCGAACTCGGTGCGAGTCGGGCCGGGGCAAAGGCAGCTGACCTTCACGCCGTGCGGCTTCAACTCTTCGTGCAGTGCTTCGGTGAAGGACAGCACGAAGGCCTTGGTCGCAAAATATACGGCCATGTTCGGGCCGGGCTGGAAGGCCGCGGTCGACGCCACATTCAGGATACCGCCCGACTTGCGCTGGATCATATGAGGCGCGACGGCGCGGCAGAGATCCATCAACACCCCGACATTGAGGTCGATCATCTGCCGCTCACGCTGGGCGTCCAGCTCGGCGAAGCGGCCGATCAGTCCGAAGCCGGCATTGTTGACCAGCAAGTCGACCTGCTCACCGGCGGCCTCCACATCGGCAAGCAGCTTGGCCGCAGCGCCGGCCTTTGACAGGTCGATGGCCACGGCGCGGGCATTGCCCAGCTCCTTCGCCAAATCCTCCAGCCGCTCCTTGCGCCGCGCGGCGAGCACCAGCCGGTGCCCGCGCTTCGACAGCTGGCGGGCGAACTCGACGCCGAGGCCCGCCGATGCGCCGGTGATCAGCGCGACTTTCTTCAACCGACGGTTGCCTTGACGATTTTGCCGGGCTCGCGCGGCGGCTCGCCGGTCGGAAGCGCGTCGACATGCTCCATGCCGCTCTCGACCTGGCCCCAGACGGTGTACTGCCCGTCGAGGAAACCCGCGTCGTCGAAGCAGATGAAGAACTGGCTGTTCGCGCTGTTCGGGTCGTTCGACCGGGCCATCGATGCCGTGCCCCGCTTGTGCGGCTCGCGGCTGAATTCAGCCTTGAGGTTGGGCAGGTCGGAACCATGATAACCGGTACCGGTGGGGTCGCCGCCCTGCGCCATGAAGCCGGGGATCACGCGATGGAACTTCACCCCGTCATAGAAGCCGCTGTTGGCAAGGTCGGTGATCCGCTGGACGTGCTCGGGGGCAAGATCGGGCCGGAGCTTGATGACGACGTCGCCGCCGGAAGAGAGCGATAGGGTCAGGCGGTCGGCATCGGCCATGGTCAAAACTCCAACG
>Ga0207648_10005940_pt1 | contig 12211 bp, 12 predicted proteins | sample KBSMisM32_FD_184310 | JGI IMG/M metagenome (GOLD analysis project Ga0207648, IMG submission 184310) | Miscanthus rhizosphere microbial communities from Kellogg Biological Station, Michigan, USA - KBS Miscanthus M3-2 (SPAdes) (version 2) | ecosystem: Host-associated > Plants > Roots >...
GGCGGACATGCTCGACGGGCTGGCGGCGGCGCTCAACCGCCCCGAGGAGGCGCCCGACTGCCCGGTCTCGACGGTGCAGAGCGCGAAGCTGAGCTGGAGTTGCAAGAGCGCGAGCGGCGCCACCAGTACCGCCGGCGACATGTCATTCGAGGGCGACCGCTGCCCGCCGACGACGAAGCAGGGCTACACGCACGCCGTCGGCGTCGCCGACTGGGCGGTGGCGCTATTCAAGCGCCTCGTCCGATAGTCTTCCGTCGTCGATCCCGCCGCCCGAGTGGTGCACGTAGTATTCGATTCCGATCACATTCTTGATCTGGACGACCATGCGCGGGGCGAGGTCCGCCAGGCGGCGCTGTAGCAGCGCGCCGGCCTCGCGCGCGACGGCTTCCCGACGGTACATCAGCGCGACGCGTTCCGGTTCGAGCGCGACCCATCGCTTCGGGGGGCCGAGCGTCGCTTCTTCGCGTGACAGCTCGTCGAGCTCGGCGAAGCGTCGGGCCACCGGCGCATCCGTCAGCAAGCGCAGCGTCTGTTCCGTGTGCTCCGTCCCGAGCGGCAGCGGCAGCAGCGACCCTCCGCTGCGGACGCTGAACGCGACGTCGAACAGCGCGTCCGGCTGGTAACGATCGAGCCGCCGCACCGGCTCGTAGAGGGCGGTGTAGATCTCGTGGAACCGCCGGGCCAGTTCCAGCGTCTCGCGCCTTCGGCCCTTCTTCAGCGCGATCTCCGCTTCCAGCAGCAACGCATCGGCCATCGCCTCGGGCGAAACCTCACGCGGTTGCGCTTGCGCTGACTGGACCAGGGCGAGCGCGCGCGGGAGATCCTTCATCTGAAAGCGCGTCATGCCGCCCTCGACTGCGGCGGCGAACCCGTACGGCGACGTAAGGGGCAGCGACTCGTAGTAGCGGCTCGCGATCGCGTACTCCTGGATCGAGTAGTGAGCGCGCGCGAGCGAGATGACGGCGAGATCCCGGTCGCGGGCGCGGTCAGGATCCGTGCCCGCCGAGGCGGCGCGCAGCGCCTCCGCGAACGCGGCCTGCGCGAGATCCTGCGCGCCGGTCCGGACGTGGACGGCCCCGGTGAGCAGCGCGGCCCGCGCGTGACGCGGGCTCGACTCCGGGATCGTCGCGAGCAGCGCGAGAGTCTCGTCGAAGCGCTCGTGTCCATACTCGAATCGCCCCGCGAGCAGGTGCAGATCGTCGCGCACGCCGGCGAGCTCGGGGCGATCCAGCTCGGACCAATCCGTCTGGCCGACGACGTCCACGATCCAGTCCCAGCCCGGGAAGCGCCGGTGGATGTAGACGAGCCAGCGAAGCGCCGTCACCCGATCCGCGGCCGTCGCGTGCGGGTTCTCGCCCGACAGGTCCTCGGCGAACGAGGCCGCCGCCGCCGCGTACAGGCCCCGGCAATACAGCGACTGCGCGTACGGCGCGGGCGCCTTCGCGCCGCAGACCTTCGGCGGTTCGGCTGATGGATCGTTGGCCCACGGAATGTGGGCGCAACCGCAGGTCAGCACCGCGACCGACGCTCCGATCAGCCGGCGCACCACCTGCCTCACGACCGCGAGGTTACCGCGTGATCAGCTCGGGCGGCTGCGGGAATGGTGCGCTGGCGTCGTGCTTGGCGACGTTTGGGCCGCGAGGTGTCAGCGCGTCAACCCCGCGAGCGACTGTGGCGAATGGCAAGAGTTGACCACCTGGCAAGGCTTTGTGACTCGCGGCGGGCGTGGACGCTCGCGCTCTTGCTGGTCTGCGCGTGCTCCGTCGACAATGCCGGCATCGGCGGCGCAACCGGCGCGGCTGGAAGCGGCGCGGGTGCGGGCGGCGCTACGGGGACCGGCGGCCGCGGGGCCGTTGGCGGCGCGAGCGGAACGGGCGGTGCGAGTAGCGGTCACGCTGGGATTGGCGCCGACGCTGGCGCTGGCGTCGCCGGTACGACGGGCGAAGCCGGTGCGACAGCCGGAACTGGCGGTGGCGGTGGCCCGATGCCGCTGGGCGGCGCCGGCGGCGACGGCGCGAGCGCGGGCGGAACCACTGGTGCGGCGGGAGCGGCCGGCGACGGTGTAGCGGGCGCCGATGGCGGCGCAGGTGGCACCACCGGAGGCGGCGCGGGCGGCGACGGCGGCGCGGCGGCAGGGACGGGCGGCGCCGCGGGGACTGGCGTTGTCGGCGCGGCCGGCACGACCGGCGTCGCGGGCGAGGGCGGTGCGCGCGGCGGGGCAGGTGGAACCGGCGGCGTCGCCGGAAACGGAATGGGCGGCGAGGGCGCCCGCGGTGGAGCGGGCGGCGCCGTCGGTGGACGCGGCGGCACCACCGGGATGTGCGGCATCTGTCCCACGTGCACGCGGTGCACGAACGGAACGTGCACGCCCGATCCGACGACTCTGTGGAAGGTTCGCTGCATCCGCGCCGACATCGCGCCGACGAAGCCCAACGGCGATCCGTGGGACCTGGGCACCGGAACGCTGGCGGCCCCCGATCCGCAGTGCGCCTTCTGGCTGGGGAATTCGTCGGCGTCGGAGACGTCGGTGCTCTCGAACACGACCATGCCCGCCTGGAACGAGTCGATCACACCAGGCAGTCGGTTCACCGCCAGCCTGCTGTCGTCGCAGTCGAACCCCTGGTCGATCCGGGTCATCGACGACGACATGACCAGCTCGGAGACCGTCTGTTCCGTCAGCCCCGTGCTCGAACCGGCTGCGTTCTCGTCTGGCCTGGCGACCTTCACGGCCGGAAGCTGCCGGACACTCGAGATCGGGCTCGAGTGTGCTTCTCAGTAGCGACGCGCTAGCTCCGCCGCCGTGCTCGCGCGGAGAACGGTATGATTGGCGCTGAGAATCGGAAGACAGCTGTGGCGACCATCAAGATCGAAGACTTCGACCCTCAGATTCATCCGAATCCGATGTGGTACGTCGATGACGAGCAAGCCAAGCGTCAGGGGCGGGTTGGACGTTTGGTGCCATACAAGGTGTGTTCAGTCGAAGTGTGCGGCTTCCAATTTCTCTTCCACAGCGTCGTTCAGATCGATCTCTGCCTCGATTACTACCGACGCGAGCATCACCCTTCCAGTCGGCTCCCCGTCTACACCGAGAATTTGGGCGGCGACCACTACGAGACTCAAAGGTGGTTCGAAAAGCTTCCTCAGTATCTTCTCGAAAGTAGCAAGCGTGCCAAGGTGGTCGCGGCGTTAGAGCGCGCGAGAAGCGAGTACGAGCAACACGAAGGCGCGAGCACGAAGACAGCGAAGCCGAGCTTGTACAAATGGTAGCCGATGACTATCGCCCTTCGTGGCTGCGAACGCATAGCGTGCGCTTGATCGATTCAGATGGGACCGATCTCGGCGTCGTCTCAATCGAGGAGGCGCTTCGACGAGCGTCGGACGCCGGCCTCAAGATCGCCGAGGTCGACACCAAGGCCAATCCCATGGTGTGCAAGATGATGAACGCGGAGCAGTTCAAGCTCCACCTTCTTGCCACGCAGGGTTCTGTTAATTAGCCATGGCCGATCGAGAACATGCTGGTACTGCGCGCGGCGCGTGTCCAGGTCGCATGCGGACAAAAGCGCTTCTCGTTCTCGCGGTACTCGGACTCGGCGCGTGCGCGTCAACGTCGTCGACAACGAGGAACGCCGCTAGCCAATCGGGGCCGGACGGCTTGAGCTGCGCCACGCGTGTCGTCGCGCCTTCGGTTCCCTGGGAGTACACGTGGGTACGCGACCACTATCCTGGCTCTCAGGTCGTCATGCAGTCTCTCGGCGAATGCGACGGTGCGCCGGCCGACGAGCTGCACGTGAAGACGGCTGACGGAAGGCGCATCAGACTGTTCTTCGACATCTCGAGTTTCTTCGGGAAGGAATTCGAGTGAAGAGCCTTCTGTATGATCCGGCGACGCTGGGCGCGGTTGATCGCGTCGACTTCGTCGCGATTTCGGGAGGTGCTGACGTCGGGGACGTCTACGACTTCATTCGATCGGGCGCGGTGACGGGCGAGGTCAGTCTCGTCGGGGCCGATGTCGAACGGATGGCCGCACTGTGGCGAGGCCTGCCTCCTGGAGAGCAGGCGCGGTGTCATATCCCTCCATTCGGGCTTCGGTTCTGGCGCGACGGGAAGAAGTTGATCGAGGCCTCGATCTGCTGGGAGTGCAACAACGTCTATGGGTACGTCGGCAGGCAGCCGGTACACTTTGCGTTCGACGCCAACGCGCCGGTGTCGGTTTCGCTGCTGACGCAATGCCGGCAGGTAATTCGCGTCGACCGGTGACAATTTGCAGTCATAATTGGCACGCGTGCTGACTGCGTTGCTGTTGCCGTTGCTCGCCGCCAGCGGGGCGCCCGCGGCGGGGCCGACGTGGAAGACGCTCCAGCGCGGCGTCGAGTACGCGCTGGTCGACTCCGGTGAAAAGGCCGACGGCGCTCGGATTCACGTCGTGCGCATCGATCCGAAGCAAGCGCCGCTGCAGGCGGTGATGGCGTCGGCGGTCGATCGCAAGGCGCGAACCGCGGGCGCGTGGTGCCGCGAGCGCAAGCTTGCCGTCGCCATCAACCTGGGGATGTATCGCGACGACCGGCTGACCAACGTCGGGCACGCCCACGCGCCCGGCCACGTGAACAACGCGCACTGGTCGGAGAAGTACAAGAGCGTGCTGGCGTTCGGGCCGAATCGGGCGGGCGTGCCGGCGGCGGCGATGGTCGACCTGGACGCGCCCGGCGCCGAGGCCGGGCTGGCCGCCTATGGAACCGTTGTCCAGAACCTGCGCCTGATCCGCGCGCCGGGACGCGGCGTGTGGGGGAAGCAGGAACGGCGCTGGAGCGAGGCGGCGGTCGCCGCTGACAAGTCCGGCCGAATCCTGTTCATCTTTTCGCGGCGCCCGTACGCGATGCAGGAGTTGAACGACAAGCTGCTGGCGCTGCCGCTGGGGATCACCGCGGCGATGCACGTCGAGGGTGGGCCCGAGGCGAGCCTGTCGATTCACGCGGGCGGCGTCGACCTGGATCTGAACGGCAGCTTCGAGACGGGCTTCAACGAAAACGACGACGAAAGGGCGCAATGGCCGATTCCGAACTTGCTGGCGGTCCCCCGCAAATGAACGCGAACGGCCTGGCGCGCGTGCCCTGGGCGGCGATCGCGATCGGCGCCGCGCTGGTCGCGTCGACGGCGGTCGGGATCAGCGGCTGGGAGCGCGTGCGGACGCGGCCCAAGGGCCGCATGATCGACGTGACCGGGTCGGCGAAGAAGCGGATCGTCTCCGATCGGATCGAATGGACGGCGACGATCGAGACGCAGAACCTCGATCGGACGATCGCGGCGAAGGCGCTGGCGGGCCACGTGAAGACGGCGCTCGCCTACCTGGCCGAGCAGGGCGTCCAGAAGGACGAGATCTCCGCGGAGGCCGTCAGCGTCGAGGAGCAGAAGGAGACGGATTACATCGGGACGGGCGACAAGCGCATCGAGAAGACGGTGTTCAAGGGCTACAAGACCAGCCAGCAGATCACGATCGCGTCGAACGACGTGGCGCGCGTCGGGCGGATCTCGCGCGAGATCACCCAGTTGCTTGAACGCGGCGTCCCCGTGTCGTCGTCGGATCCGTCGTACTTCTATTCGAAGCTGGGCGAGCTGAAGATCGAGATGCTGGCGGCGGCGGCGCATGACGCGCGCGTTCGCGCGAACGCGATCCTCGCCCAGACCGGGGGCGGGAAGGTGGCCCGGCTGCGTTCGGCGGACATGGGCGTCATCAACGTAAACCCTGCGAATTCCACGGAAACGTCGTGGGAGGGCAACAACGATACGTCGTCGCTGGACAAGGACATCATCACGATCGTCCACGTCACGTTCGAGCTGGAATAGACCGGGAATACCCGACTGTGACCGACGTTCCTAGCGGTCGATGGACGGCCCCCTCCCTCCGCCGGTGCGGCGTATCATCCTCGCGTGCGGCGGCTCCTTGCGGCGCTCTTTAGGCGGCTGGCTGAGGCGCTGGTCCGCCTCTACTATCCCGCCCGCGTCGTCGAGGGACGCGAACGAATCCCGCCGGGGAAGCCCCTGGTTTTCGTTCTCAATCACCCGAATGGGCTTCTCGATCCGATGGTCCTTCGCGTCGCGACCGGGTACCCGGCGCGCTTCCTCGCCAAGGGAACGCTTTTCAAGAATCCGGTCAGTCGCCTGGCCATGGAAGCCTTCGGAAGCATCCCGATCCACCGGGCGCACGAGTCACGCAGCGGCGACGCCTCCCGAAACGACGAAAGCTTCGCGCGCTGCCGGGCGGCGCTGGCGGCGGGGGGCGCCCTGGCGCTCTTTCCCGAGGGGGTCTCGCACTCCGACTCCCAGCTCCGACCGCTGAAGACGGGCGCGGCGCGCATCGCGCTGTCGGCCGAGGCCGAGCACGGCGGCAAGCTGGGCGTCACGCTGGTTCCGGTCGGCCTTTACTACGAGCGTAAGACCCTGTTCCGATCATCCGTGTTGCTGGTGGTGGGCGAGCCGGTCGCGGTGGCGCCGCTGGTCGGCGACTACGCGCGCGACGAACGTCAGACGGTCACGACGCTGACCGAGACGATCGACGCGCGCCTGGACGACGTCGTGCTGCAGGCGGAGTCGCGCGATCTGCTGGCGGGCATCGCGCGCGTCGCGCGCTGGACCAGTGACCGGATCAGTGATGACGACGCGCAGGATCTGGCCGCGCAGCATGAGCGCGCGCGCGATCTGGCCGACGCCTACGCGCGGTTGCGCGCGCGCGATCCGGCGCGCGTCGAGGCGATCGCGGGCGAGGTGCGCGCTTACACGCGCGTGCTGCGCCAGCTGGGCGTGCGCGATCCCTGGGCGCTGGAGCTGGCGCCGCTGCGTCCGGGCGCGCTGGTGACGGCGTTCGCAAAGCTGATCGTCGCGGCGCCGCTGGCCGCGCTCGGCGCGGTGATGGGCTGGGTTCCGTATCGCCTGGCCGGCGAGGTCGCCAAGCGCGTCACGCGCGACGACGACGTCCTGGGCACGACGAAGCTGATCGCGGGGACGGCGTTCCTGGCGCTCGCGTGGGGGCTGGAGGCGGTCGCCGCCGGCCTGGCGTGGGGCGCGGGCTGGACCGTGCCGGTCTTCGTCACGGGCGTCGTCACCGGTTACGTCGCGCTGCGCTTCGAGGAATTGCGGCGCGAGGCCGCCGAGGCGTGGCGCCTGGTCATGCTGCGCGCGTTCCACCACCAGACGACCGCGCGCCTCGCCGAACGCCGGCGCGCGCTCGCCGACGCCGTTGCCCAAGGACTGCGTGACGCCGACGCGACCGGTGACGGCGCGCAGAGCGCCGGCTGAGCCAGCTCACTCGATGCGCAGGTCGTCGATGATGATGCCGGGGACGGGCGGCGGAGGCGGCCCGCCGCAGGACGCGCCTTGCGAGGCGACGCGCGCGAAGACGACATCGTCGTGGACGTCCAGCGGCAGCATGATCGTCGCGGCCGTCGTCGGGCCCAGCATGACCTGATCGGAGCCGATCGTCGCGGGCGTCGTCGCCGTGCCGGCGGTCCAGGAGAGCGAGACGGTTTCGATCGTTCCGCCCACGCTCGCGATCACGTAATCGATCCCGGACATGTCGCCGGGGTTGACGAAGCGGTACGTGAACCGAAGCATCGTCTTTCCCCGTGGCAGCGCCAGCCGCAGCGCGAACTGCGTGACGAAGCCCGGCGCCGAAAGGATCGGCGCGGGGGCGACGTAGAGACTGCTCGCGCCGCTGATCGTCGGCGCGCCGCCGCCCGTCAGAATCTGCGCGCCCTCGATGGTTCCGTTGGTCCACGATTCGAAGCCGTCCGGGGGGACCACCGGCGGTGGCCCGCGCGTCGTGAAGGTCGTGTCGGCCGCCCAGTGCGCGGGGTTCCCGGCGTAGTCCGTGATCCGATCGAACGTGACCTGGTAGACGTCGTCGAAGCGCAGCATCTTCCGCGGCTTCTCGACCACGGTGAAGATCGGATCGCCGCCGGCTATGAACGCCAGGACGTCGCCGCTCTGCGAACGAAGCACAGGCGGCGCCTGATCTCCGGGCAGCGGTTCGGTCGCGACGACCCACAGCGACGACCACGGATCGAAGAGACTGCCCGAGGACGTCAGGTTCAAGATCGGCGCTTCGGTGTCGGGGACGCCGCTCAGCACGGCGGTGGCGTTCACCACGTGCTGGGTGCCCGCTTCGAATATCGTCAGGCGTCCGCGGCCGGTGCCCGCCAGCAGGCCGTCGGCGTCGATCGTGAAGCTGAGGTCGTCGTACGCGAGCGATGCGCCGCATACGTCCGGGACAAAGACGCCGAACGCCGCGGCGCGGGCGAAACGCAACGTCCCGCTCGCGTCCTGTTCGATCGGAATGGTGTCGCCGCTACCGTAGCTGCCGAAGATGGCGCTGCCCTTGCTGGTGTCCAGCGTCATCACGAACTCATGCGGCGACACCTGCGTGTCGTCGTCGGGGATCACCTCCGACGTCACCTTGTACGAACGACGGCCCGCGAACGCCAGGTCCAGGCCCACGTCCACCGGCCGCGAATCGCCCGGGCGCGAATCCGTCACGCCGCCGTCGCCCGACCCGCCAATGTCCAGACCGCCGCTGTCGGGCAGGGGAAGCGTTCCGCCGGCGTCCGGTTGCAGCGCTTTCTTGGTGCAGCCCGCCGGCGCCGCCAGCAGCAGCGCTACGCCGCACACGTGAGCGAAACGATTGCTCATGGAGAATGACCCGGCGTGACGTCGACAAAGTGCCGCCAGCCCCGACGCGAGGCTCACCGCGATCAGCCGCCCCCGCGCGAAGCGCGGGATCGCGGCTGCCTGGTAAGACAATAGTCGCACACCGCGCCTCTGGCGCGGAGCGACTAGGACGGGCGCAGAAACTTCAGCACTTCCGCCTCCAGGATCTGGTCGGAGAAACCGCCGACCACGAAGTCAAACGAGTGCTGCGCGTACGGGATGAACAGCGTCTCGCAAGGGACGCCCATCGCGCGCAGGCGCGCCGCCAGCAGGCCCATGTGGCCGTACGGCACGAACTGGTCGCGGCCGCCGTGCGCCAGGAGGGTGCGCGGCGCCGCCGCGGTCACCCGCTCCAGCGGCGACAGCGCCCGGTAGCGATCGCCGGCCTGGTCGGGCGCGCCGCCCAGGAACGCGCGCATCTTGGCCCGGCTGTCCGACACCCACTTGCTCGCCGGGTACTTGTAGCCCCAGCCGAGATCGGTCGGCGCGTACAGCGAGATCACGGTGTCCACGCTGGTGTCGCCCGCATCGCAGCTGGCGGGCAGATCGGGATCGGCGGGCGCGTACGCGGCCATCAGCGCCAGATGGCCGCCCGCCGATCGCCCGAGCAACGTGACCCGCTTCGGGTCGACGTTCCAGTCGGGCGTGTCCGCGTTCTTCTTCACCCATCCGATCGCGCACTTCACGTCGCCGGTCGCGGTCTGCCAGTTCGGCTGAGGCGAGACGCGGTATTGCACGTCGAACACCGTGAACCCGAGGTCGGCCAGGCGCCGGCTCTGCAGCGTCGCTTCTCCCTTCTGGCCCGCCGCCCAGAAGCCGCCGTGAATCACCAGGATCGCCCGACCCGGCGTCGCCGGACGCTGGCGCGGCAGGTAGACGTCGAGCGCCAGCGGCGTCCCGTTGACCGTCGCATGGTTGATCGTCTGGCTGGGATGTCCGGGACCCTCGCTGTCGATGCGCGCTTGCAGGTAGCGCCGCATGTCCAGCGACACGCCCCGCGTCTTCGCCAGGCTGCGCGCCTGCGCGAGCGGCAGGATGCACATGCCCACCGACGCGACCGCCAGCACCACCGCGATGGTCGAGGGCATGCGCCGGCCGCGCGTGAACCCGAAGAACGCGAGCGGCAGCGCCAGCACGGCGGCGGCCGCGATCAGCGCGCTCCGCTCAGAGGCGACGATGGCCGCGAGCGCCATCTTCGAGCCGATGGCAGGCAGGACGATCAGGGCCGCCGCGATCGCCGTCGTGGCAGCAATCACCAGCGCAAGAACCTTCGCAACGGCAGCGACGAAGCCCATGGCGGTGATTTGGCTTACCCGGGTCTGGTGTTCTCGGCGGGGAAGGTTCGGTTGCGCAGACCGACGGCGTTGAACACCCGCAACTCATCGGCCTTCCCCTTCACCCGGATGGGCGGCAGCGGCACCGCGGCGACGTCGCCCTGGACTTTGCGAAAGGTCGCCTCCGACAGCAGGACCTGACCCGCCTGCGCGGCGCCGCACAGCCGCGACGCCACGTTGACCGCGTCGCCGATCGCCGTGTACTGCAGCGCGCGGGAGCTGCCGATCGCGCCCGTGACGACCAGGCCGGTGTTGATGCCGATGCCGACCGTGATCTCGTGCTGCCCCTCTGCGGCGCGCGTACGGTTCCACTCCGACAGCACGCGCATCATGTCCAGCGCGCACTGCACCGCCTTGACCTCGGCGTTCTTCATCGGCACGGGCGCGCCGAACAGCGCGATCACCTCGTCGCCGACGAACTTGTCCAGCGTGCCCTCGTACTTGAAGATCACGTCCACCATCAGCTCGAAGTACTCGTTGAGCATGCGGACGATCTCTTCGGGCGCGCGGGATTCGCTCATCGACGTGAAGCCGCGGATGTCCGAGAACAGCAGCGTCACCTCCGACAGCGCGCCGCCTTTTTCCAGCTGCAGCTTGCCCTGCACGACCTGATCGACCAGGTTGGGCGACAGCAGGCGCTGGAACTGGGCGCGCGTCTTCGCCTCGTGCTCGATCTTCCGCGCCAGCTGCGAGTTGTGGATCGCGACCGCGGCCTGGCCGGCGACGCCGCCGAAGATCTGCAGATCCTTTTCAGAGAACGCGTTGGTCGCGATCATCGAGTCGAGGTGCATGATGCCCAGCAGCTCGTCGTGGTGCACCAGCGGCACGGTCATCGTCGACCGGATGCCCTGCATGATGACCGAGTGCGCCGCCGAGAACCGGCTGTCCATCGTCGCGTCCGACGACAGCACCGAGGCCTTGTTGGTGACAACCTCGTTCAGGATCGACTTGGAGAGGATGATGTGTTCGTTCTTGCCGTCGCGCGTCTTGGCAATTTTCGGAGAAGGAACCCCTTCCTCCATCAGCAGAATCACGCCGCGGTCGGCGGGGATCAGCTCGAACGCCTTCATGATGATCTGCTCGAGCAGCAGCTCGAGGTTGACCTCGAGGCCGATCGAACGGCCCAGCTCGTGGGCAAGGCGAAGCTTCTCGTAGTCGCGGCGTAGCACCTCGACTTCGTGAATCTCTTTCTCGGGCAGGAAGTCGCGCGAAGGCGCCGCGATCTTCTGGCGAATCAGCGCTTCCGTCGGCGACGGCGCGATCGTCACCTTCTCCAGCACCGACGCCTGCGCCGACTTTTCCTGAAATGTCAGGCAGGTCGAACCCAGCATGATCTCGTCGTTTTCCTGGAGGATTCGCTCGTTGACGCGCTCGCCGCCCAGGAACGACCCGTTCAGGCTGCCGAGATCGCGGAACAGGTAGTGGCCGTCGGGCTGGCGCACGACCTGGGCATGCTCCTTCGAAACGATGCGGTCCAGGATCTGGAGCGTGTTGTCGGGATGACGCCCGATCGTGTTCACCGCTCCGAGCTCGAACTCGCGCCGCTGCTGGTCGGTGCCTGTGACGATGATCTTGGCCATGCGCAGTGACGTATGAAGGCAAAGCATCATACCCGTCACCCTGAGCGTTTCATAGCGAGTAAGCGTTCCTTCTGGGGTCGCAAGTTGGGTTAAAGTCAGGCGGTTTTTTCAAGCATGTCATCGGCTTCGCATACGCCCGCCCCCAGCCGTCGCAACGACGAGGTGACGCAACCCAACGCGGTCATTCCACCGACCGCCGAGGACGCGCGCCGGGGTCTGACCCGTTCCCCTGCCCAGTGGGAGGCGGAGGCGCTGGCAATGGTCGAAGAGGCCGACGCCCGATCAGGCGTCGCTGCGGGTACGCTCCGTTACGCCGCCGCGCGGATGTTCGAGGACGGCGTCGGCGATCTGGCGGCGGCGATGGACCACCTACAATTGGCCCTCGACGAACCCCCGACCGCGACGTTCCGGCCGGTGCTGCGCGCGCTGCGCCTGCACGCCGTGGACGCGGGCAGCCCGTGGACGGCCATCGACTTGCTGGACATCGAGATCGCGGCTGCCGGGACCGTCGCCGCGAAGGCGGAGCTGGCGGTTCTGAAGGCGGGCCTGCTGGAGAATCCGCTGGGGGCGCGCGATCGCGCCCGCGCGGTGATCGAGGAG
>Ga0207648_10005944_pt1 | contig 12209 bp, 12 predicted proteins | sample KBSMisM32_FD_184310 | JGI IMG/M metagenome (GOLD analysis project Ga0207648, IMG submission 184310) | Miscanthus rhizosphere microbial communities from Kellogg Biological Station, Michigan, USA - KBS Miscanthus M3-2 (SPAdes) (version 2) | ecosystem: Host-associated > Plants > Roots >...
TGGATTGCCCGACGATCCACTGCCGTTCGAACTCGGCCTGTCGCGCTTCACGTTCCCGGCCGGGATTGCGAAATGCAGCCCGTAGCGGGCGCCGATGAAGGTGCGCTCATCGGTCAGCGACCCGCGGGCGATCAGCGCGGATCAGTGATCCTTGATCGCGTGCGTCTCGGCTCCATCGGTCGTGCTGCCGGCGGGAGCCGGGCGCGCATCATGCTGGCGCACGGCGACACTGCCGCAGACGTAGGCCTCGAACGATTGTGACCCGTCGGCCGGTTCGCCGGTCGCCTTGATCGTGTCGGCCGGAATCGCGGCCGCCTGCGTGCGCGCGAGCGTCTCGAGTTCATCGCGCACCTTCAAGTCGGGACGGTGGTAGAACGCGACCTTGTCGGCGACCGATACCGTGATTGCGCCGGCGTCACGGCACCCGCTGACGTTGCCGTCGTAAGCGACACGCACTTTGTCGCCGCCGGGCGTTTCCTTGACCCATGTGCACGCGGCGGGCAGGGCCGCCGCGATCAACAATGCTGCAAATGCTGCTTTTTTCATAAATGTGAGCCGTGAGCCGCGGGGCAGCGAGCGGGAAGCGCCTCCCCGTTTCGCCTCACGGTTCACCGCTCACTTGAATTCATCGTAGCACTTTGCCGTCGGCATCCAGTACCTGCACCTCACCGAGGTTCAGCGCGCGTACGGGTTTCTCGATCTTCGAAAGATCGCCGACGATGACCCAGGTCAGCGCGTCCGGGTGGTAGATTTCCTTCGCGGCGGCCTGCACCGACTCGTCGGAAATCTACCACCCGGACGCGCTGACCTGGGTCATCGCGTCCGGGTGGTAGATTTCCTTCGCGGCGGCCTGCACCGACTCGTCGGTCTGCGCTTCCAGGCGCTGCTTGAGCGTCTGCACGTAATCGTCCGGGCGTCCGTAGAGCACGATCGCGTTGATCGCATTGAGCACGGCGCCGGTCGTCTCGTAGTTGCCCGACAGCGAGCGCACGCGGCTGACCTTGATCTTTTCGATTTCCTCGTGCGTGAGCGGCTTGTCGCCGACGACGGCGCGGATTTCCTTCAGCGCCTCGGCGACCGATTCGGCGGCCTTGTCGGTCTGCACCGGCGCGTAGATCATCAGCGGGCGTTGCCCGACCGCATCCTGCAGGAAACTGCCGGCGCCATAGGTCCAGCGCTTGTCCTCGCGCAAATTCATGTTCAGGCGCGACGTGAAGATGCCGCCGAACGCGCCATTGGCAGTCTGGATCTGCAGATTGTTCGGCGCCTTCGTCGACGGGGCGACCACGCCGGCCAGGATCAGCGTCTGCGGCGACTCGCTGCGGTTGACCAGGAACACCCGGGGCTTCGGCTGCAGGGCGACTGTGCCGATGTTCTTGGCCGGCAACGGCTTGGCCGGCGCCTTCCAGTCGCCGAACACGCGCTCGAGCTGTGGAATGATCTGCTCCAGCGTCGTGTCGCCGGCGACAAGGATCTTGACGTTGTCGGGACGCATGAAGTCGCGATGAAACTCGGCCAGGTCGGCGGCCTTGAGCGACTTGATCGACTCGGGCGTGCCGGAGCCGGAAAACGGAATGCCGTAGGCGTGATCCTTGCCGTACAGCAGCGGCGGCAGGGTGCGCAGCGCCAGTCCGGTCGGCTGGGTCTTTTCCTGCTCGATGTCGGCCAGCCACTGGCCGCGGATGCGCGCGATGTCGGCATCGCGGAACGCCGGATTGCGCACGATGTCGGCGAACAGCGCGAGCGACGGCGCGAGTTCGGCGTTGAGGGCATTCAAACTGACGCTCGAGCTGTCGAGCCCTGCGCCCGAGCCGATCACGGCGCCAAGGCGCTGCTCGCGCTTGGCGATTTCGACCGAGTCCAGGTCCTTGGTGCCCTCGTCGAGCATCTCGGCGGTGAAGCTCGCGGTGCCGAGCTTGCGGCCCTGGTCGGCGGCATAACCGGCGTTGAACTGCAGCTGGATCTGCGTGACCGGAATCGTGTTGCGCTCGGCGAGCACGACCTCGATGCCGTTCTTCAGCTTGCCGTGCTGCAAGGCCGGGAAGGTCAGGTCGGGGAACTGCGCGACCTTGGGCACGCCGCTGTCGCGCGCGACGCTGCTTTTTACCGTTGTGTACTTTTGCTCAGGCGGCAGAACCGGCGCCGGCTTGCCGGTCGCGTCGGGCAGCCCCTTGACCGCCGCGTCCTGCGCGGCGAAATCGGCGCCGGGCTTGGCCGGGACGACGGTCAGCGTGTAGTCGCCCTTGCTGATCCAGCGCCGCGCTGCCTCGAGCACGCTCGCCGCCGTCGCCGCCTGGCTGCGTTCCTGGGCGATTTTGTATTCGGCCGGATTGCCGTGATAGACCTGGCCCTGCGCGAGCAGCACGGCCTTGCCGCCGAAGCCGCCGACTTTTTCCAGGCCGCGGATGAAGCCGGCGCGGATCGAAGTCTTGGCGCGCGCGAGTTCGTCGTCGGTCGGGCCATCCTTGAGGAATTTCGCCCACTCGTCGGCGATCGCGGCCTCGACCTTGGCCGGATCGACGCCCTGCTTCACGTCGGCTTCGAGCGTGAACTGGCTGGCGAGCGCAAACGTCTGCACGCGCACCGACACGTCGTCGACGAGCTTGTCTTGATAGACCAGGCGCTGGTACAGGCGCGAGGTCTTGCCGCCGCCGAGCACGACCGCCGCGAGATCGAGCAGGCGATTGTCGAGTTCGCCGCCCTGCGGCACGTTCCACTCGCGCACGATGCGCGCCTGGGCAACGTGGTCTTCCTGCGTACCGCGCGTGGATTCGCTGCGCGGCGCAACCCAGGCTTGCTGGCGCGGCACCGGCGGTCCTGCCGCGATGTCGCCGAAGTACTTCTGCATTTTTTCTTTCGCGATCGCCGGCGTGATGTCGCCGGCGAGCACGACGGTCGTGTTGGCCGCGCCGTAGTAGTCGCGGAACCATTGCTTGACGTCGTCGAGCGAGGCGGCGTCGAGGTCGGTCATCGAGCCGATCGTGTCGTGATGGTACGGATGGTTGGCCGGAAATGTGTTGAGCAGGATGTTCTCGTCGACTCGTCCGTACGGCCGGTTCTCGCCCTGCCGCTTCTCGTTCTGGACGACGCCGCGCTGCGTGTCGAGTTCGGTCTTGCCGATCGCCGCGAGCAGATGACCCATGCGGTCGGATTCCATCCACAGCGCCATGTCGAGCGCCGTCGTCGGCACGTTCTCGAAGTAGTTCGTGCGGTCGAACCAGGTCGTGCCATTCATGTCGGTCGCGCCGGCCAGCTCGAACGGCTGGAAGTAGGTGCCCTTGTGGTTCTCCGATCCGGAGAACATCAGGTGCTCGAACAGGTGGGCGAAGCCGGTCTTGCCGGTTGGCTCGTCGGCCGAGCCGACGTGGTACCAGACGCTGACCGCGACGATCGGCGCCTTGTGATCCTCGTGGACGACGACGGTCAGGCCGTTGTCGAGCTGGAATTTCTCGAACGGGATATCGATCATGTCAGCCTTTTGCGGGGATGCGGCCGGGGCGACAGGCGCAGCAGCGCTGGCCAGGGTAAAGGCAAGGACGCCGCACATCAGGCTGGCGGCAACAACAGGACGCATGCTAATCCTTCCGGGTGAATCCAGTGGGCCGCCGAGCCTAGCGGCCGGCGGCACGAATCGCAATGTGCCATTAGCTGTACCATTCATCCCGTTCATGTTGCCGGAGCCACGCCGATGCAACGCGTACTCGTCACCGGTGCCAATCGCGGACTCGGCCTGGAGTTCGTGCACCAGTTGCTGGCGCGCGGCACGCGCGTGATCGCTGCCTGCCGGCAACCGGGCCGGGCCATGAAACTGACCGAGCTGGCGGCAGCGCATCCCGGCCACCTCAGCGTACTGCCGCTCGACCTGAACAAGGAGCGCTCGATCACCGGACTGGCGCATGAGGCCGGCATGCTGACCGACAAACTCGACGCGCTGATCAACAATGCCGGCGTGCTGGTTTCCGGCGAACGTTACGGCGAGCTTGCCGCGAAGACATTCGCCGAAACGTTCGCGACCAACGTGATCGGCCCGCTGTTGCTGACCCAGGCGCTCACGGCGCTGCTCGAGCATGGCAAAGCCGCGCGCGTGATCAACCTGTCGTCGGACCTCGGGTCGCAGGGCGACACCGTGGCATTCAACACGCCGAGCTATGCGATCAGCAAGGCCGCGCTGAACATGGTGACGCGCCTGACGGCGGCCGAACTCGGCGCGCGCGGCATCACCGTCATCAGCCTCAATCCGGGCTGGGTCAAGACCGACATGGGCGGCGCGCATGCGCCACTGGCCGTGAACGAGTCGGTCGCCGGGATGCTGAAGGTGATCGACGGCCTGAAGCCCGGCGACGGCGGGCGCTTCCTCGACTACAACGGCGCCGAAGTCGCCAGGTGATTCACGGCTGTGCCGGTTTGCACCGCCGCATCGCACCGTCCGAGAAAATCCAGCACGCTGGCGTTGAAGCGTTCGGTTGCATCGAACGGCGTGCCGTGGCGCGAGCCGGCGATCACGACTAGTTGCGCTTGTGGAAAATGGCGCATTTCCGCTCGCTTGTCGGCGAGCGGCGTGTAGTCGTGCTCGGCGGCAATGACCAGCGTCGGCGCACGCAGCGCCTGCAGGCGATCGAGCGCGCTCCAGCCGATCAGCGCGTGGATCGTCGCCAGATAGGTGCGCCGTTGATTCGCACTGAGCACGTCGACGACGCGCTGGCGCTTGGGCGCCTGATCGTCGTGCGGGAACAGCCGGCGGGCGACCAGCCGCGCGGTGCGGCGCAGGCCGATCGCGCGCACCAGCGCTACCTGCGCATGTGCTTCGAACCATTTGCGCCAGGTGTCGGTGCGGTAGTTCGCCAGCGCATTGCACAGGACCAGCCTGCTCACGCGCGCCGGCTGCATCAGCGCCATCTCGATCGCGACGGCGCCACCGAGCGAGAAACCGAGCAGGGCGACCGACTCGATCGCGAGCGCGTCGAGCAATTCCCACAGGTCGGCGGCGAACTGCGCGATCGAATACGGGCCCGGCGGTTTTGCGCTGCGCCCCGAGCCGCGCAGGTCCGGCAGGATCAGTGTGTGCCGCCGGGAAAATTCTTCGCGCTGGAAGGCCCAGTCGTCGCCGCTCGAACCCAGGCCGTGGATCAGCAGCAGGGCCGGTCCTGAACCGACGCATTCGTAGAACAGCGTGGTCGCGTTGATCGAGAGTGCCGGCATGGATCGCAGCTGGGGTTCAGTCCGCCAGGTATCAGGTGGCGTTCATTTGCGCATGCGAGTATATCGGGCATGCACGTGATGTTTATGCGTGTTCGTCGCGTACAGGCGTTACGATTGGCCAATGAATCGATTCGTCCACCGTATTGGCATGGCCACGGCACTGGTTTCGATCGCGCTGCCCGCGTTGGCCGGACCGGTGACCGAATCGTTCTCGGGCACCGCCTACGCCACCGACGGCAACCAGCTGCTGTACCGCGAAACGCACTATCTTTTTTCCGGCGATCACGGCGGCGAACGAGTCGTGCTGTACCAGTGCCCTGACGGCCGCGCATTCGCGCGCAAGCGCTCGCGCGACGACGGCAACGCGCAGGCGCCCGACTTCGATCTGGTCGACGCGCGCGTCGGCTATCGCGAGGGGGTGCGCCGCAACGGCAACCAACGCGAGGTGTATGTCCAGCGCACGTCGGCCCAGCCGGAACAGGCCGACGCGTTGCGCCTGCCCGCCGACGGCGTGATCGATACGGGCTTCGAAGCGTTCGCGCGGCTGCACTGGGACGCGCTCGTGCGCGGCGACACCTTGCCGTTCGCTTATCTGGTGCCGAGCCGGCGCAAGTTCTTCGCGTTCAAGGTCGCAAAAGTCGATCTGCCGACGGCACCGGCAGGTTCGATCACCTTGCGCCTGGCTTCGAGTTCGTGGCTGTCATTCCTGCTGCCGCACATCGATGTCAGCTACGACTTGGCGACGCGGCAACTGGTTCACTATGAGGGCCTGTCGAACGTTCGCGACGTGAAAACCGGCAAGAACTACCGCGTCCACTACGAGTACCCGAAGATCGCGGTCGCCCACGATATCGCTCCGGCCCAGATCGAGGCCGCGCTGGCCACGCCACTGGCGGCGAACTGTACGCCCGCGGACAAAATGGTGTCCGCGAACGGACACTAGTACCTGCAATCGTCCTGATTGCGCGGGTCACAAAGCCGCCATCCGCGGCCGCACCTCGTAGTTTCAGCAAACGTCCGTGATTGCGAGGCCGCAAAAAGCGGCCATCCGTGGCCGCACATGGCCGCACTTCGCATAAGGATCTGTGCCGGAAGTCACGATCGCAGCCGGAGCACGCAACCCAAATCCCTGGTCGCGCATCTACTTCGGGGTAGTCGCCAATGGCGGAAAAAGTGCTGGCATGGTGCTTGCCTTGTCCACCTTGGCAAAAGTATACGAAAGGAGCGGATCATGAACCTGCAAATGCAGCTCAAGCGCGGACTCGTCGCGCTGGCAATCTGGGTGCTGCTCGGCGGCTTCGTGTTGAGCCACGCCGGCGCCGGCGAGGAGCGCGCGACCGCCGCGATTCACGCCGCGCTGCGGACCAGCTCCACCTGCGAGTCGTCGCTGCGCATCGACCTGACCCGGTCGTTGCGCGTGACGATGCCGTGCGACTGGTCCTGCGCGCCGGTGCGCGAGGTCATGCACGCGTTGCGCGTGCCCGTGCGCAAGTCGCCGTCTTCGACCTGCCGGGCGCCAAACGTTGCCTGACGGTCGTTGAGGAACTTCCCTAACGCGGCCGCGCGCGAAATAATCCGCGCATGCTGCATGTCGTCCTGTACCAGCCCGAGATTCCACCAAACACCGGCAACGTCATCCGACTGTGCGCGAACAGCGGCGCGCGGTTGCACCTGATCCGTCCGCTCGGTTTCGACCTCGACCACGCCAAGCTGCGCCGCGCCGGGCTCGATTACGCCGAGTTCGCGCAGGTCGCCGTCCACGACGACCTCGACGCGTTCCTCGCCGCCGTCCGTCCGGCGCGGCTGTTCGCATTGTCCACGCGCGCGTCGACATTGTATACAAATGTGCAGTTCGGCGCGGACGATGCGATCGTGTTCGGGCCGGAGACGCGAGGGTTGCCGCAGGCGCTGCTCGACGCGCTGCCGCCGGCGCAGCGCCTGCGCTTGCCGATGCGTCCGGGCAACCGCAGCCTCAATCTGTCGAACGCGGTCGCCGTCGTCGTCTACGAAGCCTGGCGCCAGCTCACTTTCGCCGGCGGTACCTGATCGACCGGCCGTGGCCCGCCGCTGTCGCGACCAGTCCGCCCAGCAGCGCGAGCATCAGCCAGGGCGACAATACCGGCGCCGGATCGACCGTGCGTGCCGCCAGCACGCTGAACGCGCCCCGCGCCACGACATTGCATTCGCTCGGGAACGGCGGCGGATTGTTGCTGCAGCTGATGACCTCGAGGTTGTAGTTGTCGGCCGGAAACGCGCCCAGGACATAGTCGCGGAATGGCAGGAGGTATTGCGACGGGCAGGCATCGTCGTAATCGAGCCGGATCGTGATGTCGCCATACTCGCGCGTGATCGAGGTGGCGGGCGGCCAGCAGGCCTTGCTCTGGTCGTTGCTCAGTCGTGCCGTCACCGTTTGACCCGCCACCGGCAGCGCCGGACTGAACTGCACCACGACCGGACGTGTCGCGGCCCGCAGCGGCTCCGCCCCAAGCGTGCAGGCGACGGCGGCGAGTCCGATCAGCAGGGAGTTCAGTCTGGCCATCGCGATCACCTCGGATAGGCCGGGATCGGCGCGCAGGAGGCAGCCGCGGGCAGCGCGGACATGCTCGCCCAGGCCGCGGCGCCGCCGCTGGAATATGACGACACGACCGAAGAGACATGCAGATTCGCCCAGTCGTTGAAGTCGTGCACGACCGTGTTCGTCCCGCCGCACTCGCCCGGTTCGAGACTGTAGTTGTTGATGTCGGCGACCACGCCGGACGTGTATTGAAGATCGCCGTTCCAGTCGACCGGCACGACCGCGTTGGTGCACATGCCGACGGTTTCATCGAGATTGTTCTCGTCCAGCGTCAGGCGGTCGCCGTGGGAATAATCCAGCGTGCTCGCGCCGTCACCGGTACCCAGACAGCCGCTGTCGACGCCGACGAACTCGTAGCGATAGTTCATCACCGAACTGTAGTTCGGCTTGTAGTTGCAGGCCTCGTCGCCGCCATGGCGCAGGCCGAGATTGTGGCCGAGCTCGTGCACGATCGAGTTGCGGATGTAGGCGGCGCCGGTGCCGCTGGTGTCGGCCGCCCAGCACGCCAGCGTGACCATGACCTCGTAGCCTGGCGTCGTCGCCGAGCCGGACGAGGTCGTGCTGCCTTGCTGATTGTCGTACTGATGCGCCATCAACACGTAGTGGAAATAGTTGCGCCGGTTCGTGGCGAAGTTCGCTAGCTCATAAGCGTTGTATTGCGGATACCCGACCGGACCATCGACAGAGCCTTCCGTATTGGCCGCATCGGCGATCAGGTTGCCGCCGGTGAACACGCCGCCCTGACCGTAGTCCTGGATGATGTTGATGCCGGTCGCGCCATCGGGATTGGCAACCGGCGCGTTGGCGAAGAAGTCGTGCACGCCCTGCACGACCGCCGGCGCCGGACGATGGGAATGCTGCTCGCAGCCGTTCGCATCGTCGAGCCAGTCGTATTCGAGCAGGATGTCCTTGTGCAGCGGATTGGTGCCCATGCCAGGCAGGTCGAGTCCACCGGCAGTGCCGTTGACTTCTTCACCGTCGAGCAGTCCGTCGCCGTCGGTGTCGGGGTTGTGCGGATCGGTGCCGGTGTCAGCGACGCCGACGTAGACGCCGGTATTGGTCTCGACGCAGTCGGGCAGGCCATCGCTGTCGGCGTCCTCGCTGCACGGATCCTCGAAACTGTTCTTGAAGATCGGGTCGTAGGCCGTGGTCACGGACGATGTGGTCTGTTGCGGAGTGGACAGCGCGCGCAACGCTTGGTCCATAGTCGATCGCGGTGCGTCCGCATAGGCGTGCGCGGACGCGGCAACGGTGCCCAGCAGTGCATACATCAGGGTCCCTGTGGTGTTCCAGCCCGCCATGCCGAGCCCCTGCCTTGTCGTCGGTGATCCGTATGCGCCCGCGCCCGTAGATGCGAGTCGGTGGGCGTGACTATTACGAAGTGAATTGGTATGCAAGATGAATGGAAAACCCCGCGCTCCACACACGCAGGCCATTTCTCAAAGCGGTTCAGCCACCGGCCAGATGCAACCCGAGGCTCGGTGAATGGTCAACTCTAACAGGACACGAACGTAACGTATGTTTGTTACCGCACCCAGGAATGTTCGAGCCGGTCAGCGCGTGTCCTAGCTCGGATATTCCGGCTTGCGTTCGCGGGCCAGCAGCTGGCGCAGCGCCTCGGACGGCGTCATCTCTTCATGCAGCACGCGCTGGACGCCGTAAGCGATCGGCAGATCGAGGCCGTGGCGCTGCGCCAGGCGCATGATCGTATCGACTGTTTCGACGCTTTCGACGACCTGGCCAATTTCGGCGACCGCCTCGCGCAGCGGCACGCCGCGCCCAAGCGCCAGTCCAAGCCGGCGGTTGCGTGACAGATCGCCGGTGCAGGTCAGCACCAGATCGCCGAGTCCGGCCAGCCCCATCAGCGTTTCCGGGCGCGCGCCGATTGCGGCGCCCAAGCGCAGCATTTCGTTGAGCCCGCGCGTGATCATGCCGGCGCGGGCGTTGAGTCCCAGCTTCATGCCGTCGGCGACGCCGGTCGCGACGGCAAGCACGTTCTTCATCGCACCGCCGAGTTCGGCGCCGATCATGTCGTTGCCGGTGTAGGCGCGAAAATGTGTACTATGCAGCAACCCCGCGACGCGCTGCGCGAACGACGGCACGGCTGAATGCACCGTGACCGCGGTCGGCAATCCTTGCGCGACTTCGCGCGCGAACGACGGTCCCGTGACGATCGCTGCCGGAGCGTGCGGCAGGCGTTCGGCGGCCAGTTCGTGCAGGAAGCGGCCGGACGGCGGATCGAAACCCTTGGTTGCCCAGGCCAGGCCCGCGGCGGCCGGAAAATACGGAAGGATCTGCTCGAGCAGCGCGCCGAATGCATGACTCGGCGTGACGATCAGCACGACCGACTTGTCGCGGACGCTGTCCGCCAGGTCGGCCGAGATCGTCAGCTGCGGCGGCAGTTCCAGTTCGGGCAGATAGCGCTCATTGCGCCGTGTGGCGGCGATCTGCGCCACGGCAGCGGCATCGCGGCCCCACAAGGTTGTCGGCACCCCGTTGCGCGCAAGCACGGCAGCGAGTGCCGTGCCCCAAGAACCCGCGCCCAGCACGGCGACATTCGTCGAAGTGTTCGTCATCTGTTGCCCCTCGATGCGTGGGAGCGTACGGACGGGCGCGGCGCGTGTAAAGGCACGCGCGGTGAGGGCGGCGGCTGCGCCGCCTCGTTAGGAAGTTAGGTCGGCCGCTGCGCGGCTTCGTTAGGTAGCCCGCCTCGGCTCGCTCGTGAGGAGCAAATGTCAGGCCGCGGCGCGTTCCTCACGAGGCGGCGAAGCCGCCGACCTCACTCCTCACGAGGCGGCGGAAGCCGCCGGCCTCACTGCCGCTCAGGCATTCAGCTGCTGCTCGCCCTCGGCGCGGCGGCGCATCTGCTCGGCATACAGCGATTCGAAATTGATCGGCTGCAGCAGGAACGGCGGGAATCCGCCATTCTGGATCAGGTCCGAGACGATCTGGCGCGCATACGGAAACAGCACGTTCGGGCAGTACGTCGCCAGCACCGTATCGCGGTTCTGCGCATCGAATCCCTGCATGCCGAACACGCCGGCCTGCTGCACTTCGGCCAGGTACGCGGTCTTCTCGGCGACCTTGCACGTGACCGTGACGGTCAGCACGACTTCGTAGACGTTCTCGGCGAGCGTGCCGACCTGCTGCGACAGGTTCAGCTGCACTTGCGGCTGACCCTGCTCCTGGAAGATCTGCGGCGCGCCGGGGACCTCGAACGAGGCGTCCTTGATGTATACCTTCTGCAGCGACAACTGCGCAGCGGCTTCGCCGGCGCCGTTCGCGGACGGATTGAGGGGGGTGTTCTCGGTCATGGAAATACTGCTCCGGATTGGACGGGATCGAAATGAATCGACCCGGAAAGGATCGGGGGAAAAGATCGCGGATTATCCCACGATGTGCCACGCACTGCACGTTGGCCGGTCGCTCCGGCACGGCCTGCTGCGCAAAATGTGACGCGTTACTTGCCGCGGACCAGCGGCAGGTCGGCCTGCTGCCACGAGGCCAGGCCGCCGCCGAGCCAGAACACGCGCTTGAATCCGGCCTTGACGAGGCGCGCCGCCGCCTGCGCCGAGGTCGTGCCGGACTTGCAATAGACCGCGACCGGCAGCTCGCGGACCTTGGCCAGATCCTTGTTCTCCGGATCGAACTGGCTCAGCGGCACGTGGCGCGCGCCGGGAATATGGCCCTTCTCGAAATCCTGCATGCTCGACAGGTCGACGACCAGCGGGCTGTCGCGATTGATCAACTGGGTCAGCGCGGCCGGCGTGATCTCGCGATAGCCGCGGAACAGGCGCGAAGCCTCGCTGCCGAGCCAGGCGACCAGCACCGCCAGGAACAGCATCGCCAACAGGGTGTGATTGCCGATGAACTCGGGCAGCCGGTGCAGGATTTCAGACATGGGATTGTGCGGAAGGCGGGAAACAACGCGCCGATTATCCGCCAGCGAGCGCCGTGGCGCAAAGGTCGCCGGGGCACAACGCAACTGTTGGCGTCTGCAGAAGCTGAATCAAAAGATACGCCACGACGGCACGAAGATCACGAAGAAGGGCAATGTGAAGGGCTAATGTCGAGCTGAATATCCAACAGCCTTCGCTCGAATCACTTGATCAACTCCTCGAGTAGACAATTGAGAAGGGCGGTGATGACCGTCCCAACCCAGACTTGCTCTTCTTCGTGTCCTTCGTGACTTCGTGTCGAATCGTTTGATCTGGTCTTCCTAGTGCACGGTGATGTCCGGCAGGCCCGACACGAGCCACCAGCGATTCGCCTTCTCGTCGTAACGCCACAGCTGTTTGTCGATGATCGAGCGTGCCGCCTGTGTATTGATGTTGACCAGGCCGATCTCGACGATCTGGCTGACTTCGTTGTCGTTGATGTGCACCGGCCCCGCGTCGGAATACACGCTGATCTGCACTTGTTCATAACGCGCGAG
>Ga0207648_10005945_pt1 | contig 12209 bp, 9 predicted proteins | sample KBSMisM32_FD_184310 | JGI IMG/M metagenome (GOLD analysis project Ga0207648, IMG submission 184310) | Miscanthus rhizosphere microbial communities from Kellogg Biological Station, Michigan, USA - KBS Miscanthus M3-2 (SPAdes) (version 2) | ecosystem: Host-associated > Plants > Roots > Rhizosphere...
GCTCGATTTCGCGGCGTCGGTCGGCATCGGCTTTTCGACGGTGGCGGCATTGGGCGGCGCGATGGACGTGGGCTTCGGCGACTTGCTGGACGCCCTGGTCGTCGATCCGCATACCGACGGCATCCTGCTCTACGCCGAAGCGATCGGCGACGCGCGTCGCTTCCTGTCGGCATTGCGCGCGGCTGCGCGGACGAAGCCCGTCGTCGTCCTGCGCGCAGGGCGTTCGATGGAGCGCGCTTCCGTCGATGCGCCATCGCCCGATGCGGTCTTCGACGCGGCGATGAAGCGGTCCGGCACGGTGCGGGTCAAGACGTATACGCAGCTGTTTGCCGCGGCGAGGATTCTTGCGATGCACCGAATATCGCGCGGCGACCGGATCGCGATCGTCACCAACGGCCACGGCCCTGGAACATTGGCGGCCGACAGCGCCGCAGACCGCGGCATCGCGCTGGCCGAGCTTTCGCAGGCGACGCGGAAAACTCTGGAAAGCCTATTGCCGCGCAATAGCGCGAGTTGGAATCCGATCGACGTGCGCGACGATGCAACGCCGGAAACCATGGCGGGCGCAGTTGAAGCCGCACTTCGCGACGAGGGTGTGGATGCGGTTCTCGCGCTGCACGTTCCCCAACCCGTCATCGGCGCCACCGATGCCGCGCGTGCGGTCGCGGCGGTGGCGGCGCGTTCGACGAAACCGGTGCTGGCGGCGTGGCTCGGGGCGGTGGATCGCCGCGAAGCCGGCGCAGCGCTCGAAGCGGGGGGCGTCGCCAACTTCTACACGCCTGAGAACGCCATCGAGGCATTCTCGTTCCTCGCGGCTTATCGCCATCATCAGGAATGGCTGCTCGAAGTGCCCCCGCCGCAGCCCGAACCGCAGGCGCCCGATCTCCGCGCTGTCGAGCGGCTGCGCAGCGACGCTGCATCGGCGAGACGCACGGTGTTGACGGATATCGAGACCAACACGCTGCTGTCGACGTTTTCTTTGCCGGTCGCGCCAGCCGTGTTGGCCGGCACGCTGGCCGAGGCAATCGCCGCTGCGCGACGCCTGCGCTATCCGGTGACGCTGCGATCCGCGGCGCGGGAGTCCGCGCCGGGTCCCACGTCGCAGACTGCGGTGGTTCGCGTGCGCGATAGCCGGATGCTGACGCGCGCATGGGCGGCGATGACAGGTGAGGAGGTTGGCGGGCGGAAAGTCGAAGCCGTCTTCGTCGCGAAGGAGGGCGCATTCGACGCGATCGCGAACGTCGCCATCGGCATCGCCACCGACGCGGTGTTCGGACCGGTGATCACGTTCGGCGCGCGCGCGGCTCGCGGCGCCGATGTCGCCGTCCTTCTGCCGCCGCTCAACCTGCGTCTCGCGCGCGATCTCATCCGCGACACGAAGGAGTTGGCGCTCTTGTCGAGCCCCGGAGTGCCCGAGTCGGCGACCGGCGCCCTGACGCATGTGCTCGTGCAGGTCTCGGCGCTCGCCTGCGCGTTGCCATGGGTGCGCACGCTCGACCTCCATCCGGTGCGCGTCGGCGCCGACCGGGTCGAGATCACGGGGGCGCGCGTCACGATCGATGCGCGACTCGAGAGGGCCGCGCTTCGCTACGGCCACATGGCAATCCACCCTTATCCGGTGGAGCTCGTCACCGATGTCGTCCTCGACGACGGCGCGCGCCTTCACGTCCGCCCCATTCGCCCTGAGGATGCGGAGCTCGAGCGCGCGTTCGTCGCCGCGCTTTCGGAGAAGACGCGGTACTTCCGCTTCTTCCACCGATTGAACGAGCTCACGCCGGCGATGCTGGCGCGCTTCACGCAGGTGGACTACGACCGCGAGATGGCGCTCGTTGCCGTCGACGAAGCGGCGGGGGCCGCAGTCATCGTCGGCGTCACGCGATACATCACGACACCGGGCGGGGAGTCGGCCGAATTTGCGATCGTCGTTGCCGATGCCTGGCAAGGGCGTGGCGTGGCGCGGATGCTGATGGGCCAGCTTGCCGCATCCGCGAAGGCGCGGGGCTTGCGCCGCCTTGAAGGCTCGGTGCTCCGGGGCAACGCCGGCATGCTCAAGTTCACCCGCGCGTTCGGCTTCACCGTGCACGACGATCCGGACGACCCGGACTTGGTCGACGTCGTCCTCGAGCTTTCGCCGTAACGCGGCGAATCGCGCCGTCGTGGGCTAAACTAGCCTGCATTACTCCCGTGTCGACCTCCTCATGAAGATCCTCTTTGGCTGTGACGGCTCGCCTCAGGCGCTGGCTGCGCTGGAGACGCTGGTCAAGAGCTTCGCGTACTTCCGCGAAACACCAGGCCTCACGCTGCTCTACGTACATCCCGCGCTGCCCTATAGAGGGGCCGCGGCGAAGATCGGCAAGGAGGCGATCCAGCGCTACTACGAGGAGGAGAGCGAAGCTGCGCTTTCAGGGGCGCGAACGGCGCTGACCGCCAAGGGCGTCCCGTTCGAAATCGCCAAGGTCATCGGCGCCCCGGCCGAGGAAATCGTCAAGCGCGCCGAGGAAGGCCAGTTCACGATGATTGCGTTGGGCACGCACGGTCACACCGCGCTCGGCAACCTGGTGATGGGATCGGTGGCAACTACGGTGGTTGCAAGGAGCCGCTTGCCGGTCCTGCTGCTCAAGTGACGCCCCGCACCAGCGCCTGCGGATCGGTCGGCGTCACGAGTCGCGCCAAGCAAAACGCCCCGGGTTTGCCGGGGCGTTTCGCTTCACTGGCTTCTACTGCGAGATCTGGCTAGCCCTCGCCTTCGAGGAAGCTCCGGAGCTTTTCGGACCGCGACGGGTGGCGCAGCTTGCGCAGCGCCTTGGCTTCGATCTGGCGGATGCGCTCGCGCGTGACGTCGAACTGCTTGCCCACCTCTTCCAGCGTGTGGTCGGTGTTCATCTCGATGCCGAAGCGCATGCGCAGCACCTTGGCCTCGCGCGAGGTGAGCGTGTCGAGCACGTCCTTGCAGACGTTGCGCAGGCTCGCGTTGACCGCGGCATCCGACGGCGCGACCGTCGACAGGTCCTCGATGAAGTCGCCGAGATGGCTGTCGTCGTCGTCGCCGATCGGCGTCTCCATCGAGATCGGCTCCTTGCTGATCTTCAGGATCTTGCGGATCTTCTCCTCGGGCATCTCCATCTTTTCCGCGAGCACGCCGGGGTCGGGCTCCTGGCCCGTCTCCTGCAGGATCTGCCGCGAGATGCGGTTCATCTTGTTGATCGTCTCGATCATGTGCACGGGGATGCGGATCGTGCGCGCCTGGTCGGCGATCGAGCGCGTGATCGCCTGCCGGATCCACCACGTGGCATACGTCGAGAACTTGTAGCCGCGACGGTATTCGAACTTGTCGACGGCCTTCATGAGGCCGATGTTGCCCTCCTGGATCAGGTCGAGGAACTGCAGCCCGCGGTTCGTGTACTTCTTCGCGATCGAGATCACGAGGCGGAGGTTCGCCTCGGTCATCTCGCGCTTCGCCTTGCGCGCCTTGGCCTCGCCCGTCGACATCTGCTTGTTGATCTCCTTCAGGTCCTTCAAGGGGATCATCACGCGCGACTGCAGGTTGAGCAGCTTCTGCTGCTGCTCGACGATGGCCTGGCGGTACTTGGCGAGCTGCTCGCTGTAATTGTGATGCGCGGAGACCTCGCGGTCGATCCAGCGGAGCGAGGTCTCGCTCTCCGGGAATTTCTTGATGAAGTCCGGACGCGGCATGCCGCCCTTGTTGACGACGAGATCCTGGATCTTGCGCTCGATCTGGCGGATGTTGTCGACCTCGTGGCGCACGCTGTCGCAGAGCTTCTCGACCTGGCGCGCCGAGAAGCGGATCTGCATCAGCTCGTTCTGCACCTTCTTCTGCAGCTCGACGTACTTCGGCGCCTTGTGGCCCTCCTTCTGCAGCACGACGAGCATCCGCGCGTGGAGCTTGCGGATCGTCCCGAAGCGCGCGAGCGCCGCCACCTTGAGTCGCTCGAGGTTCTCCGCGGCGATCGCGCCGGCGTCGCCCTCGTCCTCGCTCGCCTCGACTTCGTCGTCGACGTCCTCGAGCGCGTCGAGCGCCTCGTTGAAGTCCATGAGACCGTCGACCAGGTCGTCGATCTTGAACTCGTCCTGCTCGATCTTGGTCGCGAGGTCGAGGATCTGCGCCACCGTCATCGGGCACGCCGAGATGGCCATGATCATGTGCTTCAGGCCTTCCTCGATCCGCTTCGCGATTTCGATCTCGCCTTCGCGCGTCAGGAGTTCGACCGAGCCCATCTCGCGCATGTACATGCGAACGGGGTCGGTGGTGCGGCCGAATTCGGAGTCGAGCGTCGAGACCGCGGCTTCGGCGGCTTCCTCGACGTCTTCGGCGGGCGCCGTGGGCGCCGCGTCGGACATGAGCAGCGTTTCGGCGTCGGGGGCCTCGTCGTAGACCTGGATCCCCATGTCGCCGATCATGCTGACGATGCCTTCGATCTGCTCGGCGTCGAGCACGTCGTCCGGCAGGTGATCGTTGATTTCGGCGAACGTGAGGAAGCCGCGCTCCTTGCCGAGCACGATCAGCGTCTTCAGTCGGCGCTTGCGCGCCTCCACGTCGGCGGGCGTGAGCACGCGCGGCGCGATTTCGGCGTGCCGGCCATTCCGGCCCTTCTTGGTGGCGGCTTCAGCCGCGCGCTTGCCGGCGATCTTTGCGGCGATCTCGCCCGCAGTCGTCGGCTTGTGCGGCGGGGCGACAGGGGCCTTGCCTCCCACAGCCTTGGCCGGCGCTGCCGCGACTGGCGCACTTGCTTTGCCCGCAAGCACCTTGGGCGCCTTGCCCTGGGGCTTGGCAACGACCTTGGGCAGCGCCTTGGCGGGCGTCTTCGCTCCGGACTTCACGGAAGCAGTGGATTTGTGCTGGGGCTTCGCGACGACCTTGTGGGCAACGACCTTCTTTTTGGCCGCCGGCTTTGCGGTGCCTTTCTTCTTGGCGACGGCACGCGGGGACTTCCTGGCGGACGCCCCCCGCGCGGCGGGATGCGCCGGCCGCTTGGCCGAGGCCTTCTTCGAAGCCGGACGCGCCTTCGCGCCCGACCGCTTCTTCGCCGCCGGCTTGCGCGACTTGGGTTTGGCGGGCGATTTGCGAACGGGCTTCGCGGGCTTCTTGGCCATGGTCATCCTAATGAGTCAGGTACGGCATGCACCCAAGGCGGGGTGCCGCGATACCAGATGGGGGCGATGGGGAAAACCTCAAATTATATCATCCAGTTAGTGGTTGCGGGTGGTTTTTGGCTGCGAAATCGAAACCGCCCGGCGCACCATTTCCAGCTGGCGGAGACGCTCGGCTTCCTCCGCGGTCGGCACCGATTCCCCCGGGACGCCGGGGAAACCCTCGCGCTGGGCCTGTTGCCAGTAACGCGCAACTCCGTCAGCAAGCTGTACCGCAGCGTGCTCGGCGGTGATTCCCGCGTCTTCGGCGGCGGCGAGCGCGCTCGCCAACACGGATTCGTGCGGCGATTCGGCGAAATATTGCATGACCCCCGCCGTAGTCAGCGTGTGCTCGCTTCCGGCGCAATATGCGACCAGTGCGGACAGCGCGGCATCCTCGGGGGTGCCGCCTTCGGGCCGGGGAAGCGTGCCGGACCGGGCCAACTCCGGTTGGAGCAGCAGCGCCTGGATGAGTTCACGGACGAGCGATGGCGCCCGGCGCTGCCCGAACTGCGCCGGGCGCAACGGGCGTCGCGAAGGCTCGTCGCGGCTGCCCTGGGAACCGCTCGCCTCGTCGTGAGACCGGGCTCGTGCGGGTTCCGCCCGATGTCCCCTGTCGGGCTCCGCCCGATGCCCCAAAAGGCGCCGCAACTCGTTCTCCGGCAAGCCGGTGAGGTCGGCCAGGCGCCGCTGCATCAGCGCTGTGAGCACGGGCGCGGTCAGGGCGGCGATATGGGGGCGCGCAGCAGCGACGAGGGCCGCCGCTCCCTCGACCGATGTCGGCGGATGCTGTGCGCACAGCTCGGTCAGCAGGAACTCGGACGCCGGGGTGGCTTGGTTGGCGAGTTCCTCGAAGGCCACCTTGCCGCGACGGCGCACGAAATCATCGGGGTCCTCGCCATCTGGCAGGAACATGAATCCGGCATTCTTGCCGTCGGCGAGCACGGGTAGCGCGTTCTCGAGTGCCCGCCACGCTGCCTTGCGTCCCGCGGCGTCGCCGTCGAAGCAGAAGATCACCCGATCGCTTTGCCGGAAGAGCTTCTGCACGTGGGTGGGAGTGGTTGACGTCCCGAGCGTCGCGACCGCGTAGTCGATGCCGTGCTGCGCGAGAGCGACCACGTCCATGTACCCCTCGACGACGACGACGGCGCCTGCCTCGCGGATCGCATTCCGGGCGAGGAACAGCCCATAGAGCTCGCGCCCTTTCGAAAAGAGCGGTGTCTCTGGCGAGTTGAGATACTTGGGCTCGCCGTCGCCCAGAACCCGGCCGCCGAAGCCGATCACTTGGCCGCGGCTGTCGTGGATCGGGAACATGATCCGGTCGCGAAAGCGGTCGTAGCGCTTGTCGGCGTCCCCGGCGATCACGAGCCCGGCGGTTTCGAGCGCCGGCTCTTCGTAGCTCGAGAATACGGAGGCGAGCGGCTGCCATGCGTCAGGCGCGTAGCCGATGCCGAACCTGGCGGCGATCGCGCCGGTCAGCCCTCGCTCCTTGAGGTACGCGATGGCGCGGGGCGAGTCCTTGAGTTGTCCGCGGTAGAACTTGGCCGCCTCGAGGGTGATGGCTGTGAGGTCCATCGCCTGCTCGCGCCGGTCGGATTCGCCGGGGCGTTCGATCCGCGGAACCTGGAGGCCGGCGTCGCGGGCAAGCTCTTCCACCGCGTCCGGAAACGACTTGCCGCCGTGCTCCATCAGGAAGCCGATGGCCGTCCCGTGCGCGCCGCAGCCGAAACAGTGGTAGAACTGCTTCGTCGGGCTCACCGTGAACGACGGCGTCTTTTCGCTGTGAAACGGGCAGCACGCCTGGTAGTTCGCCCCCGCTTTCTTGAGCGGCACGTACCGGTCGACAACGTCGACGATGTCGACCCGGGAGAGCAGCGTCTGAATGAAATCGTTTGGAATCATGTACTTGACGCTGCTTGTGGCGAAAACATCGGGTCCTGGCGGCCACTAATCGGAGCCGACCGGGAGCGAGACAGGGCAGGGAGCCTATGCATTATAGGCGCCGTTGGCGAAGGCGAAAGGGTGAATCCTGGAGAACCTCGGCCGGCCGGAAGACGACCGCCGCCGGTACGGCCTACCCGGCGAGCTTCGCCTTGATTCGCGCGGAAACTGCGCCCATGTCGGCTCGGCCGGCGAGCTTTGGCTTTAGCAGCGTCATGACCTTGCCCATGGCCGCGAGCCCGGAAGCGCCGGATGTCGCGATGGCGTCGCCAATGAACGCATCGATTTCGGCGTCGGAGAGCCGCGCCGGCATGTAGCCCTCGAGGACGGCAATCTCGGCGCGCTCGGCCGCGGCCAGGTCGTCGCGCTTGCCGGCCTCGAATTGCGCGATGGAGTCGCGGCGTTGCTTCATCATCTTGTCGATGATCGCGAGCACGTCGGCGTCGGTGAGTTCGATGCGCTCGTCCACCTCGCGCTGCTTGATCGCCGCGAGCAGCATCCTGATCGTCGACAGCCGCGGGGCGTCCTTCGCCCGCATGGCGGTCTTCATGTCTTCGACGACTCTGGACTTGAGGGACATGGCGCTCCGGGGAGAAAGGGGCCGGAGAACAAAAAGGGGCGAACTTCGTCGCCCCTATTGGACTGCCTGCCGCGTGTTCAGAACAGCTTGGGCGGGAGCTGCTGGCTGCGCAAGCGCTTGTAGTGGCGCTTGACGGCCGCGGCGAGCTTGCGCTTGCGTTCCGCGGTCGGCTTTTCGTAGAACTCGCGAGCGCGAAGCTCGGTCAGGAGACCGGTCTTTTCGATCGTGCGCTTGAAGCGGCGAAGCGCCACTTCGAACGGCTCGTTGTCGCGGAGGCGGACACTGGGCATGTAGCGGTTTCCTTCGTTATCCGGAGGAACTTGTTCCCTTGCCGGACAGGTGGTTACGGTAATCGATAAGTTTAGCATGAGCGGAGCTGTTCACGCAACCCAACGGGTCCGGAACGCAAGGGGGGCCGCCAAGGCGGGACGACCGTGTATCGTGGGGTGCCCGCCCTCCGCAGAGCCCCGCGCGACCATGCTCGTAATCGGCATCGAAACCTCTTGCGACGAGACCGGCCTCGCCGTCTACGACACGGCCCGGGGCCTGCTCGCGCATGCGCTGCACTCGCAGGTCGCGATGCACACGATCTACGGCGGCGTCGTCCCCGAGCTCGCTTCGCGAGATCACGTCCGGCGCGTCGTGCCGCTCGCGCAGCGCGTGCTGGCCGACGCCGGCGCGACGCTCGCCGATCTGGACGGCATCGCCTACACCCGCGGACCCGGCCTCGCCGGAGCGCTTCTGGTCGGCGCGAGCGTGGCGAGCGCGCTGGGCTTCGCGCTCGGCAAGCCGGTGATCGGCGTTCATCACATGGAAGGCCACCTGCTCTCGCCGCTCCTGGCCGAACCCAAGCCGGCGTTTCCTTTCGTTGCCTTGCTCGTGTCGGGCGGCCACACCCAGCTCTTCGCAGTTGAAGGCGTCGGACGCTACCGGCTCCTCGGCGATACGAAGGACGACGCCGCCGGCGAGGCTTTCGACAAGACGGCGAAATTGCTGGGCCTTGGCTATCCCGGCGGACCGGCGCTTGCGCGCCTTGCCGAAGAAGGCCGCGACGGTGCGGTTGCATTGCCGCGCCCGATGCTCGCGAGCGGCGATCTCGACATGAGCTTCAGCGGACTCAAGACGGCCGCGCTGCTCCTCGTGCGACGCGAAGCGGCGGAGGGATCGCTCGACGACGATCGCCGCGCCGACATCGCGCGCGAGTTTCAGCATGCGGTCGTCGACGTGCTCGTCGCAAAGGCATTGGCGGCACTCGACGCGACCGGATCGCCGCGACTGGTCGTGGCCGGCGGCGTGGGCGCCAATCGCGAATTGCGCGCGCGCCTTACGGCGGCGCTCGCCCGCCGTGGCGGCCAAGTGTATTTTCCCGATCTCGAATTCTGCACGGACAACGGTGCGATGATCGCGCTCGCCGGAGCGTTGCGCCTCGCGCACGCGGAACAGGCGGACTACGCGTTTTCGGTGCTGCCGCGGTGGGACTTGGAGACCTTGCCCGCCGGATAAGCGGACTTCGCCGCACCGCAGGCTCGGTCGCTCAGTGGCCGATCGTGCGCTCCCGGCCTTCGATGAGTTGCCGGATGTTCGCCTGGTGCCGCCAGAACAGAAGCAGCGAAATGGCGAGGAGCGCCCACGCCTTCGGCGAATTGCCGAACGCGAAGAACGCGCCGATCGGAGCAAGCGCCGCAGTCGTAAGCGCCGCGAGCGAGCTGATCTTGAATCCCAGCGCCATGATCATCCACAGGGCACCAAGCGCAAGGCCGAGGGGCCAATGGAGCGCGAAGACGACGCCGGCCGCGGTGGCGACTCCCTTGCCGCCTGCGAAACCGTGGAATACCGGGAACAGGTGTCCGACGAACACGGCGAGCGCAACGGCAGGAACCGTCCATTCGGCGACATCGAGCGAAGGGCCGAGCGCTTGCGCGAGAAAGACCGCGAGCCAGCCCTTGGCGCCGTCGCCGGCGAGCGTCAGCGCCGCCGCTGCCTTGTTTCCGCTGCGCAGCACATTAGTCGCACCGGGATTCCCCGATCCGTAGCTGTGCGGATCGGGAAGCCCAAAGGCCTTGCTCGTCACCACCGCGAACGATATCGAGCCGATGAGGTACGCGGCAACGACAAATGCGAGCGAGGCGAGCATGGGGGAGGGCGTCGGTTAGAATGAACGCGAACATCGACCGCTTCGCATGAATGACGCGGCCTCGATTCTCTCCAATTCTAACAAAGCGGCATGAACGCGATTTTCATTCACGACCTCCGCGTCGAGACCCGAATCGGCATTTACGAGTGGGAGCGGCACCTCGCCCAGACGGTGCGCCTCGACATCGAGCTCGGATTGCCCTCGGACGAGGTGTTCCGCACGGGTGACTTTACCGACGCTCTCGACTATGCCGCGGTCGTCAAGCGGCTGCAGGCGTTTGCCGCTGATCATCCGCATCAGTTGCTCGAGCGCTACGCCCAGGGAATTGCAGACCTCCTGATGAGCGAGTTCGGCGCGCCCTGGGCCAAGGTGCGCGTCGCGAAGCTTGCGCCCATCGCCGGCGTGAAAGAGCTCGGCATCGTGATCGAGCGCGGTCGGGCGTAGAGAAGCGCCGGCTCGCGGATGGCGTGCGGCTCGAGTCCGCGCGGGTAACGAGGACACGCAATGCGCGACCTGACGCGCGGGCCGATCTTCCGGCACATTCTGGCGATGGCCGTTCCGATCGCCGTCGGCATGCTGCTGCAGACGATGTATTACGTCGTCGACCTCTATTTTGTCGCCCGACTGGGCGATGCCGCGCTCGCCGGTGTCGGCGCCGCGGGCAATCTGATGTTCGTCGTATTCGCGCTCACGCAGATGCTGGGCGTCGGCACCGTCGCGCTGATGTCGCACGCCGTCGGACGCGAGGACCGGCCGGACGCCAACCACGTGTTCAACCAGTCAGTCGCGCTGTCCGCGGTGTGCGCGCTGGCGACGCTGGTCGGCGGCTATGTCGTCTCGCCGCTGTACATGCGCCTCCTCGGTGCCGACGACGCGACGGTCGCGGCGGGCGTCACCTATCTCAATTGGTTCATCCCCGGGCTCGCGCTGCAATTCGCGCTGGTGGTCATGGGCTCGGCGTTGCGCGGCACCGGGATCGTCAAGCCGACGATGGTCGTGCAGGCGTTCACCGTGATCCTCAACACGATTCTCGCTCCGGTGCTGATCGCGGGGTGGGGTACGGGACATCCGCTCGGCGTGGCGGGCGCGGCGCTCGCAAGCTCGCTCGCCATTGCCGCCGGCGTCGCTTTGCTCGCCGTGTATTTCCAAAAGCTCGAGCACTACGTGCGATTCGACCGCGCGCAGTGGCGGCCGCAGCTTTCCACATGGGCGCGGATGCTGAACATCGGGCTGCCGGCCGGCGGCGAGTTCGGCCTGATGGCCGTCTATGCCGCGGTTATCTACTGGATCGTTCGCGATTTCGGCGCGGCCGCGCAAGCGGGATTCGGAATCGGTCTTCGCGTGATGCAGGCGATCTTCCTGCCGGCGATGGCGATCGCGTTTGCGGCGGCGCCGATCGCCGGCCAGAATTTCGGCGCGAAGCACTACGCTCGAGTGCGCGAGACGTTCCGGTCGGCGGCGTTCGCGAGTTGCGCAGTCATGGCGGCGCTGACGATCTTCTGCCAGTGGGAGGCGGGCCTTTTGATCCGCGCGTTCACGAGCGACCCGCCCGTGCTCGAAGTGGGCGCCGAGTACCTGAAGATCACCTCCTGGAATTTCGTGGCGGTCGGGCTCGTCTTTTCGGCGTCGAGCCTCTTTCAGGCAATGGGCAACACATGGCCGTCGTTCGCGAGCAGCGCATCGCGCCTCGTGCTGTTCGTCGTCCCTGCGATCCTCCTCTCGATGACGCCCGGATTCCGGATCGTCTACGTCTGGTACCTCTCGGTGGCGACGATCGCCGCGCAGGCGATCCTGAGTCTCATCTTGCTGCGGCGGGAGTTTCGAGTACGGCTCGTCGCCTGACGGATTGACGGCGTACCGGCCGCGTGCGATGTCCGTTCACGCTCGCGCGTGTCTCACAACGCAGGCAAGAGCGGCAGCGTGAAGGCGAAGGTCGATCCGACGCCGACGGTGCTCGTCACCCAGATCCGACCGCCGTGGAGCTCGATGAACTTGCGCGAGATGGCAAGCCCGAGTCCCGTGCCCTCCACTTTCTTGGCCCGCGTTCCGACCTGCCGGAACTCCTCGAACACGGTGGCCTGATCTTCGGGGGCGATTCCGATGCCAGTATCGGTCACCGAAATCTCCGCGACGCTGTCGCGCACGTCGGAGCGCACCGAGATCCGGCCCCCCTCGGGCGTGAACTTGAGCGCGTTCGACAGGAGATTGAGCAACACCTGCTTCACCTTGCGCTCGTCGGCGCGGATCACGCCCACGCGCTCGCCGATCGCACGCTCGAGCGTGATGCTTCGCCGGTGCGCGCGCTCACGGATCAGCGTCACGGTGTTGTCGATGGCAGCGGGCAGGTTGAAATCGTCCAGATCGAGCTCCATCCGCCCGGCCTCGATCTTGGACAGGTCGAGAATG
>Ga0207648_10005946_pt1 | contig 12208 bp, 20 predicted proteins | sample KBSMisM32_FD_184310 | JGI IMG/M metagenome (GOLD analysis project Ga0207648, IMG submission 184310) | Miscanthus rhizosphere microbial communities from Kellogg Biological Station, Michigan, USA - KBS Miscanthus M3-2 (SPAdes) (version 2) | ecosystem: Host-associated > Plants > Roots >...
GATACAAAACTTATAAAGCGCGATCAACTACCGCGCACATGCTCCCAGGAGATTACAAGCCATCTTGATCAAGAACGTCAGAACGCGATCTGGCTCCTGAGCGCCACCGCATTCGCCGAAATATCATTCCCCGGCGCATTGGAATGGCTGACCCGGATGTTGTTGTAATCCAGCAGGAACCGAACCGTCTGGTTGGGATACCAGTTCAACCCGATACTCCAGATGTTCTGCACGCCGCCCGCGACACCACCCGCATCACCCGGCCTGAAATCCAGGTCCATATTGCTGTAGCGCGCCACTATTTCCCACGCGCCAAAACCATTCTTGCCCAGGGGCGCATCCGGTATCAGCCCGTGGAAACTGGCTGTCACCGGATCATAGGGCCGCGTCTCACCGCTCAGCGACCAGGTCGCCATCGCATACCAGCCTTGGAAGCTGGGATCAGGAACAGCGCTGCGCCGCGCGATGTCATAGTGAAACCACCCGCCCTGCCCGAACAGCCGCCCCAGGCTCAGCGCCGTCTCCATGCCGAACTCGGTGACATGCCGGGCATCCAACAGGCCGGTATCCACCGTTTTGCTGCCGTCCACCGACAGCTCGGGCCCGGCGCTCAGCTCGATGACGGTAGGCGATGACGGCCCGGGCGCCACATCCGCCAGGCGGAAGACATGGGTGGCATCCATATTGACCAGCCACTTTACATCCTGCCGGTCGAGCGCCAGCCAGGCGACACGCCCCACCACGCCCTGCTGCTCGTCAAAGCTGGCCGTGTCGGTGGTCTTGCCGCCGGTCAGCGCCAAGGAAACCAGATAGCGCGCTCCTTGCGCGAAAATCTCCGCGCCCTCCCGCCCGCTGCCCGCCGCGATGGATCGCGCGATGGTCACCGCGGTCGGCCGCTCCATCAGCGCCAGGTTGGCGCCGCCGGTGGCATCCTCGATACTGTCGAAGGCAGAGAATGCACCCACCCGGAATGCCAGCGGCGCCAATCCGTCATACTGAATATAGGCGCGATAGACATAGCCGCGGTTTTCGGTGCCGCTGCCGCCGAAGTCATAAGTGAAATTGTAAGACCAATCGCGCCACAGCGTGCCGACCACGCCCAATTGCGCCCGGCGGAAATTGGTGCCGCTGTTGAGGTCGACGCCGGCGGGATTGCGCCCTTGCGAAAAATATCCGCCATCGAACTGCACCGTTGAGCGCAGCGCCAGGCTGAAAGCCCCGTCCGGCGTCTCAACCGTCAGCCGCCCGTTGGGCATGCTGACCAAAGGCCGCGCAGCCATTTTCTTGTGCAGCTCCGCCGCCTTGGCGGATACGTCCTGCTGAATCTCCTTCAACGCGGCCTTGTCCCGGGCCGAGGCGGCCTTCACCGCATCCAGATCCCGCTGAATCGCCGCGAGCCGCGCCGCCAGTTCATCGACACGCGCATCACCCGCCCGTGCCGCCGATGCGCAAGCGAGCACGGCGCACAACAGCGCAAGGCATAAATTTGCAGGACGAAAAGCCACGAATTGCGTTGGGGACCGGCCGTTCCCCACCCCCTTGCACTTTCAATGGCCGAGTCGCCGCCATAGATAGCAAACCGGGACAGGCCGTCACATATGCTGTTCGCCGCAGTGGGTTTCGGCGCGATCGCACATGCGCGCGCCATCGTCGCGCTGCTGGTAGTGCCAGCCCATCACGGCCAGCCCCAGGAATATCGCGAGCACGCCCCCTACCAGGACCCACCGCTCCATGGCGAACCCCTCCGATTCAAGCCCCGCCATGATAGCCGAGGCGGCACGTCACCGTCATCCTTCCTATGCTAGAAGACCGGCATGGAGGCACAACAAGACCGCTCGTTCTGGTCTGTCTTCCGCATCTTCCTGCGGCTGGGCCTCACCTCCTTTGGCGGCCCCATCGCCCATATCGGCTATTTCCGGCGCGAGTTCGTCCTCAACCGCCAATGGCTGGACGAGCGCTCCTATGCCGACCTGGTGGCGCTGTGCCAATTCCTGCCGGGACCGGCCAGCAGCCAGGTCGGCTTCGCGCTTGGCCTGTCCCGCCAGGGCCTGGCCACGGGCGTGGCGGCCTGGCTGGGCTTCACCCTCCCCTCCGCGCTTTTGCTGTTTGGCTTCGCCGGCATGGCGGCGTCGCTCACCGGCCCGACCGCCATTGCCGCCATCCACGGCCTCAAGATCGCCGCCGTCGCGGTGGTGGCCCAGGCCCTGTGGGGCATGGCGCGCAGCCTCACACCCGACCTTCCCCGCATTGCCATCGCCGTATTGGCGGCGGTCCTGGTCACTTTTGTGGCGGGCTCTTTCGGTCAGATCCTGGCCATCGCTATCGGCGCACTTGCCGGCCTGATGATCTGCCGCGCCTTCGCCACAGCGGAAGCCTCTCCACTTCGCATCACGATTTCCCGCCGCATGGCCGGAGCATGTTTCATCCTGTTCGCCGGTCTCCTCGCTCTCGGCCCACTGCTCTCCTCAATCCACGGCTTCGCGGTGTTTCACGCCTTCTACCGCTCAGGCGCGCTGGTGTTCGGCGGAGGCCATGTGGTGCTGCCGCTGCTCAGCGATGCGGTGGTGCGTCCAGGATGGCTGTCACAGGCCTCCTTCCTCACCGGTTATGGCGCGGCGCAAGCCGTGCCCGGCCCGCTCTTCACCATCGCCGCCTATATGGGGGCGCTGCTCACCACGCCGCCCAACGGCGCCTGGGGCGCAATCCTCGCCCTGGTCGCGATTTTCCTGCCCGGTATTTTGATCCTGCTGGCCGCGCTGCCCTATTGGGACGAACTGCGCCGACGGCCAAATCTGCAAGCCGCGATGCGCGGCATCAATGCCGCGGTGGTCGGCATCCTGGCGGCGGCGCTGTATTCGCCGCTCTGGACCAGCGCCATCGCCGATTGGCGCGACGCCGCCCTCGCCGCCACGGGATTCGCGCTCCTCACCTTTGCCAAACTTCCTTCTTGGCTGATCGTTCTCGCCACCGTCGCGGGGTCGATCCTGTTGGCGGCCGTCCCATGAGCATGACGCTGATCGCCCGTTCCTATTTGATACAGGTCTGTGCTGTAACGAGACGGAAGAGGTCAAAAGCCCCGGTCCAATTTTTGCGTCTTCACACCCAGAGTCCAGCCTTGGGGCTGACGATGACGTTGGAAGAAGACGAAGACCTTGACCTCCATCCTGCGAGCCTGGGCTTAGGGCATCAGGCAGCCGGGATGCAACGCATCCTGACACGCTGCGCGGAGATTGCCGCCATTGTCCCCCTGATCCTTCTTCTGCTGCCGGTCTATCTGCTTGTCCAAGTGGGCGGCACGGCCATCCGCATGCACCGCCTGGTGCGCAGGCCGCTTCATAGATGCGTCTTCGTCTCCCGCGCCCGCTCTGCTTTTCGAAATCTCAAGCTAGGGCAGATAGCCGACCTGATCGCTACGACAGGAATTGCCGCGCCCAAGCATTGAACAAAACGGAATTCCGGCGGCAATGGCGCTGGCCCGGCTGACAGATGGTCAGCGGTGTATTGCCCAATATGCCGGCCGGTTGAGCCTTTGGGCCAAATCCCGGGCTGAGACAGGCCCCGGGCTTTGATGGTATTGTCGGGATGATCGAAGAGGGGGACCGGCATGAGACCCATTTTCATCATCACGCTTTCCTCACTGATGCTTTGCCCAACTGCCTTTGTGCCGACGGCGCATTCCCAGCCTTCCGCGGAACAGGTCAAGCCGGCCTTCGCCCTGCCGCCGGAGAGCATAGTCGTCACCACAACAAAACCTTCTGACGTTGCGATTAACAATTTCATCGCGGCCCGGGCGGCGCCAACCCGATTCTTGAATCAGTTGGCCCAGTGGAAACGGCCGCTTTGCCCGGTGACGGTGGGTTTGGCAAAAAACTTCACCCAGTTCGTTTCTCAGCGCATACGTGACATCGCTTCCGCCGTTGGCGCACCGGTTAATTCCGATCCCGGCTGCCGGCCCAATATTCAAGTCGTCTTCACCACCACGCCGCAAGACCTGCTCGACAATGTCCGAAAGGTGGGCCCGGCGTTCCTGGGATACTACAACAACAGCAGCCAGGCTGATGAGTTGGCGAAAGTCACACATCCCATCCAGGCGTGGTACATGACGGAGAGCCGGGATTATAACGGTTATTCGTTTGTCGACCGGGGAACCTGCACCGCCGGCAACTCAAACCAAAACACCTTGCCGGTAGACCTATTTGGTCCTTCCCAAGATCCCAGCATGCAGAGCCCCCAAGCCACGCTGGTGCTGAATTTACCCTGCGCGCAGTTAATGCACTCCAGCGGTTGGCGTCTTAAACCGGGCTATGAAAGTGGGATTTACAATGCCCTGATCGTTGCGGAGCCGGCAAAACTGCTTGACTATGAAATTGGTTCGCTGGCCGATTACATTGCCATGCTGGCCCTTTCGCAGGCGGGCTCGCTGGATACGTGCCAGGATATGCCGAGCATTTCCAACCTGCTGGCGAAGGGCTGCGCGTCGGCCTCCAACAAAATCACGGACGCGGACCTTGCCTATCTGCGCGGGCTTTACAGCTTGCCAAACGGCTACTCTCTGACCGGCCAGCGCAATGGAATTGGCTACCAGATGAAAAAGGTTCTGGTGACCGACAAAGGCGGCCCCGGCTGATTGCCGCGGCAGGAACGGCGGACAAGCCAGGGAACATCGTGAAGCTGATCGAGGAATGGGAAGCAGATGGAAGCGGAATATGAAAGATTGTTTTTCCGCCTGTTGGCGGGGCCGGTATGCCTCGCGGCCGTAATTCTTTTCTTGGCTTGGAGGGCGGACCTTTGGATTTTGGCCGCCCACTGGGCGCGACCCTAGGGCAACCAAACGGAGGCTAGGCATGAAGCACTTTCTGGTGATCGCCCTGTCGACGCTATAGCTAACGGCACAGGCATTCGCTGACACTGCACCCAACCTGGACCCGCAATTGCGCACGGAGCGGCGCATGAAACACGACTACACCAAAGAGGCCTTGCTGGCGGCGGCCGATAGCTCGCACGCGCCGGATTGCCTCATCCACGGCTACCGCATTGCCACGGACGGGATGTGTTCCTGCCACGTTGGCAAGGCGCGCTTTGCTTTGGAGCTCCTGAACATGTCCGTGGAGGACAATCTGCGCGCGGTCGCCGCCGAAATCCACCCGTTGGACATCTCGGGTCCCGGCGAAAATTACGAGGCGGCCTATCACCGGGCCATGATCAAGCATGCGAGAAAAATTGGCATCAAGCTGGACTAGTCGAAACGGCCGGCGATGATCATTGCTTTGTATTGTTCGATATATCCCGCCTGAAGACGCAATCCATTCCGCGCCACAGGTCAAAGGCCCGGTCTCCGGCAATCTCCTGCGCCGCCAAAATAGCGCTCTGGTCATTTATGTGAAGCTTGTGAAAGATCAACGAGGTCTTGCCCTGACTGTTGAAAACCCGGATCTCATAGTGCTTCATTCAGCACGGCCCCCAGTGGCTGCCTCAGGAGAGGGCCACGTTATTGGTCGGATTGCGGGGGTGGCATCGCCAGGCCGAGCCATTTGCTGTAAAGGCGGTCGTAGCTGCCGGCGGCCGCTAAGAGACTTTCCCGCCTTCTTGCGTCTTCTTCCCGACCAGCCAGTTGGCGCAGGTGTATCGCTTCATCGCGGTAACGATGAGCGCGCTCGAGATTTTCCACCAGTTCCCCCCTCAGTCACGCGTCGCTAAACGCGCAAGTTTCATTCGGGTTCCGGACAGCTTGTCGCACCCTAAAGAAGCGCATTTCCGGGAGGAATTTCCGGGGACGCCCCTCGGCCGGCCTCACTGTCCCCGCACATTGCGATACTTTTCCGAGGCTACAACCGATTTGCCGTCGGCGCCGATGTCCAAGCCCTGGGCATGCAGCTCATCCCATGTCCGGTTGGTCTTGCAGGTCTTGGGCCCCAGCAGGCGGGAATCCGACTGATACAGCGGCGGCCGGCAATAGATCGCGTCGGGATCGCGCGCGTCCTTCTCGCCTGTGTTCAGACTGGGCAAAGCCGGCACGACGGTCGTCTGCACTTGGGCCCAAGCCAGGACCGGCAAAATGAGCAGCGTCGCCGCCAAACCGAATGTCTTCCTGCCCATTCGACAACCCTCCATTGGGTCAGTTCCGTCGCGAAAACGACGGTCTCTGCGAGCTTAGCATTACGCTATTGGCCAGCGGATTAAGCCGACGTTATTTCTGACAGAACGTCAGGAGCTTAAGTGATTGTCATGGGCTGATCGAGACGATGATGTTGCGGGCTGGTACGCCCGGATCGTTCGAGCCGCCTTTTTGGCGATGCAACAAAAAGACAAGCTCCAGCCTGTCTATCGGACACCCCGATTGGGCCGGCGCGTTATCCGTATGTCTGGAACCCGGAGCGCCAATGGCTTTTCGATTCGTCCTTGGGCCTGTGTGCGCCCTGTCGTTGGCAGCGTTGCCGCTTTGGGGCAAGGCGGGCGAACCCCCTGCTGCATTGCCGCTTCAGGTAGCGCTTGACCGCGCGGGCTTCTCGCCCGGTGTCATTGACGGAGCTATGGGACGGCTGACACGTCAGGCCATCAAAGGATTCCAAGGGGCGAACGGCATCGCCGTCACCGGAAACCTCGACGCCAAAACCCAAGCAGCCCTTGGCGGGCTGCCTGATGCGATCGAGAGTGTGGAAGTGACAGGCGGCGCGCCGTTGATCGCCGGCATCCCTGAATCGATGGCTGACAAGGCGAAACTCGATGCCCTGTCTTATACCTCGATCGGGGAAGCCCTGTCCGAGAGATACCACACGACATCCAAATTGTTGCGCGCATTGAATCCCGGTGCCGATTTCTCCGCCGGCAGCCGGATTAGCGTACCGGCGGTCCGGGCCGCCGACAACAATGCAGAGGGAGCCGGCGGATGGGACGCGACGCTCGACCAGCTGAGCGTTGCCAAGGTTCAGGCCGCCGCCGCCAAGGTTATCGTCGACCGTTCCGACCGGCAGGTGCGCGCGTTCGATTCTGCGGGCAAGCTGCTGGCGCAATTCCCCGCCACGATTGGCAGCGAACACGATCCGCTGCCCCTGGGCGAGTGGAAGATCCGTGGCGTCGCAAAGCTTCCGTCGTTCAATTACAATCCGGAGCTATTCTGGGATGCAGACCCGAGCGACGGGAAAGAAAAGCTGCCGCCGGGGCCGAACGGGCCCGTGGGAGTCGTTTGGATCGATCTGTCGAAGGACCATTACGGTATTCACGGCACGCCGGAACCCGAAACGATCGGCCGCACCGAGTCTCACGGCTGTATCCGCTTGACCAACTGGGATGCCGCCAGGCTCGCGCAAATGGTCCGGCCCGGCACGCCGGTGACCCTCCAAGACTGAGCGAGGTCGGGTGCGCAAAACCGAAATCGTATTGGCGACCGCGGTCATTACGGCGGTCGTCACCAGCGCAATCTGGGTATCCCTGTACGAGCACAAACAGGTGACGCCCGCGACAGCGGTCCGGGCGCCGGCTCGGCCGGAAGCGAAAAACTTGCGGCGCCCGCCGCTCAAAATCGCGCCAAACACGATCCGCCCAAAGGATGATTTCCAGCAGACGGCGGGCACGGCGCGTATCGGCGACGTGCCGGACGACCTTATCGCCAAGCAGCTCTCAGCCCCCGTCCCCGGGGTGAAGGCCGAGGACTTGACGCCGCAATTCTTTGATGCGCGCGGCCGGCGCGGTCATGAAGCCATCGATATCATGGCGCCCAGGGGCCAATCTGTCGTTGCGGTTGAAGACGGGACCATCGCCAAGCTGTTCACCAGCGTGCGGGGTGGGTTGACCATCTACCAATTCGATCCGACGGAAAAATACGCCTATTACTACGCCCATCTCGACCATTATGCGGATGGGCTGGCCCAGGGCGAAAAGGTCATGCGCGGACAAACCATCGGATATGTCGGTTCCACCGGCGATGCCGGCGAAGCGAGTCCGCATCTCCATTTCGGGATATTCCTGCTCGGCCCGGAAAAGCAGTGGTGGAAGGGAGAAGCCCTGGATCCCTATCCAGCCCTGACACGTCGGTAGAACAAACGCGCTTGGTTCGCGCCGCCGACAGTTGACAGGACTCAAACCCTAGGCGGGCGAGGATTTGGGGGGCTCTGCCAGATCGCCGGAATCCGAAATTGCCGCTTCGCCGGGGATCGCGTGCCCCAGGAAGCGTTCCGCCTCCTGCGCCATGGTGTGCCAGCCCGTTGCCAAGGTCATGTACTCAGCCTTGCGCTCAGTGTCTGTCTGCGCTTGCGCCTTTAGCACCGCCTGGGCAGCGAACTGCCGGTAGCGTTCGGCCCGCTCATCCAATGGCAAGGAGGCAAGCGACTGGCCCAAGGGTCTACCACTCAGCACAAACAATTCCCTTTCGGCAGCTGCCAGATGACGCAGTAAATCGTTGAAAGCCGTGTACGGTTCCGCGCCAATGCGAAAAATTTGCTGAGTGGAATCAGCAAGATCACAAAATTGCAAGGTTCCGCGTTCCTGCCTGCCTGATTCCCTGCCGGCCTCAGACCCAGGAGCCCGACGATCGTCACGGCGGCCGATCCATCTGGCGTGGAACCAATTATTGGAGTGTCGCATTTGTAAGCCCGCACCGGCACCAAAACCCTCCCGTGCCGGCGCAGCAGACGCCCGGCAGCGAACCCCGTCCTGCCGGGCTGCTCTGCATCGCAGGTTTATCGACCACGGTTAATGCGGCAGGCAGCGCGCTGCAGAATTAAGGTTGATTCCATCATCCGATAGCGAAAGACATGGGAGCGCGATACCGCTTCCCCATGTCCAACCAGGCATTTCTGAAGCGGGCGTTCGAATTGGCTGAAAGCGGCGAATACGCCAAGGTCAGCGACATTCGAAAAGCGATGACGCAGGAAGGCTTTCCGCTGTATTTGGTCTCGCAGTTGAGCGGCAGGCAGTTGGCTCAACAATTGAGAACCAAAATCCTGGCCGCCCGGCGCACAAAGCAGCCCGGCAAATAGACGGTTGTCATCGTCACGACGGATTTGTCGTTGCGGCTAGGATTCCGGCAGCCAGTCTCTGAACTTTATTTCCGGGCTTTGCCAATCGACGCAGCTGTCGAGGGCCTCCTTGAGCGGAATGACGAAAAGGATTTTTCCCGCCGAGCTGCGCACCTCGAAATAGCACAGGCGAGGGTCGAGCCGCTGTTTCAATAGATCGCTCCACATTTCCTGTGCCGCTTCGAAGGCTTCCAGATAAGCCTCTTCCGCGTTCCGCAAGACGATTCCTTCGGGATCGGGGGTGCAGCCCGTCGGCTGCCAAAAGTCCAGGAAAAACCGTGGCATCAAGACCCCAATCGTCGCGCAAGGCATCCCAAGGCCGGGATGAGCCGCGACGTGCGCTCAACGCACCAGCACGGATGAGGTTCACAGCCGATGCGCCTCTTCCAAGAATTTTTTGTGACTTAACGCAAGTTAACCTGCCCGGCCTCAAGCAATTCTGCCGTTCGCTCAGTCATTCCTGACTGGCAGCTGGCCGCGCGTGTAATCGATCCAGTGCCGAACCGAAGGCGCAAACCCTTCTGGGAATACAATTGGTGAAACGATTAGTCCCAGGACAAAAGCCATTACCACGCTGGACGGTCGCATCGCGGCTTCTCCAAAAGTAAAGACCCGCCGGCAGGAGTCTTCCCGCAGGTCCCGGCAGTGGCTTTCGAAGAGCCACGGCTGATGTTTGCAGGCATGTGCTGAATTTTTGCTAACCGGTTCGTTCAAATTTGGCTATTCGCGTACGAACTGGTACGAAAGATACCAGGGTTAGGGCGTGCCCTTTTGTTGGCTTGGTTTTGGTTTTTCGGCACGCCGGCGGTATTCCTCCGCCACGGATTGCAGGAAGCGTCTTGCCGCTCGGCTGTGCGCATCCAATGCCGCTTTTTCGGCTTGCTCTGCCAGGGTCAAGAAATCTTTCTCGTCAGGACTAGGCACGGAATCCGCCGCAAAATGATGAGGGCCTGACGCCTTGGATGCGTCAGACCCTCGAATAATCCCCACCAGTCATCCGAGCTGCGCGGACGCGAGCGAGATCGAGGAAGCGCAAAGCGCGCGCTATACCGTCGTGGTGGTTGTCGTCGTCGTGGTCGTCGGTGTCGGCGCCGGGACAGCGTCACTCCCTCCGCTGGAGGCGGCAATGGCAATGCCCGCGATAACGGCCGCTCCCAGTAACACATAGACCAAGGTGTCATGCCCAATGTCTTGGGCATGTTTCACACCTGCGGGCGCACCGGCCGGCAGCGGACCTACATCATTGGCAAAAGCAACCGACGTGGTCAGGGCCAGAGCCAGAAAAGAAGAAATGAGACGCAACTGCCGCTCCTCTACAATAGGAATTGAAGATCGGACCATGATTGCCGCGCGCATGGTTTGTCAAGCTGCGTGCAAAGCGGGAACTCTATCGCGGCTGACCGCAGCTACGGATTTGTGAAAGCGGGAACTTTTTGCGAACCGAACGCGGGAACATAATTTAATTCAAACCCTCCTTCGGTCGAGCCTCGCGCGAATCCCCCCTTCGGTCGCGCAAAAGGCCGGCGCCGGAGCCAGATAGCCCAGCTAAAGCAATCGCTCGGTTTCCTCCGGATTCGGAAGGCGGCCTTCAGGCGTGAGCTTGTCCACCACCTCCGGCAATTTTGCGCTCAAACCAGCCATCAGCTCTTGCTTCGACATGCCGGTTTGCTCCATCAGCCACTGAACGCGCTCCGGTCCGAGTGCCTGTTCCAATTCACCGGGCGCGATTGGCTGATTGGAGCCTGTCTCTATCCAGCTTTGCGCTTTGTCTCCTTGCCCGTTCGCCTGAAAACGGCGCAAGAGATCGCCCAAGCCGCCGCTTAGAATATTTCCGATACCTCCGCCCGCGAGAAGTCCTCCCAAACCGCCGAAGCCGCCTGAACCTTGGCTTGTGCCCATTCCCGGGCCGGGATTCATGCCGAGCACGTCCGCCAAGCGGCCCTTTCCCTTCATGGTGCGGTAAGCAAGCACGCCCATGAGCGCCAAGGTCAACGGCGAAATCCCTCCGCGTTGTGTTCCGGAAGGGCTTAAAATGTCCATCAATCCCATTGGTCACTCCTGTTGTTTCTCAACACCGCGGGTGCCAATTCGTTCCTGCCAGCGTAATTCCGGGGACACTATACTCAATTCACCGCTGATCACCCTTACGCCGCCAACTCAAACTCCGGCGTCAGGCTCTGGGTGAAATCCTCGGGAATTAAGTATAGCGTCCCCAGAATTGCGATTGCGGAAGAGGCGGATATGACGAACGGTAACGTCATCCTGATAGTATTTTTGGGCGGCTTTGTTGCGGGCATCCTCGCGACAATGGTGATTGTGGCGCTGTACAGAGCAATCCCTAAGTAGCTTGGCCCGGAGCGCACAGCTATCAGGCTGACAGATAGTCAGCGGTGCGGTTTTATTGCCCAACGTGCGTGCCCCCTGCCTAGCAGCAGGTGTTGGGATATAATCAACCGAGCATAGCTAGGGGCAGACATGGACCGCATCCTGACTTTCACCCTTGCCGCGCTGATGCTATCCGCGCCGGCTTTGGCACAGACCGCGCCAGAGCAACACAAAGTTTATACGCAGAAACCTAATGGTGACGGCGCCCCCAGCGCCATTAGCTGTTATCAGGCGGCTACGAGCTTCAGCCGCGTGAAGAAAATGGACTGCAGGCCAAATTCGGAGTGGGCGCAGATTTTCGCCGATGATAATCGCGGCAGATTAATTGACACGGCAAAAGCGCCGACGCCAGTAAATATCTTGCACTGAGCCCACAACCCTAGGCCAAACTGTAACTGCGCTTCGTGGCCGCGAGCCTGAAGCGGGCGAGGGCGTAAGCCCTAGGGCCTTGGGACCGGCCAAAAGCTCATGAGGCGGCTTTGCGGCGGGCCCTCTTGACGGCGCGCTTGACAGCACGTTTGGCCTTTGTCGCGCGCTTCCCGCTGCTGGCCTTTGCCCGTTTGACGGCACGCTTCACGCGCACCTTGGATGTCTTGGTCGCGCCCGAGAAAAAGCTTGCGATAAGATTTTCCAGAGCAGAGACGCGTTGACCGATTGTCGGCATGGGACACTCCTTGTTCCATTGCTCAACTTCGCGCGTGCGCAAAGGTTCCAGGCACAGTCAGCGTTGAGGCGGAGCTTCTAACCTTCGGAACTTTGGAAAGTTGGGGTGCCTTAGGATTTCAACGACCGGCAGGGTTGCCAACACC
>Ga0207648_10005951_pt1 | contig 12203 bp, 5 predicted proteins | sample KBSMisM32_FD_184310 | JGI IMG/M metagenome (GOLD analysis project Ga0207648, IMG submission 184310) | Miscanthus rhizosphere microbial communities from Kellogg Biological Station, Michigan, USA - KBS Miscanthus M3-2 (SPAdes) (version 2) | ecosystem: Host-associated > Plants > Roots > Rhizosphere...
CGAGAGAGAGGTCGCGTCATTCGCATCCCATCCTTCCCATGCCGCGTCCGGGCGGACGCGGAATTCCCATGAAAAGCCCCCCGAAATGCGGACCCTGTGGTGGGGTGAACCTACGCCTCGGAGACGCAAAAGTAAAGAAATGCGTGATGGAGGGTTGGAGGCTTCGCTGTCGGGCCTTGGAAAGAGGGCCTTGGGATAGGGCCAAGGGAGGGGCAAAGGGCAAGGGAAGGGGCAGAGGGCAGGGGAAGAGGCAGAGGGCAGGGGAAGAGGCAGAGGGCAGGGGGCAGCGGCAGCCGCGGGAACTGGACCTGGGATCAGTCGTTTGCGCGGCCGAGATGTGGTGCAACTGGAGTTGTCACGAGCGATCGGCGCAACGCGAAACTCCAATGATTTCCTGCGGCACGGGATGTGCCCTTAGCGGGCGCATGGAGAAGATCGACGATTACAAGAAGCTCGTGGCGTGGCAGTTGTCGATGGAGCTCGGAGATTTGATCGACGAGATGACGTCGAAGCCACCCGCGTCGGACAACCAGGACTTCTGCAAGCAGATCCTCAAGTCGTCAGCCAAGCCGGGGCCGCACGTCGCGGAAGGCTTCCTTCGATTCAAACCCAAAGAGTCCGCCTACTATTACCGCGTCGCGAGAGCGTCGCTCGGCGAGACGCAATCGCATCTCCTGCGCGGCCGGCATCGGAAGTACTGGTCTGAGGAGGCCTTCAAAAAAGCGTGGGAGGTATCTGAAGGAGCACTGAAGACGACGACCGGCCTGCTGACGTCACGTCTCAGGGCGATCGAGGAGGAGGAACAGAGGAAGCAGCGCCGACCGAAATCTGAGAAGGCCTAGGCCTCGCTGCCTGTTACCCGTTACCCGCTGCCCGTGCCGTTGCCCATCCCTCTGCCCTTTGCCCTCAGCCCGACTGCGAAGCCCCCTCGGCCCAATCCCTAGGCCCTCTTTCCTAGGCCCGACAGCGAAGCCTCCCCGGCCCGACAGCGAAGCCACGACGGGGACGGCCGGCAGCCGCCCCCGTCGTCAGCGAGATCGCCTACCAGTTCACGCGCAACACGAGCTGGACCGTGCGCCGCGTGTCGGTGCCGCTGAGACCCGTCAACTGGTAGCCGGCAACCGTGCTGCTGCCGATGCCGTTGACCGGGGTGAAGTTCGGGTGGTTGAACGCGTTGAGGAACTCCGCCGCGAACTCGAGGTTCGTGCGGCCGACGAGATCCGTCCGCTTCGAGACGCGGAAGTCGTGCGCCGTGAACGTCGGGCCGGTCACGACCAGCGAGCCGGTGCCGCAGCGCCCTTCACCCGGCGTGATCTCGATGCAGTCCGCGCCGTTGGCCGGCGCGAAGTAGCGGCCGGTCGGCGACGCACCGGCGTAGCCGCTCGCCGCCGTCGGGCTGACCGCGAACGCCAGGATCGTGTTCTGGACGATGTCGTCCGGCCACATGTAGACCTGCTTGCCGGCGTCGTCGAAGCGCAGCTTGAACATCTTCTGCACGTCGTCACGCGTCATCCCGACGAGGCGGACGTTGCCGATGTCGACGAGACGGCCGCTCTGGATCTTCGACGCGACGCCGAGCTGCCAGCCGCCGATCACGCGATCGAGCGCGCTGTTGACGTTGCCGCCCCAGTGGCGGCCGCGGCCGAACGGCAGGTCGTAGACGATGTTCGACTTGAACTGGTGCGTGATGTCGCCCGGGTCGCCGGCGTTGCGCCGCATCACGTTGCCGGTGCGGAAGCCGAGGAACGTCGTATTGAACCCGTGCCCGAAGACGTAGCTGGCCTGCAGCTGCAGACCCGCCGACAGCCGCTTGCGGAACTCCGTCTGCAGCGAGTCGTACTTCGTGTCGGTCAGGTTGGTGGTCACGCGCGCGTTGGTCAGGTTCTCGGGATTGGCGACGAAATAGTTCGCCGGCATCCCCGCCGCCGTCGCATTGGCGCGGAACGTGGCGTTGCCGAGCAGCCCCGGCGTCGTGGCGCTGGTGCTGCCGCTCGCGAAGTTGAACGGCTGCGGATTGCGCGAGGCCAGGTAGCCGAGGAACGTCGCGTTCGTCCAGTTGGCGCCGGTGTAGAGCGCGGGGTTGCTGGCGTTGGCGGCGTTCTGCGCGTTGAAGAACGCCAGGAACGCTGGCAGCGGCGCCGTGCCGGGCGCGCCGGTGAACGCGAACGTGTTGCCGCGTCCGTTGGCGATGTTCGCCTGCAGGTTGGCCTGCGCCTGGCGGAACTCGTTGAGGAACCCGTTCTCGACGATGTTGAACTCGTTCTGGTTCAGGTTCGACCAGTCACCGTGGCCGCGCGTGCCGACGTAGCGGACTTCCACCGCCATGCTCTTGCCGAGCGACCGCGTGATCCCGGCCTGCCAGGAATCCGCACGAGGCACCTGGATGTTCCGGGCGAAGCCGTTGATGCTCTGCGTGCCGTAGCCGGCCGCCACCACCGGGAGGATCGGGTAGCTGGGCGTATCGCTGAACGCCGGCGGCCCGAGCTGCGCCTGGTTGCGGAACAGCAGCGGCGGCGCGCCGACGAGCAGGTTGCCGTTCGACTCGCTCCTCGTCACCGGGCCGGTGATGACCACGCCGGGATTGCTGTTGAGCGGACCGGTGAAGTCGTTCAGGCCCGAGCGGCTGTACGAACGGGTGTAACCGGCGCGGACGACGAAGTCACCCTCGCCCATCAGCTGCTTCAGGAACCCCGGGCGCGCCTGCGGCGTCCAGGCCATGCCGACGCTCGGCGCGAAGTTGTTGTAGTCGACGTCGTAGGCCGGCACGCCCTTCTCGTACTGCTGGTAGACCGGGTGAATGCCGGGCGTCGAGCCGGACTGGAACAGGTTGCACCGGTCGTCGCTGGCGACGCCGGAGATGCCGCAGATGTTCTGGATGTCGGCGAAGGTGTAGCTGCTGTTCAGCGCGTAGAACGGATTCTGCACGTCCCAGCGGAGGCCGGCGTTGATGGTGACGTTCTGCCGGATACGCCACTGGTCGGAGGCGAAGCCGCCGTATTCCTGCAGACGTCCGCGCTGCAGGCCCACGCCCTCGTACACGTACTTGCCGCTGCCCTCGTCGAGGCGCGCGTCAGCCGCAATCTGCGACACGCGGCCGGTCAGGAACGCGTACAGGTCGCGCGCGGAATTCAGATTGGCGGTGGACGCGCCCGGGAAGTTGGCGGTCGTGAACAGCCCGGCGGCCGGATCGGTGCTGACCATGCCGGTCGTGATCTGCGGCACCAGCGAGCCGTTCTTCATCCAGATCGAGTACTGCGAGTAGCCGCCGCCGAAGGTGAAGCTGTGCGATCCCTTGAGCCAGGTCAGCGAGTTCTCCGCGGTGAAGTCGGTGGCGTTGCGCGACTGCGGCGCCGGCGTGTTGCCCGCCGCCGTCAGCTGCTGGCCGACGTTCGGGAAGATCAGGTGGAAGCCGTTGGTGTTGGCGATGTTCCCGTTGTACATGCCCAGGTTCATCTCGGGGAAGAACTCGACCGGCGCGCCGCTGGCGCCGACGCGGGCCTCGTTGACCAGGTTGCGCGACAGCGTCGACCGCAGGCTGGTGCTGAACGCGATGCGCTTGGAGGCCTGGCCCGCCGAGATCGGGAAGTCGGGGAAGAAGTTGTCGCGGTTGTTCAGCGTGTCGGGGAAGTCGGTGAACTTCTGCCAGTTGTAGGTCCCGCTGAGGCGATGGTTCGTCGACAGGTTGTAGTCCATGCGCACCGTCGGATAGCGGCGCACCGAGGCCACCGGCACGTTGAAGGTGTAGCGCTGCAGGTTGCCGTCGATGTCGGCCACCGTCCCGGTCTTGCCCGTGGCGCTGCGGATGTCGGTCAGCACCTGTCCGATCGTCGGATCGACCGAGGCGAGCTGTCCGTTCTGCGCCGCCAGCTGCAGCACGTTCACCGTGCCGCCGGCCCAGCTGAAGTTGCCGTTCTGCGCCGCCGGGTTCAGCATCGTGCGCTGGCGCGTCGTGTCGCTCGGCTGGTGCACCTCTTCGTAGTTGACGAAGAAGAAGGCCTTGTTGTGGCCGTCATAGAGTCCCGGGATCACGACCGGGCCGCCGGTGCGGACGCCGAACTGATCCTGCTTCAGCTTCGCCTTGGTGACGCCGTCGCGGTTGTTGAACCACGTGTTCGCGTTCAGGTTGTCGCGGCGGTAGTACTCGTAGCCGCTCCCGGTGAAATTGTTGGTGCCCGCACGGGTCACGAACTTCACCTGCACGGCGCCCTGCCCCGCCGCGTCGGCCCCCTGCGCCGCGCTCGAGACCGTCACTTCTTCGATCGCATCGAGACGCGGAATGACGATCGCGAAGAAGCCGTCACCGCCGTTCGATCCCTTGAGCGTGTTGTCCTGGATGTTGATGCCGTCGAGGGTGATGTTGATCGCGGAGCGCGGCAGGCCGTTGATCGTGGCCTGGCGGTTGCCGTTCGGCGTCGAGACGCCCGGCAGCAGGTTGACGAAGTCCATCGCGCTGCGCGAGGTGATCGGCAGCTTGAGGATCTGGTTGGTGTTCACCGTCTGCGACACGCCCGACGTCTGCGTCTGCACGATTTCCGAGCTCGACGACACGGTGACCTGCTCGGCGACGCCGCCAACTTCCATCGTCGCCTTGACGTTGGCCTGGCCGGCCGACGACAGCACGACGTTCTGGATGACGACGGTCTTGAAGCCCTGCAAGGTCACGGTCACCGTGTAGGTGCCGATCGGCAGGCTGGGGATCGAGAACAACCCCTCGCTGTTGCTGACGGCGTTGGTCACGGTGCCGGTGCCGGAATGTTTTGCCGCGACATCCGCACCCGGAATCACCGCACCCGACGCGTCGACGACCGAGCCGGAGAGCGTTTGCGTGGTCGCGCCCTGCGCGTAGGCGAAGGTGCCCATCGAGCAGAACGCGGCCGTCAGCAAGGCGAGCAAGGCCAACCGAGACAGACTTCGAGTCATGCGCATCCCATCCTTCCCATGCCCACGCCTGGCCGGACAGGCGTGGAATCGACCACGACAGAGGAGGCCCGAGTCCCCTTGGATTCAACCGGTATACACGCGGGAAGCCCACAGGCAGGACGCCCGGAACTTACCAGCGGCACGCTCGCGCGTGCCACGGTCGCACACCCACGTATGCGGCAAAAGCTAAACCCCCGCCGCAAAAACGTCAAGAACAGCCTGTTGGATGGGGGAAGTTCGGAGTTTTGGATGGGGATCGGGGGAGTATCGGGGAGATGCTCTCGGGCACAGGAAAAAGGGCCTGGGGATAGGGCAAGGGATAGGGCAAAAGGAAAAAGGGCAAAGGGACAGGGCAATGGAATAGGGCCGGGGAGGGCAAAGGAAACCGCTCCTCTGCCCTTTCCCAGGCCCAATCCCCAGGCCCTATTTCCTCTGCCCTCTCCCGGGCCCTATCCCTAGGCCCTTTTTACTCTGCCCTTCCCGCTCGTCACCAAGTGAAACGCGTGACGAGCTGGATCACCCGGCTGGAGTTCTCCTGGACGCCGGTGACGCGGAAGTTGTCCGCGTTGGAGGCGTTGGCGATCGTCGGGAAGCCGACGACCGAGAAGTTCGGGTGGTTGAACGCGTTGATCAGGTCGGCGCGGAACTCGAACATCGTGTGGCCGACCACGCGCGTCCGCTTCACCGCGCTGATGTCCCAGCGCGAGTACATCGGACCGGTGAGCGTCACCGAGCGCGCGCCGCACTGCCCGGCGCCCGGCTGGTTGCCGACGGGCGTGCCGTTGGTGGTCTCGATGCAGTCCGGCCCGTTGGCCGGCGCCAGGTAGCGCCCCGTCGGCGCGCCGAGCGAGCCGTAGCCCGTCGTCGACGTCGCGCTGGTGCTGAACGCCTTGACCGTGTTCTCGAGGATGTCCTGCGGCAGCAGGTAGATGTTCGGCAGCGCACTGGAGTTGAGACCCGTGGCCGCGTACTCGTAAATCTTGTACGCCTTCCGCAGATCGTCCATGCTCATGCCGACCAGGCGCACGTTGCCGAAGTCGACCATGCTGCCGCTCTGGATGCGCGCGATGCCGTCGAATTCCCAGCCGCCGACCAGGCGATCGACCCAGCCGTTCGAGGATCCGAGGAAGTGCCGGCCGTTGCCGAACGGCAGCTCGTAGATCCAGTTGAACTTCAGGGCGTGGGTGATGCTGCCCGGATCGCCCGTCTGGATCGACTGCTCGCGTCCCAGCTTCAGCGAGTAGCGCTCCGACTCGTAGGCGTTGCCGAAGACGTAGCCGCCCTGGACCAGCAGTCCATGCGACATGCGCTTGGTGACGTCGAACTGGAACGAGTCGTACCGCGTGTAGCCGGTGTTGCTCTCGAAGTTGGCGTTGTTGATGTCGGGGTTCAGCTGGAACAGGTTCACCGGCAGCCCGGCTTTCGCGGCGTTGGCGCGGCGCGTCGGATCGCCCGAGAGCCCGGTGTTGGCGTTGGTGCCGGCCGGGGTGAACGGCTGCGGGTTGAACACCGCCAGCGGGTTGGTGAAGTTGGTGTTGTTGAAGTTGGTGCTCGTGTACACCGCGGGATTCCCCGCCTGCGACGCCGGAAGGCCCTGGAAGTAGCCGAGATAGATCGGCAGCGGACCGGTGCCCGGCAGGCCCGTGTAGGCGAAGCCGCGCGCGGCCTGGCCGTTGGCGATGTTGACCTGCAGGTTCCTCTGCGCCTGGCGGAACTCGTTCAGGAACCCGTTCTCGGTGATGTCGGTTTCATTGAGGTTGTACTGACCCCAGCCCTGCAGGTGGCGCGTGCCGACGTAGCGCGCCTCGATGCCGATGTCCTTCGTCACCTTGCGGCGGATGCCGCCGGTCCACGACTGCGCGTACGGCGTCTGCATGTTCGGGTTGAAGATGTCGACGTTGTCGGTGCGCAGCGGCGTCATCGGGTACGACTGCGTGGCCGGGAACCCGCCGGGGCCGAGGCGGCCCGTCTGCCGCAGCAGGACCGGCAGGCCGAGGCCGTCGTTGTCGAGCGCGTTCTGCCCCGTCTGCGTGGTGTCGCGGATCGGGTTCAGCGAGACGCCCGGGTTGGCGCCGAGCGGCGTCACGTAGGAGTTCATGTCCAGCCGCTCGTACGACATCGCGTACGACGCGAACAGGACCGTGTCCCCTTCGACGCCGAACAGCGTGCGCAGCTTGCCGCTGTCGAGCGACGGGCGCCAGGTCAGGCCGAGGCTCGGCGCGATGTTGTTGAAGTCGGTGTTGAAGGCCGGCGTGTCCTTCGTGTAGTTCACCAGCTGCGGCGTCGTCCCGGTCAGCGTGCCCGGCGAGAACAGGTTGCACTCGCCGCTGGCGTTGAGGCCCGACACGCCGCACAGATCCGCGAGCGTCGCCGTCGAGTAGCTGTTGTTGTGCGCCACGAACGGCGTCTGCAGCTCGTAGCGCAGGCCGGCGTTGATCGTCAGGTTGTTCTTGATGCGCCAGTTGTCCTGCATGAAGAAGCCGAGCGAGTTCATGTGGCCGCGCTGGAAGCCGTCGCCGAGGTACTCGTACTGGCCGCTGTCCTCGTTGAGGCGCACCGTGCCGCGAATCGACGTCACCCGGCCGGTCAGGAGGCCGTAGAGCGCGCGGGCGTTGTTCAACTGCGCGGTGGAGGCGTTGGGGAAGTTCGCAGTGGTGAACATGCCCTCTGCCGGGTCTCCGGTGGCAATGCCGAAGCGCAGCTCCGGCACGTGCTGCTGGTTCTCGAGCCAGACCTGCGCGCGCGTCCACGACGCGCCGAAGCTCATGTTGTGCGTGCCCTTCAGCCAGTTGACCGTGTCTTCGACGACGCGGGTCGAGGCTTCGCGCGCCGAGAAGTTGGCGCTGCCGCCGGCGTTGGCCAGCGCCGTCGAGCAGCAGCCGTTGCCGATGTTGAGGAAGTAGCCCCCCTGATCGCCGAACGAGTTGCCGCCGAAGAGCCCCGGCGACAGCTCCGGCGAGAAGAGCGTCGCGCCGCCCGAGGCGCCGACGCGGAACTCGTTGACCATGTTCGTGCCGAAGCTCGAACGCAGCGATTCCGACGTCGTGTAGCGCGTCGACTGCTGGCTGCCGGTGTTCGGGAAGCCGGGGAAGAACGGCTCACGGTTGTTGGTCGTGTCGGGCGTCGAGTTGATGTGGTTGTAGTTGAACGAGCCGGTCAGCCGGTGGTTCTTGTTGATGTTGTAGTCGACGCGCCCCAGCGGGTACGGCGTGTAGTTGTTGCTGTCGACCTGGAAACTCGCCTGCTGCAGGATCGGATCCGACAAATTGACGATCGAGCCGCTGCCGCTCGCCGTCCGCATGTCGGCGAACAGCTTGGCGATGGTCGGGTCGAGCGTCGCGAGCTGGCCGTTGCGCGCCGCGAGCTGCAGCAGATCGACAGTCGTATTGCCGTAGGTGTACTGGCCGTTCATCGCCGGCTGCGACAGGATGACGCGGTTCCTGGTGATGAAGCTGGGCTGCCGGTTCTCTTCGTAGTTGAAGAAGAAGAACGCCTTGTCGTGGCCGTTCCACAGGCCGGGGATGGTGATCGGGCCGCCGACGTTGAAGCCGGGCTGGTACTGCCGCAGCTGCGACTTGGGCGCCTTGCCGGTGTCGGGATCGGCCGGCAGGTTGCGGTTGTTGAAGAACGTGTTCGCGTTCAGCGCGTCGTGGCGCAGCGTGAAGAACATGTTCCCCTTGAAATTGTTGGTGCCCGACTTGGTGACGAAGCGGATGTTGACCGCTCCCTGGCCGGCGCTGTCGGCGCCGTTGGCCGCCGTCGTCACCGTGACTTCCTCGATCGCGTCGAGGCGCGGCTGCACGCGCGCGAAGAAGCCGTCGCTCGTCTTCAGGAAGTTGTCCTGGATCGAGATGCCGTCGAGGGTGATGTTGATCGAGCCCTGCGGCAGGCCGCTCACCGTGGAGTTGCGCGCCGTGCCCGGCGTGTTGACGCCCGGCAGGTTGACCACGAACTGCAGCGCGTCGCGGCTGGTCAGCGGCAGGTTCTGGATCTGCTTCGCGCTGAGCGTCGTCGACACGGTGGAGGCCTGCGTCTTGACGATCTCGGCGCCCGCCTGCACCACGACCTGTTCCTCGATGCCGCCGACTTCCATCGTCACCTTGACGCCCGCGGGCACGCCCGCGTTGACCACGACGTTGTTCACGGTGACGGTCTTGAAGCCGGACAACGAGGCGGTGACGGTGTAGGTACCGGCGTTGAGCGCGGGAACGGTGAACTGCCCTTCGGCGTTCGACACCGACTCGGTGGACACGCCGGTGTCGGCGCGTTTGACGATGATGCTGGCGCCGGGAATGACCGCTCCCGAGCTATCGACGACGGTCCCGGTCAGCGTCGAGGTGACGCCGCCCTGGGCGAAAGCAGTGGGTGTTCCGACAACCAGCATTCCCACCGCGAAGAGGGCCGCGAACAACAGCCTCCGTGCAGTACGAGTCATGAACTGCTCCTTCGAACCCGATGTGTGTGACCGGAAAGTAGGGAGGGGGCCGCCCAGTAGCGCGACGCGAACGAGGGGACGCTGCATGCCAATCGCGGGCCCCTCCTCCCGCAACGGGTATACAACGCGTATTCGCGAAAAGGTAAACCGGTTGACCGGCGAAGGTCAAGGATGAATGCGCAGTTCCACGTGTTGAAAAGCCGTGGTTGTCGGCTGACGAAAACCCGTCACTCCCGGACCGTCACCAGCACGCTGCAGCAGGTCAGTCCCCCCTCGGCTTTCGCCAGTTCTCCAGCTGGGACCGACGCTGTGACGAGGCCTTTCGCCTCGATCCGCCGCCGGGTTTGCGGAAACTCGGCAGCGCCGATCACGGTGCCGTCGACCAGCAGCACGTTCGCCGCCGCCGGCTCGGCCGGATCGATCTCGATCAGATCGCAGCCGGCGAAGTGTGCGGGGTCGACCCAGGCCGGATTGATGAGCAGCAGCGTTCTTCCGCCTGAAGGCGGAAGCCACAGGTTCTCTCCGTAGCTTCCGCCTTTAGGCGGAAGTCCGAGCACTGTCACTGCAGACTTCAGATGCAGGCACCCGGTCACCGGCACGCCGATGACCTCGAACCCGAACGGCGCGATGTGCGACGCGAGCTGCCGCATGCCCTCTTCGTTCGTGCGCCCCGACAGCCCGACGAACACGCGGCCCGGCGTGACCAGCACGTCCCCGCCGTCGAGCGTGCCGGGCGGCTCGATGCACTTCAGCCGCCGGTACGGTTCGAGCGCGCCCACCATCGCGTCGACTTCCGGCTGGCGCGAGGCCGCCCCCGGCCGCGCGATCACCGCGACGTCGTCGAAAACGACCGCCGTGTCCTCGACGAAGACCGAGTCGGGCAGCTCCGGCGCGTCCGGCAGCCGCTCGACGCGGCAGCCCAGCCGCCGCAGCAGATCTTCGTACTCGTCGTGTTCGGCGACCGCGCGCGCGTAGTCAATCGGGGTACGCGCAAGGTGGGTCAATTCGCAGCGTGCGATCTCTGGTGAAACCGATCGGGTGAGAGCCAGCAGCATCGGGAGCAAAACAGGAGATCAGGAGACCAGGAGATCAGGAGGTAATTCGGGTGGAACTTGTAAAGGACTTGGTGATCAGCAAGGGCTCCACGAAATCAACAAGCCAAACCTCCTTGTCTCCTACCCTCTTTATCTCCTGTTCCCCCCGCACGCCGCGAATACCGGAGTGCCGCTCCAAGCACCGAGGTGCTAGAAGATGGCTTTGGCCGATTCGACCGCGTAGTCCAATACCCGCGTGGGCAGCACGCCGAGGTAGAACGTCGCCAGCATGGCGAAGCCGAGCGCGGCCATCGCCGGCACCGAGATGTGCGGGCGCGCGGGGGCGGACCCTTCTTCGGTCATGTACATCATCACCACGATGCGCAGGTAGAAGAAGACCGAGACGACGCTCGAGAGCACGCCGATTACCGCCAGCCAGTAGTGCCCTTCCTGCACGGCGGCCGAGAAGATGTACCACTTGCCGATGAACCCGGCCATCGGCGGGAAGCCGCCGAGCGAGAGCAGGAACACCGTCATCAGCCCGGCGAGCGCCGGGCGCGTGCGCCACAGGCCGGCGAAGTCGCGCAGCTGATCGTGCGGGTGCTCCGCCGTGCCGAGCAGCGCGACGATGCCGAGCGCGCCGAGGTTGGCCACCGCGTAGGTGAGCAGGTAGAAGAGCACGGCGGCGCGCCCCGCGGAGTTGGCCGCGACGATGCCGAGCAGCAGGTAGCCGGCGTGGGCGATGCTCGAATAGGCGAGCATGCGCTTGACGTTGTTCTGCAGCACGCCGACGACGGCGCCGACGACCATCGTCAGCGCGGCGATGGCGCCGAGGATCGGAATCCACTGCCCCTGCAGCGGCTCGAGCGCCGACAGGAACACGCGCACGAACGCGCCGAAGGCCGCCGCCTTCACCGCGGTGGACATGAACGCCGTGACCACGGTCGGCGCTCCCTCGTAGGCGTCGGGGGTCCACATGTGGAACGGCACGGCCGACACCTTGAAGCAGAAGCCGACCGCGAGCAGGCCGACGGCCAGGAACTGCAGCGTCGTGCTGCCGCCGGAGGCGATGGAGTTGCCGACGACGTCGAGCCGCGTCGAGCCGGAGACGACGAACGCGAAGGCGATGCCGTAGAGGAAGAACGCGCTCGAGAAGGCGCCGAGCAGGAAGTACTTGAACGCCGCTTCCGCTCCCTGCGAGCTGCCGCGCCGCAGGCCGGTCAGCACGTAGACCGACAGCGACAGCACTTCGAGCGCGAGGAACACGACCAGCAGGTCGGTGGCCGAGGCCATCAGCATCATCCCGGCGATGCCGAAGAGCGTCAGCGCGTAGTACTCGCCCGCCGGCAGGTCTTCCCGCTCGACGACGTCGTTGGAGAACACCATCGTGATGATGCCGATGATGCAGAGGATGATGTTGATGAAGAGCGCGAAGTTGTCGGCGCGGACGACGCCGAAGCTGACCGCGTCGGTGTTCCAGAGGAAGACCGAGGCGACGAGCGCCCCGACCAGCCCGATCAGCCCGAAGCCGGCGATGTACATCCGCTCGCCCGGGTGACGGATGGCCTCGGCCATCATCGCGGCGATCGCCGAGAGCACGACGATCAGCATCGGGATGGTGGCGGCGAAGGAGTTCATCGCGCGCCTCCCTTCGCGGTCCGAGGCCCGAAGTCCGAGGTCCGAAGTCCGGCTGGCCGCTGCTCGACGTCTGACATCGGTCGTCGGACCTCGGTCGTCGGTCGTCGGACCTCGGTCGTCGGTCGTCGGACCTCGGTCGTCGGTCGTCGGACCTCGGTCGTCGGTCGTCGGTCGTC
>Ga0207648_10005953_pt1 | contig 12201 bp, 9 predicted proteins | sample KBSMisM32_FD_184310 | JGI IMG/M metagenome (GOLD analysis project Ga0207648, IMG submission 184310) | Miscanthus rhizosphere microbial communities from Kellogg Biological Station, Michigan, USA - KBS Miscanthus M3-2 (SPAdes) (version 2) | ecosystem: Host-associated > Plants > Roots > Rhizosphere...
ATTATTAGAACCCTTCATCCAGAATGCATATTCTTTTTCAAGCTGTGGCAAATATTTTATTAATATTTCTTTGCCCTTTTCTTCCGCAAGCAATTTTATCATCAATGAATAAAAAGCAGGCTGGGAACGGCCCAGGAAATAAGTGCGGTTACCATTTGGTATATAGCCAATATGATCGATGAGGTAAGAAAAATTATCCACCATATTTTGAATCATTTCTAAATTACCCGATGCCTGCAAACCAAGCATGGTGAAATAGCTGTCCCAATAATAGATCTCGCCAAACCTGCCACCGGGAACAATATATGGTTGGGGTAACGCAATCAAAGAAGAGCTGCCATTTGAAGCTGTGTCGGCTTTTCTTGTAAGTACATTCCAGAGATTATTTATATGGTCCACTACATCTTCTTCCTTTGAATGATAATCACTTTGTGGTGATACAGGTAATTCAAAGTTTGCATAAACAAATTTTGAAAGGTCAAAGCCCGGTTCTTTTTTTTGGCGCAAATATTTTTCTTCTATTTCATCTAATGAAAATTTAGCCGTGCAGTCAGGAAATGTTTTACCATCTGCAAATACTTTCTGCATCTGCACTGCTGCAAATAATTCTTTTAACTGGTATATTTCTTTTCTATTCATTGCATGTTGTTATTCGAAAAGCAGTTGTTTGGCCTGCCCGGTATTGTTATTACGGTTGAAGAGTGCGACGCAACAGGCGTTGAATAAAACACTGCAGCCTGGCCCATAAAAATCAATGCCCCGCCACTCCAGTTATTTCAACCTTAGCTGATGATTTCTTTTGAAGTTTTTTAAATACACTAAGGCATATTATTAAAATACCTATTGGCACAAGTGTAAAATAAAATGCAGTCTGGCCGTCATATGCATCAAAAATATGACCCGTAATTAAAGAACCTGTTGTTCCGCCAAGTGCAGAAAAAATAATGATAAGCCCTGACATTAATCCATGTTTTGGTTTTGGCAAAGAACTTAGAATAACCGAGTTGATCGCAGGATAAATTGGTGCTATGATCAGACCAATCAATGGAAAAACATAAGCGGCAATGGGCGCAGTTAACCAGCCCGTGATCTCTTTTCCTCCTTCATTTTTGGCAAGCGGCATAGCAGTAAGAATTAAAAGTGCGGCCAGTAAAAGGCTGCCAACAAGTACATAAAACCAATTTAATTTTTTGAGTAAAATGCCTGCGAGAAAGCGACCCAATGCGGTTGAGCCTGCAAGAATACTGCCCATCTGAATGCTTAATACGGCAGGCAAAAGCAACACCTTGTTGTTGAATGTTGGCAAAAAATTCTGAATACTTTGCTCGATGAGTACATAAAAAAATGCAGATAATATAAAAGCCAGCACTACAGGCTCGGCCATTAATTTAAACATCCCGGCAAATTCCTGGATCAATGGTTTTCGCTCTTCACTTTTCGCTTCGGACTCATCAAGCTTTGCAGAGAATAATAACAAAAATGCAAGCAATGATAAACCACCAAGTAAATAATAGGCATTGAGCCATGCGGTTGATTGAGGATTTGCATTATCAACGAATGAACCAAAAATAAAATATAAAGTAAGATTGCCGATCATGAAAAAAGATTCAATAAAATTCATAAGGCTGATATGCTCTTTCGAATCTTTTGTTACAATTCCAATGGTACTGTATACACTCATTTTAATTAAAGCAAAACAGGAACCCACAGCAATAAATAATAATTTAATTGCCATAAAGGATGGCGCACTTGGAATAATAAAACATACAGCGGAAATCAACCCCAATGCAAACAACATGGCACGCTTATACCCAAAACGCGTTATATAAGAAGAAACAAGAAAAGAAACGATAGCAATACTTACGTCTTTGCAAGGGTCAATCCATGCGGCGGATTGTTTGCTCACATCAAAATTATTCTGCACCTGCAAAATAGCAATGCCCGAACTGTTGAGTAAAATAGCAAACACAAAATAATTCAGGAAAAGCGAAAGCTTAATTCTCCAGTTATGCATAGCAAGCGTTTTGGTTTGTGAGAGATAAATACAATTACAATTTACTCATTAAAACCAATACGCATAAAAAGTAGTTGAATTCTTTTTTGGTCCATGCAAATGAAATGCTATTAAGCTAAGTTGCGTCGCACTCTTCAGCGCTTAGTTCTTTTACCAGCAAAACATTCAATGGCTTTTTATTTTTTAACTATCAGTCTCGTGTTCATTTTTCCATATTACAATACCTGCCGCAATGATCACAATATTTTTTACAATATACTGCCCAACGAGTGATAATCCATAAGGTGCAAAACGGAATGTTTCTTCAGGAAAAAAAATAAAAGGAGTAAACGTGCATACCATGTGCAGGAAAAGCAATACCAGGGTTGGCTTTATCCATTTACCGGTAATAAGTAAAATACCAATGAAGCATTCCCATGTTGCCAGCATAATAATATTAAGATGGTCATTGATCAAGCCAAAAGTAAGCCTGTGTATTGTTTGCATGGCCAGTTGCTCAGCGGGGCTCAACCCCTGGAAAAATTTCAATGCACCAAACCACAAGTAAACTATACCAATACTTATTCTCAATAATGACAGTGCTGAAAATGCCTGCATACTCTTTGATCTGATTGCTCTTACCTCCATAATAAAAGTTTTAAATCTTTAATCCAAATGAAATATAAAAAGTTCTTCCATCCGCAGGTAAAATACCTGGTCCGGGATAGAATGTAATCCTCCTGTTGAAATATTTTTCATTGGTTAAATTATTTATGCCTGCAGAGAGATGGTATTGCTTTGCAAAGTGCCAGTCGCAACTCCAGTCAAATACATGCCATGAAGGTATCATACCGGTTACGCCATTGGTGCTTGTTGCAGTATTGAATGCATCGTTATAACTTTTAGTTGTAAAACTATACTGAAAAGCGGAAGAGAAATTTTTATAACTTACTTCAATACCACATTTGTTGGTCCACTCAGGAGCATTCTCCACGTACCTGCCTTTTACACTGGTATTAATGCCAGCCTTATTAATAATACCACTCGTGTACCTCGCATTGTCATAAGCAAGCGAATTGAATATCTTTATATCACTGGTTGTATTTTTTTGATTAAAGAGTTTCACTAGTGAAATTTCAGCAAATGCTTCCACTCCTTTTGCTACAGAGTTACCAATATTGGTGGTAAGCAGGAATGAACTGCCATCTGTTTCCGTTTGAGAAACAAGGCCAACCCTGTTGCCATAGAAAAGATAGAATGCATTCACATCAAACTGAAGTATATTTTTATAATGCCCCCGGTAACCAAGGTCAATATCATATCCTTTGCTGTCTTTTAAAGACGGGTCAATCTTATCAACACGGTCTGCAGGCGTTACATTGGCATAGAGATATGGGCGATATGCCTGTGAAATATTACCATACAATTGTGTTGAAGATGATAATTTGTATTGCAGGCCTGTACCAAATAAAGGAAAGTTTCTATTTCCTGCGTATGTAACTGGGGTGGCGGCATTATTAATAACACCATCAAGTTCTGTGTTAATCAGTTCATATCTTATACCCGGCGTAACAGAAAATTTTTGTGCAAGCTGAAAAATATTTTCTGCAAATACTGCATAATTATGCGTGGTTAAATGAAGATCAGTCCCATAAGGCTTAACAAGCGAAAGATCAAAATCACTGCCTGTTGTACCTGTGCCTTTTTGCTTGCGTTTCGTAAGCTCTGTAAAATATCGAACACCCCCCGACAGCACACTGTTTATTTTACCAAGTTTATAATAATGCAATAGCCTTGCTTCGGTAGTAAAGCCTGTGTAGTAATCCCTGTCAACCTGCCTTGGATTGTAAGAACCGATAGCCGTATTAAATGTATCTGGTATATTGGCTGTATTAATGAATTGTACACTATTGCGCTGGCCAAACAATGCATGTGCAGTTATTTCAAGATGTGTAGTAGCAGAAACATCATAATTAAAAATAACCGCGGGAATATTAATTACGGGCTGAAAATAATTTCTTGTACGAAAAGACTGTTGTGCATTTGCTTTAAACTGTTCGTCCGTTAAGCCGCCTGCAATTTGTTGCACATAATCCATTCGCGAAAATTGTACTGCAATATTTGCTTGCCTGCTAACCTGGTAATGCATGCCGATATAATATGCATGATAAGTAAAATCAGCATTATCTCTCCATCCGTTACCATGACGAAAATCATAAAACGAATAATAATTTAATTTGCCTTTTGTACCGCCTACCGCATTGTAAGAATTAAAGAAATTATTGCTGCCTGTTGTTTGTTCAGTTTCTATTGCAAAAGGTTTACTGCTGTCGCCGTCTTTTATTTTAAAGTTCATCATGCCGCCAAACTGTGGCCCAAACTGCAATGCGGCGGAACCTCTTACCAGTTGTACTTCCTGTATGGCCTGCATCGGAACGGCATAATGATTTTCAGGATAGCCAAACATATCAGAATTGGTATTGTAGCCATTTTGCCGCATATTCATCTCAATACTGCGGTGCGCATCAGTACCCCTTGAGCCAATATTCAATTGTGTACCTGCTCCATCCATTTCCCAAATAGTAAGTCCCGGAATTCTCGCAAGAGCCGTGCGCCCCAGGTTCTGTGCAATGCCTGTTGTTTTATCAGAGAGTATAATAGTATTTGTTTTTTTGCCTGCATAAATATTTGAGCCAGCCACATCATTTAAATACGAAGCGCTGGATGCCTTTAGCCAGGTGCTTACTATAACGCTGTCGAGCATTTTTGCGGGGAAAGTATCAATAACATTTGGTGAAAGATCTTGTGCCTTGCACAAATTAGCAAGACCAAGCATAAATAAAATGATAATTGAATTTAAGTTGAGTTTCATGTTTTGCTTTTATGTTGCCGACAATTAATTCTTTTCTCATCACCTGTTGTGTCACTCACTTCGGCGTTCAGTTCAATAGTGGCCTAAGCGTACAAGAGTGCGACGCAACAAAACCCAATTCATAACTCAAAGCCTGGTTCATAAAAACTTATCTTTTAAAAAAAATCCCTTCCTGTAGAAACAGGAAGGGTTCTAACTATAACTGCTTTAATATGAGAAAAAAAGTTTAAATAATCTGTTTTATTTCTTAAGCTCATCACACATTTACCTGTTTTGTTAAATCAAAATTACAATTGTTATAGAAGGCCCTCCCCGTAGAAACAGGGAGGTATCCTATAATCGCTTATTATCAGACAAAAATTAAATTCATTTTATTCTGCCCCATCTGTTAACGCACGTTGAATTGCATAATTACCTACGTTCTTCCCTACATCCATGCCCACTTTGCAATCACTTGCATTATAATGAATACCGCCAATTAATCTTGACTTTGCTGCTTCCTCAGCCATTGCCATATATGCATCTGCCCTTTCAGGAATAATATGACCGAGTATTGTAGCAGCAGCACCACTAAATGTTGAATGCCCTGATATATATGATGGAAAATTTGGAACGCCTGTTAAAGTTTTTATAGCAGGATTCAACTGGCTGGGACGTGGATTGAAATAAAAATATTTAGCATCCCAGCAAACAATAGCAGCATCCATTTCTGCCATATTAAGCAATGCAAAATTTCTTGCCCATCTTACTTCGCTAAAATTTTGTTTTACAAAATCTTCTGCTGCAATAGCGTCCCAGTGACCTGGTGGGGTAAACGTTCCTGCTCCATCTGCCCAGAATTGCACGATCTTAAGATTTTCTGCAGTTGGGTTTGATGTATATCCATACACTTCTTCCGTTTGTTTTTTCATTTCATCGCTTCCGGTAGAAGGCGGTGGACCCGGACGCAAAACATTTTTTACGGTTAATGAATCGAAGAGAAATGGTTTTACATTTCCAAAAAATGGCAGCATTGGCGGACGAGCAGGAGTTTCCAAACTATGCCAGGGAATTTCTCCTTTTGCTGCTGTTGCTGTTGCAAGACTATCCCACTGTGCTTGCGAGCCAACTGCTTTTGATGTGTTATCTGCCCTGCCGCGTGCAGCAAATACAGATGCAATCTGCCGTCCCAATGCTTCACCGGCTACCCAATCACTGCGTACACATGCACCCGAAGACATGGTAGCCAATTGCAGTTCTTCTACTTTAGCATTCACATAAGCTATTTCAGTAGGAAAAAGCATCTTCATCATCTCTGCTGTAACACCTGCAAGCACTGCCTGCTCTGACGGATAAGATGGAAGATCTGTTTTTACGGCAATTGCATTTGCATTAATAGTGGAATCATTTTTATATGGAGCAGCACGATTGTATAATTTTTTATAATACCAGCATGCAACCAATGCATCATATTGCGAAGCGCTTATATAACCATATGCACGTGCCGCGTATGGTGGATTTGAAAATGGGAATTGTGGATATGCAAAAGGATTACTTCCACTTGGTATGGGATAAGTACCATCTTCATTTTGATAAGGGGGCAGGTTATGTTTTGCAACAAGTTCACGCATGATCTCGTTAAATCTTAACACAGCGCCGACACTCCAGTATTTTATTTTAGCTTTTTCATCATCAGAAAGATTTGCCTGCAAGCCTTTTACTTCATTTAGTTCACCGATATAGCCAGGAAGATTGGTTGCAGCAGGTGCAGCTACTGCAAAAGAATCAGGCCGTGATAATAACACGAGTTTCCATGAACCTGCATCGATATCAATGTTTGCAGGATTCAATGCGGGCAGCTCATCTGTTCTGCCATGTATATCCTTGGAGCAGCCAAAGTATACAAACGCAATTGTTGCTGTTATCAATAAAGAAAAAATTATTTTTTTCATGAGTCATATTTTAATTACCAGATGGTAAAAATTTTCATTTTTTATTTTGCACACAGTTTGCATGAATGAGATGCAACCGATTTAGATTTAGAAGTGCGAAGAATATAAAATACACCTCCGTTAAACATAGTGCTCTGTCCTACGTTTCTTCCATGCAATACGTAACTGCCTCCACCGACTAGTGACAAACCGGGAACACTTTTAAAATTATATTTCAGGTTTACACCTAATGATGTCCAATCCATATTATTGCTTGGAAAAGGCATATCATTTTTTCTTATGTCAAAACCACCAATTGTATTGCTGTAATCAAACAGCGCTTCTGCAATCCAGCGGTTGGTACGATACCCTGTTCTGAATTGTGCTGAAACAACATTTGGCATATCCACTTTATTGGTGTAGTGCATAGATGTGGTGTAGTATGCATCCCTGTTTATGGTAATGTTGTTCCTATAAGTATAAGTGCCCGAAGCTGTAGCAAAGAAATCTCCATGTTGAATATCTGCAATTACTCTTCCGGTAAGATTGGTGCTATGAAGCCCTATTGCAAGCGGAAGATAATCGCCTTCATAATTTGATAATGGTGTACTAAAACCTCCTACACCATAAATAGCATAAACAGTTTTTTTTCCTATTGTTTTTTCAAGCGGCATCCACTTTAGCCATAGAGAAAGATCCTGTATACCTTCTGCACCATGCAGCGTTCCGCGTGACGCTTTTGTTTGCACATAAGGCGCCCCAAAAAGAAAATTAAGTTTACTTGTTATACCATAAGCGCCCATAACTGAATACATTTTTGCAGATACGGTACCAAGATTTTGATTATCCCTTTTAAAAGTTCCTTCCCAATAATTTTTCCAACTGCTGTGGCCATACATGGCGCCCACACATAAATTACTTTTTGCCATCATAATGGCATCAGCATCTGTTTGTGCTTTCGCAATTTGTGTTTGCAATGCAATTACTAATACTGCCGCAACCATGTATTTTTTTGCACGTTCGGTAATCCTCATAAAGTGTTTTTATTTTGCATTGATTATTACAGTAATGATTTGTTTTTTAAGAGCCCGGCATTTGAATAAGTATTTAACATAGTTGCGTCGCACTCTTCAGCGTCTTATTTTTTCCTGAACTTAATTAGCAATAACAGAAAATGAGCAACAAAAACGAGATGTTTTTCAATTGCATTCATGCTGCTTCATTTTCTGTTAAGAATATCTTCATTAAAAAATATTGATTATTTATTGTGGGTTTTCTTGCCACCAAACCTGTATGCATAACCCAGGCTGATAGAATAATCTGCAAATGCTGCATCGCCCTGTACACGTACTTGCTTTGATTTATCAGTAATAACTGAGTTCTGTAAATTCTGGTTTGCTAAATCAGCAGCACTTTGTATACGGTTCCTGCAGATATTATAAGGAACAAATAAGCTAAGACTATGAGCACCTGTGCGATAAGAAACACCAGATTCGATTGCCATTACATATCCGGGGCGGCGATAAGCTGCTTGTCCTCCAATAGCATCAAAGGCTGGAATACCTTCCCACCTGTATGCAAGAGATACAGTTAATTTTTTAGCCTTGTCTACTGATGTCATAACACCTGCACGTAAAAAATATTGATCTGGGCAGGCATAAACATTATAGCCGTACAATGTACCAAGCACATTGCCGTTTGCATCTTTAACAACAGTAGGATCAGATTTAAAAGTACCATTGGACTCTCTGGGATTAAAGAGGTAATAACCATTGCCAAAGGCATACAGGCTTCTATATATTTGCTTGAAGCCCTGCAATTCAACAGAGAATCCAAGACCACCATCGCCTGGCTGTATGGCCTGGTCCATTACTACATTCTTTACTGTTCCATCTGATTGAGGGGCATCATCTGTAACATTATGTTTACCTGTAGGCAATTTGAGACCCACACCAACCATTATATTGCTTTTAAGAGATTTGGCAGGATCGTATAGCCAATAATTAGCACTAACACGTATATCACTCAAACCTTGTGCAAATACACTATAGCGAAATGTATCTTTAATAGGTGAAGTTTGTCTTAATACCTGTGAACGCTCATTGTGCGCATAAGGAATACTTAGATTTAACTGAAGACGGTTTGTTAATCCATAAGATAAATTAAGATCAAGTGCATGCGAATAAATATTAACCGCGTTGCCACGATCGTTACCATTTTCATCATGACCACCTCCTGTTGTTTGGCGCTGCGGTTGTTCTATTGTACCCACATAATGCCTCCATGAATGGAAATAACGATAATTGGCGCCTATCTGGAAAGTTCCTTTTGGAAGGTTATAAGAATTGGATTCAGTTACTGCGGTAACACCACCCATTTGACGAATGGCCACACAACCCTGTGCTTTTGTTTTGTTTGTAATGCCTGTAAAAAATACAAGAGCAGTTGAAAGTAAAAAGAATTTTTTCATAACTGGTTTTTTTTGATCGATTGCTGTTAAGTTTTGGTTTACATGGTCAGCAGTATCTACTGCTGAATTATTTCAATGCAAGATTTTAATTTAGATTTCGATGTGCTGCAACTATAATACAAAGCACAAGTGTGCGACGCAACGGAAGATCAATTTTTGATCTTAAGACGGCCCCAAAAAAACTACTTGTTTTTCATTAAATGCAGCCTTTGTAAAATGAACTGGCCTACTTGTTTACCTTCCGTGTTACCAACATCGCAGGAATTTTTGTAATGGATACCGCCGTATGCCCTTGACATACCAGCTTCTTCCGCAGCTTTTCTTACTGATGTAAATGAGCGTGGTGGAATACCAAACTCTGCTTCTGAAGTATCTGTATAGGAGATATTATCGTTGAAGATATTAGTAAGAATTTCTGCCGTTGCTGCAGATATAACTGCATGCCCGCTGGTGTATTCGGGGAAAGGCGGCGTTTGAATATAGGGCCTCCATTCAGGATCGTAATATTTGTTGATCACTGTTTCGGGCCTTACATAATTACTGCGGTATTTTTCATCCCAGCAGCTTATAAATGCATCAAACAAAGCAATGGATGATTCTGCATAAGCACACACGGTTTCATCAAAATCAGCATGCTGTTTTTCGGCTATTATACCTACTATATTCATCCAGTGGCCTGCGGGAGAAAACTTTTTTGTGCCATACATTACATGCCCGCTTACATTTAATTTAAAAGGATTGTCATCCCAGAAGTCGGCAATTTGTTTTTGTTCGTCTGTCAGGCTATCACCCCAGTTTTTTACCATCATCACCTGCTGGTAAAATAGGCTGTTCTTATTCAGAGGCTCAAATTTTGGCGGACGTGCAGGTTTAAACTGAGAACATGAATCAAGTACCAGTGGCCTTATTTCCATCCAATGTGGTTCTACTGCCTGCGCATACATTGGTGGGGTTGGCACCCACCTGCCTTCTTCAGTAGTAACAGTATATTTTGCAGCTGAACGTGTTTGCGCATAATTATCTTTTTTGCTCCAGCTTAAGATGCTGTCGGCAACTTTATTCCCGTATGCCACACTGTTTTCAAACACATCAGAAGGCATACCGGCGTCCTTAGCTTTGCCTTTTAATTCTTCTACATAACTGTCCATACTCCCTTCAGGGAAGGTAACAGCATTGCCTACTTTACAAAACGCAAGCAATGATGCAAAAGGAAAATCAACTTTTTTTGAAGCATCCGGCCGGGGCATTGGGGGCAAATGTTTTATTTGTCCTGACAGTGAATTATAGTTACTGTCGCCCGCTACAATTACTTCATAAGCCGCAATATTTGCATAAGCATAATTCCTTGAAGCGATCATTGGAGGGAAATTATTTTCCAGCACAATATCATTCAGCTTTTTTACTGTACTGCAGTAAAGAAACGGATCATGTATTTGTTTCGTGTAATCTTTGCCACCTGAACATGAGGCCAAAACCAGCATCACTGGCACAATACCTGCTATAATTTTTTTCATTGCCTGAAGTATGGAATGTCGCGATCTTGCTTGTTGATACTACTTGTTCCTGTTTTATTTATCGCAACTTATTTTAATAAACTTATGCTGCAATAAAGTAATTCATAAAAAAATAGCAAGAGGATAACAAACGCGATTCCCTTTTTGATTATACCCTGACGGTAAATGTAAAATAATAAAAACCTGGAATCCGAATTTTTAGATCAGCCCATGTGTTCCGGAGGCTGCCCATCAACAGGCATATAATTGGCAGGAAGTAAGGTGTTTTTGTACAGGTTAAAAACAGCCTGTGTTTCTATATTTTGTATAGAAGCAATAGCATAATTAAAATCGTAATCGCTTGTGAGCTGTTTAAATATTTCTGCTTTCTTGTTGTTGTCATTTCCGGGCAGATCGCTGACCTTCCCAAAATAATCATTTGCCTTTTGCTGTAACTGCGTTTTTTCGTCGTGTGAGATGCAGAGGAGGATCATTGTATCATTAACTACAGCCCGCTTTACATATTTGTATATTTTGCCATTTATGGTTATCTCACCGTCAACGCGTTCATAATTTATGCTGGTGGTTTGATAAGGAAGATTAATAGGCACTTTTACTGTGACCAGTTCATCCTCATTGTATTTGCCATTATCAAGTTTTGCAACAAAATCGGCATCAGCCCTGGTTTGCACGTAGTTAAACCAAAGCCTGTAACCTGCTGTATTAAACACAAAAAGTATAAGAAGTAATATGGCAGCTAGTTTCTTCAAAGCGTCACAAGATAAGTTTTTTTCAGATTTCTGTAATATTTTGAAATAAAAATTAAAAAGAATGACAATGAAGCTTTATTATCTGCTGCATCATCCGGGGAAATCTGTTCACAATGCTATGGAATATATTTAAAACTATAAAGGTTATTTCCACTGTTTTACTATCCGAAGGTACCTGCCTGGAAAAGCCTTGTTTTACTACAGAAATAATTAAGGATAAACAAAAAAGATATGGCAAGCAGTTTTTTCATGGATGGTATTCTTCTCAGAGATAAATATACTATTCTTCTTTCACCTGCGATACACTATGCACCACTATTTCCGGTTTATTTTTAAAAACCTCTATTTTACCCGTGATGCAAACGCTTTTATTTTTCAATTTTTCTTCCGGCTTATAAGAAAATAATTTTCTTGTACTGCCCCATATAACAATGGTTAATATTTGATTGGGGTATTCTGCACCCATATTCAAAAAAGTAGGTTGGTTGTTTGATTTGTCAAGAAATTTTCCGCTGAATATTTTACCACATACGGTTACACTGTCGCCAACATGTTTTGATACATCTTTAAGATTAATATTTTGCTGAGCCTGTAAATGGGAGCCGGTTATACAAACCAGTATTACTGTGAAAAGGGTTTTGTACATATAGGGGGATTTTTTAAACAAGATAATAAATGCTATTGTCAGATACA
>Ga0207648_10005955_pt1 | contig 12200 bp, 10 predicted proteins | sample KBSMisM32_FD_184310 | JGI IMG/M metagenome (GOLD analysis project Ga0207648, IMG submission 184310) | Miscanthus rhizosphere microbial communities from Kellogg Biological Station, Michigan, USA - KBS Miscanthus M3-2 (SPAdes) (version 2) | ecosystem: Host-associated > Plants > Roots >...
AAAATTGCGGAACTAATGTTGGTGAAAACGCCTGTTTACTTCATCCCGCCCTTGCCTCCGCGTCGGCATGAGCGAGTCGACGAGAAGCAACCACAGGGATTCGTGGTGCTATCCTCTGGCACGGACGTTCTCGCTAACTCGCCTGATGTCGTCCGGGCCTGTCCCACAGCAACCACCAATCCGGGTGGCTCCGAGCCTCAACCAATTTTTGGCCATGTCCCCTAGATCCTCTGCGTGCTTCTTACCCACCCAACAGCGGTCGGCTGCGTTCCACTTCTGTCCGGAATTCGGATAGACGACAATCGGCTTTTCCGCCTCAGATCGGATCTCTTCGATGAGCGGAGCAATCAGTTCAGGCGCTGTGCAGTTAACCCCAATGGCGAGCACCAGATCTTCCTTCGCCACGACTCGCACACAGTCCCTCAGGCGCTCTCCGTGTGCCGTATGTAATCGGTCCCGGCACGTGAACGAGAACCAGGCGCACGATCCCGAGACTTGTCGTAGCGCGCTGAGAATCGCTTCCGCCTCCATCAGCGACGGAATAGTCTCGCACGCAAGAATGTCAGGGCCAGCAGCGTGCAGAATATTCAAGCGAGAACTGTGAAAGGTAAACAATTCCCGCATGCTGGCTTGGTAGTTTCCATGAAATTCGGAACCATCCCCCAGGGATGCCCCGTACGGTCCAACTGAAGCGGCAATTATGGGTAGGCGACTTCTCGGATGTTTCAGAAGGAATTTCTGACGGCTTGTTTGTGCCAAATGCACGGATTCTTGAAGCGCTTTGACCGTCTGTTTCCTGGATAAAGCCGCCTTGGAAAAGCCTTCGAAGGACACTTGATGGCTGGCCGTTGTAATGCAATCAGCACCGGCCTCCAAATACTCAGAGTGAACTTGTTCGACCATGTCCGGTCGATCGAGGAGTACTCGCGCGGACCACAGGCGGCTGCTCACGTCGCAGCCCTTTTTTTCCAGTTGCGTACCGAGCCCGCCATCAAGGACAAGTGGCTCTCCGGAATGAAATTGAAAGTTGTTCACGACAAGGTCGTTTTGCCAACACCAATATAGATTCCGCAGTCCTCTCGGGCCAGACAGTACTAGGGCCTTGGGCGGGTGATAGCGACAGGTTCAATCACTGGAAAGTCGCGTAGCATTCCGGCAAGCACATTCGCGTCGTGCCGAGAAACCATCAACAAAACCGGCCGCCAAGGGAGTGTTTGTGAAGATCATTCGTATGCCGATCTTTTTCACCCTCGTTTTGGTGGGAGGCTCCATAATCTCGTGAACGTCCGACAGGTTTCCGCAGCTTCGCTCCACCGCACTTCGTGGTTGTATCGATTTCCATTCGGAAGATGAGTTCCACGGCTGATGATTGCTCGTAGAACCTGCACGAGGTGCAACTGTACTGCTCGACGCTGGCACGAATTACAGACTGAGGCGAAACGTTATACCCTTCTCGGCAGCTACGAACCACTCGGCCGCTGGAGTTAATACTCGCATGTTCGATCGGCCTCCAGACCGTCCGTTACTAATCTTCGATGGAGATTGCTCGTTTTGTCGGGTCTGGGTTGAATACTGGCAGCAGATCACAGCAGATCGAGTTCTTTATGCTCCTTATCAGGAAGTAGGTGATTGCTTTCGCGATATTCCGCGGCAGGAGTTCAAAGCTGCGGTTCAATTGGTTCAGCCCGACGGAAAATTGTTCGGTGGTGCGCACGCAGTGTTTCGTTTGCTTGCCCTGATACCTGGAAAAAGCTCCTTATTATGGCTTTATGAAAAAGCGCCGGGCTTCGCTCCCATTGCAGATGCCGCCTATGCGCTGATCGCGCGACACCGGTCCTTCGCCTACCGTGTGACTAAGCTTCTTTGGGGAGTTCCTCTCGAATCTGAGACTTTTGGTCACGCCAGTTGGATTTTCCTGCGACTTCTGGGCGTCATCTATCTAATCGCCTTTTTATCATTTGGTGTTCAGGCCGGCGGCATCATTGGTTCTAATGGCATTTCGCCGGCAGGTGACTTCCTGCGTGCAGCTCGGGAATATTTCGGAACCGCGAGGTTCTGGAGCGTACCCACACTACTCTGGTTGGACAGCGGCGATGCCATGATCCAGAGCGTGTGGCTCTGCGGAGCAGTTTGTGCCGTTCTGCTCCTGCTTGGCGCGAAGGGCCGGTATCTGCGGGTGGCACTATTCGTTCTCTATCTTTCGCTAGTGGCCGTCGGACGCGAATTCATGACGTACCAATGGGACGCGCTCCTTCTCGAAGCCGGCTTCCTCGCCATTTTCCTCGGATCTTCAACGCTCATTGTCAAACTGTTCCGCTGGTTACTGTTTCGTCTTGTATTCCTTTCCGGTGCGGTCAAGTTGTTAAGCCACGACCCCTCTTGGCACAACTTCACGGCTCTTCCTGTCCATTACGAGACGCAACCCTTGCCTACATCCGTCGCCTGGTACTTCTATCAGCTCCCTCCGTCCTTTCAGCATGTGTCAGTAGGATTCGTGTTTTTGGTAGAACTCTTCATTCCGTTTCTCATCTTCTCGCCCCGGCGCTTGCGGGTATCGGCGTCAGTTGCAATCGCGCTTCTTCAAGTTCTGATCGCCCTCACTGGGAACTATGCCTTCTTCAACTTGCTCACTTTGGCTCTGTGTCTCTTTCTACTCGATGACGGTTTTCTACGCCGCTGCTTGCCGAATGTGATCACGAGTCGAATACCCGAATCGATGCCTGAAAACAGCAGCCGCCCGTGGGTCCGCCGATCTTGCCTCATTATTTATGTGCTTGTACTTTTCATCAGTTCCTTCGAAATGGTTGGGACGTTCTCCGATGTACATTGGGCACTCGCGGATAGGGTAATCGCTGCTGCCGCACCATTCGAATTCGTCAATCCCTACGGCTTATTCGCGGTAATGACCACCACGCGTCAAGAAATTGTCATTGAAGGCTCTGACGATGGGGTGACGTGGCTGGCTTACGAATTCAAGTACAAACCAGGAGACTTAGCGCGGCGTCCGTCGTGGGTTGCGCCACATCAACCCCGGCTTGATTGGCAAATGTGGTTCGCCGCGCTCGGCGATTATCACAGCAATCCTTGGATTCTTCGTTTCATGATGCGATTGTTGGAAGGCTCTCCCGAAGTCGTACGCCTCCTGTTCAGCAATCCGTTTCCTGATCACCCGCCTCACTACTTGCGTGCCGTGCTCTATCAGTATCAGTTCACGAATTCTCCTGAGAGGCGTCAAACTGGCAACTGGTGGGTACGGCAGCCAAGAGGAGAGTACGTTCCGATAATCTCATTGCGGGCTCTCTCGAAATGAACGCGTTGAGATTTCATAACTTCCGCAGTTTGCACCCCGACCGCAGTTAGGCCAAGCCCTTGCTGAGAGCAAATGGGGTCTAGGTACTCTACCAGGGCTGACCCACTATCGCCGTGAGAAGTGGGAGATCGCCAAAGCGCGGGATGAACTTTCTTGAACTACAACTTTCTGCGTGTTCGACCGAGTGTAACCGGCTAAGACCATGGATATCATGCGGGGTTATCTAATATCAGAGAGTTGTAGCCGGAGCTTGTGCGTTGCTCGGAACAACGTGTTCTTGATCGTGCTTTCGGTGGTGTTCAGTAGGCCGGCCACGGTTAGCAGGCTGAGACCATGGTAGTGCTTGAGTTCAAATACCATCCGCTCTCGTGGGGACAGCCGCCCTAAAGCGTGACGGATGCACTCGCGCAGCTCGCTGCCCACCAAGCTGCGCTCAGGGCTGGCGCCGGAGCGCTGATCGGGTACCCGATTGAGCACTTCCTCGTGTTCGCCAACGCTAGAACCTTTCCTGATCAAGTACCGCCCCCGAGATTGCTTCTTCCGCAGATGATCCAGACACAAATTGGTTACGATCCTGTAGATCCACGTATAGAAGGAAGACTCGAAACGGAAGCGGTTCAGGTTGATGTAGGCTCGCAGGAACGCCTCCTGATAGATGTCCTGACCATCATCTTCCGAGCCGGTGAGATGAACGGCTAAACGCAGGACGGCCCGGTCATACTGGTGCACCAGCTCTTCAAAGGCTGCGGTGTTGCCTCGCTGCGCCTCGCGAACCAGGGCGGCATCGTCCGCGTGTGTCGAACGGCTCGGTTCGGTCCTCCGGCTCGAAGGACCAAACCCAATACCATTCAAATAACCCGTTAGTTTAATTTTGGTTGACTCTGGCACGATCATGTCCCGTTGATCCGTTCCCCAGCCAATGAACCACGATGACAGCCATGTCGTCCTCGCGCGGCTGACTTCCTGCAAAATCCTCGACCGCGCTGAGCACGGAAAACAGCGTTGCGGAAGCGGTGGCACCACCACGCATTTGCACGGCTGTCAGCAGCCGTTCCACGCCGAAGTCAAAACCCTCGGGGTTACAACATTCGACGATCCCATCGGAATAACCGAGCAGCGTATCGCCGGACCGCAACGCAACCTTCCCGTTGGAAAATCCAGCACCGGTCATGACTCCCAGAAGCGGACCGCCTTCTTTCAGGCTCTCCACTTGTCCCTTAGCGCGCAACAGCAGTGCGGGAGGATGTCCCGCGTTGGAATATGTAACTTCCGCAGTCTTCATACACAGGCGAGCAAGAAACAAAGTGGTTAAAGGAACCTCGAGGTGCGTGCACAACAGATCGCGATTGACGGCTGATAACGTTGCAGCTGGGTCTCCACACTCTTCGAACTTCTGCCGGAGCAAGCTAAGGACATGAGTGAACCACATGCCTGCGGGCAAGCCTTTTCCGCTAATATCACCGATCGCGAACACCACATCGCCAGCGCATTCGAAGAGGCTGACAAAATCCCCGGAGAGGTGACGTACGGGAAAAATCTCACTGGCAACCTCAAGGGCTCCAAAGCGCCGGTGGCGTGGTCCGCAAAGTCTTCGCTGCACTTGGGCAGCCTCAAAGAACGTCCGCCGCAGATCATCGTGCTCATTGCGCAATCTCGCAAGGTCTTCTTCGAGAGCAGCTTGGTGGCTTAACTCTTCTGTAGAACCCATGAAGTTGCCTGGACGCCGGGGCGTTTCTGTCCGATGACCCCGTGTGCCGCTCGTACACTTTCGAATTGGCGATTGGTTTTCCAATTTCGGTTCCTGCGGCGACCCAGTGATCAACCCACGAATTTGTAGCCCGTGCCGTGCACAGTCAGGATGAAACGAGGCTCTTCCGGTTTGGGCTCGAGCTTTTGCCGCAAGCGGACAATGTGCGCATCGACGGTTCGCGTTGTAGGAAACTTGTCGTAGCCCCAAACTTCCTGGAGTAAGAGATCGCGGCTCAATGTTTCGCCCGGATGACACAGAAAGCACTTCAGCAGCTCAAACTCCTTCGAGGAAAACTCCAGCGCCTTACCTTTGCGCGAGACCTGACAACTCCGCAGGTTCACCTCAACATCTCCGAACGAATAGCGATCCTGCTCTTTGGGGACAGTGTGAGCGCGGCGCAGGACAGCCTTCACGCGGGCGAGCAACTCACGGATGGAAAAGGGCTTGGTGACGTAATCGTCTGCTCCCAGTTCAAGGCCGACTACCTTGTCTAGTTCCTGTCCCCGCGCGGTCAGCATGATGATGGGAATCGAGGGACGCGTGGACTTAAGCTGCTTGCAGACTTCGAGCCCGCTCATGCGCGGCATCATGACGTCCAGGATGACCAGATCCGGATTTTCCTTCAGCGCGCGCTCCAGGCCGACACTGCCATCCGGGGCAGTGATCACCTCGTATCCGTCGTATTCGAAGTTGTCACGCAAGCCCGCCACCATGTTGGGCTCGTCTTCGACAATCAGAATCTTGGTCACGTGTTGACCTCCACGGCTTTGCGTGGTTTCAGCTGCAACTCCAAACTTAGAGTAAGTGGGTGCCACGGTCAGTCCCTCCGCTACGATTGGGCAGACGCTGCCTTGCTATTGTTGGGTTCCGCGTTTACAGGAAGTGCGATAATGAACTTGCTGCCCTGGCCAGGGGCGCTGTCTACCGAGACCTCCCCACCATGAGCCTGCACAATGTGACGCACCAGCGACAGCCCTAGGCCGCTTCCTTTGGTGTTGTGAACCAGGGGATCGCCGACCCGGTAAAACTTCTCAAAAATCTTGTTCTGCTCCTGCTGCGGGATGCCAATGCCGTGATCCTCCACTTCGAGCTTCACCGAACCGTTGTCACGGTAGAGTTTCACGCCGATGAATTTTCTGTCCTGCGAGTACTTCAACGCGTTATTGACGAGATTCACTAAGGAGCGTGCCATGGCTTCGCGATCCACGCGCAACGGCGGCACGTTGTCTGCGATCTTCTCCTCGTAATCGAAACCGTGCTGTTCAATCTGGTAGCGGTAGGAGTCGAGCGTGTTGTGCACCAACTCGCGGAGGTCAGTCTCGCGAAAGTCATATTCCTTGCGGCCCGCCTCGATGCGCGAGAAGTCCAGAATATTGTTGATCAGCGCAGTGAGACGCTCGCTCTCCTTTCGGATGATGCGATAGTACTCCTGATATTTTTCGGGCGAGGTCAGACGGCCCATCTCCAGCGTCTCAGCGTAGAGACGAATCAGTGACAGTGGCGTGCGCAGCTCATGGGAAACGTTCGAGACGAAGTCCGATTTCAGCCGTGCAAGCGCCATTTCCTTGCTGACGCTTCGGTATGTGAGCAAAATTCCACCGGCAAGCAACAGTGAGAGTCCGCCGAGAATCAAGAAGCTGGTTCGCACGAAGCGCTGTCCAAGCTCCTCCAGCGTTGTTCCTTTCAGCTTGATGGCAAGAGTCAAGCCGGGAAATGCAGCTTCCATGTTGCGTTCGACCTCCGGGGGGCCACCATCCCATCCTTGCGAAGCGACCAATGGCTCGGATTCACCTTTAGGATGGATCATGAGTACGGCTTGATGCTCGCTCTGGCCTTCTGTCAAATTGCGGCTGATAACGCTTTGCAGAGCGTCAGGGAAGAAGTGCCCCTTCAAGTAGTCGGCGTCGAATACCATGCCTCCGATGGTGGCCTCAGCTGTGGACTTGTCCTTCTTCAGGAACATCACCAACACTTGGTACGACTTTTTTTCGAGTCTCGGGACCCAGTAGGGATAGACGTAGTATGGCGGCATTCCTTTCTTGTCCATGTGGATGATCTTTTCGGACACATCCTTGTAGTCCACCCTAAGCCAACCCTCGATCATCTTGGTCAGTTCGGAGGCCTCAGTGCGAAAGGAGGCGTCCTCTTTCATGCGATAGGGCTGGGAGCGAACGACTAAGCCCTTGTCGAGGTCGAAGAGGAAGACGTGGGCCAGGTAGGGATGTGAGGACAGAATCCGATCCAGGTTGTAGCCGCACCCTTCTCCAGGCATCGGAAAGTCATTGCGCACATCATCCGCCAGCGCAAACGCCTTGTAGTTCATCTGTTTCTCCGAAATATGGAGCACTTGGGTGAAGTCACGTTGGATAGCCGCCTCCACAGCCCGGTCGCGGCGGATTTGATTGAGATGCCACACGCTCACAATCACTAGCGCGGCGGCTGGCAATACCACAGCGAGTTCCAGAGTAAGTATCAGTCGAGTTCGCTCGTTCCACCGCCGCTTCGGTTTCATCGTGGTTCTTCATCCACTCTCTGCCTGGATGAGCTTGGTGGGAAACATAGTTGACCGCGACTGGGGAGGTGTCAATCGGGAGTAAAAAGACGTAAAAAGTTGTGAAATCGTCGATGCGAAAGTGCGATCAGTAATCAATAGTTCGAACGACAGAACGCTGCTGGCGCGGACGCACCTGCTTGAAGATGATTGCAAAGATTGTGTCCCAGCTCGTAACGTAGCGAGTCGCTTTGGAGCCTTTCTTAAACGTTCTGCGGGGACGGGGCCGTACCCCTACTCGCTGGGGGTTATTCTTGGATGCGTGCACACTTCTCTCGCTGTTACGTTCCTGAAAGTCCCCGAAAAAGTACCGGACTCATGCCTGCAAGCCCAGCACTCGACCAGATGCCTGTATCCTTGCCGCTTCTCCATCAAATCAGTTATGAAACGCCACGAGTTGGAACTGAGCGTTCCCACGCTTGTCTGATCGTTGAGGACGAAGAGCTTGGTCTCTGGCCGACGTATAGCTTCTGCAGCACCAACGAATAGATCCCGTATTCCTCAGCGCTCGGTGGTCACTTGCCCACAGCGCGGGCAGCGATGCGAATATCTTGAAGTGTAACGCTGATGCGGCGGATGACCAGTTTCAACAGATCTGCTCCGGCGGAGCGTTGCCAAACCAATCAGTTCGGTGCAACTTGTCGAATCAGGCTTCGTGGTTGTTTTTGGGCCGGGCTCAAGTGATCCATGCAACGAACTGACTGCGGCTCATGACGAAGTGATGGCTCCGGCGGCAGGACCAGATTTCAAAATCGCAAGCATCCTTCAATGGTGCAATCTGGCATGGTCAGCGCGAGGTCTGAATCGACTTTCGCAATCGCCTGCGCGCTGCGGACCGCAGCCGCATGAGTGCCTTAGCGCGCTATCTATTGGCACTTGACGATGAGACGCAGTAGAAAAGGCAGAGAGGTCCAGTGGTATTCAGGGATTCCGGCATGCGGCGTTTCTTGAGCATCGGTGACTCGACGCGATCGTTCAACACGCTTCGAAATCTAGCGCTTCACGATGTCTCGCGCTGGGTGCTGGTCGGCGTTCTAGCCGTGGAGTTTCACTGTCTACGTGTCGAAAACTCTCATGCGATCCGCCACTTGAACGACATCGACTTCGTCGCCACTGCCTTCGAATGTATACCGGAGACCTTGGCGCGAGACTTTTTGTTTCGGCACGTGCACCCGTTCGATCCGCCTTGTAAAACCATGATGCAGCCTGTAGATGCCGACACCTCGTTGCGCGTCGATGTCTTCCGCACGAACGGAGAGATCATGAGTCGCGCGATCTTGGTTGATGGTCCGTCTGGTCCGATTCGGGTCATCTCAGTCGAAGACGTAGTAGCCTGCGAGGCGAGACTCCTGCTGGACCTTGCGGCAAGCGTGCCCGTACCAGCAAAGCACGCCAATGACTACCTGAGACTTGCGGATTTAGTGAAATCGTCCAACCTGGAAACTGCGTGGCAGGATCATCGGAAGCCAACCCACCCGATGACATTCGGCGAGACGAGCACACTACTCAAAGGGTTGATTGCAACTCGCCGAAATCTCCTGATCAATCTTGAATACTCGAAAGACACCGCAGAGATCTGCCCCCGTTGTGTGCGAACTTCTGCATTCCAGTTGGCTGACTCCAATCTCGTGCTCTCGTTGCTCGGGTATTGCTAGGCAGTTTTGGTGTAGAGTCGCCATATCGCGCATATCCTCTGTCCGGTTTGCTCCAGGATCACGGGCTGACCGGAAGTTAACTGCTGCAATCAAGCGATTTCACCAACTACGAAAAGGCCCCTTCCGGCAGGGGCCTTCTCTTCCCTCGCAAAAGGGCTAAGCCACAGTTTTCAGCTCATGAGCAGTCGTACACGTGCTAAACGCTGTCTGCGGAATCGTCGAGATACGGGATTCGAGATCGGTTGAGTGGATAGTGAAACATCTTGCCGCTGGAGTGGGAACAGACGCTATTGGCGATCACGTAAGCTCCAAAGGCAAGAATCTTCAGGCGATGTTCAGCCCAGCCACCCTTCAAGATGAATCTGCGATCTCGTGCACGCTGCACCTCGGCAAGAAGTTAAGTCAGCAGAAGATTAGGGGACTCAACGCAAAACGGGAAAATTTTGTGACGCCGAGTTTTTCAATCGTCAGTTCACCCCATTTTAATCTTCCTGTAACCGGGCTTTAATCTTCCACGTTTATCAACATAGCACTAGGGGCATCGTGTGCTCGGGCAGTCCACCAGTTCTCAACTATGGCCCGCAGTCATTCTGCGGCAACTGCTCCCTGCGTCCTTTGAACGGTAACATTGAAAGGTCTATGGCGTCGCATGGCTCCTGCGCGAGCCGATTGATGTTTTGGGGATTAGTTTCTTGGGTGGTTGGTTCTGAGATCTTTTTCCATTCTTCACGGTCCGAGGTGTTTGTCATTCGGCACCTCCAAGTTGAAAGATGAATGGAATAATTCTAAAGAGTTCGAGAATTAGTGATGAAGGGTTAGCCACCCAACATCACTCCCGCAATTCTCAGTTCGACCCACGCCCACGCCGACCAGTGGTCGGTGTAACCGCCTGTCAACACAGTGTGATCGAGAGTTGACTCCCTGCGACACACCGGGAATGCAAAAACCCTGAACTGAGAGACAATAGAAAATGGGGCGGCGTCGCTCGGCCATGGGTGCAACTATGCAGCGGATCGTCCTTCTGGGCTGGCTTTTCTTGGTTCCTGTGTACGCCCAAATTCAACTCGAGCAGCGCGCCACCATTGCAGTTGTGGACGAAAACGGCGTGCCAGTCCCGGACGCCCGGGTCCTGTTTACTAGTGTCGACGGATCAGTAACGCTCCGCTGCCAGACGAGCACTGTCGGCGCATGCACAGTGCCGTCGAGTGGATCAGGTCCTTATCGAGTTCGGGTCGAGAAGGAGACGTTTTATGCCGCAGAAGCCAGCGACCTTCATTTCGACCTGATCCCAAGCGTTGAGTTGACGTTGGTGCACCAGCGTGAGGTTCGCGAGGTCGTGGAGGTTGTGGAATCGCAACCGGCTATCAATCCGGAACAGATCAACGCGCAGGAACAGATTAGCGGTGTAGACGTCTTGAATCTTCCCTATCCCGTCACGCGAGACTATCGCAACGTCCTAAATTACATTCCACAAGTGGTCAACGACATCTACCGCCAACCGCACATCACGGGTGCTGAAACATATCAAACTTTGGTCTTGTTCGATGGTTCCAATGTTACACAGCCCGCCAATGGGCAGCTGCTTCTACGCGTCTCGACCGACGCTTTCCGATCGATCAAGGTTCAAACCAGCCGCGTCTCAGCGCAGTATGGCAAAGGTTCTGGTGGCGTGCTCGAGTTAAATACTGCCACGGGAGATGATCACTTTCGCTTTGCAGTTACAGATTTCATCCCTTCCGTGCAAAACCGGAATGGTCCAGTCCTTGACAAAGTGAATCCCCGCATCACATTTTCCGGTCCGATCACAAAAGGACGCGTGTGGTTCTTCGATGGTGCGGATGCAGAGTACGCCAACATCATCGAGAAACAGTTGCCTCCGGACATGAATCACGATGTCTACTGGCGCGTCGGCAATCTATTCAAGGTTCAGGGCAACGTCAGTGCGCGCAACATCCTTAGCTCCAGTTTCAATTACAACTACGCTCATGATCAGCATGCCGGAATGTCGGCCCAGAATCCGCCGGATACAACGCCCGCTGTTACCGAGCCCATGTACCTGGCGAGCCTCAAGGATCAGTACTACTTCTCAAGTGGCCAGCTTCTCGAAACGGGCCTCGCATTCAATCGCTACGATCTTGACCAGGTTCCGCGTGGTACTGAGCCTTACTTCCTCAACCCAGACACGGCGGGAGGTAACTACTATTTCCGTGCACAGACGCAAGCTGACCGTTGGCAACTATATTCCAATCTCTTTTTCAAGCCGCTCGACTGGCACGGTAAACACCAGTTCAACGTTGGAGTGGACCTCGATGGCCTGCGTTACGACTTTAATTTCCAGAGGCAACCAATTTCGTATTTGCGAACGGTCGAGCAGCTTCCGCCGAGTGGATGCAAAGTCGACCCACCTCTCCCTTCTCCCTGCTCGCGCTATTCCGAATTCGGTGGTCCCGGGGTTGACGAACGCCACAACGGCGAATTCAGCGGTTACGCGCAGGACCGCTGGCTGATCACCGATCGCTTTCTGGTCGAGGCTGGTATCCGTTTCGATTGGGACGAGATCCTTCGTGACCCGCTTTTCTCCCCACGATTGGGTGCAACTTATGTCTTGAATCAAGCTGGAAACACCAAGATTTCAGCGGGAATAGGCGTGTTCTATGATGCCACACCGGTTTTCCTCTTCGCCCGTCCCAATGCAGGCACGCGCACAGATTTTTTTTATGATGCGACAGGAATGCTGACCTCTGGCCTCGTCACCTCGGTTTTTTCCATAAATCATGCGAGCCTGAAGGCCCCGCGCTATCTGAACTGGAGCTTTGGGCTCGAACAGAAACTGGGCTGGCAAATCTACTTGAAAACGGAGTTCATCCAGAAGCGCGGTACCAATGGTTTAGCTTACAACTGGGTCAATCCAGTGGATCTCGGCCCTCCAGGTGT
>Ga0207648_10005957_pt1 | contig 12190 bp, 8 predicted proteins | sample KBSMisM32_FD_184310 | JGI IMG/M metagenome (GOLD analysis project Ga0207648, IMG submission 184310) | Miscanthus rhizosphere microbial communities from Kellogg Biological Station, Michigan, USA - KBS Miscanthus M3-2 (SPAdes) (version 2) | ecosystem: Host-associated > Plants > Roots > Rhizosphere...
AAATTATAAAGGAATGGATCCTGAAGTAAGCGCAGCAGGAGGAACTGGCGGTTCTGGTTCAACAGGTATTGATTACCTGGGTGTGCCTGCAGTTTCAAGCCTCACATTCGGGGTAAACGTTACCTTTTAACCATTGAAAAAAGCAAATTATGAAAGTCTTAAAATATATGATCGCAGGATGTGTTCTCGTTTTGAGTTCAACTGCCTGTAAGAAATACCTGGATGTAAACAATGATCCAAATAATCCAAACAATGAAAGTGTTTTGATCCAAAACAGGTTGCCCTGGATAGAACATTTTTATCAGTACACATCAGGGGTTTCCAATTATCGTACTTCAGCCCAGGCAGGAATTTTCTACAGCAATAATACCACCAATGGTAATCAGCTTAGTACTACATGGGTGCAACATACAGGAAATACCACTCCTTACCAGACATTTTTTGTGGAGGTTGCCTCTAATCTGAATGATTTGTATAATGCAGCTGCGAAGCAAAATGCCTATTCTTATATGGCAGCGGCTGATGTTTTCCATGCCCTGGGCTTTATGCAAATGCTGGATATTTATGGCGAGATGCCTTATACACAGGCATTATCCGGAATTCCAAGTCCAGCATTTGATGATGGCAAAACTATCTATAATGGATGTATGGCTAAATTGAATGAAGCCATAACTTTATTTGGGCAAGCTCAGGATGCAACAGCTCCGAAGTTTAGTACAGGAGATTTGTGGAGCCAGGGAAATATAGATAAGTGGATCAAATTATGCTGGGGATTGAAAGCCCGTTACATGCTTAAACTGTCAAAGAAATCAAACCTGTATAACGCCGATTCTATTTTGTATTGTTTATCGAAAGGTCCCCAGTCTAATGCAGACAACACAATCGGGCCAGGCTTTAACAACAGTACCGTAACAGATTATTTATTGGGAGATCCTGTAGTAACCAATGGCAACTTTGATTATGCAGCCTATGGTAGCAATCAGCGAATTTCTCAATATTATTATAACCTGCTCACAAATATGCGTGGCTCTGCCGTGGTTGATCCAAGGATGACCAAAATTGTGCCTGCTGCCATGAGTAATATTACCCTGGATGGTACTGGTAAGGTTATATCTTATAAGTGGAATCGTTCAGTAGGTGTAGATGTATATGGTCCGGCAACCCGATTGGTTAAGGGTGGAGCAACTTCTATTGTGGCAGCATCCTATGCCGCAACCAGTACTAATATTACCTATACTATTGCAGATGCAACGGAGCGTGCAAATTTTATTGCAGCCCAGGTTGCTTCAGGCCGTCCTTATACTACAACGGGGAATACTGTAACTGTAACGTATAAACCTGGCTCTATATATATTAACAGTACCAATTACCTCTATTCCGGAGATACTATTTATGTAAATATTCGTAGCAGTGCACTTGCCACATCAGGCATACCTGCACAGGGAGCATTGGATGTTTCCTGGTATCCTTCGGCAGCTGCATTTACCGCTGGAGCTGTTGGTTCAACGGGATCTTTCCAGGTTCGTCCCGTTTCTGATCAGGAAATATTGACTTATCATGAAATGTGCTTTATCAAGGCTGAAGTTTATATGAGAAAAGCCGATAATGCAAATGCGCTTCTTGCATATCAGGCAGGTATTCAGGCACATCTTAATATGATGCAGGCAAAACTCACCTCCTGGCAGGCTGGTGGCTATACCGCTACCAATCCTGATATGGCACCAATGAATCAGGCTGATATAAATGCATACATGTTGAGCGGTGCAGTTTGTCAGTCTGCAGGTACTTTAACAATGGCTGACATCATGTTGCAGAAATATGTTGCTATGGGATGTAGTATCGAGAACTGGAATGATATGCGCCGGTTTAATTTTAGCGCTGGTAATGTAGGGGGCTTTGGCGTTGTTTATCCAGGATATGACCGCAGTCCATTATTTGCAGGCTCAGCACTGTATATTGGAGCAGGCAAAACAGATGCAAGGTATTGGCCTCGTCGCTGGAATCTACCAACAACGCTTGAACTAAATTACAATATCACAAATGTGCTGGCGATGAATAAGCACGCTACCGAACTCAGTAACTGGAGCATTCCAGTTTGGTGGGATTGTGCTACAGATGATGAATATTATAATTATCTAAAGTAATTTGATTACAACGGAATTAAAGCCGCTCCAATTTTGGAGCGGCTTTTTAGTTTCAATGTTTCGTAGTTCACCCGGATGATGGCTATCCACAATAATTTGCCAGGCCAGTAATAAAAATTCAGGTACCATTGTTTATTTTGTACTACATTTAAACAAAAGTGTACTGATATGTCATTACCCGAACTGGTTGGAGAATTAAAGAAGATTGATCAAAAGACTATGGCGGATCTCGTGGAACTCCAGCTTAGGGAATACCTGCGTAAGAAATCCTTTAAGCCTGGAGATGCGCTACCCAGTGAGCAGCAATTGGCTGATTCGCTCGGCGTAAGCAGAAATGTTGTACGGGAGGCATTAAGCCGCCTGCGCATGTTGGGTATAGTTGAAACAAAAAAGAAGCGGGGTATGTTATTGGCAAGTCCGGATATTCTTGGATCATTTGAGCGTGTGCTTGATCCATTGATCATGGATACCAGTACACTCCAGGATCTTTTTGAACTACGCTTAACACTGGAAGTGGGGCTGGCTGATATATTATATAAGCGAAAAAAGAAGAAAGATGTAGAAGAGCTGGAGGCCATTGCTCTTCGTCAGCAACAAACAGTAGGAAAGCCTGCCTTCAGGGTTAAACATGAAATAGCCTTTCATGGAAAGATCTACCAAATGACAGGTAATGATACTATGCAACGATTCCAGCATATGCTATTACCGATTTTCGCATATGTTGTAGAACTGGAAAAAGTCTATACTCCTGCATCAGTTTCACATATACAACTCGTTGAACTCTTAAAGAATAGCACCAAAGAGAAGTTCCGCCAGGGCATGCTACAGCACCTCCAACATCACTTTGACCGGATAAAATAATCGCAATAAAATTTTGCAGATAGGCAAAAAGCCGTATTTTTATTATGTAGTACATATCTACTAATAAACATTATCAATCATTTTACGACTTGCTTAAAACAACGATTTGCTTATGAAAAAGAGAGGCTCTTTTCTCAAGCTGGTTCCCCTATTTATGCTGTTCTTCCCTGTTATGGCTTTGGCCCAGGTACGGACCATCACTGGCCAGGTGGCTGACAGTACCGGCACGGGCCTGGAAGGGGTTTCTGTAAAGGTCAAAGGAACCTCCACAGGAACTTCTACCGGTGCAAATGGTTCATTTGCCATAAGTGTTACATCAACTTCCCCGGTGCTGGTGTTCTCCAATGTTGGTTATCAAAACCAGGAAATAACTGTAGGCGATCAAAAAAATATTTCCATCACGCTGGCTCATGCCAATGAAATCTTAACAGATGTTGTTGTGATAGGTTATACGCAACAGTCGAAGTTGAAAACAACAGCTGCTGTTTCCAGGCTTGATATTGGTGAATTGAAGAATACCGCAAACGCAAACCCGGTGCAGGAAATGCAGGGAAAAATTGCAGGGGTCTCTATTCCAATTAATACCGGACAGCCTGGCGCTGGGCCAGGCAATATTATTATTCGGGGTGGTACCAAAACAGATGTATATGGCACCGGCCAGACCAATGGCGCAGTTAATACAACCAGTGGTACTGGCTCAACCAGGGATGGAAATGGAGTAGGCCTGGGTCCCACATCCGGAAACAGTAATCCTTATGTACTCATTGATGGAGTTGAAAGATCGCTTAATGATGTTAATCCTTTTAATATTGAATCAGTTCAGGTAATGAAGGATGCAGCATCCACTGCCATTTATGGCGCCAGAGGCGCTAATGGTGTTATAGTCGTAAAAACAAAGGGTGGAAAATTCAATTCTAAAATGAGTGTTACCCTTAATCATCGTACTACCTGGGAAACTCAGGCAAGAGATTATAATTACCTCAATGCTGCGGATTTCCTGAAATTGGCACGCACCACTCTAAAAAATACGCACGATTTTGACCCTATTGAAAGCAGAAGAACCGGGCTTATATCTGGCGGTCAGGCTGGAATGAGCACCATGGTGTTTACCAAAAAAGGGGATTTTGGTATTTCAAATTATACAACAACAATCTTTGATAGTCTTGTTAAGTATGAAGGTCAGGCCTATGTAGACAATCTGCTTAAGAACGGTTGGCAAACCATGGATGACCCCATCAACCCCGGCGTCAAATTAATTTTTTATGATAATCATTATCAAGACCTGATCTGGAATACCGGCATTACCAACAATGATAATATTTCAATTGATGGTGGCAGCGACAAGGCCATTTACAATATTTCTGCAGGCTATACCAGGCAGGCAGGTACTTTTATCGGCACACAATATAAGCGCTATGATGTTTTAGCAAATTTTGGTTTTAAGGCATCTGAAAAATTCCGCGTTGATGCTATGCTCAATTATCAAAACCTGCAACCCAACTATGTTGACCAGTTTCAGAATGAATTGATCAGGGGTGTTCGCATTACACCGCTTCACCGGATCTTTAAAGATGATGGAACTCCTACTTCAGGAGAAAGCTATACGGTCCGCAACAGGCTGCACACAGTAGCTTATGATGATGTTCGTTCCACCACCGAACGTATTGTGGCACGTTTGGCCGGGGATTACACTATTATTAAGGGCCTGCATTTTAGGCCGTCAGTATCATACCTGATCAATGATTTCAAATACCTGTTTATGAGGAAGGGTGTTCCGGCCAATGACTACGCAAAACCTGCAACCCAAAGACAGAAGAATGAGTCTGTCAGTTACACCCGTCAGTTAATGATCGATCAAATCCTACAATATGATTTTGATATAAACAAGGACCATAATTTTATTATTTTAGGTGGATTCAACTATCAACGGAACAGGATCAATACCATTGATATCGGCTCTCAAAGAGCTGCTAATGATTATGTATTTACGATTGAGGAACCTTCCACTGCTATTGTAAATGGAGTAACAACTACCAATGTTACCGATTTTGGCACTCAACTGGCTGAAAGGAAATCTGCCAGCTTCTTCGGCCAGGTTTTGTATGATTACAGCTCAAAATACCTGTTCGGTGCTTCTCTTCGCTATGATGGGTTTTCCAATTTTGCTCCTGAAAATAAGTACGCCTGGTTCCCATCCTTTTCTGCTGGGTGGAATATCAATAAAGAGAATTTCTTTAAAATTAAACCAGTCAGCTTATTAAAGTTAAGGGCAAGCTGGGGCTATGCAGGGTCCAGCGATTTGGATGTTACCGATACTTATGGCGGGTACCGGGGGACACAATATGCTTTTGGTGCAGGCATACTGAGAAGCAACCTTGCCAATCCAAACCTGTTATGGGAAAAGACAATGACCACAGATATAGCAATAGATGCTGGTCTGTTCAAAAACCGGATTGTCCTGAGCGTAGATTTTTACGATAAGCAGACGCAGGACAGGCTTGATTCAAAACCCCTTCCTGGCGAAGCTCCATTTTCTTCTATCCGGTTCAATAATGGAACGCTTCAAAATAGAGGAGTTGAAGTGGAACTGGACGCTGATGTGTTAAGAATAAAAGATTTCAGATGGAAGTTGGATTTCTCTTTTGCTATAAACAATCAGAAAATAACCAAACTACCAGACAACGGCAGATTGAAGAACCGCCAGGGTGGAGGTATTATTTATGACGCTGCTTCCAAATCAGACATAGAAGTGGGCGGCCTGGCTGAAGGAGAGAGACCATTTGGTATTTGGGTGTACAAAGTGGAAGGCGTTTTTTCAACGGAAGCTGAAGCTGCAGCATGGAATGCGCAATATACGGATGCCTTTCCGGGTATGTCTTCAAATGGAAAACTTGTAAAAAAACATGCCGGTGACTATAAATTCGCGGATATCAATGGTGATAAAGTTATTGATGTTAAAGATCTGGTATTTGCAGGTTATCGGACTCCCAGGATCACCGGGGGTATGCAAAATACTTTTAGCTATAAAGGCATATCAGTGCGGTTCACGATGGACTATGCATTGGGCCACATGATTGAAAACGGGGCCCTTGCCCGTTCGTTGGGTATGGGCCGTGCTTTTAACGAAGGCGCTCCGGCGGAAGCGCTGGGTAATGATATCTGGCAGAAAGAGGGTGACGTTGGTAAAAAATATGCCCGCTTCTCACTCGGAGATGCTGACGTAGGACAAAACAATTATATCCGGCAAGCACCCGGTGGAGTAGGAGTTGCACAATCTTATACCTCCGATGTATCTACCATGATTGAAAAAGGAGATTTTATTGCATTCAGGAAATTGTCTGTCGGCTATGACCTTCCGAAGAATATTCTCAAAAAGTTTAACATCACCGCTCTGAACGTTTTTGCAGGTATCAATAACCTGGGTTATATATCGAAGTATAAAGGACTTAATCCGGAAACTTACACAGGTTACGACCCGGGGGGCTATCCAAGACCCAGACAGTTTTCACTGGGAGCAACATTGAAATTTTAATTGAATTGAAAATCTTCCTGGCACTTTACCAGATCAGAATAAAGTAAGGAATAAAATAGATGTCATGAAAAATTTAGTAATTAAAATAGCGATACCTGCACTGGTGCTTGTTGTATCACCAGGCTGCAAAAAGTTACTGGAAATAAAATCAGAGTCGAGTATTACCGAACAGGTTTATTACAAGAATGAAAATGACTTTGAGCCGAATGTTACCGGTATCTACACTTATTTGAGAAACCTTGTTAATAATGATTTTTATGGTGAGCAAAGAAGTGAAGAATTAGTAAATGGGCCTAATAGCCGGCTTAACTCGGCGGTTTGGGGTCAAAATCTCTCGGCTACCAACGGTGCTTTGGATTATGGCGGTTGGTACACTGCTATTGGTCATTGCAACCTGTTACTCGAGAAAATAAAAGGCTTTGAATTTGCTTCCAATCCTGATACCAAAAAGAGGATCATTGCCGAAACCCTTGCTCTCAGGGCCTGGTTTTATTTTCATTTGCTGAGGATTATCGGCGATACCCCACTGATGCTGGATGCAATCACTACAGATGATGTTCCCCTTTTGCCGCGCTCCCCATCTACTGAAGTAATGAAAAGGATACAGGCAGATATTGATGAGGCTTTGACCCAGCTGACATCTACCAGTAATTTTTCTAAAACGGCGTTCCCTTCCAGTAAATACCGCTTTAGCTATGCCGGACTTCAATCTTTAAAGGCCGATGCAAAATTATGGAGCGCCAAAGTATTAGGCGGTGGAGATGCTGATCTGAATGCGGCCATTGCAGCACTTACCGAAGTAGAAGCAAGCGGCGTTTCATTGAATGCAGATTTTAAAGATGTTATTGGCAAAAGAGCTTCAGCCGGGAATTCTGAAGTGATACTTTCAGCGTTTTTCCTGAGAGATGAAGGAGTTTCTAATTACTCGGTCCAGACCATCGCCATAACAAGTCTTATAGCAGACCCAAAGATCCTGAATCGGGATAGCATTCCTTCCGCGATCTCTCCCAGCTTTGCACAGGGAGGGTATTTGATGAGTCCAAAATCAAAAGCGCTATTTGACAATACTAATGATAAGAGAATTCCTTATACTTTTATTACTGAACGTTTTGTAACAGGACCCGGTACCCGAACCTGGGTTTCAAAGTTGCCGGGAACTAAATATGCAGACGACCGGTTTGCTGATAATGATTTAATCATTTATCGTCTGGCAGATATTTTCCTTATGAAAGCAGAAGCGTATGCTGCCCTCAATAATACAACGGATGCCATTATCTACCTCAATAAAGTGCGTACGCGGGCAGGTGTTGGTAATTACGCGGGAGCTACGGATAAACTGTCCGTAGAAAAGGCGATATTAGACGAACGTGGTCGGGAATTATATTTCGAAAATAAGCGCTGGTATGACCTGGTCAGATTCCATAAAGGAGGAACAATAGATATCTATACCTATGTACCCAACCTTGTTGGTAAATCAACTCCTTTATTTTGGCCACTTGCCCAGGCAGTGCTGGCAAAAAATCCGAATCTTAAGCAAACAACGGGATATTAAATCCGGACCTTACCTATGGATCCTTTGAAAAGTTCTGAGATCTTTGGCAACTGGGCTACTTTACTGTTACCCATCAAGGAAGATGACAAGATCAATTATAAACTACTGCAACAGGAAATAGATATACTGATCACCATGGGAGTAAATGGAATTTATTCCAATGGAACAGCTGGTGAATTTTATAATCAAACGGAGGAAGAGTTTGATACAGTGAGCTCAATACTGGCTGAAAAATGCAATGCGACCGGAATGCCTTTCCAAATTGGATGTAACCACACGAGCCCCGCTGTTACCCTGTCCAGGTTATGCAGAGCAAGAGCATTCAAACCTGGAGCTATTCAGGTAATCCTGCCAGATTGGTTTCCTCCGGTGATGGAAGAGATCATTGATTATTTAAAGCGGATTACAGAACAGGCAGGTCCTATCGGTATTATACTTTATAATCCACCGCATTCAAAAGTTAAGCTGGTACCTGCAGATTTTGACAGATTGAGAGAGGCGGGAATACAATTGGCGGGTTGTAAGCTGGCAGGCGGTAATGCACGATGGTACCTGGATATGAAAAGATATGCACCAGATTTATCGTTGTTCATACCTGGCCACCAGTTGGCTACTGGAATTTCATGGGGTGCTCATGGGGCATATTCAAATGTTGCCTGCCTGCACCCGGGTGCCGCACAAAAATGGTATAATTTGATGAAGATAAATATGGATGCAGCGCTCGAGATGGAATTGCGTATTCAACTCTTCATGAATGAATGTATTGTTCCCTATATTACTGACAGAAAATATTCCAACCAGGCCGTTGATAAATTTATGGCGGCAGTGGGAGGATGGACAAATATGGGGCCCAGGTTACGCTGGCCATATCGTTGGATAAATGAAGATGAAATAAAACAAGCAAGACAAATAGCAATAAGATTATTACCGGAATTTTTTAATAATTAACTATGAAGAAAATTGAAGGATTGTTGGCTGCTGCATTTACACCATTTCATGAAGACGGCTCTATAAATTTAGGATTGATTCCGTCGTTGGTTGACAAGTTGGTAAGCGATGGTGTGAAAGGGATTTTTATCTGCGGCAGTAACGGTGAAGGTCCCAATATGACTACCGAAGAACGGATGAAGGTAGCTGAAGAATTTATAAGGGCCGCCAATCATCGTATCCTTATAATAGTGCATGTGGGGCATAGCAGTATAGTCGAAGCAAGAATACTGGCAGCTCATGCTGCAGAAATTGGGGCTGATGCATTTTCTTCTGTGGCGGCATTTTATTTTAAACCCATCTCTGTTCAGAACCTTGTGGACTGTATGACAGAAATAGCCGGTGCTGCACCAGAGCTTCCATTTTATTATTATCATATACCTCATCTTACCGGTGTAGGTATGGATATGGTTGAATTTTTAAAAATAGCAGGTGATATTATTCCCAACCTTGCTGGTATAAAATACACTTCAACTGCCATCCAGGATTATCAGGCCTGTTTGAATTTTGAAAATGGAAGGTTTGATATTTTATATGGTGTTGATGAGATGTTGTTATCTGCGCTTGCTGCCGGTGCAAAAGGTGCAATAGGCAGCACGTATACTTTTGCGGCTCCTCTGTTCCTGAAAGTTACAGAGGCATTTAACCGCAGTGATCTGGCTGCAGCCCGCGAACATCATGCTTACATGGTAGATGTGATTAGGATATTATTGAAATATCCGCCAATTCCAGGACAAAAAGCAATTATGAAAATGCTGGGGTGGGATATGGGGCCCTGCCGTCTTCCGCTAACTACCCTCACCCGGGAACAATTCGATAAGTTTTATAAGGAATTGGAAGAAATCTCTTTCTTTGAAATGGTGTCATCGGCTCCTTTGATTCCCGTAAAGAATCGTTAAAAAGAGAGTGGTTAGCTGATTTGTTATTATGCGAATAGTTTTTTTCATAATGCTGATTGCAATGACCGGATTCAATTGTATAGTGGAGAATGATAAAATAAAATGGTCCGTGGCCGCTGAACTGCCTTCTCCTGATGGAGTCCAAGCCCACCCAGGTTTGGCAGGTCCTATTGCCGGCATCATTAATAACCGTCTTTTAATAAGTGGCGGCGCAAATTTTCCCGAAAGATTGCCCTGGCGTGGTGGTAAAAAAGTATACCATGATGAGATTTATCTTTTTGAAAAATCAAAAGGGCAAATTATTCCCACTGTAAGTAAACAGAAATTGCCCCAGCCGGTGGCTTATTGTGCTAATGTGAAAACGTTGACAGGACTGGTTTATCTGGGTGGAGAGAACGAACAGGGTGTGCTGGATAAGGTTGTTCTAATTAAAAACGATGATACATCAGGCCAACTTTCCTTCACCGATCTGCCACCCCTGCCATTAGCACTTTCCAATCTTTCTGCTGCCAGTATTGGTACCTTAATTTATGCAGGTGGTGGTATTACAAAAGAGGGAAGTTCCAATAAATTTTTCTTTTTAGATATGGCTGTTCCAGGCGCAAACTGGCAAGCTCTTCCGGATATACCCATCCAGGTTGCATATGCCGTAATGGTGGCCCAATCTAATGGTGATCATAAATGTATCTATCTTATTGGAGGAAGGCGAAAGAATAGCAATGGCCTAAGCGATATATTTAGTTCAGTTTACCAATTTGATATTAAGACCAATCAATGGCAAGCGAAACGATCCCTTCCCTACAGTGTATCCGCCGGAACCGGCATTGCCTCAAATGACGATCAACTATTCCTGTTTGGAGGTGATAAGGGTGAAACATTTACCAGGGAAGAGAAATTAAGCGCTCTCATTCGAACGGAAAAAGATGAACAAAAGAATGGTCAGTTGGTAAAAGAAAAAATAGCGCTTTTAGATGGTCATCCCGGGTTTACGCGTGATGTATTAATATATAATACCCTTACCGATACCTGGAAGAATGCTGATCCGTTGCCATTTGCGAGTCCCGTAACAACAACGGCAATAAAATGGGAAGATGATATTATCATACCCAGTGGTGAAATAAAAGCCGGAGTCCGGACGCCGAAAATAATAATGGGAAAATTGGAGCATTCCCATAAAAACTAATAATGGTAAAAAGCCAATCAGGATATTATCCGTGGATGGTAGTGTGTCTTCTTTGGGTAGTAGCACTCCTGAATTATATGGACAGGCAGATGCTCAGTACCATGAAGCCTTCCATGATGGTAGATATTGCCGAATTGCAAACTGCTACCAACTTCGGAAAACTCATGGCCATCTTTCTCTGGATCTATGCTTTTGTTAGTCCATTTGCTGGAATGATTGCCGATAAGCTAAGTAGGAAATGGCTCATAGTGGGTAGTCTATTTGTATGGAGCGCAGTTACAGTAACAATGGGTTATGCCAGAACTTTTGATCAATTATACTGGTTGCGAGCCCTGATGGGTTTAAGTGAAGCATTGTATATTCCTGCCGGATTATCCCTGATTGCAGATTATCATCAAAGCAAAACCCGGTCGTTGGCCATAGGCATTCACATGACCGGACTGTATATGGGCCAGGCACTGGGTGGCTTTGGAGCTACCATTGCCAGCAAATTTTCATGGCAATCTGCCTTTCATTCCTTTGGTATCATTGGAATTATTTATTCTGTGGTGTTGATCCTGTCTTTAAGAGATAAGATTCATGCTAAAGAAATAGAGCAAGGGGACACTATTGGAAGCAGGCCCTCAATATTTAAGGGGCTGGGATTGTTGTTCAGTAATATCGCATTCTGGATCATTCTGCTATATTTCGCGGTACCAAGTGTGCCGGGATGGGGAATTAAGAACTGGCTTCCCACTTTATTTGCAGAGAACCTGGGTATTAATATGAGTGAAGCAGGCCCATTGTCAACCATTACTATTGCAGCTTCCTCTTTTTTGGGAGTGATCTTTGGAGGCAGCCTGTCTGACAGATGGGTTCAAAAAAATCTGAAAGGCCGGATTTATACCAGTGCTATTGGATTGAGTTTAACCATTCCTGCACTTTTACTGATCGGATATGGGCACACTCTTTTTAATGTTATTGCCGCAGCATTTTTTTTCGGTTTTGGCTTTGGGATGTTTGATGCCAATAATATGCCTATTCTTTGTCAGT
>Ga0207648_10005961_pt1 | contig 12186 bp, 10 predicted proteins | sample KBSMisM32_FD_184310 | JGI IMG/M metagenome (GOLD analysis project Ga0207648, IMG submission 184310) | Miscanthus rhizosphere microbial communities from Kellogg Biological Station, Michigan, USA - KBS Miscanthus M3-2 (SPAdes) (version 2) | ecosystem: Host-associated > Plants > Roots >...
GCCCCACCCGCAAACAGATTCCGGCAACATCGCCATCTTCGACGGCGCAGAAGACGACTTGCCGGGCGGGCTTTGGCCAGCCCGGAAGAAATACCTGCCGCACCAGGCTGCGAAGCTGCTCTTCGCCGAAGCGATCGGGGCTCCACGCAATCGATTCGCGCACCGCTGACGTCTGCGGCTGGGTTGCTTCCGTCTCGAAAATGTCGCCCGCCAGTGCGTGTTCCAGCAGATCCGGCCGTGTGCTCATCGATTTTCCTCCTTGCACACTCACCTGGGCAGCGATGCGAGGACCGGTACGCCCAGATAGTCCACAACTTCATCCGGAGTCCTGAAGCCCGGATTCAGATAATCAGCCGTAAAGGCGAGGCCGGTACTCAGCGTGCTTCCGAGCATTACGCCGATCAGGCCAAACACCCACCCTGCCCGGGCTGGCAGCGCCGGGACCCTCGGTTCTTCAGCAATGGTGACGTTCAGAATTCCGCCCTGGTCGAGCGCGTTTTCGATCCTCGCCTCTTCGCGTTTATTCACGTACAGCAGATATTTCTCCTCCGCCACCTTTAATTCCGCCAGCAACTCCCCTTGCCGGAGGGCGTTCCCGCCGAGCCGCTGGGCGACTTCGCGATAGCCTGTTACCTGGATGCGGACCGCCTGTCCATGGGCCTCGAGCGTGCCCAATTCCACCTGTGCCTTGATCAGTTCGGATTTGGCCCATTCGTGATTGGGCTCCTGGTTGGTGGTCTCATCGCGCAGGGGCGAATGCTCCTCGCCCAAAATGCTGGCCTTGGTCTCGGCGATTTGCTGATCGATTTGCTGCACCAGGCGGTACGAGGGCTGGAACTTGGTCAGCAGCTCAGTCCGCTTCAGTTGCAGTTCCAGAAGTTTTGACTTCATTTTTTCCGTCAATTGCGGGTTGTCGGAGTTCCGGATCACGGTCAAAGTCCGTTCCGGCAGCGACCTCAGCTTGGATTCCAGGTCGCGGATGCGCCGCCGGATCTCAACGATCGTCACCTGGGTCTGGCGATCGTTCGCTTCGGCATCACTGAGCTTCTGCAATGCCATGTCGCGCTCCTGCGCCGCCGAAACCACGCCCTGATCGCTGCTGAAGTCCATCAGGCGGAACTCCGCATCCAGCAAACCGCGCCGGGATTGCGTGACTTGCTGTTCGAAGAATTCGTACTCCCCCGAAGGACGCCGCACCCGCTGCTGTCTTTCCAGATAAGCGTGCGCCAGGGAATGCAGCACTGCGGCTGCCTGTGCGGGATCCGACGATGAGTAGTCCACCTGAATGATGTTGGTTTTTCGTATCGGCACTACCGTGAGCCGGCGCGCCATCCGCCGCACTGATCGAGCCAGGCGGACGTCCTCGCTGCCCCCGAGAAAACGTTCGTACCAGGCGCGGCCGGCCCGCGGCGTGGCTTGTACCACGGTGCGCAAGATTTCGTCGTCGCGCAGCAGTTCCACTTGTGAATTGAGTTCCTCTTCAGTGATTTCGTCGCGCTGGAACATTGGCGAGGGAGTAGGCGCGGGTGTGACCAGGGGATCGACTCGTCCTCGCCGCACCAGCACGTTCATGTGGGCCTCGTAGGAAGGCGCTAACACGCCGTATCCAAGGACCGCCAGGAAGATCGCCATGAAGGAGATCAGCGCCAGCCGGCGCTGCCGGAACAGCACCGCCAGCAGATCGCGCATCGTGGGAGAGATGGCTGGGACGGGCTTGCGAATAATGGTGAGTTCTTCCGCCATACGGAGTTCTCCGGCCCGGTGGCCTGCTAGCTGTCTTTTCCTGGTTATCGGGCAGCGGCTGAATCCGCTTGAGGGCACGGTAAGCCCGAGAGGCTTGTTGCAATTCGGTCTTCGAGAGGTGTTGCTTTCCGCGCCTCTTCTTTAAAATTGGGTTGGGTTTACGTATGTGCTGAGACTGGAAGTCGGCAGGTACCGCCGGATCTTCGAAATCGTGTTCTGCGGAACGTACAACAAGTCTCCCGCCCGCAGATGGAAATCCTCAGCCAGGTTACGCGTTTTCAACATCTGTTTTACGTTCAGGATTCGGGCCTCGGTCCGCTCCCCGGAAATCCGCCGAAAGAGCACTACTTGGGAGTGCTTGGCCTGTTCGGTAAATCCTCCGGCCATGGCCACGCCTTCGGTTACGGTAGCGTCGCCACGCAATTCGTACTTTCCTGGACGAGCCACGGCCCCGGTGGCGACGAAATAAGGCTTCTCGAAATCCTTGAGAGTGATTGTGACTTCCGGATCGTGCAGAGTCGTTAGATAAGCCTGGCGGACCGCGCCGCGCAATTCGGCTACGGTAAGGCCTTCCGCATACAGCTCGTCCGTGTCCCGAAGCGCGATGAAGCCATCCGGCTGCACGCTGAGGGTCTGGTCGAATTCGGAGGCAAAATTGAATTTGATCTCGATCACGTCGCTCTTTCGTATCCGGTAGGGCGGACGGCGGTTCCCCATCTCGTCTGGACTCGATGCACCGTCCGCTATTCCGGATTTCGTGGCCTCCGCCGCCCCTCGGCTGGTGCTTGTCACTTTCGTCTGCTCCTGAGCCACGGCAGCCATCGAACCTGTCTGCACGGCGAAAACAGCCAGCACAACCACCGTACAGATCAGAACTGGTTTCATCTTCTCTTTCTCTCTACGCTTCCGCCGCCTCGGGCGCGGCAACTTTGCTATTCGCAAATTATGCCGGTGGACAAAGAGCGGCAAGACATGGGAAGTATTGTCCACAAAAGTAGGGATGCAGCGGCGACGCGCCCAACAACGTAGCGCCGGCATCTTGCCGGCTGTCCCGAGGGCGTCTCGCCCTCGGCGGTGTGAGGGTGGGATGCCTGTGCGGTGTGAGGGTGGGACGCTCCGGTGCGACGGCGGGACGCCGCTCCGGTGTGAGGGCGGGACGCCCTCACGACAGCCGCCGGGACGGCGGCGCTACAAACTCCAGGGTCCCTTGTTCCCGTCTTCTTTGGTGGTACCCACGAAAGTTGACTGGCGAACTGGGTACGACCCGCCGACGCGGCGCAGAACTGCTGAGAGAGACAGCTATCTGCATTTAAACCATGGAGTTACGACGAACCCAGGCCGGCGGCACGGGTCTGCAGCCGATTTCGGTCTGGGTTGTCCACAGGTTCATCCGACCATTTGCAATGTTGAGATGTCACAGAACATCTCGGGGCAATCCTGTAGGCTGGCTCCAATTTGTATGGGGCTTGGATTGGACCGGAGGAGCTAACGACACGGCGAAAGGATTTGTGACATCTATATCAGCTGGAAGTTCGACTCCGATTGGAGTGCTGGTCGCCGACTCTAATCAGATGCAATGCCAGCTTCTGGTGAGCGCTCTTCGCCGCCGTTCCGAGCTTCAGGTCACTTCCTGCATTCTTGATCCGGACGTCATCCTGCACGCGATCGACTCCATGCCGGTGCAGGTCGCCGTGCTGAATGCGGACAGCCCGAGGGACGGCTGGCCCGACATGACGGTAATACGCCGGATGCACCTGGCCCGCCCCGAGGTGGCAAAAATCATCCTGCTCGACACCTACGATCGCGAGGTCGTGGTCAACGCGTTTCGCTCCGGGGCCCGCGGGCTGTTCTGTTTTTCCCAATACCCTTTTCGGCTGCTGTGCAAATGCATTCAGTGCGTGCATCAGGGACAGGTGTGGGCCAACACTGAACAGATGCAATACCTGGTCGAGGCGCTGAGCCAGGTACCTTCGCTGCATATGGTCAATGCGCGGGGGATCCGCCTGCTGACCCCGCGCGAAGAGCAGGTGGTGGCCCTGGTCGCGGACGGGTTGAGCAACCGGGAGGTGGCGCGTGAACTCTGCCTCAGCGAGCACACCATCAAGAAATATCTGTTCCGCATCTTCGACAAGCTGGGGATATCGAGCCGCGTGGAACTGGTGCTGTACGCGCTCAGCCACGGGGGACCGCGTCAAGCAGAGTGGGTGGCCGGTTTCGGGGCCTGAGGGGCAGGATTCAGGGGGCGGCGGTCACCGGGTTTCGGGCATCTTCTTGCAGACGATGACGGTGTGCCCGGTCTTGGAGTCGATCCGCGTGGTCACCGGCACACAGCGGCACGACACCGTGTTGGCATTTTCCCGCTTGGTCACAACACAGTGCTCAATGACCTCCGCGGTGGGCGGCGGCATCTGGCTGCGCACCGGAGGCGGTGGCGGCGGCTGAGCCGGCGCGACCGTCTTCTTCTTGGAAGAGCAGCCAATCAGGCACACGAGCACGATGAGCCACAGGTGTCTCATGAATCAATAACAGTCGTCTGGCTTCACTATAAGGCAGCCCGGATTCCGTGGATATGCACTCCAGGGTGCCCCGCCCAAGCGGAGCTTGGACCGGGCACCCTCGAGCGTTGTGGACTGGGCTTACATCAGCGCGTACAGGAAGCCATCCGTGCTGCCCACGTAGATCACGTTATCTACCACCACTGGGGAGGACATGATGGCGCCCACGCTCATCATCTTCTGGACGCCGACTACCATGCTGTCGTAGAAATTGTCGGCGAATGCGGCTGCGTAGTTGGGGGTTCCGTCTGGTTTGGTGAGGGCTGGGCCATTCTGCCGCGACGCGTCGGTCTCAAATGTCCACGCGGGCTTCTGGCCGGCGAGATCTATGGCAATCAGCTTACCCTGGTGCGAACCGATATACAGCATGCCGCCGGCAAGGGCCGGCGAGGAGAACAGCGGCCAGCCGCCGAACTTCAGAGAGAAGATCGGGGTGCCAGCCCGGGCATCCAGGGCATATACCGTGCCCGTGTCTGACGTGGCAAAGTACACCTTGCCATCCCGCACCGCCGGCGAGGTAATGACCCACGAGCCCTTGTTGTTGAAGGCCCATTTTTTCTCGCCCGTACGGGCATCCAGGGCATAGAGGTTCGAATCGCGGCAGCCAAAATACACAACGCCATCCACGACCGCGGCCGAAGATTGAATACCCACCTGGTTGTAAATATTGTGGTCTTCGCCGGTCTTGAAGCGCCATTTCTCCTTTCCGCTGGCGGCATCGAGGGCGTAAAAGTAGCTGTCCCAACTGCCGATGAACAGGGTCCCCTCGGAGATTGCCGGAGATGCGTGGACGACATCGCCGGTGTGAAATTTCCACTTCAGCGCTCCGGTGGCTGCATCCAGCGCATAGACGTTGCCGTCGCCGCTTCCGAAATACACCGCCCCGCCCCACAATGCGGGAGACGATAAATAAAAATCGAAGGGATCGGGCATGCTTTCCGCAGCAGGCTCAGAGCCGTGCAGATGTTTGCCCGCGAACCGCTTTTCACCCTCGGTCTGGAATTTCCATTTCAGTGTCCCGGTGGCGGCATCGACGGCGTAAAACCTGCCGCTATAGCTGCCGAAATAAACGACTCCGTTCTCGACCGCGGGCGACGAGGTCACCCGCACGCCCGTAAAGATTTTCCATTTTTGCGCGCCGGATGCGAGATCAACCGCGTACAGGTTCCCGTCCGTACTGCCCACGAAGACGGTGCCATCGGCCACCGCAGGCGATGAGATCACCTGGCCGTCAGTGTGGAATTTCCACTTCATCTGGCTGAACTTGGGGATGCCCTGCCCCTTATAGACGCCGGTGTGGGCGAGGTCGCCGCGAAACATGGCAGCATCCTGGCCGAAGGACGACATGCAGAGGAGGAGCGTGGCGAGCAGAGAACGGCGAGCGATTTTCATGCGGAATAGACGAGGCAGGCTGGATAAGGTCACTATCAAGAGAGATGTAGGCCCAGATGTCCTCATCTGGGCAGGCGAGCGAAGCTTGCCGGGCCGGCGGCCGAGCTTCGCTCGGCTGGGCAGATGAGGACATCTGCCCCTACGCACCAAGAAAAAAGGGAAGCCGAAGCTTCCCTGTTGATATGGCAAAATCCTACGATACTTATCTACGACACTACAGAGCGGCGCACACCGACTTGACTTCGGTGTAGAGCTCCAGGACATCGTGTCCCATTTCGCGGCCCCAGCCCGACTGCTTGTAGCCGCCAAAGGGCAGAGCAGCGTCGAACACGTTGTAGCAGTTGATCCACACTGTGCCGGCGCGTAGTTGCGAAGCCAGGCGATGAGCCTTGCCGATATCGCGCGTCCAGATGCCTGCCGCCAATCCGTACACCGTGTTATTGGCTTGCTTGACCACGTCGTCGTAGTCGGTGAAAGGAATTGCCGAAACCACCGGACCGAAAATCTCCTCGCGCACTACTTTCATGTTTTCGTTGGTATCGACCAGCACCGTGGGTTCGACAAAGTATCCTTTGTCACCATGCCGCCCGCCTCCCGCCACTGCCTTGGCGCCTTCGGAGCGTCCGGATTCGAGAAAGCCGCAAACCCGGTTGAGCTGCTCTTCCGAGACCAGGGGACCCATATCGCTCGACTCCTCCCACCCCGGACCGACTTTGATTTTTTTTGCCTTCGCCGACACGCCTTCGACCACTTCGTCGAAGATGCTCTTCTCCACATACAGGCGGGAGCCGGCGCAGCAGCATTGTCCATGGTTAAAGAAGATGGCGCTGGCCGAGCCCGAGATGGCCGTCTTCAAGTCTCCGTCGTTGAAGACTACGTTGGGAGATTTGCCACCCAACTCCAGCGACACTTTCTTCAGATTGCCGGCCGCCGCCTGAAGAATCAGCTTGCCCACTTCGGTGGAGCCGGTGAAGGCGACTTTGTCCACGTCCGGATGCGACGCCAGGGCAGCTCCCGCGGTCTCGCCATAGCCCGGGACGATGTTCACGACTCCGGCGGGGATGCCTGCTTCCTGAACCAGTTCGCCGAGGCGCAGGCACGAAAGCGGCGTCTGCTCCGCCGGCTTGATCACGACGCAGCATCCCGTGGCCAGTGCCGGCCCCAGCTTCCAGGCCGCCATCAGCAAGGGGAAATTCCATGGGATGATCTGGCCGACCACGCCCACCGGCTGGCGCAGAGTGTAAGCCAGGAATTTGGTGCCGGCGGAAATCGGGATGGTGTTGCCCTCAATCTTGGTTGCCCAGCCTGCCATGTAACGGAACAAGTCAACGGCCAGCGGCACGTCCGCCACCCGCGCGACTTTCAGAGGCTTGCCATTGTCCAGCATTTCCAGTTCGGCAAATTCCTCCAGGTTTTGTTCCAGCAGATCGCCCAGCTTCCAGATCAGGCGTCCGCGCTCAGAGGGCGTCATCTTTGACCAGGGGCCGGTTTCGAATGCGGCGCGAGCCGCCTTAACAGCGCGGTCGATGTCCTCACGATCTCCTTCGGCTACGCGGGCCAGCACCTCACCCGTGGCCGGGTTATAGGTGGGAAATGTCTTGCCGGAGGCGGCTTCCACCCACTGTCCGTTAATCAGCATCTTGCGATTTTTAGAGATGTAACTTGTGACTTTGTCGTCCATTTGAACGCTGGATAGTACGGTTGCCATAAATTTCCTCCTCTAGTTGCGGATTCTTACGATGGCGTGCGTCGTGGTGCCGCCCCGCACGGGCGATGGCAGAGTGCTTCCCACTTTATCGATAAAGGACCGAACTCGGACGGCCTGAAAGAACAAACACCCGGCCAATTCACCGGCGCATTCACCGCCGATTGTAGCTCATTCCTGTGTAACGGTGGTGGTGCATCGGTTTTGCATTGGGCAAAACTCTGACTACAATGGGCTTTCGCTTGGGGTTGAAATGAAGAAATTCGGCTATAGTTCGCGCCGTTGGACCGTGATCGCCTCCGGGCTGCTGTGCGGGGCGCTGGCCATGGTCGTGCTGTTTACCAATCGTGGCGCGTTCTTCAGCCCGCTGGCGGTGGTGGTGATGGGCGCCGTCGGACTGGCGGCCGTCCTGCTGCAGCTTCGCTTGCAGAATCCCGAGCAGGCGCAATCCTCCAGTTCGCCCGCCTGGCTGAATGTCCTGGGCATTCTTTTCGCCCTGGCAGCATTCTTTGTGGACCTGTTCCACGTCAATTCGCAAGTCACGGAGGCGCTGGCTTTGGGGGCGGTTGCCAGCTTCGGCGTCAGTGGGGTAATTATTCTGCGCAGTTTCCGCAAGCGCGCCACTTCCAAATGAGCCTGGTCAGATGATTCCGGGCGCGCCCATTCTGCTTCCCGACCAGTTCAACGCCGCTACCTACTTCATCGATCGCCATATTCCCGAAGGCCGGGGAGAGAAAATCGCCATCGAAGCCGGAGAGGCTCGCGTCAGCTATCGTCAGCTATGGGAGCGCGTAAACCGCTTCGGAAATAGTCTGCGCCAGCTCGGGGTCCGGATCGAGGAACGAGTCTTCCTGCTTCTGCTCGACACTCCCGAGTTCGCTGTCAGTTTTTTCGGCGCCATCAAGATTGGGGCCGTCCCGGTTCCGGTCAATACCCTGCTCAAGACATCGGACTATCACTACATCCTTAACAATTCGCGGGCGCGGGTGGCAGTGGTCAGCGAAGCGCTTTACCCCCAGCTGCAGGGCTGGAAGAAATTGCGCTATCTGCAGCACGTCATCGTGGTGGGCGGGGCGCAGCCCGCCACGACAGACAAAAACACACAAAGCTTCGCCGGCCTGATCGAGCAGAACTCGCCCAGCCTCGAGGCCGAGCCTACCAGTAAAGATGATGCGGCGTTCTGGCTGTACTCGTCCGGATCCACTGGATTCCCCAAAGCCTGCGTCCACCTGCAGCATGACATGGTGGTCTGCGCCGAACGCTATGCCATGGGCATTCTCGGCATGACCGAATCCGATCGCTGCTTCAGCGTGGCCAAACTGTTCTTCGCCTATGGCCTGGGCAATGCGATGTATTTTCCGCTGGCCGTGGGCGCCACCAGCATCCTGTGGCCGGGACCGCCCAAGCCCCAGCACGTATTCGAAATCATCGAGCGTCACCGCCCGAGCTTGTTCTTCTCCGTACCGTCAAACTACGCTGCGCTGCTGGCCCACAAAAGAGACCACGTGGGGACAGCCGCCCCCGGCCGTCCAGGCGGGCCCAGCGCGCCCGATTTTGACCTCTCCTCAGTGCGCTACGGAATCTCCGCCGGGGAAGCCCTGCCCGCCGCCCTGTTCCATCGCTTCAAGGAACGCTTCGGCGTGGAAATCCTCGACGCCATCGGCTCCACCGAAGTCCTGCATATGTTCATCGCCAACCGCCCGGGCGCGGTGCGCCCCGGCTCCAGCGGCCAGATCATTCCAGGCTACGAGGCAAGGGTCGTGGACGAAGACGACGAGCCTGCGAAACCGGGAGAGATCGGCAACCTGCTGATCAAATCCGATTCCACCTGCTCCCACTACTGGAACCAGCACGAGAAATCAAAGAGCACCATCGAAGGCCATTGGATTCGCACCGGCGACAAGTACTACCAGGACGCTGACGGATATTTCTGGTATGCCGGCCGCTCCGACGACATGCTGAAATGCAGTGGGGTATGGGTCAGCCCGATTGAAATCGAAGCTGTGCTGATCGAACACCCGGCAGTGCAGGAAGCCGCAGTCATCGGTCGTAAAGACGAGGACGAACTGCTGAAGCCGGCGGCCTATGTTCTTTTGAAAAATGGCTCGACCGGCACGGCCGACCTCGGCCGCGAACTGCAGGAATTTGTGCTCAGCCGCCTGCCCGTGTTCAAGCGCCCGCGCTGGGTGGAATTCGTGGACGAGTTGCCTAAGACCGCGACCGGCAAGTTGCAGAGGTACAAGCTGCGGGAACTCAGGGGGTGAGGATCAAAAGCTGAGGATCCCATTGCGGATGTTTTCCCAGAGCTCCTCCGAGAATGGGCTTGCTTCTGATCGCGTGGCCCTACCGCGCAGAGAGGCTTTGCGATGTCCATGTGCGGCCGGATCCTTCACCATTCCGTCGGGTTGCGGCGCGCACCGGTTCTGCAATACCGAATGGATGCTCTCCAACAGGCAGCTCGGGCCATCGGACTTGGCCACCACTACGTCCACCGACTTCAAGGTTCCCGCGGGCAATTCCATGTTGTCAGCAATCAGGACGATGGGCAGGTGCGGCATGACCTGCTTGACGACATCCGCCACCACCGCCCCGTTCAGCAGGCCCAGGTAATACTCGATCACTATCGCATCCACTGGGTTCAGCATCAGGATTCGCAAACCGTCGCTTCCATTAGACGCGGTGATCAAGCCGTATCCCTTGTCCCTTAACGGGCTGAGTTGGCTTGGATCGCGGTGAATACACAGCAGTGTGCCGGTAGCAGGCATACTCTGTTTGTATAAAGCAGAACAACGCCGCCATACTGTTCACAATTGCTCATAACGAATAAGCCCTTTGGGCCAGTTTTCTTATTGGTCCTCTTACTTTTTCACCTGGATTCCCAACTCCCTCAGCTGCGCATCGCTGACCGGGGTCGGCGCATCCACCATCAGATCGACTGCTCGGGCCGTTTTGGGGAATGGAATCACCTCGCGCAGGCTGTCCGCGCCGGCCAGGATCATCACAATGCGATCCAGCCCCAGCGCAATGCCGCCGTGCGGAGGCGTGCCGTACTCCAGCGCCTCCAGGAAGAACCCGAAGCGCGAGCGCGCCTCTTCTTCCGTCATGCCGAGAGCGCGGAATATCTTGCTCTGAATATCCTGGCGATGAATACGGATCGAGCCCGAGCCCAACTCGGTGCCGTTCAGCACCACGTCGTAGGCCAGCGCCCGAATTTCGCCCAAGGCCGACTTGGGATCACTGGTGGTATCGAAGCTGGTTTCGAGCTTGGCCATGTCCTCATCGTGCAGCGAAGTGAAGGGATGATGGGCCGCATTCCAGCGACCGGATTCGCGGTCCCACTCGAACATGGGGAAATCGGTGACCCACAAGAAGCGGAAATCTTTCGCGGAATCTCCCGTCTTGGCGAAAGCCCCATGCTTGGCCGCATACTTTTGAGCCAGGTCAAGCCGGAGTTGTCCGCAGGTCTGGTAAAACTGGTTCACGCTTTGCTTCGAATCCGCCTTGCGAACCGCCAGCACCCACAAATCTCCCGCCTCCACCCCGGCGGCCTTGAGAACCGGTTCCAGCGAATTGGGATAGTCCCGGGCAAAACGGTTGGGATCGCTCATCAAACTGACGTATGACGTCCCCTGCGCATGCGCGAAGGCCCCGTAGGTCCCGATGGTCCGGCGTTCGGTCCCGGAGATTTCACCCGCCTTCGGAATGCGGATGAGCAGAGAAGTAAAATCCGGGCTGACCTTGAAGGCCGCCGCGAATTTCTCCAACTCTTCGGGCGTGAAGGCAGAGCGCACGTCCGCCATTGCGGGCAGCCTCAGGTCCGGCTTGTCGCTGCCATAGAGGCGCATGGCTTCGTCATAACTCATGCGCGGGAAGGGCGTTTTGATTTCGTGTCCGGCGGCTTTGAATGCGGCGGTGAGAAAGCCTTCGACCACCTCCCACACCCGCTCCGGCTGGGGATACGACATCTCCAGATCGATCTGGGTAAACTCCGGCTGGCGGTCGGCGCGCAAGTCTTCGTCGCGAAAGCAGCGCACAATCTGGAAATACTTGTCGAAGCCGGAGATCATCAGAATCTGCTTGAACATTTGCGGCGACTGCGGCAGCGCGTAGAAACTGCCGGGCTGCACCCGGCTGGGGACCAGGTAGTCGCGCGCGCCTTCGGGCGTCGAGCGGGTCATGAAGGGAGTTTCGATCTCGAAAAATCCCTGCGCCGAAAGATAGTCGCGAATGGCCAGCGCAACTTTATGCCGCAGTTCGATGTTGTACTGCATGGCATCGCGGCGCAGATCGATGTAGCGATACTTGAGGCGCATTTCCTCGTTGGGCAAAACAGCTTCGCTGGGCAGGAACGGCGGCTGCTTCGACTCGTTGAGGATGCGCAGCTCTTCCGCGATCAATTCCACCTCGCCGGTGGCGATGTTTTTGTTTATCGTGTCGGGGACGCGCTGCTTGGCCGTGCCCACCACGGCGATGACGTACTCGTTGCGCAGCGCCTCCGCTTTCTGGTGAATGGCGGGATCGCGTTCCTTGTTGAACACCACCTGAGTGACGCCGCTGCGGTCGCGAATATCAATAAAGATCAGGTTGCCCAGATCGCGGCGCCGGTTTACCCAGCCCATGAGTACTGCTTTTTTGCCGGAATCAGCCGGACGCAAGGCCCCGCACATATGGGTACGCCGTAGATCGCCAAGAAAATCGAGCAAGTTGTGCCCTTCAGTGGAAAATGGAGTTGTAAGCCGAATGAAAGATTATAAATGTAGGCGCGAGCGTCCCGCTCGTGCGGGATTAAAA
>Ga0207648_10005962_pt1 | contig 12184 bp, 12 predicted proteins | sample KBSMisM32_FD_184310 | JGI IMG/M metagenome (GOLD analysis project Ga0207648, IMG submission 184310) | Miscanthus rhizosphere microbial communities from Kellogg Biological Station, Michigan, USA - KBS Miscanthus M3-2 (SPAdes) (version 2) | ecosystem: Host-associated > Plants > Roots >...
ATTGCCCGGGCAATAGAAAATCATAAAACCACCGCCTCCAGCTCCGGAGATCTTACCACCCGTTGCACCCGCTTTGATGGCTGTTTCATAAATATCATCCATTAATGGATTGCTGATTCCTTCTGCCATCAGTCTTTTCTGAGTAAATCCGAAATTGAGCACTTCGCCGATCTCATGCAGCTTACCTTTCAATAATGCCTCTTTCATTTGCCTTGCCTGTTCTTTTAGCTGATGCATGGCTTCAATAGAGCTATCTTTTTTATCTACTACATTACGGGTTTGCTTTTTGATGATCTCTGCAGATTCGCGACTGGTGGATGTATAATATAAAAGGAGATTATTCTCCAGTTCAAATAAATATTGCTGTTTGATCCGGAGCGGATTTACTATCACTTTGTCATCGCTATAGAATTCCATATAATTCACTCCGCCAAAAGTAGCAGCATACTGGTCCTGTTTGCCACCAGCCATTTTCAGGTCCTGCCTTTCTATTTCAAAAGCGTAATGAGCCATATCATATTCACCCATTGGAAGGCGAAGCATTTCAGTAAATGCTCCTATTATTGCTACCACAAGGGTGGAGGAAGTGCCCAATCCAGAACCGGCTGGCGCATCCACAAAAGTTGAAAGGCGGAATCCACGTTGGGGTATTCCATAATCCTTCTGAATACGATTATAAATTCCTTTCAGCAGGTCCAGTTTACCCGTAAGGGGTAATTCTTTTTGCCATTCATACTGTTCTTCCTCCTGCCGGTCAATAGCATTTAATATGATCTTATTTTCTTCAATGGGTTCAATAGTGGCATTGGCATAGAGGGAAATAGTTGCATTCAATATGGCTCCGCCATAAAGATCGCTATAGGGGCTAACATCGGTTCCGCCTCCTGCAAGGCCAATGCGTAAAGGGGCTTTACTTCTGTATATCATTCGCTAATTCTGTGATTGTATTAGCCATATTTGACCAGCTAAACTTGATTTTTTCGTTGCGAAGATGAGGAATAAAATAATTTTCGCCTAATTCATAAAATTCCAGGATACCTTTTGCAATGGCTTCGGGTTCCGGCTCTACTACCAGTCCTGATTTTTTATCGGGGACCAGGGAGGGCAAACCACCAACATTGGTAACTATCATAGGTTTTTCAAAATGATAGGCCAGTGGAGTTACTCCACTCTGCGTTGCATTTTTATAAGGTTGAACAACCGCATCCGCAGCGCAGAGATAATATTTTACTTCACCGTCAGGAATGAAGTCAGTTCTTAATATTAATTCATTTTCTATTCCTGTATTTTTAATAAGCTCATCATATGGTTTCCTGTCTTCATAAAATTCACCGGCAACCATCACCTTAAAGAGTAGGGGAGAAGGACTGTTTTTTTTGAGATAAGCAATAGCCTCCAGTAGCAGGTCCAATCCTTTATAGGCCCGAATAAAACCAAAGAACAAAAGCAGGTTACCATTTTCAGGAATTCCGAGATGCCTTCTCGCTTCAACTTTTGAAATAATGCTTCCAAAATTATCATAAAGCGGATGCTGAACCAGCCTGGCAGGTTTATCAGGTTGGAACAGGCGAAGATCTTTCATTACTTTTTCACTCATGGTAATGAAAGCATCGCAGCTCTTTAGAAAATAAGTAGCAAAGGGTTTATCTCCGGGTCTCTTCTCGTGCGGGATAACATTATCTGCTATACAGATGATGCGGGTATGTTTATTTCTTTTAACCCTTCTAAGAATACTACCTAATGCGGGGCCCATTAAAGGAAGCCAGAAACGAACAACAATAATATCAGGTCTTTCTTTACGAAGACGCCTGCCAACCCTGATCCAATTAAATGGATTAATGGAATTGATAGCGGTATGAATGGTGAGTCCTTCCGGAGCCGGTTCATCCGTGTATTGAGTGGTTCCCGGGAAAAGAAAGGATGGATACTGGAGGGAAAAAGAATAGATGGAACAATGATCTCCCCGGTTATTGAATTCCCTGGCGAGACGTTGGTTAAAAGTAGCCAGTCCTCCACGTAAAGGATGGGCGGGGCCAATAATGACGATTTTCTTATGAGAGATTTGATCCAAAGGATATATTACAAGCCAGTTTTGGCTTCTATTAAATAAGAGTTCCTCCCGGTAGCATTGCGAGAAACCAGTTCGCCGATAAAACCGGCCAGGAATAATTGCATACCAATTATGATCGCAGCCATTGCCATATAGAAACCCGGGTTGTTGGTAAGCGGGTAATTGAATGCAAGCTTGGAAATGATTAAATAAATGGAAAACCCAAGACCTATCAGAAAGAAAATGGTTCCCCATAAACCAAAGAAATGCATGGGACGCTTTCCGAATTTGCCCATGAATACTATGGTGATCAGATCCAGGAAGCCATTGATGAATCTTCTCCAGCCAAATTTGCTCACGCCATATTTACGGGCACGGTGTTCAACAACTTTTTCACCAATCTTCCGGAATCCAGACCATTTTGCGAGTACCGGTACATAGCGATGCATTTCCCCGTATACTTCAATAGATTTGATTACTTTATTGCGATAGGATTTGAGCCCACAGTTAAAGTCATGCAATTTTATACCACTCATCATCCTGGCGGCTGCGTTATATACCTTGCTGGGAATATTTTTGGTTAGCGTATTATCATAGCGTTTCTTCTTCCATCCGCTTACTAAATCAAACTTGTCTTCCACGATCATGCGGCGCAATTCCGGAATTTCATCCGGGCTATCCTGCAGGTCTGCATCCATTGTGATAACAACATCACCTTGCGCTGCCCGGAATCCTTCATTGAGAGCAGCTGATTTACCATAATTGCGCTGGAATTTGATACCCTTGATATTACTATTCTTTTTCCTGAGCTCTTCTATTACAGTCCATGAATTATCGGTACTGCCATCATCTACAAAGATTATTTCGTAGGTAAAACGGTTTTCAGCCATGACCTTGTCGATCCATGCTGCCAGTTCAGGAAGTGATTCTTCCTCGTTCAATAATGGTATGACCAGGGTTATGTCCATGGGTTATTTCTTCGCAGCATTATAAAACCTGCACCTGCTAAAGTGAAGATTGCTCCAATGATCAAATATCCGAAAATTGATGTGGAAACCTGCTGGGTAGTATAGTGTTTTTTGAATGAAGCTACATCCCTTTCAATTTCTGCGGGCTGTCTGTTTTTTTCCTTTATGAGGTATTCTTTATAAAGGATTGCTCGTTCTTCTGCCATTTCGGGATGCATTTTAGTGAATAGGGCTGTAAATGCCACCATTATCAGCGTAACAATAATAAAGCACCGGAATCCCTGGGCAAATAGCTCCTGGAATTTACCGGTGAACTGTGCCATTTTAGAATGGTCGATCAATGTCCAGATTATTCCTGCCGCATATATAATATAGGCAACATACTCCATGCCCCTGTAGCTATATAATTTGAAATAATACATAGCCAGGTAATAAATAATCATTGCTATTCCTGTAAATAGCCCCTTGGCTAATGGTGTCCACTTCTTCATATATTAAAAGTATCAGGCAAGAACCAGTTGGGATTGGTTGATAATGCCAATCACCTTACCGGTTAATTCTTTCCCGATGAAAGGAGAGTTTTTGGATTTTGAACGAATATCTTTTGTTGTAAGTGTCCATTTCTTCTTTGGATCAAAGATTGTCAGCTTTGCTTTTGCACCTGCCTTGAGGACCGGCAATTCAAGACCGAATATTTTTCTTGGGGAATGAGCTAACAATTCAACCCATCTTTCCTGTTTTATCTGGGGAAGCGTTGTATTCAATATTGCATAGCAGGTTTCCAATCCTATCATACCAAATTTTGCGTATTCAAACTCCAGTACTTTGCTATCATACTCATGCGGTAAATGATGGGTAGCTATACAATCAATAGACCCTTCAGCCAGGGCTTTTTGCAAGGCATCCCGGTGTTCTGCAGTACGAAGTGGAGGATTTACTTTGAGATTGGTATCGTACTGTGCGAGGTCATCATCTGTAAAACAAAGATGGTAAGGTGTAACTGAACAGGTAACTGCGATACCCCCTTCTTTCCCACGGTTTATATATTCCAGCGATTTAGCTGAACTGATGCTGGTAAAATGAAGTTTTGATTCAGCATACCGGGCAAGTTTGATATCTCTTGCCACTATCAGTTCTTCCGCCATTACTGGTTTACCAGGCAGACCCAACTGAGTTGACATAATGCCTTCGTTCATCAGGCCATGGGGATTTATGCTTTTGTCATCTGGCAATTGGATAAGGGTACCATCAAAACTTTTTACATATTGAAGTGCCTTTACCAAAAGACCGGCAGATTGAATGCAGTGAATACCATCACTGAATGCAATGGCACCGCTTGCCCGCATATCATACATTTCAGCCAGTTCCTTTCCTTCGGTGTTTTTGGTGATAGCGCCGATAGGGTGGATGGTAACCGGGAGAGTATTGCTCTTTCTGGTTATATATTCGATGGCAGCTTTATTATGAGTAGTGGGCTGGGTGTTGGGGATGATCATTACATCCGTATAACCACCGGCTGCCGCCGCAGCTGCCCCGCTTTCCAGGGTTTCCTTGAATTCATAGCCGGGGTCTCCAAAATTGGCAAATACATCCATCCAGCCTGGAGATACGTGAAGGTCATCAGAGCTGATTTCCTTATCGGCTTTGGCGCTGATCTTCTTATCTATTTGGGAAATGGTGCCGTTTTCTATGAAAATATCGAAAGTTTGCCCGTTGTGAGGAGAGGAAGGATCAATGATCCTGGCTTGCTTAATGAGGATTTTCATTAAGGTGCGAAGATATAGGTTTTTTAATAAACAAGGGTTGAGTTAAAAAGGCAGAAGGGGCTGTATAATAAGCAATAAGCCCGCTTACGCGGGCCTACGCAGAATCGATTCTCTAAATATTGAGATATCGGGCGAAAAATACAGGTTGAAAATTGTGCAGGAGGGGTGAACCGATTAAAACATGGTTATTTATTGATCGAATTAGTAAAGCTTACAGGGGCTTTTACTTTTGCAGGAATTAATAATGTTACAGGTGTTGTTTTAGATGCCTTTGCAGGAAGCCGCACAGGGCCTCTAAGGGTTTCAAAATCTGGCCATTTTGTCCTACATTTGCCGCCCCAATTGTTCGGGACGTAGCGCAGCCCGGTAGCGCACTTGCATGGGGTGCAAGGGGTCGCTAGTTCGAATCTAGTCGTCCCGACCAATAAGAAGCCCTGGCGAGAACCAGGGCTTCTTATATACTATTCTTTGTTTCCGGGTATTGGTTGTTGGCATGGCCAGATTAGTCAATTTTTCCAGTTTTGTTCGGTACACTGGAACTTTTTTGAATGTAATTCCCATTACGATCTCGTTCATCAGTGTGGATGATGGTAGTAATTGATTTTGCAGTAATTATTATTCTTTGTTTATAGCCAGCACCATATTCGTCCCATATATAAATTTCTTTAAACAATTCACCATCCTTAAATCCAATAGTATAGTCATAGTTCTTTTGATCATGAGGGTAATGGTACCAATAACATTCTTTTACAATATCGTTTTTCGAAAAAGTATTGTAAATAAACCTGCCAGATGTGTCATACCAGGTTTCAACTTTATTACCTAATGTTCTGGGGTCAAAAAAACTTAACAAGAAAGAATCTTTTGGTTTTTCATTACATAAATATGACGAAACGACTACTCTTTGATTCTCGTCAGCGGAAATTATTTCATAACAGTAAGAGTGATGAACTATCATTGTATCGTTGCGCGCTATTCTTCTTTTGCTTATTTCAGGAATGCAATCAATAGGAGTTTTGAGACAGTTGCATACATTTTGGCTATTTTGGCCATAGGTGCAGGCAAACGCCAAAGTCAATAGTATTATAAATGCTGATTTCAAAAGATATCTAAGCTTCTTGAATGCTAATTAACGGAAATAATTATTATCAAATTGTGTAGGGACTTGCGGTTAACGCCCAGGGCCATACAAATTGTTGAATGTTAAAGAAGTCAATAAGAAGACCAATTGAAAAGGACTCAGTATGCTATTTTAAGTTTAAATAACCATTTTCATCAGGGGTGCGCCTGTTATAAGACTTGGTTCTTCTGGGACCCCGAAAATATTAGTCTGCAAATTGCTGAAAAATGGATTCTCTTTTACCAATTCAAACATATAACTGGTCAGAAACTGCTCCAATTCAATAACAGACTTGAACAGGTATACACCTCCGGCTTCCTTCTGCTCTTCATTAATAAGCCAAATCTTCCAAAAGCATCCTGGAATCTCTGAAAACTCTGGGGCTGCGGTTGTCATTACTCTCTTAAGTTGCTCTGTTGGAATATTATAATTGAACTTTGTTGTTAATATTTTTTTTGTCACTGTAATAATGGTTGATATTGTTACTATTAAAAACCAGCATCCCCTATTGCAGGGATGCTGGTAAATGAACACGATAAAAACGTGTTATTTCTCCGTCCTAATCAGAGTATTTTCTATCACCCATTTTCCAATCTTATTCCCCAATTGCTGACCAGACTGGCAGGAAAACCGAAAATGAATTCCCGCCATTACTCTTGAATCCGCGTTTTCATCAGCTGCTCTTAAAAAACTATTGAAACTTCTTGCTGCACCTGGTGTTTCAGAAGATGTGGAAGTAGTTGCAAACCTGTAATTGTTGCCATAGAAACTGGTAAGCACCGTAGCTGCTGCATTTCCCAATACGCTGTGTGTAGATGGATAATCCTGAACGGGAGGGGTTGGCATTAGCGGCTCCCAGTTTGCCTTGCCTCCTTCCTTTTCTGGTGTGTTTACAATAGCTGTATAAGGTCTCCAGAAATTGTAAAATGATTTTGAATCCCATCCAGCTATGTAACCATCGGCAATTGCTATATTGACCATCGCAAATAGACGGGCTGTAGTTATCAAATCAGTTTTTTCCTTGTTTGCAGCCACAGCTGTAATTCGGTTCCAGCCAATTTCTGCATATTCATACCAGAATTTGGCAAAAACGGTTTGTTCTGCTGTACGATGCTGACTGTTTTTTTCACCCATTATTTTTACCTCCTCAAAATCTTTTTTATATGCTGCACTTTGCAAATCCGGGTGCGGCCCGGAGCGAAATTGCTGGGGTTGCAGTATGCCAAATGGTTTCATCGTTTTCCAGAAAGGCGCAAAGACAAAATTGAATGGAGGTACGGCCTGGTATACACCGGGAACTGTGGATGGTGCGATAACTCCAACAGGGTCCTGGAAAGCGCCATCATCTTTCCTGAGGTTTAGAATAGCGTTGCCGCATTGCGTACCTAATGTAATTCCCTTTTGTTTAGCCGTTAGATTTGAAATAGTATCAATTGATTTTGCCAGCTGGCTGTCAAGCATTGCCTTTTTTGCAGGTAACTGATTAAGAAGAACGGTATAGGCTGCAACAGCTGCCGCAGCTACCGGATGTGCCGCTACATCGGTTGTGGTGTTGCAGTATCTTTTATATACTGGTTTTATTGAATTGAGTGCATCATACTGTGCTATGTGCACCATAGTATAGAGCCTTGATGCTACAAGCACATGTTGATAGTTGGGTGCTTCCATTGCATTCAATGCAGTTGAATTCCAGTCTAGTATTACCTTATTGGAATAAACGGGAAATACATTGACAGGTTTGGGGTCATTGGGATTCTTTTCACAGGCTGTAAAGGAGGAGCTTACCAGTATAATGCCCAGGTAAACTAACAGGTTTCCCAAAATCAGCCAATTGGTTGTAGTTTTTTTCTGAAGCAGCCGGAAGACTGCTTTTTCGTTTTTCTGTTTCATTTTCTGTTATTAAAAATTTTATGAAACAAAAGAACGAGTGAATGGTGACAAAGGTCTTCTGCAAAAAGTAGTTTGATATATGAGAAAGGTATTTTCTGGCCGGAATGTGTATGAAGGGTTAGGATTGTGCCGCTGAAGGAGGAAATCCAAATCTTTTCTTAAAGGCAGTGCTGAAATTATTATAATGCCTGTAACCCAATTCATTAGCCAAATCAACTGCATCTGTCCGACCCTGTTGCAGCATTGTCCTGGCATAATTCATTTTATGTTGGTCAACATATTTCATTACAGAATTACTGAAGAGCTGCTTAAAACCATGCTTTAATTTAAAACTGTTGATATAAAACTTTCGGGTGATTTGCTGCAGTGATTCTACGTCAAGAAAGTGCTGGTCGAGATAAGTTTTTATGTCATTCAGCAAAGCAATATCCACCCTGCTAAGTTTGGTTCCCACATTATCAAATTCCTTCTCAGTTGCTGTAAAGGAGGCTAACTGATGGATAAAGAGATTAAGAATAATATTGTCTTTATAGGCGGTACCCAACGCACCGGTGTAGGGGCATTCCAGGTAGTCATAAATGTATTGATATATTATAGGTTTTATTACCTGTGGCGTATCCAGTGTAATAAAGGGATCGTTTCGTTTACAAAAACTAACCAGGGGATTATTTTCATCCTGACCATTAAAATGCTGAAGTAAAAGCTCGGGGAAAACCTTTACTACAAAGAATTCTTCCACTGTATTTTTCCTGATGCAGGTATTGAGCTTAAATGAAGGAAGATAATTGAGGGAATGCATCTGTCGGGTTACACTAATATTAGTGTTGTTAGCAAATGTAGACGTACCATTTAGCTGGAAATACATCATAATAAATGGTATCTGGCAGCCTCCAGTAAAATGCAGATCGTGACTAACATTACGAAAGGTCCCATTCAGGGTTATATACCATTTTTCAGCAGCAGCATTCACACGGATAAGACCCTCTTTTTCATCCTTAAGCAAAAGCATTGTGGTTGCCCTGTTGTTATATATGCTGTTAACGGTATTTATTATTTCATCTACGTTCTCCATTCTAGTAAAGTTGTCCGTTTTGGGGGCCTACCAAATTAGGAATTACCTATCGGCGATTTTATCCCGGAAACAGGTGATAATCCATGGGTGGGAAATTGGCATGACCAGAGGCAGTTTATTTTCTGGAAAATCTGTTGCTATTGCAAACACAATCAAGCCACTGTACTAAAATTATAGGGCCCATGGCGAAGCCATGGGCCCTATAATTTGTAGGTATTTTGCTTATCTGGAAGAGTTAGAACAATCTTTCATTCGGTGGCTTTATTCCAACCAGGCGAATGTATATGGTTGTTTGACCACGGTGGTGGGTCTGGTGCTCAAATGTTTTATTCATCATGGCAAAAACAGTTTCGTCAAATCGGTTAAATATCTTTTTTACATCCCACCATTTGCTCACATCTGAATTAGCTACAGCGTTGCGTGCAAAATCATAGCTGGTAGTTACATAGTAAACAACTGAATCTTTTGTCTGGGCTGAAGCTCTTTGCTCCAATGTGAAACTGATACCTGCTGGAATTTTGTCTGTGGTTACATTTGACATCAGCATTACATTAGCAGCAGCCAGGTGCAGCATCTGCTGTGCAAAGCTGCGGATACTGTCAGTTGCTTTAAATGAATATTTATCAGCCGGCATGGTATTCAGGTATTCCAGGGTATAGTCCTTTGCTCTTTGCCAGTCCTTTACCATTTGTGCTTTGATAGTTTCAAGGCCTTGTGCCTGGGTTTTGGAAGCCATCAATAAAATGAAGGAGGCAATGAAGAGGCGGGTAGTTAATTTATACATATAGTTTTGATTTAGGAGGCCCAAGGTATTGAAAATTATGATACTGTATAAGCCGGGAATTTCCGTCCGGTTGTCGCACTTTCCCCCTAATAAAGTCATTCCCAACACCGGGCTCCTGGCTATTTTCTAATTAATTTTAACCTGCTTTAAATCAATCAACAATGAAAATAGTCAGGGTACAATACACAACAACAAAGGAATTTGCTCCTGTTAACCAGGAGAATATTAACCGGGTAGTTGCTGAGCTAGAAAAACTTAACCATCCGGGGATTAAATACAGTACTTATTTGCTGGAGGACGGGAAGACCTTTATGCACTTCGATCAGTTTGAAAATGAAGAGGCTCACCAGGTATTGCAGGGGTTAGCATCCTTCAAGAGATTTGCAGAAGAATTATGGGCCAGTCAAATGGAGGCAGAGCCAAAATTGGAATTACCTTCTCTTGTGGGTTCAACTGAGATGTTTTTCGGTAAAAGGAATCAGTGATCTTTTCGTTATTTTTGAAACCCCTTGTCTATCTCGGGATGTAGCGCAGCCCGGTAGCGCACTTCGTTCGGGACGAAGGGGTCGCTGGTTCGAATCCAGTCATCCCGACACAACTTGACAGGATGGTTTTAATACCATCCTGTTTTTGTTTATCACGCCTGAAATGCTGTTCAGTTGCGGGATTGTCGGGAATAACTGAAGATGAATAAACAACGGGGCGATGAGTTTATATTCATTTTGCCGCTTAGTGCCAACTCATGTTAGACGCATTTAGTTCAATCGTTGCTAACATCACCTATTATTTCTGAAATAGATTCGAAAATTATTTTTTTGTTTTTGGCGATGTATAGTCTACTCCAAAATACTTTGCATACTGTTCCAGTGGGCCGAGTCCTATGGAAGCCCTTCTCTTATTTACATTTGCTTCATCTTCAATTGGGAAAAACTCATATTTCCCAGTCTTTTCGTTTGTTCTTAACTGACTTCCGTAAATCTGTTTTTTCCCTTGCTTTGTCAGGACCCGATCTTCAAGCAAAGCAAGTTGCTGAGGTTGGGCATCTCCACTTGCGACAGCTTTACGGAGCATGGGAAGATAGGTGACCTGAGTCAGTGAATCTGAATGTTGAATTACTAAAAAAAGAGTTGTATTACCCTGCTGCCCTAATACATCTGCACCTAACCAGCCATAGGTATCTAAAATCTTACTGACCCTTATTAAACTTATTGAATCCTGATAATTGATTTTTCTCCATAAAGAATCCATTTGTTTTGATTGCCACCCAAACTGCTTCCGCAGCGTATCAATTACTCGTCTGTCTCCCTGGTCTTCATTGTAAACTGTATCAAGTAATGCAACTAATGGTTTATTAAGTTTTGCTTCCAATATCGCTTTATTCATCGTAACCGTATCAATAAGCGGCTGCCATCGTTTGTCAGAATGAAGGTTGTATAGATCAGCATCTGAAAGTATATGAGAAAGGTTTGACCATTTGTCTACAATAATTGCTTTATTTAAATAAAAAAATGCCTTCTCAATATTTCCTGCTAACGCCCATGAACAAGCTGTGTTATATTTGTCGCTCCTTAAACCTTGTCCTTTGTATAGCTTAAACAGACTGTCATAGGATAAAGCTGATTGTAAATATTTTTTCTCTTCGTATAAGTTAAAAGCCCTTTCGGAATGCTTTGTATACTTTTCATCCGGCTTAAATTTATTCTGCCCAAATGCAATAAAAGTCAAAAGAATCAAAGGAAGTGAGTAAATGAATTTTGACATAGCTTCAATAGATTTTAACTCTAAATCTACCATTAGTAATCCTGACTGGATTACTATCGTCATCGAGTGCAGTACCACAAAAATAACCTTCAACAATGCTATCTGTCGTCTCGAATGTTTTAATAATGCCTTTCATGTATCTGGGTTCGAAATTGTTAACATTGTTTAAACCTTCAATTTTCTGTGTTAGAGCCCCGTTACTACCATAATTGATAGAAATGCTGTCAACCGATAGATTATGTATATCATGTTCAAAAGAAATACCGGAAGTGTGTATTCCTAAATTGAATATTGCGCCTGCCGAGTGAAGCGAATAGCCGTTGAATGCAAACCCGTGCTTATCATATATAAAGGTTGAGAATTTTAAATCCCCAAAGTAAAGTTTGCTTCCTATATTAAATCGCCACGCTGTATCTTTTATATTAATAGATGTATCCAGTTTACACTCCTGGCAGTCTTCGCAGCTGTGCTCTTTTTTACATGAAATTGCCAAAATGCAACTGAATATTGTCAAAACAGGTAACGATACTTTTAAAAAATAACTCATAGGAAGTATGATATTATAGCTAACGGCCAGGGCTTTCGGTTATTCGGATATTCTGTGATTCGCAAACCCGATCCGTTGTTCGTCAATTCTTCTTTATAATTGTTTTCGCGTCTGGCATTCTTGAATTTGATCATTTTTGTGAGTAAGCCGTTCATTTCTCAATAAAAGAACTGTTCTTTGACAATTTTATCGTTCTTTACATGAAAGATCCCAATTTCTTCGAGTG
>Ga0207648_10005963_pt1 | contig 12184 bp, 9 predicted proteins | sample KBSMisM32_FD_184310 | JGI IMG/M metagenome (GOLD analysis project Ga0207648, IMG submission 184310) | Miscanthus rhizosphere microbial communities from Kellogg Biological Station, Michigan, USA - KBS Miscanthus M3-2 (SPAdes) (version 2) | ecosystem: Host-associated > Plants > Roots > Rhizosphere...
CCTTCATGCGCCGTCCGGAATGCGAATGTGTATCGTGGCCAGCGCCGGCCGAGACAAGTCGACGTCGAGGCTGGCACGCTCGCCAAACAGCAGGCGCAATCGCTCAGCGGCGTTGCGCAGCCCGATCCCTTCCTGAGCCTCTCGCGAGTGCGCTACGGGGCGTGGGTTCTCGACTTCGAGCATCAGCGCGCGGTCCTGCAGCCTGCCGTGAATCTTGAGGGCGCCTCCCGCAGGCAGCTCGGCGATTCCGTGCTTGATGGCGTTCTCGACGACCGTCTGCAGCAGCATGACCGGTATGCGTACGCGGCGCGCGTCGGCGGCTACGTCGCAGTCGATACGCAATCGATCCTCGAATCGCAGCGACTCGAGGCCGAGATAGTCCGCGACGATCTCGAGCTCCTGCTCGAGGGTAACGAGCTCATCCTGCGCCGATGTCAACGTGTAACGCAGCGTATTCGCGAGGCGCGTTACGGCATCCTGCGCCCGTGGGGGATCGTCCGCGATCAGGGAACGCACGGTGTTGAGCGCGTTGAACAGGAAGTGCGGGTTGAGCTGCGACTTAAGGAGCCGCAGCTCCGCGAGCTGCAGCGCGCGCGCGAGCTCCGACTGATGAAGCTCCGCCGCCCGGTACTGCCGCAGGGCAAGGGCGCCGAAATACAACCCGAGCCAGATCATAAAGACGAAGGCCCAGTTGGTCATGTGCAGCAGCAGGAGGACGGTCGGTCCGACAGTCGCCTGGCCGACAAGACTGGGATCCTGAAGTGCGGAGAGAGACGTGAACTGGGTAGCAATTCCAAGCGGCACGCCCAGCACCAACCCGGCGGCGACGATGCGCAACGCGAGCTGGCTCTTGCTCAGAGAACTCCAGTGCCGACGCCTCACAAACCCACGCAGTACGTGCGTGAGCCCCAGGGCCGCGCCGTGCAGCGCCACGGCTTCGGTGATGACCGGCAGCCACGGCAGATGCAGGTAGAAGATAGCGGCCCAGATTTTGGAGGCGGCGTATGCGCTCCAACCCGCAAGCTGACAGATCCAGTACAGGCGCCCGGAAGCCGCGTATTGCGATGGCGCTGAGACGGTCGTCGACGCAGTCTGCATGATCCGGTCAGATTCCACGGAGGGCGGCCGCCAGCGGCGCTCGCGCTGCGCGAATCGCGGGAAAACACGCTCCGATCATTCCAATGACGCAGGCCCAGAGGACGCCGAGCGCAATGATACGTGGCGCGACGGCAAGTGGAACGCCGAGCTGCGTCGCGCCGGCTCCGCTCGTGCTCATCACGTGACCGTCGAACAGCAGCCACGCCAGGCAGGCTCCGAGGACTCCACCCAGCAAAGCCAGCAGCAATGCCTCGGCAAACACCGAGACTACGACAGGTGTCGTTCCGAACCCCAGGACGCGCAACGTCGCAATCTCGACCGCGCGGCCGCTCACGGCCGTGTACATCGAGTTGAGCGCGCCGAGCACGGCGCCGAGCCCCATGATGCCACCTACGAGATAGGCGACCATCGAGAGCACTCGGGTGAACGATCGTGATTGCTGCCGGTAGTAGTCCGGTTCGCGCATGACGTCGACCGACAGAGAGGGAACCGCGCTCAATGATGAGCTGAAATCTGCAAATGACTCTTCGGAGTCGAGCTGGACGGCAACCGACTGAAACGCGCTGCGCCTGAAGGCCGATTGCAGCGTTTCGGCGCCGGTGATCAGCTCCGCTTCGTGCTGGTCGCCGTTGCTCTCGAACACGCCGACGACCGACCAGTCGGCGCCGCGGAGCGTGATCGTGCTGCCTACGTCCAGTCCCCGAAACTGACGCTGCGCCGAGCGGCCGACGATCAGCTCGCGTACCGCCGGCTCGAAGGTCCGACCCTCCACGATTCGAAGTTCCGGTCGAAGCATGAAGGGTTCAGGACCGGTTCCCCGCAAGGGGAGGTTGGCGGGGCTGCCGTCCTTCAGCACACCTCGCACGATTGCCAGCGCCTCGACCGACGCGACCGGCTTTCCATCGGCGCCACGCTTGATTCCGGGCGCGTCCAGTACCGTTCGCGTCGCTTCGCGCGACAGGTTGCTCAAAACCTCGAAGCTGGAACCCGTACCGATCACGATGGCGCGATCCGGGCGGCCAGTGCTCGTCATCATCCCGGTAAGACCGGCCACCATCGCCAGGATGCTCACCAGCACCCCGACAACCCCGGCAATCCCGATCACGATGACCGACGAAGCGCCAAGGCGCATGGGCAGGCTCTTGAGGTTCAGGAGCGTGACAGCCGAGATCTCTTTCAGTGCCTTCACGTACTCGGTCCTCAGCGACCAGCCAGGGCATCGACGATGGTCAGCCGTTGCGCACGCCATGCCGGCGGCAAGCCGCTCACGAGCGCAAGGATCACGGCGATCGCCACACCGATCGCGATGACGCGCCACGGCAGCGCCCCGCCGTTGATGCCGAGCGCCTCCGTAACCGGGAAGACCGCTGCTGCGACTGCAAGGCCAAGCAGAGCAGCCAGCAGGCAAAGCAGCATCGATTCCGTCAGAACCAGCGCCGTCACCACCCCGTCCGGGTAGCCCATGGCCTTCAGAACGGCGAGTTCCGGGATGCGTTCCCGGATGGATTGACCCATCGTGTTGCCGGTCAGGAACAGCAGCGTGAAGAGCACCGCACCGATGATTGCGTTCACCATCGCACTGACGTCGCCGAGCTGCCTGAGTTGTGCCTGCGCGTACTCCGTCTCGTTCTGAGTGAGCGTTTCGTCAGGCGAATTCGAGAAGAGCGCATCGATCGTCGCGCACACCTCCGAAGACCGGCTCGGATCGTGGATGCTTACGATGAACGCATATACCCGCCCCTTGTCGAACTGTCGCGCCTCGTCGAAGTAGTCGTAGTTGACGATGATGCGGTTCGCCTGCGCGGCCGAGCCGGTCACGGCATACGTACCGACGATGTCGAAATTCCAGTCGGTGCTTCCATCCTGCTTGAGGAGCGATGTGCGCAGGGGCACGCGATCGCCGACCTTCCAGCCGTACGCTTTCATCAGGACCTCGCCGACCAGCGCTCCCGTCCGTCTGCCGGCAATTGCCTGAAGCTGCCCGGGCGACACGTGCCAGTCGGAGTAAATGTCAAACAGTGCCTCCGGCTCGGTCGCAAAGACGAGCACGTCATTGCCCCTGTCCCGGTAGACACCGGAGAACGCGCCCACAGGGACTGCGCGGCGGACTCCGGAGACGCGCTCCAAGCGGTGCAGGTGTGCGATTGGCAGCGGCTCGATCTGGCTGACCCGACTCACGACGATGAGCCGATCGGCGTGCGAGCCGGCGAGTACGCCGCCAAACCACGCGTTTACGCCCTGGAGCAGCCCGAAGAGCAGGAAGGCGACTGCGGTCGCCAGCAGCGTGAGCACCGTCCGCGCACGGTTGCGCCACAAGCCCGCCCAGATCAGGTAGAAGAATTTCATGCGGCCGCCCGCGGTTGCACACCCATGAGCCGACCCTTGTCGAGGTGAAGCTGCCGCGTGGCTCGCTCGGCTGCCTTCGGATCGTGAGTCACCATGACGATGGTCTTGCCCTGCTCGCGGTTGACCAGCTGCAGCAGGTCGAGGATCTGCTCCGCCATGTCCCGGTCGAGATCGCCGGTGGGCTCGTCGCATACCAGGAGCGTCGGATCGCAGACCAGGGCCCGCGCGATCGCCACGCGCTGCTGCTGCCCGCCCGAGAGCTCCGCCGGCTTGTGCGAACCCCGATCACTCAAGCCCACCAGGTGCAGCGCGGTGCGGACATTGGCGCTGCGCTGCGCCTTCGACAAATCGGTGAGGAGCAGAGGTAATTCCACATTCTGCTCGGCGGTCAGCAGCGGCATCAGGTTGTAGAACTGGAACACGTAGCCGACGTGACGCGCGCGCCAGCGTGCAAGTTGCCGCGACGAGTGGCTACTGATGCGCTCGCCCGCCACGACGATATCCCCCTGGTCGGGTCGATCGATCCCCGCGACCAGGTTGAGCAGTGTGGTCTTGCCCGATCCGGAGGGGCCCATCAGTGCGAGGAACTCCCCCTCTTCTATCTCCAGGCTGAGACCGTGCAGGACCTCAACGCGCTGAGCGCCACGCACGTAGCACTTGATCACGTTCTTCAAGGACACGACTGCGGCCATGGTCAGGCTCCCCGTTCAGTCACTGAGAAAAGCTACCTTCACACCCATATCGGGCAGGATCCGCGGGTCGTTCTGCTTGAAACCGACGCGGACTTTGACGGTGGCCTTCGAACGATCGGCAGTGGGAATCACGGCGACGGTCTCGGCCGGTATGTCCCAGTCGGGGTATGCGTTGAGTCGCACGATCGCCGCCTGACCGAGTCGCACCCGTGCAATGAAGTTCTCGCTGACGTCGACCTCGGCTTCCAGCGATTCCATGTCGACGATCGTCCCGATGCCGGTGCGCGCGAAACCGCTGCTGGCGGACAAGGGTGAGACGATCTCGCCCGGCTGGGCCGCCTTGACGGTAACTATTCCGGCAAAGGGAGCACGGATGACCATGTCCTCGTGGTTGCGCCGCGCCAGCTCCAGCTCCGCGCGCGAAACGGCCACCGCTGTCTCCTTTACCGTATGACTCGCCCGGATCGCGTTGTAGACGGCTTTAGCACCGTCAAATGCCTGGCTGCTGATGAGCCCGGCGGCATGCTGCTGCTCGTTGCGGCGATAGATCGGATAGGCGTCGTCGGAAGCGACGCGGGCCGCCTCCAGATCGGCTTGCGCCTGAGCGAGGCGAGCCTCGGCCTCCTTCAACGCCGCAGCCGTGCTGGAGGAATCGAGTCGCGCAATGATCTGACCCTTCTCGACACGCTGACCCTCCTCGATGAGGACCTCGGCCACGCGGCCTGTCGCCTTCGAGGACACCGTCGCCTGGCGCCGCGCGACGACGTATCCCGACGTGTCCAGCGCGGCTGTCCCGGCGGATGCAGGGGTCGCCTTCGCCGCCATCTGGGGAGTCACCTGAGCGAGCTGCCCGGTGTGCGCGCGCACCGGGATATCGTCTGACCTTGCCAGGAACCACCACGTGACGGCACCGGCCACGAGCGCGGAGATGGTCGCAGCCATCAACCATCGTGGTTTCCAGTTGCCCGCTGCTGGCTCCGGATCGTCAGGACGATCGATGCGCAGCTGGCTCAGAAGCGATGCGGGACTGTTCATGACAATCCCACTCTACGGCGCGAACGCGAATGGCCCTCGTTATTGTGTCGAGCGGTCGATCATCCGTGTTGAACGGTCGAATCGCCTCAGTGTTCGGCTAGCGGCCGCAGCTCGAGGTCCTGGTAGTCGAAGCTGAAATCCGCCAGCGGCGAGACGGCACGCATGGTGACGCGATCGATCGTGCCTTTCGGGGTGAGCGCGAACGTGACATACGCCGGCTCGATCAAGGGATCGCGCCAGTCGACCCGGAAGGTGTCGTACTGCCAGTGCGTCAGCTTGCCGAGCATGCCGGGTGTCTGCTTGAAGTCGAGCATTAGCCGGCCGTCGGCATGCGTGATCGAGATCGGCCCGTACCAAACGTCGGCGAAATCGCCGGCGTACCCAGCGAGAGGCAGCGACGGACCGGCCTTGGCGGGCCGGCTCGTTTCCTCCTGCAGTTTCGCGAGCCCGCCCTCCCGTCGCTGGCGCAGGACCTCCCCCCACGCCGTGCCCCAGTCGAAATGCGGTTGATCGAGGTAGTGATCGAGAAGCTCCCACGCCACGCCGAGCGCAGCTTCGCCGTCTTCGGAATTGATCATCGCCGAGAACCCGACCTTGCGGTCCGGGATCAAAACGATGACGGCGCGGGCTCCGAACACTGCGCCCGTGTGCATGATGAGCCTGTGACCCCGGTAGTCGCGCTCGTTCCAGCCCAGGGCGTAGCTCGAGAACTGCGGCGTCGCCGCCCCCGCAGGCTCAGGCATCGGACTGATGGGCATGTGCACGTGCGGCGTCCACATCTCCCGCGCGCTGGTGTCGCTGAACAGGCGCCCCGACCCGTCGGGCAGCGCCCCGCGAGCAAGTTGAATCGAGATCCAGCGGCCCATGTCGTTCGCGCTCGAGGAAACGCCGCCCGCGGGCGCCGCGTTGGCGCCGAGCTCGGGGTCGAATTCGGCGTGGCCGCTGTCATCGAGCAGCGTCTGGTCGCCCATGCCCTGCATCGGGCCGTTGCGGCGGGCGTGCGGCCAGGCGCGATTGTCGGTGCGCCGGCGCTCGACGCGGTCCGAGGTCGAAGAGCGCATGCCGGCCGGCCGCAGGACCTGGTCACGTACGAATTGCTCCCACGTCTGGCCGCTTACCTCCTCGATGAGCTGACCAGCCACGACGTAAAGGATGTTGTCGTAGGCATAGCCGCTGCGGAAACTCGTCGCCGGCCTGATGTAGCGCAGCCGCTGGACCGTTTCCACTCGGCTCAGCGAGGAGCGCGGAACGAAGAGCAGATCACCCGCGCCGAGCCCCAGCCCGCTGCGATGCACCAGCAGGTCCCGGATCGTCATTTCACGGGTGACCCAGGGGTCATGCATCTGGAACCAGGGCATGTGGTCGATCACTCGATCGTCCCAGTCGATCTTGCCGCGATCCACCAGCACTGCGAGCGCGGCGGTCGTGAATGCCTTGCCGACGGAGCCGAGCTGGAAGATCGTGTCGGCATCGACCCGCTCGGCTGCGTCCATTCGTCGCACGCCGTAGCCTCGCGCTAGAGTTACCCTGCCGTCTTCAACGATGGTCACTGCGATCCCAGGCACCCCGGCGGCCGCCCTTAGCTCCTCGACGCGCGCGTCGAACCCCGTCGGCGGATCGGCCAGCGCCAGGTCGGCGAAACACGCGGCAAAGGCCGCGACCGCGGCCGCTGTCAGCATCCGTCGCATGCTTCCCTCTCTATGCCCGTTGTTGCGAGACTGTGCCGCGGCTTGCGCTCGCGAGCCGCCACGCCCCGATCGTCAGAAGCGGAGCAATGAAGACGATGAGAATGACCCACGCCAGGGCGCGATATCCCTGCGCGATCAGGTCGACCAGCCCGATTTGGTCCGCGAGGAATATCGATCCGACCAGGATCGCACTCGCGATCGCAAGCCGCGCACGGTCCGACAGCGCCCGCCCGCTGCTTGCGTGATACGCGGTTGCGATGCGCTCATTGAAGGCGTGAACGCTACCTGCGCCGCTCTCGAGCAGCGCCGAGAAGATCATCAGCTGGAAGAGCACATGGAACATCGGCAGATCGAGGCGCCGCAGCAGGTAGTCCGATGGCAGCGTCTCGACCCCGATCTCGGGGTAGAACGCGACCATGCAGACGAAAAAGAGCAGCGCGGGCCAGATCGCCAGCGGACCCGAGACCAGTCCGGCGACGATCGCATCCCTGCGGCTGGTGAGGTGCCGCAGAACGGGCAGGATGACGATCGCGCCGATGATGTTGTACCCCGCGTAGGTCAAGCCGCCGATCCACCAGCCCTCCGTCGGCGTCGACACCCTGAAGCTCGCGACCGCGCGCCCGCCGAACTCGGACAGGACGAGAATGGCAAACAACACGTACACGCCGTACAGGAATATCGTGACCCACTTGAACAGGCGTTCAACCGAGGCATTTCCGAATGCCGTAAATGCAGCGATGGCGAGCATCAGCGCCAGGGTGCCGATCAGCTCCGGTAGACCGAGCGTCGCCGCGCCGATGGCGCCCGCCGCCGCGCCGAACACCGCGAGGATCAGCACGACGAACAGCAGGTACGCCGCCTCGAACACGATCCAGAACGGACCGAGCAGGCTGCGGAAGAAACTGCGGTAATCGAGGCTCTGTGTCGCGTGCGCGAACAGGAACGTGACGGCGCACACCGCGCTCCACGAAACCATCGCCAGCAGTATCGCCAGCACCCCCCCGACGGGGCCACTCGGCACGAAGAACTCGGCGATTTCCCGGCCGGTCGCGTAGCCGCCACCGATGACCACGGCCTTGAACGCGAAGCCGGGCAGCAGGAAGCGCTGAAACCACGACGATCGACCTGGCCCCAGCGCCATGCCGTTCGATCCTAGCTTTCCGCCGAGGTGTGGCGACCTCGGCCCATATGAAACAGAAGTGCTGAAGCCAGGAACGTTGCACTCGCTCCGATCGCGAAGAACCACTCCGCCGGAATCCGAAGCCATAGGGTACCGATCACGCCGGCCGCGAGGCTTCCGAGGAACTTCGCGATGTACCACGCGCCCATCATCGTCGCCGCGATCTGGACGGGCGACAGGGTCCCGAACAGCGACAGTCCGACGGGGATCACCAGGAGTTCCCCGATCGTGAGCAGGCCGAAGTAAGCCACGACCCATAGCGCGCTCACCGGTCCTTCGGCGCGGAAGTCGAGCGCGGCGAGCACCATCACGATCGAAGCCGCGCCAGCGATCGCGCAACCGAGCGCCATTCGCCGGAACAGGTTGACCTCGTATCCGGCCTCCCGGCGCCGCCGCCAGTAGTGCACGAGAAACGGCGTCAGCATGATGATCAGCAGCGGATTAATGGACTGGAACCAGGTCGCGGGGATCTCCCACGCCTGACCGCCGATTCTCAGGACTCGATCTGTGCGGTCGTTGACCCAGAGGGCGATGGTGTTGCCGCTTTGCTCATAGGCGATGCGGAACAGGACGACGATGCCCATCACTCTCAGCAGCGTAAACAATGCCCGTCTGTCCGTCCCCGACAGCGGCGCCCGCGCCTGTCGCGCTGCCCGCACGGGGGCCTCATCTCCCGGGACGTGCCGTCGGAAGGAAATGTAGATGGCCAGGCCGACGAGCATGCCGATCCCCGCGGCCGCGAACCCCCAATGCCAACCGAGCTTCTCTCCAAGGGTGCCGCACACCAGCGGCGCCAGGAAGCCGCCGAGATTGATCCCCATGTAGTACGCGCTGAAAGCCTGGTCGCGGCGCGTGTCACCGTCCTGATAGAGCCTGCCAACCTGCACGGCGAGCGGCGGGATGAAAAGACCGTTGCCCAGCGCCACCAACGCAAGTGCCGGGAACAGCATCGACTCGAAAGCCATTGCAAAATGGCCGAGCATCATCATCGTACCGCCGAGGAGGACGCTGCGCGTCTTGCCAAGATAACGATCGGCGATGATCCCGCCCACGAAGGGGCTGAAGAACGCCGCCGCACCGTATGCGCCGTAGATCAGCGACGCCTGCGCCTGCGGGAGCGCGAGCTGCTGCGTCATGTAGTAGACCAGCATCGCCTGCAGCCCGAAGTAGGAAAACTCCGCCCACGTCTGGGTAAGGAACAGGACCGTAAGGCCGGGCGGGTGGCCGAACAGGCCTGCGCGTCGCCCCGCGGTCACGCCGGCGGCCTGGCTCATGGACAACTTCGCTTCTTCAGAACGTGAATTCGAAGCTGTAGTACCGCATGGCGATCGCAAACCAGAGTGCGACGAGCGAGGACAGCAGCAGCAGAGCGGCCCATGCTTTCGAGAACCACTTCGAGGGGTGGCTCCAGAGCACGCGATTCACGTAAGCCATTCCCGCCAGCGCCGCGAGTGGAATCACGCCTGCGAGGTAAAGACCCATGAGTGGCACGCGGCTGGCATCGCCGGTGTTGTCCAGTGAGCCCAGCATCCACGCCATGAACCCTGCCCAGGCGCCAAAGTAAGCGAGCATCAGGAAGGACGCCACGGGAGCGATCCTGTGTGCCTTGGCGCGCGCGCCCTGGTAGGGAAACGGCGCGCGGTACGCACGCCGGGCGATTGCACGGATGGGCCAGGCGAGCGCCGTCAGTGCCAACACGCCGCCGGCAACCACCAGCAGCGGCAACAACAGCGACTTTGATCGCCACCACGGCGCCCGCGTGCTCGGAATCGCGAAGGCGTATGGCTCGGGCGCGATCGCTACGACACGGCCATCCTCGACGCGCGCGCCCATACGCTCATCGCCGCCTACGGCCTGCCACACCCAGGGCTCCACTTCGCGCCAGTGCTTCTTGTCACCGTTGACCTCCGGGAACCCGGGACCGATCAGATCTCCCTCCGGCAACATCTTAACGGTCGTCTGTCCGACGAAATACAGCGCGAGCAGCGGGGTTGTCTCGGCGCGCCGCGCGCTCTCGTAGTCCCCGGCCACCAGTGCGCCGTGTTCACGCGCCGTCGGCAACGCAACCGGCGCAGTGCGAGGCGCCGGGTAATACCGATCCATGAATTCGGACATGAGCTCCGGACGCAGCAGGGCGGCACCGATCGCAGGCGCTCCTGCACTGTTCAGGGATATGAAGACGCCGACGTTCTGGTCGAGCAGCAACGCGAGATTCGAATGAAACCATTGCGTGTCGCCGCCATGAGCGATGATGCGCTGGCCGTTGAGGTCGTCCCGATAGAAGCCAAGGGCCATGCTGTTGACCCCTGGAAACTGCTTGTCGACGGTTTCGTGCATCAACCGCGCGGTTTCCGGCTGCATGAGGCCCGCGCCGTCCGCCAGGTGCGCGTTCATGAAGCGCGCCATGTCCGCGCCGGTCACGGACGAGGCACCCGCCGGCGAGGCCGGGATGATCTCGAACACCTGCGACTTGCCATCCTTGATGTTCTTGTAGCCGAGCGACATCGAAGCGCGCATCGCTTCGGGCAGTGGCTGCACGAAGGTCGAATGCTGCATGCCGAGCGGGTCGAAGATGTGACGCTTCACGTAGTCTGCGAACGGCTCCTTCGAGAGACGCTCGACGATGTAGCCTGCGAGCGCGGTGGCGTAGTTCGAGTACGCGGGCATCGTTCCGGGGGGATAGATCCGCGTCGGAATGTTCTCACGCAGGTAGTCATGGAGGGCCATGCCGCCCGCCGCAGGGTCAGAGACGATGAGATCGCGCACGACCTCTTCGAAGCCGGAGGTGTGCGTCATGATGTGGCGCATGGTAATCGGCGCACCACGATAGTCCGGGATCTTGAAGTCGAGGTAGGTGTTGACGTCGGCGTCGAGATCGATCAGCCCGCGCTCCACGAGCTGCATCACGGCGGTCCAGGTGAAAAGCTTCGAGGTCGAGCCCGGCCGGAACAGCGTCTTGTCCGGATCAACGGGCGTCCGATGCTCGAGATCCGCAAATCCATAGCCGCGGTTGGCGACTATCCGGCCGTCCCGGACCACGGTGACGACTGCGCCCGCGATGTCGGCTTGCGCCAGAGCGTACGGCATGAACCCATCGAGCCAGGCGTTGACGTCGGCCGGAGTCAACTCCGGTGGCGCGGCTGGATTGATCACCGTTTCCTGTATCGACTCAGGAGTGACCGCCTCGTCAGCCCGCAGCGCATGCGCACCCAACAGCGAAAGCGCAAGCAGCGGCGCGGCCAGATTGCTAGGTTTATCCCACATTGTGCTCACGCTCCGACTGACGGTGAGAATCCTGCCGATGGTGCGAATCCGGATCCCATCCAAGCCGCCCGGACGCCCAACGCCTTGACCCCGGGTTGTGCATCCGTCGGGCTTTTGCATATCTGCATCTCGATCCCTGCAGCCAATTTCTCTATTCTTTGCAACGGTGTAGAGGTCGTTAATTCCTTTCCGCGACCCGTCGGAGGCGCATGATAGGATGGTGCGGGGCCATTTTGCATCTTTAGTTGCATTTGCGCAAAATAGCATCGCCGGCCGATTCTGGACCTGGCCGAGCTTCTGGCTGGAGGCGTGCTTTGGGCGTGAAACGAGAATACTCCGTGCGGTGCGAACGCTGGCCCATGCGCGCCCCATTCCGCATCACGGGGCACGTCTTCACCGCCCTGGACTGCGTCCTCGTGGAGATCGCTGAGGGGGGGTGCATCGGGCGCGGCGAGGCCGCCGGTGTGTACTACCTGGACGATACGCCCGAGCGGGCCCTGGAGCAGATTCAGGCGCTCGCGCCGGAAATCGAGGCCGGCGTCGACCGGGAGACCCTGCAGGGCCTGCTTCCGCCTGGGGGGGCGCGAAACGCTCTTGACTGCGCTCTCTGGGACCTCGAGTGCAAGCTGTCGCGGCAATCCATCTGGCGGAGGACCGGCCTGGAGAGCCGTCCGCTCACGACGTGCCAGACCATTGGCGTGCTGCCCTCGCCTGCCGACAGCGCCGCAGCGGCCGCGGCCTTGAGGGGTTACAGGCTCCTCAAGCTCAAGCTCGATGACGACCGGCCCGTCGATCGCGTGCGCGCCGTGCGCGCGGCGCGGCCCGACGCACGCATCATCGTCGACGCCAACCAGGGGTTCACACTGTCATTGCTGCAGGAG